>OIZR01000216.1_pt1 | contig 52343 bp, 40 predicted proteins | sample 1588591 | NCBI WGS metagenome assembly OIZR01 (sample SAMN03283249) | human gut metagenome | biome: human-associated habitat; material: feces | host: Homo sapiens | place: USA | collected 2013 | reverse complement strand
TTCAGCAGTACCGGTACGGCGGAAGCATCACCATGGACTACCACATCGAATCGGACGAGCTCTACGACTGTGAGATCCACCGCTTCACGCTCCAGCCAATCATTGAGAACGCGCTGTTCCACGGAATCGAACCGAAGGGAACCGCAGGAGCCATCACGGTATCCGTAACGTCTGATACCATGAATGGAAAAAAAGTGCTGAAAATCAGCGTGAGTGACAACGGTGTCGGTATGACCGGAGAAACCATCGAGGCCGTGCTTCACGAGGAGGACAGCTCCGGCAAAAACAAGACTGATTTCTTCCGCCATGTAGGGATCAGCAACGTAAACCGGAGAATTCAATACGATTTCGGACCGGAATACGGAATCACCATTGTCAGCGAACCGGGTGTCTACACGACCATGACAATTGTGCGCCCTTATAAGATAAAGGAGACATTATGATAAAATTACTGATTGTAGATGATGAGCCTCTGGTTCAGATCGGGATCAAATCCATGATAAACTGGGAGGAGTACGGCATCGAGGTCTGCGGTACCGCCATGAACGGCGCCAATGCCCTGGAGCTGATTGAAGAATACTCCCCGGAGATTGTAATCACCGACATCCGCATGCCGATCATGAACGGGCTGGAGCTTGCAAAAACCTGCCGTGAAAAATACGGCAGGATCCCCCTGTTCATCTTTCTGACCAGCTATGAGGAATTCCAGCTGATCAAGGAGGCCATGACCTATGAGGCCGTCGATTACTTAATCAAGCTGGAACTGAGTGCCTCCTCCCTGGCAGATGCCGTGAAGAAGGCGAAAAACCGGCTGGAAAACCTTCAGGCCGTTGTCAAAGCCAAAGACCCCGGCCGCCCTCTGCTTCAGAGCTACTACGACAAATTCATCCTTCGCCTGCTGCACAACCTCTTCGATTCGGAAGAACAGTTCCTCCTTCAGGCAAAGGATTTAAAACTGGCCTTTACGGATGCCTGCTACTGCGCTGCCCTGTTTGAGATTCGGGAGGAAGCTCATGCAGCCATGGACCACACAAAGCTTATGAATCTCTGCAGCAGCACATTTTCCATGGCCCGGGACATTTTGAACAAACACCTTCCCTGTTACGCCATCTCTCTGGACATGAAGCATTTTGCCGTGATTTTCCACGCGGCGAAGCAGGAGGACGGAAACGCCGCACAGCTTCAGAGCGCAGTCAAAAATGCAGTGGAGATGGTCCATAATTACTTTAACGTCACCGTGCTGGCCGGAATCGGCACCCCGGTGGAACAGCCCTTAAAGATCTGCGAATCCTATCAGGACGCGCGGCAGGCCTTCGGACGGGCAACCACCACGGCTCCCATCATCCAGTTTTCCCAGGATGACACCGAGTCCGTCAAAAACGCGTTCAACATCGCCGTGTTTAAAAACGACATCACCAAGGCCTTCGACGAATTCGACACCGATGTCCTCTACCGGACGCTCTCCGAGATCATCGAACTGTTTAAAGCCCATCCGCTCCGTTTCCTTCAGGCCGTGGACGGAGCCTGCAACATTCTCTACCTGGCGCTCTCCCTGCTGCCCGACGGCGAGGAAAACATGATGGAGATCTTCTCCTCCTACAGCGACGGATACCGCTCCATCTACCGTTTTACCAGCGTGGACCAGATCATTGAATGGATGATGATCCTGCGCGACGGATTGTGCGAGGTGTTAAAATCCAAGAGAAAGACGTACAAGGCTCACGTCATCACAAATGTGCAGAAATACATAGGCAGCCATGTAAATGAACGCCTCTCCCTCAATGAGGTGGCCGGCGTCTTCGGACTCAGTCCAAACTACTTAAGCATTTTATTCAAGAAAAACTGTCAGGTCGGCTTCTCCGAGTACATCTCGCAGGCGAAGATCGCAAAGGCCAAAAGCATGCTTTTGGAACAGGATATGAAGATCTACGAGGTGGCAGACAGACTGGGCTTTGAGAGCGCTTTTTACTTCAGCAAGGTATTTAAAAAAGTGGAGGGCATCTCTCCGCGAGAATATATACAGCAAAACACCATCGGTCCCGATGGAGAACAAGGAGACACACTATGATTGCAGACACAGCTATAACTGAGACATCATTAACCGGGACGCCCATGGCGGCAGCCATGATCACTGAGGCGGCCCAAAAGCTTCACAAGCCGCTTACCCTGTTCACGCCCTGCCCTCCGGCATCTGACAGGGAATCCTGGGAGAAGCTTTCGGAAGACTTAAAAGCACGTCTGATTAAAAACGGAGAGCAGTATCTCCACTACGAATACCCCTCCTTAACTGCCGTGGATTTCAGGGAATTTACACGCAATGGAAACAGGAGCCGCTACCAGGACCGGCTGTTCGCCAGACGGACCGCCTTAGATACCCTGGTCCTCGCGGAATGTGTGGAACACCGCGGCCGTTTCCTCGACGATATCATCAACGGCCTTTACTTAATCTGCGAGGAAAACGCATGGCAGCTTCCGGCCCACAACTCCTATATCCGTGATACGCCCCAGTTCCCGCTTCCCGACGTCACGAGGCCCGTGATCGACTTATTCGCAGCCGAGACCGCCTCCATCCTCGCTGTGGCAGAATATCTGCTGCGCAGCGAATTAAACGAAGTAAGCCCCTTCCTCTCTGTCATGATCGGCCACGAACTGGAGACGCGGATCTTTACCCCCTATCTCGAAGAGCACTTCTGGTGGATGGGCGATGGAAAGAGCCACATGAACAACTGGACGGTCTGGTGCACTCAGAACGTGCTGCTCTCCGCCTTCACCAGGCCTCTCCCGAGTGAGACACAGACCAGGATTCTCTGCAGGGCAGCCAGAAGCATCGACTACTTTCTGGATGAGTACGGGGAAGACGGCTGCTGTGATGAGGGCGCCCAGTATTACCGTCACGCAGGACTCTGCCTCTTCGGCTGCCTCGAAATCCTGAACGGAATCACGGATCACGCCTTCTCCTTTGCCTGGAAGCAGGAAAAGATCAGAAATATCGCCTCTTACATCCTGAATGTTCACGTGGATTCGATTTATTACGTCAATTTCGCAGACTGCTCACCCGTGGCCGGCCGCTGCAATGCCAGGGAATATCTGTTTGGTAAGCGGACCGATAACCGGGCTTTAATGGAATTCGCCGCCTCCGATTACCAGAACAGCGAGGACCCGCTTACGCTCGATGAGCACAATCTGTTCTACCGTCTTCAGACCGTGTTCTCTCATGAGGAAATGATGGAATCGGACAGAAATCCCGTAATCGCTCATAAGGATCTCTATTACGAAAGCGTCGGCCTCTTCATCGCCCGCGGCAGCCGTCTCTGTCTCGCCGTAAAAGGCGGCGACAACGACGACAGCCACAATCACAACGACGTCGGCAGCTTCACCATATACAAAGACGGCAAACCGCTCTTTATCGACGCCGGCGTGGAAACCTACACGAAGAAGACCTTCTCCCCGGACCGTTACGATATCTGGACCATGCAGTCACGGTACCACAACCTGCCTTCCTTTACAGATCACGGCAGGGAGACGATCCAGCAGGACGGCGGGCGTTACCGCGCCGAAGACGTCCGGTATGAGCTGGGCGAAGACGTCTGCCGGATCTCCATGGACATCGCGAAGGCTTATCCTGACGACCGCATCCGTTCCTACACACGCAGCGCCGTCCTGGACAAGGAGAAATCCATCACCATCCGGGACCACTATGAGGGCGATGGCGGCACAGCCGTCCTGTCGCTGATGTTCTGTGAGAAGCCGTCCATCCATCAGAATACGATCCGGATCGGTGATCTCGGCATCTGTACAGTGGAAGGCGCTTCCTCCATCACGTCGGAAGAGATTCCGGTTACTGATGAGCGTCTGAAAACAGCCTGGAAACACAGTCTGTACCGCTGCCTCGTCACGATGGAGGCCCGCGATCTGACCCTGACGATCGCCTGATGCGCGGAGTAAGGAGGCTGTTCCCTTGAATATAACCTTGAAAACCATTGGCGGCCGGATTCTGGCCGCTGCAAAAAAAGATGTGATACTGACCGTTTCCCTGGTCTGCGCCGTCTTTTCCATGTTTCTCGTTCCGCCCTCCTCCGCCTATATCGGCTATGTGGACTTCCGTGTCCTGGCGCTTTTATTCTGCCTGATGGTGGTGGTGGCCGGATTTCAGGAGTGTGGTCTCTTCGTCCTGATGGCGAGGAAGCTGCTCTCCGGCGAGAATAATTTCCGACAGCTCTCGTGGATGCTGGTTATGCTTCCCTTCTTCTGCTCCATGCTGATCACCAACGATGTGGCACTTTTGACCTTTGTCCCCTTTACAATCCTTATTCTGGACATGATCGGTGAAAAGAAGCATATGGCCTGGATCGTGGTGCTCCAGACCGTGGCGGCGAACCTTGGGAGCATGGCAACTCCGGTGGGAAATCCGCAGAATCTCTTCCTGTACGGGCGTTTTTCTATCCCGGCAGGCCGTTTCTTCGCAGTCCTGCTGCCCCTGGCCGCACTGAGCTTCGTGCTCCTGACCGCAGCAGTTTTCCGCATTCCGCGTGTCTCCATGCAGATCCGTTTTGATGCGCCGGAGGTGACACAGGAAAAGCATGCCAGTCCCGCCGTCTTTTTGTTCCTCTTCCTTCTCTGTCTCCTGTCCGTCTTCCGCATTCTGGATTACCGGATCGCGCTGGCAGTCACCGTAGTCTGCCTCCTTCTCTTCGACAGGAAGCTGTTTAGGACCGCGGATTACCTTCTGCTCCTCACCTTCGTCTGCTTCTTCCTGTTCGCAGGCAATATGGGGCAGCTTCAGGGATTAAAGAGCTTTATGGCAGAGGTTCTGAGCCGGAATCCGGTGCTGTTTTCTGCGCTGACGAGTCAGTTGATCAGCAATGTGCCGGCTGCGGTGCTTCTCTCCGGTTTCACCTCCGACTGGAAATCGCTTCTTCTCGGGACGAACCTCGGAGGCCTGGGCACGCCGATCGCCTCGCTGGCCAGCCTGATCTCTCTGAAATTTTACATAAAAGAACTGCCAGATAAGGTTTCCCATTACCTGGCAGTATTCACTGCGATAAATATTGTATTCTTCCTGATTCTGTACACGGCGGCCTGCTTCCTGTAGAAGCGGCCCTCCGCAGTACGGAGCCATCGCCGTACTACGGTTCTACATAAGCGGGGCAAACAGCCGCAGCGCGCGTCCCGCCAGCTTCTTATACCACGGATAACGCCGGCACTCCTCCAGAGTAATCACCTGGCTCTGCGCCAGCGTCTCCCTAAAGTCTCTCTCCACATCCTGAATCACCTCATTGCGGTAAACATAAGCCGCACATTCAAAATGCAGATACAAACTTCTGTAATCCATATTGATCGTGCCGACTACAGCCTTCTCATCATCGCTGGTAAAGACCTTTGCATGTACAAAGCCCGGCGTATACTCGTATATCTGCACTCCCGCCTTGATCAGTTCCTCATAATGTGCCTTGGCCAGCAGGAACGCATAGACCTTGTCCGGAATGTGAGGCATGATAATAATCGTCTCGACCCCCCGCTTCGCCGCAAACTGCAGGGCCTGTACCAGCTCGTAATTGAGAATCAGGTATGGCGTCATGATATGTACATAGCTTCTGGCAGTGTTGATAATATCGAGGTACACCAGCTCTCCCACCGTCTCCTGATCCAGAGGGCTGTCGCCGTAGGGAATCACAAAGCCCTCCATGGACAGCTCCGGCGGATAGAAGAACTCCGGATCTCTTAAATACCTTCCGTAATCCTCCGGTTCCCTCTCCGTAATATTCCACATTTGGAGGAACATCATCGTAAAGCTGGTGACCGCATCGCCCTTCAGCATGATGCCGGTATCCTTCCAGTGGCCGAAGCGCACCTTCCGGTTGATATACTCATCCGCCAGGTTAATGCCGCCTGTAAATGCCGTGTGGCCGTCGATCACCAAAATCTTTCTGTGATCCCGGTTGTTCTGGTAGGTGGACAGGGCCGGTCTGATCGGCGCAAACATCTTCGCCTTTAGGCCCTTTGCCCTCAGTTCCTTTGGATAGCTGTACGGAAGGAGGACGAGGCAGCACATGCCGTCGTACATAAACCGCACTTCCACGCCCTCTGACACCTTGCGCTCCAGGATCTCCAGGATGCTGTCCCACATCTCCCCGCGTTCCACGATAAAGTATTCCATGAAAATGAAGCGTTTCGCCTTCTCCAGCTCCTTTTTCATGTCTTCGAACATCTCCTCGCCCAGCGGGTAATACTTCACATTGGTGTTGCCGTAGACCGGATAGCTGCCGGAGTTTTCAATATAGGCGGCCAGGTTCGCATTGCTTCTGCTGATTCTTGCCAGCTGCTCCATGTAACGGGGATTCTGCTTCAGATACGGCTGGGTGGCCGCGATATTTTCCCGCAGCCTTCTGTTAATGATCTTTCCTTCCCACTGCAGCTCCAAAAAGAGATAAAGCAGCGTGCCGAACACGGGAATCACCGTAATCGGAATGATCCACGCCAGCTTAAAGCTTGGATTCTCATCCTTATTTATGACATAGAGGATTACAAATGCGCTGAGCAGCGTAAAGCCTCCGTAAATATAGACCATGTAATGACTCAGGAAGCGGAAGCCTGCAAGCAGGATCGAGATCTGCAGCAGCAGCGACATCACCACAAACGCAGTCCGCCCGAATATGATCCTTAAAAGTTTTCTAGCCTTCTTCATCCTTTGTCTCCTCTCCTGTATCAATCATTACACATCGTATCTCTCTATTCCAGCGCCTGGCGGATATCTTCGATAATATCATCCACGTTCTCGATGCCGACGCTGAAACGGATCATGGAAGGATCCACACCAGCCTCCACCAGCTGTTCATCGGTCAGCTGTCTGTGGGTGTGGCTCGCCGGATGAAGCACGGATGTACGCGCATCTGCAACGTGAGTAACGATAGCCGCCAGCTTCAGACGGTCCATAAATGCGACAGCCGCATCGCGTCCGCCCTTAAGTCCAAAGGAAATCACGCCGCAGGTTCCGTCCGGCATGTACTTCTGAGCCAGCTCATAGTACTTGTCTCCCTGTAATCCCGGGTAGTTCACCCACTCCACGTCATCGCGGGACTTTAAGTATTCCGCCACGCGAAGCGCATTCTCACAGTGGCGCGGCACGCGCAGATGAAGCGTCTCCAGGCCCAGATTTAAAAGGAATGCGTTCATCGGGGACTGTATGGAGCCTAAATCACGCATAAGCTGAGCCGTGGCTTTCATGATATAAGCCATCTTTCCGAACTTCTGTGTATAGACAATGCCGTGATATGACTCATCCGGCGTGGTCAGTCCCGGGAACTTCTCCGCATGGGCCTCCCAGTCAAAATTACCGCTGTCCACGATGCAGCCGCCCACGCTGGTTGCATGGCCATCCATATACTTTGTGGTGGAATGGGTCACGATATCGGCGCCCCACTCAAAGGGACGGCAGTTAATTGGGGTTGCAAACGTATTGTCGATGATTAACGGTACGCCGTGTCTGTGAGCAGCCGCTGCAAATTTTTCAATATCCAGAACCACCAGGGCCGGATTTGCAATCGTCTCTCCAAAAACAGCCTTTGTATTCGGCTGAAATGCCTTCTCCAGCTCTTCCTCAGACGCATCGGGATCCACCAGAGTCGAATCGATTCCCAGTTTCTTAAGCGTCACCGTAAAGAGATTTGTCGTTCCGCCATAGACTGCCGCGGAACTGATCACGTGATCTCCCGCCTCACAGATATTTAAGATGGCGAAAAATGACGCTGCCTGTCCTGAAGACGTCAGCATCGCGGCTGTGCCGCCCTCCAGTTCACATATTTTTGATGCCACCGCGTCGTTCGTCGGATTGGCTAAGCGGGTATAGAAATATCCCTCATCCTCCAGGTCAAACAGCCTTCCCATCTTATCGCTGTCGTCGTATTTAAATGTTGTACTCTGATAGATCGGAAGCACTCTGGGTTCTCCGCTCTTTGGCTGCCATCCGCCCTGAATACAGACTGTCTCTCTGGAACGCTTCTTCTGGCTCATGATTCTTCCTCCTGTGTTGTTAAAACATATTTTCTCCCTAGTTTATCACATAATTTTCCATAATTCAATAACCTGGCCTCGGGAGTTGCGAAAACAGCTTGAACTCCATCTCCTTTTACAGTATAATATCTAAATGGAAAATTTTATCAATCACGCACAGGAGGTGCACATGGATAAATCAAGGGTTTACTACACAAATTTTCACACCACATTTTCAGAAAACCTGCCGCAGAAATTAAAAAGGCTTCTTAAAACAGCCGGAATGGAGCAGATTGATTTTCAAAACAAATACGCCGCTGTCAAGATCCATTTTGGAGAACTGGGCAACCTCTCCTTTCTCCGTCCCAATTACGCAAAGGTCGTAGCAGACTTAATCCGTGAAAACGGCGGAAAACCGTTTTTGACCGACTGCAACACGCTCTATGTCGGAAGCCGCAAGAACGCCCTGGATCACCTTGACACCGCTTACGAGAACGGATTCTCTCCCTTTTCAACCGGCTGCCACGTTTTAATCGCCGACGGCTTAAAGGGCACCGATGAGGCACTGGTCCCCATCGACGGTGATTACATAAAGGAAGCCAAAATCGGCCGTGCCATTATGGACGCCGATATCTTCATCTCCCTGACCCACTTCAAGGGCCATGAGAGTACCGGTTTCGGAGGAACCTTAAAGAACATCGGCATGGGCTGCGGTTCCCGCGCCGGCAAGATGGAGATGCATAATGCCGGGAAACCTCACGTAGCGCAGGAGACCTGCGTCGGCTGCCACGCCTGTGAGAGAAACTGTGCCCACGGAGCCATCTCCTTCCAGGAGAAAAAGGCCTCCATTGACCACAACCGCTGTGTCGGCTGCGGCCGGTGTGTCGGCGTCTGTCCGGTGGATGCCGTGGAGACAGACTGCGACGAGTCCAACGACATCTTAAACTGCAAGATCGCAGAATATACGTATGCAGTCGTCAAAGACCGTCCCTGCTTCCATATCAGCCTTGTCACAGACGTATCGCCAAACTGTGACTGCCACTCGGAGAACGATATCCCGATTATCCCTAACGTCGGCATGTTCGCTTCCTTCGACCCGGTGGCTCTCGATATGGCCTGTGTGGACGCTGTCAACCGCCAGCCGGTCATTGCCGGAAGCATTCTGGAAAAGCACGGCAGCAAACACCACGACCACTTTACAGACGTTCACCCCGATACCAACTGGAAGACTGCGGTAGAACACGGAGTAAAAATCGGCCTTGGAACTAAGGAATATGAACTGATTACAATTTAAGCGCCGAACGCGTTGTAATCAGCGGAATCACCGTTACAATCAAAAAGAATGCCTGAAGGAAACAGGATCAGACCACGATCCCCGATCTCCTTCAGACATTCTTTTTCATTTATGACTGGTACCTGCGCTCTCTCCCAGCGGAATCTTATCCCTTCCGATCTGCCACACTGTAATATCGGCATCCGTGACTTTTTTCTCCGGAATGTTTTTGGCAATGATCAGCTCCGGCCACACAAAGGTGGTCTCCACCGCCTTTCCATCCAGGCAGATTCTGGAATAAGGCGTAAAATTTTCTCCGTACACCAGAATATTGGAATCGTTATACACGATATCATCGATGGTGATGGGATCGATTCCCATCTGTAAATCCGTGGTCTGATAGGGATTTTCCCCGCCGTAGACCTCCCGGTCTCCGTACAGGATATCGTATTCCAGCGCCTTCATATCAGCCAGATACGTTTCCTCATCCTCCATGCCGCCGTTTAGATAATTCTGGTGGAAGCGCATCATGGTTCCCTCATGTATTCCCAGCATGTCCAGCACATGGGCCGCCAGCTGATACGCCTCCACATCCATTCTCTTCTTGGGAAGATTCATGTTGTTCCAGACCACATATTCCGTCTGGTACAGGGATTTGTTGATCATCTCATCCGCCGTCCATTCGAAGCTGGGGAGGTGATCGCCGTACATGACGAGGGCGATCGGTTCCTCCCGCGTGCGGAGCGTATTGACAAGCGAACGGATAAAATCATCCATCTCATGAATCTGCTCACAGTAATACTCAAAATCCGGATACTTCCCGTGTCCCTGCACCGATATGGTATAAATAAAGTCCGGACCTTCAGTGGAATCCAGAGTCTTAATGATCTCCTTAACCAGAATCTTGTCCCTGCACCATCCGGCCGGATTCCTCTCAATATTGTTCATGTACTCAATCGGCGTAAACGTATCGAACCCGATCTGGGCAAACACATTGTTCCGGTCATAAAACGTCGCCTCATTGTTATGGATGGCGTGAGCCGAATAGCCGAGATTCTTTAAATCGAAGGCCACACTCTCACAGGAGGTCTTTTTCAGCACGGTCTTATAGGGATACTCCCCCGGTCCGAAAAAGTCCAGATTCATCCCCGTGATGGCCTCAAATTCCGTATTGGCAGTCCCCGCACCCACGGAAGGCACATTCAAATATCCGTGGGGATAACTCTTCTGAAGCCGGTGAAAAAACGGGATGGGATCGTAGTCCTCCTCCGTACCGGATTTCAGATTGCCCGTCACCGGATTCTTCTTCCACAGCAGCGGATCGAAAAACGATTCCAGCTGGATCATAATAACGTTTGGTTTCGTATTTGCCGAGACGGCGTATGTATTTTCCGGAACAAGCTCTTCCGCCTTAATCCCCTCAATCGTCTCCGTCCCGTAATCCTCGGGCTTCGAGATTCCCGTATTAAACATGGAATTGGCAAAGCAGTAGGGAAACCCGTACATCTGAAACGCTTCCCCGATGTTGCCGAAGCGCACGGCCACCAGCCCGGTATTCATGGCGGCCGTCGTCAGCCCCAGAACCACTGCCGCGCTGATCCCCACGACCACCGCGCTCCTGACGAAGCTTACCTTTTCCCGGCTGACCGGCGCAGCCCGCCATACGAGCACGCAGAAGACCACCACCACCACCAGGGCCGCCCCAATCATAACCAGCTGCATCCAGGTAAAATACGTAGTCGCAATGTTGGCCGCATACTTAATCAGCCTGAAATCCGCTGCCGTAAACGGAGTCGTCCTGAAAATCAGGAGTATCCCGTTCACAACTCCCATCCCCAGCCAGAGGATCGACAGCACGATTGCCCCAAACACCCTGCGCTTCGTAAAAAACAGCACCGTAAACGGGAGGGCGATGATACACGTATTCAAAAGGAAGACCAGCGGGCTTTCCAGCACATAGGCCAAAAGCACAGTAAGCGACTTCCTGCTGATAAACTCAATCAAAAAATTTAAAACAGCTGCCAGAACCAGTATCTTCCCCAGCCGTTTTCCATAAGCCTTCATGGCGGATCTCCTTTGTACCTCATCGTACTTCAAATCTTTAGAACCGGATTTAGTCTACCACACTTTACTTAAAATTTACATACCTGTTTGTAAAAATTAGGAAAATTGTAAAGGACGGCATACTGCCGCCCACAAAATGAACCGTAACACGACGAAGTGCTGCGCAGGATATCCCGCACAGCACTTCTGTTACTTTCACTCTTTTTGTTTTTCATCAATACTCTTCTGTCGGAACGAATGCATCCTCTTCCGCCGCAGGAACACCGGCCGGACGTTCAGATTCTTCCTCGGCAGCCGCCTCTTCTTCCGCCGCGGCGTTCACGTCTTCACTCTCCGCAGCTTCTTCCTTGATGGGCGCGCCGCATTTGCCGCAGTAAAGGGAATCCTTCGGAACCTTTGCACCGCAGACCGCACAGATCCGGCTTCCTTCACTCTGGGTCAGTTCGATCTCCAGAGCCGCAATCCGTTCCCTGCACGTCTTAACGGCATCGTACACCTTGGTATAGGCTTCTTCCGGCTCACGGTTGGATTCATAATAGATCCTTCCGATCGCGGCGTAGGCTTCCTCCAGCTTCGTCTTCTCCGTGCTGATCTGTGTCTTTAACTGTATCGTCTCCGTAAGTGCCTTAGCCTTTGTAGCCACTTCTTTGCCGGTATCCGTAAGGGTCTTACCCAGTTCTTCCAAAAATGCCATACGTAGTTCCTCCTTTGACTTGTCGCTCTTATCATTTTATCGTCATTGGAGGAAAAAGTCAATCAAAGACTGTTTCCACTTCTTTGTTAAACCGTTCCGACTCCCTCTTTAAGAATTCCGGCTGATCTGCCTTCCGTATGCTGTATTCATGGCTGGTCTGACCGCTGGTGTCTTTAATCACGGCGGTAAAGACAATCCGGTCCTCCTGTTCACGGAAGGGATTAAAGTTTGCATAATCCTCCAGTCTGGCCGTCTCCATCAAGGCAGCCAGCTCCTCCTGATCCGTAACGGTAAGCTGGGAAACGTTCTCCTTATCGTAATACCTGCCGCTGTCATCGTCTGTCAGCTGGTAAAGATCGATATCCGCCCTTACTACCTCGCCCGTGCCGATTCCGTCGTTCAGTTCTATTCCGCACTCCTTAAGCAGTCCGATCGTCTTCCGGAAAGACGGGTAAACCGGATAATACCCTCTGTCAATAACACTGTTGTATCTCCAGGAATAAGTATCCTGATCCTTTAATTTTTCCGCCATAACCTGGTCGTTGGTCATAAACTGGATCTGGGCGATCGGATTTTCCCTCTCCATGACCGCTGAAGTCAGGGCGGCCATCTCTTCCTGATAAGTGCTTAACATCAGATCGACGTAATCCGTCTCTCCGCTGCCGCCGCCGCGCGTCACTTCCCTGGTCCAGCTGCTCTGCTTCACCCTGATCTTCCCGGTATTCTCAGCAGTCTGTTCCATCACCGGATAAGCCGCCATGCGGTAATCCCGGCTGTCATAGATTTTCTTAACAAGATCATATTCCTTATTACCGTAAACGGAATAGGACCGGTATACTTCTCTGCCGTTCTTCAGATTGTACTTGACGGAGAAGCTGATGTAACGATTTCCATACTCTGAATTCCACTCGTTATCACGTCTCTTCTCCCTTTCCACCTGGCTGACCGCATCGGAAACGAGAGCCAGCACCGTGTCTGTATCGGTAATCCGCATCCGCGAGAAAAGATAATCACTGGAGGACTCATAATCCCAGTAATAGGAGCCGTCGTCCAGTTTCGCGCTTCCGTAATCCACCCAGTATTCCATATTGTTCAGGGAAACTGCCACCGACTCCAGAGACTCCGGCTTTGGTATGTATTTATCATATCCAAATAAATCGAACTGGAAGCCGAAGAACACCAGGGCGGCACAAAGTCCGCACACCGCCATGGAGATCCTGCTGGAGAACAGTTTTCTGAAATCGAAATGGTAGATAATTTCGATCGTACAGTGTGACAGCAGCAGACCGCAGATCAGTCCAAACACTGCCCAGCCGATACTGTCATGCAGATACCAGAAGAACAGTCCCCCGCAGAGCGCGGACAGGATCACGACCGGAATGCGGATGATATGCTGGCTTACCTTAAAGGCCATGGCTTTTCCGGCTGCCTCAGACCCCCTCATGCGGTAAAGCAGGACCGAAACCGCGGTAACCGCTGCAGTGACAAGAATGACGGCGCCGATTCTTAAGATCTGGCTCTGGCCGTTCGTTCCATTCATAAAGGCAGAGTAATTGCTGACATACAGGGTAAAGGCAGAGCTTTTATCCAGCAGTCTGTATGCGATACGGCTGCCTCCGTGATAACTGGTTTTAAAGAATTCCTGATACAGAGCGTCCAGGAGCAGAAGCAGAGCCGGAAAGTACAGATGAAGCACGCCGGTTCCCAGAATTCCCACCAGAATATTGCCGGTCAGCACCATGGCCAGAACAGTCACGGAATACAGCATCACAAAATGAAGGAAAAGGAAGCCTGACGCCCCGAATGCCGCCGGAATCACGTCTCCCGGTGCGATTCCGTTCACCATGGCAACCAGTAAACCCAGAAGTAAATTAACCGCATAGGCAAAAAACAGGATCAGCGCCCCATCCAGGTAATTTACGAAAAACAGCTTCTCACGTCTTACCGGCAGCGAATGGTAGAAATCCACTTTTTTTCTGGAATGCAGCCAGGAAAAGCTGGTAACCCCCAAAATCAGGGACAGCAGCACGATAATCACAGCGATAAACCCATTATTGAAACCGAGTACCGACCGGGCGCTGTGCAGCATGCCCTGATACGATTCCTCCATGTTTCTGCTTTCGCTGAGAGTTAAAGCCACAGCCACCGGCAGAGAAAAGAAGAAGGTTAAGAAGGTCAGGGCCACCGCCCAGAGGCGCCGTTTTAAATCCTCCCTCATCAGATTAAAGAATAAGTTTTTTGATGTCATATCCAGCCACCTCCGTCTCACTGATAAATATCTCTTCCAGGGACAATGGAATAATCTCATAAAATACCGGAGCATAGGACTCTATCACGCGTTCCGCCTCTTCCCGGCTTCCCCTCACGGTAATGGTGATGAGCCTGCCTCTCCGCTCCGTCTTAAGCCGTTCAAAAGCCACTAAGTCGTCCGCATCCATTCCCTCTCTCAATACACACTGGATCTTATGAATATTGAGTTTCATATCATCCAGATCCTTTGACAGCAGGATACCGCCCTTGTGAAGGAGACCCACATGATCACAGATATCCTCCAGCTCCCGCAAATTGTGGGAAGCAATAATGGGAGTCAGATTCCTCTCCGCCATATCTCCCGCAAATAAGCTTTTTACCGCCTGCCTCATCACAGGGTCCAGGCCGTCAAACGTCTCATCACAGAACAGATAATCCGTATTCGTACAGATTCCGCAGATCACAGACAGCTGTTTCTTCATGCCTTTGGAAAACGTATTGATCTTTCTTCTGCCGTTTAATTCAAAACCGGCCAGCAGTTTGTGAAATCTGGTCTTATCAAACTTCGGATAGACACGGCTGTAAAACTCCATCATCTCCAGAGGCGTCGCATTGCTGAAAAAATACTGCTCATCCGATATGTAGAAGAACCGCTGTTTGACCTCTTCCCTCTCGAATACATTCTCACCGTCGATCGTGACGCTCCCCTCATCAGGCTTTAGAACGCCGCTCATCATCCTTAAAAATGTGCTTTTTCCCGCCCCGTTGGTTCCGATTAAACCGAATACGGAAGCATCTTTGATCTCCGCATTAATATGATCCACGGCGGTCATGTCATCAAACCGTTTCGTCAGATTTTCCGCTTTTATCACGCTGTTCTTCCTCCCTTACCATAGATTTTTGTCCCTTCCAGTCCTCGGCGACCCAGCAGTGAACCTTATCTTCCGTCACCCCGGCATTTCTCGCCTCCAACAGCCAGCTCCCCAGCTCCTTCCGGAGTTCGCTCACCTTCAGAGCCCGAATGGAACTCGTATCCGATACAAAGCTTCCCCGTCCCTTTACGGAATAGATAAAGCCGCGTCGTTCCAGTTCCGCATAAGCCCGCTGTATCGTATTGGGATTAATGGACAATTCCGTCGCCAGACTCCTGACTGACGGAAGCTGGCTGTCCTGTTCTAAGACCCCGCATATCATCAGGTCCTGCAGTTTCTCCACGACCTGCTCGTAAATCGGTCTGCGGTCTTTATAATCCAGCAGAATCATATGGCACCTCCTATACTGTATTAGTACATCTAATACACTTAGTATACACAAACACCTCCGGTTTGTCAACCGGAGGTGCTGAAAAAAGAAATAACAGGAGCAGATCCTTAGTTCCGTCTGTCTTCCACTATCAGAATTCTGATGGCATCCTGAGAATTGTTCCAGTTGAACACATAGAGTGTATAGGAAACATTTCCCCTGATGTAAATGTTGGAGGTCAGCAGCGGACTTCCCGAAAACGACGTGCTGTTGGAAACGGAAACCGTGTAGTATCCGGCCGGCAGATAACGGAAGCTGGTAACCTCGCGGTAATTCACATTCTGGAATGTAACTGCACCGCCGTTTAACGTCACATTGACGCTGCGGTTGGTGTTGGATAAATTGCATACGCGGAAGCATCCCGTATTCAGGCCGCCGTTGCAGTTAGAATCTGTAATCTCCATTAAGTCCAGGCCGCTGTTGGTATTGATGATGGCGACGGTCACCGCGCCGTTTAACGGCACATTGATCTGCTTCTGGATATAGACGTAGCCGTTCTGTCCCGATACGGTAACCGTCTGCATGCCGGAGGACACACGGCCGTACTGGCTGACCTCCGCATTGTCCAGACCGTTCACTACCATCTGATTGTTGATGTAAATGATGAATGGGTTATATCCGGCGGCGGCATTTAAGAACCGGACGACGCCGTACTGAGTGGTGCTGCAGAAGTAACAGGGAATGATCGGTCTCGGGAAAACGGTAATAATCGATCCCCAGATCCCATTGTTCGGCCTGTTGGGAAAAGTCGGGAGCGGTCCGCCCTCTCCGGGATTCGGCAGCGGAATGACCGGTGTCTGGCCATTGTCAAAATCAGGAATGGGTCCTCCTTCTCCGGGATTCGGCAGCGGAACCACCGGGAAATTGCCTTCCGCTTCTCCATCGGGTACCGGTCCGCCTTCGCCTGGGTTTGGCAGCGGAACCACTGGTGTATCTGCGTCATTCTGCATATAAGATAAAGTGTCCATATTGCCCCTCTTTTATGTTTATTATACTTTAAGTTTATTCCACCTTATCTTCCCAGTGCCTGTACCGGAACAAATTTCTCTTAATTTTAGCAAAATCCTGTCTAAACGGCAGTCTCCGCAGCCATCCCCGGATTATTTCTGCCCATAAGCCTGCGCAGACGCCCCATCACATAGCGGTAAGCCGGAATCAGGAACAGGTCCGCAGCCACCCAGGCAATGGGATTGGCAAAGCATACCGCCGCGTATCCAAAGAACGGAACGAGACAGAAACCGACAAAGGATCTGGCCGCCATCTCACAGACGCCTGCGATAATGGCAAACTTGGAGTAACCCAGTCCCTGAATCGTAAATCTCACAATATTGACCAGAGCCAGCGGGAAATAGAACAGACTGTTGGCAATCAGGAACTGCCTCGTGTTTGCCAGAATCTCAGTCTCCCCGGCATCCACAAACAGAAGAGCCACCACGTCGCTGAACAGCCAGAGCCCGGCCAGCGCAATCACCGAATAGACCGCGCCGATGATAATACAGGATTTAATTCCTTTATTGATTCGGTCCAGCCGCCTGGCTCCCACGTTCTGTCCGCTGTAGGTGGCCATGGTGGCCCCCATGGCGTCAAAGGGACAGCAGAAAAACATGCTGATCTTACTTCCTGCCGTCACGGAGGCGACAGCGACCGATCCTAAGGAGTTCACCGCCGTCTGCAGGATCACGCTTCCAATGGCCGTAATGGAGTACTGAAGCCCCATGGGGATTCCCATGCCGCACAGCGTCACCATGGCATTCTTATCCGGCTTCCACTCATCCCCCTGCATCTTTAATATCGTAAACTTCTTTCTCATATAGAGCAGACAGAGGATTCCAGAGACGCCCTGAGAGATCACCGTCGCCCAGGCGGCTCCCGCCACCCCCATATGCAGGACGAGTATGGTAAAGAAATCCAGGATAATGTTCATGACCGAGGACACCAGCAGGAAAAAGAGCGGCGTCGTGCTGTCTCCCAGCGACCGGATAATTCCCGACAGAATGTTATAAAGGTATGTAGCCGGTATTCCCATGAATATGATGATAATATAGGAATACGCCCCATCGATGATATCCTCCGGCGTATTCATCCAGATCAGAATGTTCCGGCACAGCACACAGACCACGGCCGTCATGGTAACCGAAAAGATCAGGGACAGCCAGCCACCGTTGGCAACAAACCGCCGGAGGGCCACCTCATTCTTCTCTCCGAACTTCTGTGCCACCGGAATCGCAAAGCCGCTGCACACACCGATGCAGAACCCGATGATCATAAAATTAATCGAGCCGGTGGAGCCCACCGCGGCCAGCGCGTTTACGCCCAGATACTTTCCAACGATAATGGTGTCAACCATATTATACAGCTGCTGAAACAGCAGACCGAACAGCATGGGAATCAAAAAGCTCAAGATCAGCTTTACCGGCGATCCGGTTGTCATATCCTTTGTCTGCTTCTTTGCCATCGTTTCCGTCCTCACTTATTTATTCAGATTTTCAGTTCTTCGCACCACAGAATCATGATGCTACATCATCATAATTTACACTCAGTGGAGCGATTTTGCAAGTGAAATTTTTCCATTTTCTGTTGGATTTTCGATTTTCGTGAATTTTATCACATAGAAGTACTTTCCTATGATATCAAAAAACGCCCGGGCGTATTGCCCGGGCGCATTCCTTCAAATCTTATTTATCACCGTACAGTGTAACAAGCTTTGTCAGATATTCATATCTTTCCTTCGCATCTGCCTCGTTCTTAGCGAACAGGTCAGCTGCTCTCTCAGGATTCTTCATAGCTAAGGAAGCGTAACGAACCTCGCCCTTTAAGAATTCCTGATAATCTCCTGTCGGAGCCTTGCTGTCCAGAGTAAACTTCTTCTCAGCAGCCGGGTTGAAACGGAAGTTATTCCAGTAACCACACTCAACAGCCAGCTTCTCTTCTGTCTGAGCCTTGCTCATGCCCTTCTTGATACCATGGTTGATACAAGGAGCGTAAGCAATGATTAAGGACGGTCCCGGATAAGCCTCTGCCTCTGCGATGGCCTTAACGGTCTGCGCATAGTCAGCACCCATGGAGATCTGTGCTACGTATACATAGCCATAGCTCATTGCGATGCTTGCAAGGTCTTTCTTCTTAACGTCTTTTCCGCCTGCAGCGAACTGTGCAACCGCACCTGTCTTGGTAGCCTTGGAAGCCTGTCCGCCTGTGTTGGAGTATACTTCGGTATCGTATACCATGATGTTGATATCCTTGCCGCTTGCAAGTACGTGGTCAACACCGCCGAAGCCGATATCGTAAGCCCATCCGTCACCACCGAATACCCACTGGGACTTCTTGGCTAAGAAATCTTTGTCTTTTACGATGGCCTTGCAGGTCTCGCAGTCACAGCCCTCTAACGCTGCCACTAACTTGTCTGTTGCAATGCCGTTGGTTGCGCCGCATCCGAAGGTATCTAAGTACTCTTTGCATGCTGCTTTTACTTCCTCAGAAGCGGCATCAGAGTTCATAACGGACTCAACTTTTGCCTTTAAGCCGTCTCTGATCGCGTTCTGAGCTAATAACATACCGTAACCGAACTCAGCATTATCCTCGAATAAGGAGTTGGACCATGCCGGACCCTGTCCCTTTTCGTTTACTGTGTAAGGTGTGGACGGTGAAGAGTTACCCCAGATAGAAGAACATCCTGTTGCATTGGCGATGTACATTCTGTCACCGAATAACTGTGTGATTAATTTTGCGTAAGGAGTCTCGCCGCAGCCTGCACATGCACCTGAGAATTCAAGTAACGGCTGTTTGAACTGGCTTCCCTTAACAGTAGTAGGTTTGAATTTATCGATTACTTCCTGCTTGATCGAAACGGTCTGGCCGAAGTCATATACCTTCTGAGCATCTGCGTAGTTTGCTTCCATGTTGACCATGGTAAGAGCCTTCTCGCCCTTCTTTCCAGGACATACATTCGCACAGGAGCCGCATCCGGTACAGTCAAGAGCGGATACCGTGATAGCAAATTTGTAGCCAGGCATACCTGTCATGTCAAGCATCTTCATTCCTTCCGGAGCATTTGCAGCCTCTTCTGCTGTCATGGCAACCGGGCGGATAACTGCATGAGGACAAACGTAAGAACAGAAGTTACACTGGATACAGTTGTCCGGATTCCATGCAGGGATGTTCACTGCGATACCACGCTTCTCATATGCGGAAGAACCGGATGGTGTGGAACCGTCTACATACTCTGTAAATGCGGATACTGGTAAGGAATCACCCTCCTGAGCGCTTACCTTAGCCTGGATGTTGTTAACGAAGTCCACAACGTCCTTGCGGCCGCTGGTTGCATGAGTCATGTCAAGACCTTCGTCTGTGCAGGACTTCCAGCTCTCCGGAACCTCTACCTTAACAACGCCCTTAGCGCCTGCGTCGATCGCAGCCCAGTTCTTCATAACAACGTCTTCGCCCTTACGTCCGTAGGTAGCCTTTGCAGCTGCCTTCATCAGTTCGTTTGCCTTCTCAGCAGGAATAATTCCTGTTAACTCGAAGAATGCGGACTGTAAGATTGTGTTAATACGTGTCGGTCCCATGCCGGTCTCGATACCGATCTTCACACCGTCGATGGTGTAGAAGTTGATGTTGTGATCAGCGATGAACTTCTTAACCTGTCCCGGTAAATGCTTCTCAAGGCCTTCTGCATCCCATGGGCAGTTCAGTAAGAATGTACCGCCATCCACTAATTCCTGAACCATGTTGTACTTGCGTACATAGGACGGATTATGGCATGCAACGAAGTTAGCCTTATGAATTAAATAAGTAGATTTAATCGGCTTATGTCCGAAACGTAAGTGGGACATGGTAACACCGCCGGACTTCTTGGAGTCATAATCGAAGTAAGCCTGAGCGTACATATCTGTGTTGTCACCGATGATCTTGATGGAGTTCTTGTTGGCACCTACGGTACCGTCAGCACCGAGACCCCAGAACTTACAGTTTGTTGTTCCTTCCGGAGTTGTAACCAGAGGAGCGCCTGTCTCAAGGGATAAATGAGTCACATCATCGTTGATGCCGATGGTGAACGGTGTCTTTGTCTCGTTATTAAATACAGCAACGATCTGAGCCGGTGTTGTATCCTTGGAGCCTAAGCCGTAACGTCCGGTTAAGATCTTAACCTGGTCGAACTTCGTTCCTCTTAAAGCAGCCACTACGTCTAAGTATAACGGCTCGCCAAGGGATCCCGGCTCTTTTGTTCTGTCTAATACGGAGATCGTCTTAACGGTATCCGGGATTGCTTCCACAAGAGCGTCAGCGCAGAATGGTCTGTAAAGGCGAACCTTAACAACACCAACCTTCTGTCCCTGTGCTACCATGTAGTCGATGGTCTCTTCGATGGTATCGTTGACAGAGCCCATGGATACGATTACGTGCTCTGCATCCGGAGCGCCGTAGTAGTTGAACAGCTTGTAATCAGTACCGATCTTCTCGTTGATCTTGTCCATGTACTTCTGGACGATAGCCGGTAATGCTTCGTAATATGGGTTACATGCCTCTCTTGCCTGGAAGAAGATATCCGGGTTCTGAGCAGAACCTCTCTGGCATGGGTGGTTTGGATTTAATGCGTGGCGGCGGAACTCGTCCACAGCCTCCATGTTAACCATCTCTTTTAAATCTTCATAATCCCAGGTCTCAACCTTCTGGATCTCATGAGATGTACGGAAACCGTCAAAGAAGTTGATGAACGGAACTTTTCCTTCAAGAGCTGCCATATGTGCAACAGGAGTTAAATCCATAACTTCCTGAACGCTGGATTCGCATAACATTGCGCAGCCGGTCTGACGGCATGCGTATACGTCGGAGTGGTCACCAAAGATTGATAACGCATGGCTTGCAACTGCACGTGCAGAAACGTTGAATACGCCCGGTAACTGCTCGCCTGCGATTTTATAAAGGTTCGGGATCATTAATAACAGACCCTGGGATGCTGTGTAGGTGGTGGTCAGCGCACCTGCAGATAAGGATCCGTGAACAGCACCTGCTGCACCTGCCTCAGACTGCATCTCTGTAATCTGTACTGTATGACCGAAGATGTTGGTTCTTCCGTCGGTTGCCCATTCATCTGAAGCTTCCGCCATAGGTGAGGATGGGGTAATCGGATAGATAGCCGCTACATCAGTAAATGCATACGATGCATGTGCTGCTGCGTGGTTACCATCCATGGTTTTCATTTTTCTTGCCATTTTTGATTTCCTCCTACAAATGTGAATATTGTATAGTTTGGTTCCCCGAAGGGATAGTGACCTGCTTACTATTATAACAATTATTTAACAAATTGCAAATAAGAAAAAAGGAAAATAACGTACTATTTTACGAACAATTCCGGGAAATGAAAAAAACTGCCCGCTGCCGGCGGCCAACTGTCCTGTTCATAACAGAAAAAGGACCGGATCTCCTGTCTGATCCGGTCCATATATCGTCTTTCAGCTAAGCGGACTCGGCGGAACCACATTCTGTCCCGGACTGTTTCCGCTGCCTCCACCCGGCCCCTCCGGCTGTACTGCCTGGGTCGTGGTCGGCTGTGCCGCCGATGTCGGCTGCTCTCCCGGTCCCTGTCCCGGAACCGTATCCGGCTGTGCCGTGGTCGGCTGTGTCGGCGCTGTCGTCGTCGGGGTATCCGCCCCGCCGGAAGGTAACGTCTCGCCTTCCGAGGATGCGATGGTGCTCTCTCCGGAAGCAGACTCATCCGTGGCAGGTACCACCACTCCAGAAGTATTGCGCCTGATTGTGGCAGGCTTGCCGCGGTACGTGCTGTTATGGAAGAATTCGTCGCTTACCACGACCCCGTCCTTCTTCGTGACCATGTTCGTCACCCAGCGGCTTCCCTTTGTCTCTGCCTTCACAATCTTCTCCTCTCCCGGCTGAAGCGTCTGGTCTTCTTCATAGACCGGTGCCGGAGCATCTAACTCAGCCGTCTTCTTGGAGGTCATGGAGAGCGTGACTCCCTTTTCCAGAATCGGAATACCGACAATGGAAATCTTTAACTTCCGGTCTGCAAAGCTGGCCCTGATGGCAATCGCCGTCGAAGAGGTATTGACAAATTTCATATCAGGTCCTCCGAAGCTTACCATGGCATCCTCGCCCGGCGTTACGTAAGAGGGTTCATAGCTGTGCGCATGGCGCTCTGTCGTCGTAAGACCTGAAAAAATAACCGCGTTGTAAAGCGTGGAGGAAACCTGGCATACTCCGCCGCCCGGCTCTTCAACCAGTTCCCCGTTAACATAGGCTCCCGCAGGCCGGTATCCTTTGGCCTCCGAGCGCTCTCCCGTCGCCTTGTTAAAGGAGAATTCCTCGCCCGGCTGCAGGATTAAGCCGTTAAGGGCCTCGGCCGCCAGCTCGATGTTCTTGTTCCTGTCTTTGTTGGCTGTGGTGGTGGTGGTATAGGTACCAATCACCTGATACAGTTCCTTGGCCTGCGCCTCCGTAATCTCCGGAGCCGTCTCCCTGCCCGTGGCTTCGATCACGGCGCTGAAATTCTTATTCTTTAACTGAGCCAGTATGTCAGAAACCAGTTTCTCCTGGTCGATCACAAATCCGTTTTGCTCTCCGGAGTAGATAAACTTTCCTGCTTCCTTGTCGAAGCCGGACACCGAACCGTTTTTGGCCTTCACGTCCCACTTAGCGGCAGCCTTCTTCGCTTCTTCCGCAGCCGCGTCTTCCAGTCCGCTCATATCCAGGGTATAGCTTTCCTTCGGTTCGCCCGTATAGATATCTCCCAGAAGAGAATCCACCTTTGTCTCCAGCAAATCAGCGACCTCATACGTATCATCCTTATACGTAACCTTCATGCCCCACTCATACTTGTCCAGTATGGCCTTTTTCGCCTGTTCTCTGGACATTCCGGTGATGGATATCCCATCTACGGAAACTTCCTTCTGGAGCTCCGTCTCCGGCTCGCTGGTCGTCTCACCAGTCTCCGCTTCAGCCGGTTTGCTTCCCACAAACTTCACGGCGGCCATAATTACAATCACGGCAACCACCGCGATAAGAATTCCCAGCAGAATCTTTGTTATATCGTACTGCGGACGCTTCTTTCTCTTCGAACCTCTTCCGGAACCGCTCCGCGGCTGGTAGGAGCTCTTATATCTTGAGGACTGCCCCCTGCTTCCCTGACCTGTCTTTCTGGAAGTTCCCGTTCCCGTCTTCCGCGTTCCCTGAGAGGAATAAGATCTTGACGTTCCGCTCTGTCTGTTGCCTGTCTGACTCATCTATTTCACCTTTTCACATGATAGTGTATATTACATTGAGTAGTATACCATACTTTGTGGGAAATGCTATTACAAATTTATGAATTTTCTTAATTATTTTTCGTCGCTTTTCTACATTTTACAGAACGTAAAAAACATGTTACTATAGTATTACTAAAGTATTTCAAATTGGAGGTAATCATGGAACTTATCGATCTGCACGTTCATTCCAACGCCTCGGATGGAACGCTCTCCCCAGCCGCGGTGGTCGCTCTGGCCGCAGAAAAAGGACTGGCTGCCATCGCTCTGACCGACCACGACACCATAGCCGGCATCCCGCAGGCCATAGACGCCGCCCGCGGCCTTCCCATCGAGATTATTCCCGGCATCGAGCTCTCCTGCCACTACGAGGGAGAAGAGATCCATGTTCTGGGACTGTATGTTAATCCGGAGGATCCCGCATTTCTTCGGGAAACCGACCGCCTTCTCATACTGCGCGAGAAGCGCAACGACGAGATGATCCGCCGTTTTTCGGAGGATGGCATGGTCATGACCAGAGAAGAGCTCACCGCCGGCAATCCCGACACGGTCATAACAAGGGCCCACTTCGCCCGCGTCATGATGGAAAAAGGGTACGTTTCCTCTATGGATCAGGCATTCAAAAAATATTTAAAATACGGCGGACGCTGGTGCCCCAAAAAAGAGACCATCGAACCTTCCCGCGCACTGAGCATCCTGACCGGCTGCGGAGCGTCACCGGTACTCGCCCATCCGTATCAGTACCATCTGGGCGATGCAAAGCTGGAAGAACTGATCGTTTCCTTAAAGGAAAACGGACTGGCCGGCCTCGAGGTCTACCACTCGTCTAATAATCAGTATGAAAGCGGGAAGCTTAAGAATCTTGCCGTGAAGTACGGCCTGTTCCCCACCGGCGGTTCCGACTTTCACGGTGCCAATAAGCCGGATATCGCCATCGGATGCGGCCGCGGCAGCCTGCGCATCTCCGCCCTGCTTCTGGACGACATCAAGAAGGCGAGAGCAAAAAACTTATCGTAAGAAAGGATTTTTATTATGGAAGAATTATACAGAACAATTGAAGAAACGATACGGAACAGCGGCTGTCCATTCCCTGCCGAAGGCGAAGAGATTTACAACGAAATCTGCGACGAGATCGAGAACAGGGAACCGGGCGCCTACGTCTTTTTCTCCAAAAAGACGGATGATGTGTTTTTTGAATACAGACTGCAGATTTTTGAGGATAACTTTAACTTAAGCAGCATCGACGTCCATATCAAAGACCAGAATTACCACGTTGATTTTGATTGACCCCAAGCAGTCATTCCTCCATCGAAAAGACTGCCGCCGGCTGCTCCCTCGTACCGCGATCTGCCAGCCACAGATCCGTCAGGGAGTATCTTATCTCTCCCTGATAACCAACCGTAGTCTCCGCCATGGCCAGAGAATTCAACACGGCTTCTTCTACCGCTTCCGCCGCGGCCGTAAAGGCCGTGTCCAGGGAGCTTTCTTTTAAGACCCGGATCGTCAGTACTTCCTGATCCGTGCTTTCCGGAATCCGGTTCGCCGTGGTAAAGCCAATCATAATGTCCCCGCTTCCGTGTCCCATAAAGGAACCGGTCCGGCTGAGCCCCACTCCGGCTCTCCTGATCACGCGCTTCAACTGCCGGTCGGAAAGCGGCAGATCCGTCGCGATCACCGTCATGATGGACCCCCGGTCTAAATCAGCCGGTTTTATCTTTTTCTCCAGTGCTCTTCCCACCGGTTCGCCGCAGATCACCAGATTCTTCGTACTTCCAAAATTCGACTGTACCAGGGCGCCGACCGTATACGTGCTTCCTCCGGCGGTAAACTGCCTGGATGCGGAACCGATCCCGCCCTTTAAGCCGAAGCAGACGGTTCCCGTTCCTGCACCGACAGCCCCCTCTTCAAAATCCCGTTTCGCATCCCGGACTGCCGAACGGACTTCGTTAAGTCCGATGATCCTCTCCCGGATCATGTTTAGGCCCGAATCATTGCATTCTCCCACCACCGGATTGATGGTGGTAACCTGAATCCCTTCATGCTCACACTGTTCCGACATCAGATCGACCACAGCGTCATGCACCTTTCCCACATTAAGCGTATTGGTCAATGCGATAAAGGTCTCCAGCGTCCCCAGTTCTTCAATCTGAACCAGTCCCTGGCTCTTTCCAAAGCCGTTATGGATGTAGGCGGCGGCTGTCAGCTTTTTTCGGTAGGGATTGTCTTCACACGGCAGAATCACGGTAACTCCCGTCTTATGTTCTGCCGTATTCACGGTAGCGTGCCCCACCGTCACGCCTGCCACATCGCTGATCTTATTGAGGGGCCCGGGCGTCATATCGCCCGGTATGATTCCGTATGCCCGGATCCTTTTCATCACTGTTTCCTTTCCACGACTAAGACTGTGCTTTCACTTTTCCCCGGTTCTTTTTCTGCTCCTGATTCTTCTTTTCCAGCCTCGCATAAACCGTTCCTCTCAGCAGAGAATACAGCACGGAGCAGAGCGGGATAAAGATCAGCATTCCCACGATTCCCATGGCGCTGCCGCCGATCGTCACCGCAACGAGCACCCAGATAGACGGAAGGCCCACGGAATTCCCCACCACATGGGGATAGATTAAGTTTCCTTCAATCTGCTGAAGGATAAAGAACACCGCCACAAACAGAAGCGCATCTAACGGCTTCACCATCAGCATCAGGAACGCCCCGATCACACAGCCGATAAAGGCTCCAAAGATGGGAATCAGCGCAGTAAAGGCGATGAGCACGCCGATCAGCAGTGCATAAGGCAGCCGCAGCACGGACAGCGTGAGGAAGAACATGGTTCCCAGAATCACCGCCTCGAGGCACTGTCCTGTCAGGAAATGGGAAAACGTATTGTAAGCCAGACCGGCAACTGACAGAACGTGTTCCGTGACACGGTCCGGCAGAAACGCCCGCATCAGCTTCTTCATCTGAGCCGAGAGCGTCTCCTTCTGCAGCAGTATATAGATGGCAAATACAAGGGCGATTCCAAAGGTAGTGACGCCGCTGACGATGGAAACCGCTGCTGTGATCGTGGAATTCAGCACGGTGCTGGCCCCTGATGAGAGGAAGCCGATCACATCCTCGGAAAAAGACTTCCAGTCAATCTGGATTCCGTTGATATAATCCAGGATCTCCGGATTCTGGGCAAATAAATCTTCCGCCCCCTTCTTAACCCCTGCCAGGAATACCGGAATACTGTTCTGCAGACTCATAAACGTCTCAAACAGCTGGGGCATTACAACAAAAATGACTAACAGCAGCAGGCCCACCACAAACAGCAGGGTAAAAACCAGGCCTATGGGACGGCGCAGTCTGCTGTTTTCCTTCATGGGAAGCATTTTCTCAATCCTGCGCATGGGGACGTTTAAGATAAACGCCATGACGCCACCCAGCAAAAACGGTGAGATGAATCCGAAAAGCATCATGAACACCTCAAATACACGCCGGTAGTTCACGCCGATCACCACGACCACCACGGTAAATACGATAAGCCATCGCAGCTTCTTGATGTTGCTGTCATTTAATTCCATAAAATTACTCCTTTACCAGTCCTGTAAATGTCTCCAGAATCGCCTGCTCCGACGCCTGAAAGGTTCCCTGAGCCATCAGGGCGCTTCCACCGCCTCTTCCGTTTAACTCTTTGTTTAAGGTTTTGCTGAGAGCCCTCATGTCTGCGCAGCTGCTTCCAATTGCGTACTGATAGCTGCCGTCCGCTCCGGAACAGACGAGGACCACACTTCCCCTTCCGCCCTCGTAGAGCATGGTGCAGTACTGGCGCAGCTGGATCGGCGCCAGCCCTTCCTCGAACACCGCTAAAGGCTTCTGGCTGCACTGAAACTGCTCCATTCTGGCCGCAAACAGCTCCTGGTACAGCCGGTTAATCCTGCCGTCTTTTATTCCGTTCTCGTTCTTCAGCTTTTCCACAGTCTCCACGACTCTCTCCGGCTTGGCCGAGAGCATCACGGAAAGCTCCGTCACCGTCTTCTGTTTCTTCCGGTAATCCTTAAGGGCATCCATCCCGCAGAGCATGGAAACCCGGATGCCGCCTTTGTAGTGGATTGCACCGGTGATCTTAAAAATGCCGATCTCTCCGGTGGACATGACATGGGTACCGCAGCATGCGCAGACATCGCTGTCGGGAATCTCAATAATTCTCACCTGGCCGGTCAGCGCCTTCTTGCTTCTGTACTCCATATGCTCCAACGCTCCGGCAGCCGGATACAGTTCCCGGATCGGCAGATTCTCTGCGATTTTCCGGTTGACCTCCGTTTCGATCTCCTCTAATTCTTCGGCTGTGATCACTCCGTTAAAGTCAACAGTCACCTCCTCGCTTCCCATATGAAATCCCACATTATCGAACCCATACTTTTTATGTACCAGTCCTGAAAATATATGTTCGCCTGAATGGTTCTGCATGTATCCAAACCGTCTTTCCCAGTCGATGGTTCCCGCAACGGCCGTCCCTGCCTCCAGGGGACCGTCCGTCTCATGGATGATCTCTCCTGCCTTTTCATGGACATCAAGTACCTTCACCGGTCCCAGCCTCCCGGTATCCCCCGGCTGGCCGCCGCCCTCCGGATAAAAGCCTGTCCGGTCCAGCATCACCTGGTACCTGCCGTTTTTCCCCTCTCTGCAGTCTGTTACCACCGCCTCGAACGCTTTGACATATGGCTGTCTATAATATAATTTTTCCATAGATTCTCCTCTTTTCCCGTTTGTAACTAATTATACACAAGTATGGGATAAGTTCAATCATATGAATTCTAAAATTTTACGAAAAATGTGGAAACAGTGGCAAGCAGGGTCACATACATTTAAGTGTAAACAATTTATTTGGAGGAACAAATATGAGTGATCTGGCAGCAACAAATTGTGGATGTGGATGTGGCTGTGAATGCAACAATGGAGGAAGTGGATGCAACTTTATCTGGTTGATCCTGATTCTGTGCTGCTGCTGTGGCGGCGGCGGTGGATTCGGGGGCGGCTGCGGATGCGGCGGCGGAAGTAACTGCGGCTGCGGATGCGGCGGAAGCAATGGATGCGATTTCATCTGGATCATCCTTCTTCTCTGCTGCTGTGGCGGCGGCGGTGGTGGATTCTGCTGCTAATACATGCAGAAAAAACCGTTCCACGAAACATAAAGACTGCGGTCCGGATATTCCGGGCCGCAGTTTTTCATTTATCCGTATCCTTCAGCAGGGCGGGAAGCGGATCATCACCGCCCCCGATTCTTATCCTGTCCCGGTGCGGCCAGCGGATTTTCTCCATTTCCTCCGCGTCCGGAATTTCTTCCCTGTTTTCTCTTTACGCACTCGTCGTCAATTTCATATACTGCATTGCCATCTATAATCAAACGATTTCTCATGTTTATCACTCTCCTGTAATACTAATATATGCGGCCGCATATATTGTCAACAAGAAAAGTAAGGATATCATGTTATGAACAACGAAAAAAATTCCCAGCCAGTTGACCTGGATTCCTTAATCGGTGATAACCATTTACAGATGATGAAGGCCGCACTTCCCTATATGAGCGTAACAGAGCAGCGTTTTATCTCCCTCTTTGTCAAATTCAATGAGCTCCGCCGCACCGTGCAGCTGTTTGAAGATGAGGAGGTGGCTGCCATGGGCATCTGCTCCACCGGAGAAAGCACCGAAAAACCGGCGTCCCCCATTGATATGCTGGGGGCCATCAAACCGTTTGGAACACCGACCGAACAGGATTTAATCGATCTGATCATGAACTTTTTCCAGGGCTTTAAGCTGGCAAGCGCAGTATCCGACGCGGTTCCCGGATCCATGGTCCCGGATCCCGATCCCACGGAAAATACGGCCAGGCAGGCGCAGACACCGCCTCCGCACCGCTCCGGCGGGCCGTTCGGGCGCATGTCCTTCGATCAGATCAAAAATTTTATTCCTCAGGAACAGCAGTCCCGGCTGGAGACCATGCAGCTTATGATGTCTGCCATGCAGCAGATGAGCTGACCTTACCGCTACATATCACTATAAAAGAATGAAAGAAAGGAAGAACAGCACTCTATGAATACAAACTGGAAACAGGACCCCCGCTTAAAGGGCATGGATCCGCAAAAACTCGAACTGCTGACCACATTCGCCAAAGAGGTGGAATCTGCACCGAAGGACCAGCTGATGTCCACGATCCTCACACTTAACCTGAAGGCCAATGAAAAAGGCATCCATTTTTCCGATCAGGAGACGGAACTGCTCGTCTCGATCCTGAGCGGGGGAATGAGCCCCGCCGAGCGGAAACGCATGGATACCTTACGTATGATTTCTAAAAATTTAGCAAAACGGAAATAACATTACCGGCCGTTCTCCTGCTCCAACCGGCTGATATCGGAAACAATGACGATTCTGGTATCTTCATCGACGCTTGTCACCAGCTTTTTCATGTATTCCTCGGGCACCTTGACACAGCCCGAGGTCCCGGTATCGGCCGTCCCGTTCATACAGTGCAGAAAGATCGCGGAACCGTTTCCCGGCACACAATCGCTGTTATAATCCAGTGCCAGTCCATAATGGTAAAACGGAACCATGGCCGCCATATGCTCCGCTGACTTCCAGTCTTTTTTTGTACTGCGCGAATCCACCAGCCGGTTATAGTGGCTGCTTTCCGGATCGTCCACCCAGTAATCGGTATCTGTCAGCCGGTGATACGGCAGAATACTGCCCGGATTTTCCTTCACGCCAAACGCCATGGTAAAACGATACGTTCCGAGGGGCGTCTTCTTGTCCCCCTCTTTCTTATCATCCGTCGCACCGTTTTTCCCGTATCTCCCCATGGTCTCAAATTCTTCCGTCCAGATCCCCTCTTCATTCTTCGTATGGTAGGAAAGGCTGATATCCGCTCCTCCCTGTCCCACAACCAGGATCAGGCTGTCCGTTTCTGAAGCGGCCGCTATGTTCCCCATGATCTCCTGTTCTCCGGCGTTCTTCTGCTCTCCGGCGTTCTCCTGTTTTGCCTCTGCCTCTGCCTTTTCCGTATTCTTGTCCTTCAGACCAATGCCAGGGCCTTTTTCCTCCGGGCCATCGGTCCGTTCCTGCGGCCGGACCACCGGATCTTCGTTCATCCGTGCACAGGCCGTTGTTCCTGCAGTGCCGGAGCATGCAAAAAGGACCACCCCTGTCATGACCAGCAAATATCTCTGATATCGTCTCATTGGTAATTTCCTCCGATTATCCTGTCTTCTGCTGTTATTATACACGGTACGGTCCTTTTTGTCATGCCTGAACGGCAATTTTGTAACAGTACAGACGGCTCATTTCCGCCGTCTGTACTGTTGCGCTATTTTAATCTTACAACATGCTGACAATATATGTACACATTCTTAATCTTTTTAGCCTGCTCCCCTTCTTCCCCCAAAATGATCGGCTGCGTGCCGGACGGCGTAATGTACAGCTTAAATGCAATTGCATCCTGGCCTACCTTCATCTGCCTGACCGGACGGTACTCGAACGTCCTGCGCTCAATTCCCAGATATTCGTAGATGGCATTCTCCAGATCCTTATCCTCAAAGCACCTGGCAATATCCTCCTCCGCATTCATATCCAGAATCGCTTTCGCTTCCTCAAACGTCAGATTTGCAAACCGGAAATCCCCGTCCCCCAGGACATGGGCCAGAGTCTCATTGTCAAGAAGCAACAATGGGTAACCTACACTCGACTGCTCCATAAAATACCTCCTTCATCTCCGTTTATTATAACAAATTTCTCAATTATCTGCTATTACTATTATCATAGCCATTTTTCTCTCTTTTGTCAATATTTTCTGATTATTTTATACTTGTTCGTTAATTATCAAACTATTATGTTTTTATTTTATCATGCAAAAAACACCCTTCGGCTGTCCGCCTCCGGGTGTCTGCTGCTATTTACATACAATATTGATAATTCTTCCCGGCACATAGATTTCCTTAACAATCGTACCTGTAATCTTATCTGTAACCAGCGCCCTGCCGGCCTCGATCGCTTCCTCTCTGGCTGTGCCTGCCGGAAGTGTTATCACCGCCTTTGTCTTTCCATTCACCTGGACGGCAACGGAAATTTCATCGTCCTTCATGGCTTCCTCATCGCACACCGGCCACTGGGCATGGAAAACGGTATCGCTGCCTCCCAGCTGCTGCCACAATTCTTCGCCGATATGAGGGGCAAACGGCGCAAGCAGGATCACAAATGTGCGAAGTGTTTCTCTGTCGATTCCGCCGGTCTTCTTTGTCAGTTCGATAAATTTGTTGTTGTACTCCATGAAACCGGAGATGACCGTATTTAAATTAAACTGGTTAAAACGCTGTTCAATATCAAAAATCAGCTTATTGCGGAGACGCACCATCTCTCTTGTGGGTTCCGTCTCCCTGTCTTTGCTGTCCATCACAAGATTCCAGAACCTGTTTAAGAAACGGCTGACACCTTCAATTCCCCTGTCATCCCATTCTGCGTCCAGTTCCGGCGGACCGACGAAGAGCTCATACATTCTCAGGGAATCACACCCGTAATCGCGAACCAGCTCATCCGGGGATACCACATTTCCCTTGGACTTGCTCATCTTGATTCCGTTCTTACCGGTGATCATGCCCTGGTTAAACAGCTTCGTAAACGGTTCGTCAAAATCGATGACACCGATGTCACACAGGAATTTCGTGTAGAACCTGGAGTAGAGCAGATGAAGCACCGCGTGTTCCACGCCTCCGATATACATATCGACCGGAAGATATTGATCCGCCTTTTCACGGGAGACAAGCTCCTTTTCATTATGGCTGTCCACATAGCGCAGGAAGTACCAGGAAGAGCCGGCCCACTGAGGCATGGTGTTTGTCTCCCGCTTGGCCGGTGCTCCGCAGACCGGGCAGGTGGTATTTACCCACTCATCGATAGCGGCCAGCGGGGATTCCCCCGTTCCTGTCGGCTGATAGCTTTCTACTTCAGGCAGCGTTAACGGAAGCTGATCCTCAGGAACCGGTACGCTGCCGCAGTGCGGACAGTGAATAATCGGAATAGGCTCGCCCCAGTAGCGCTGCCTCGAGAATACCCAGTCGCGCAGTTTGTAATTGACGGTCTTCTTTCCGATTCCACGCTCCTCGATCATCGCCGGAGCTTCCCTCTTTAAGACGGAAGACTCCATTCCGTTCCACTCGCCGGAATTGATCATGATCCCGCTCGCCTCGGTGTAAGCCTGCGTCATATCCATGATCTCCACCCCATCCCTGGCAATAACCTGGATAATCGGGAGATCGAATTTCTTTGCAAATTCGAAATCTCTGTCGTCGTGGGCCGGTACACACATAATAGCCCCTGTACCGTAATCAGCCAGTACATAGTCGGAAAGCCAGATCGGCACCTTTGCACCGTTTAACGGATTGACGGCATAGCTTCCCGTAAACACACCCGTCTTTTCCTTATCCTGAAGGCGGTCCACATTGGATTTCATGGAAGCTTCACAGATGTATTTCTCCACTGCGTCTTTCGTCTCCGGCACAGCCAGGCCCAGGGCCAGTTCATGCTCCGGAGCCAGCACCATGAAGGTCGCTCCGTAAAGCGTATCCGGTCTTGTCGTATAGACCTTTATCTTTTCTTCCCGTCCATCTACCTGGAAATCCACTTCCGCGCCATAGGATTTTCCGATCCATTCAGTCTGCATCTTCTTGACCTTCTCCGGCCAGTCCAGTTTATCCAGATCGTCAAGCAGACGGTCCGCATAGGCGGTGATCTTTAGCATCCACTGTCTTAAATTTTTCTTTGTCACCGGTGTCTGGCAGCGTTCACAGCAGCCGTTTACCACTTCCTCGTTGGCAAGCCCGGTCTTACAGGATGGACACCAGTTAATCGGAAATTCCTTCTCATAGGCCAGCCCCTTCTTAAACATCTGAACGAAGATCCACTGAGTCCATTTGTAAAAGTCTGGATCCGTAGTATTGACCTCCATATCCCAGTCATATACAGCGGCAATCTCATTGATCTGACGCTTAATATTGGCCACGTTCTCGGCCGTTGATTTTGCCGGATGAACGCCCATCTTAATCGCATAATTCTCTGCCGGAAGGCCAAAGGCATCCCACCCCATCGGATGGATGACGTAATGTCCTTTTAATATCTGATACCTGCTCCAGACATCGGAGATCACGTACCCCCTCCAGTGTCCCACATGAAGCCCGCTCCCCGACGGGTACGGAAACATATCGAGACAGTAATACTTCGGTTTCTTCCCGTCATTGACATTGATGGGATTCTTTTTCCAGTTTTCGCGCCATTTCTTCTCAATTGCGCTGTGGTTGTATGATGCTGACATTATTTACCATTCTCCTTTCTGACTGCATAATCTGGAACTTCAGATATCATGGAAGCATTTTCCCATTATATCAAAAACGCGCCTCTTTCGCTGCGGCCGTTCAGGCCACAACGATAGAGACGCGGATTTCTTCCACGCGGTACCACTCTATTTCATACAGAATCTGTATGCGCTCATGGGATACGTATTCATATCCTTCCCATCGTAACGGCTGGGATGCCGGCCGCACCTACACAAAAGCAGCGCTTCCTTCAGTGAGCAACTCCAAGGCGAGTTCAGCCATCCTTCCCAACCGGCTCGCACCAACCGCCGGCTCTCTGCATGTTTCAGACAGCTTACTGTTCCTCTTCACAGTATTTATGCTGACTATGAATGTATCACACTTGTTGTAGCGTGTCAACCGCTATTTATGATTTTCCTCCAGTTCCCGGCACAGACCATGTCCGGCTTAAGACACCGATGCCCGGCGCGGCCGGTTACCGTCTGCCTCCCGCTTATGAGAGCAGGAACAGACCCACAGACACAAAGAAAAACAGAATCATGCCCAGATTTAAAAACAGGGTCTCAAACCGCCTCCCTCTCGGGATCACCACTATCGCCGGTTTCCAGGAGATCTCGCGGCGGTAAATAATCAGAAAAACGATTCCCAGCACAACGGCTGCAAGCATAAAGATACTATATGCCATGGCAAACCAGATATTATCCGCTGCGTGAAGCGCTACAATTGATCCCAGAAAATTGATAATCGCATGGAATATAATCGTATACCGCAGCTTTCCTGTATTGATATAAACGTAAGCAAACACAACTCCCAGGCCAAAGGCATAGAAAAACTGATAAAAATTACCGTGGCTGAGTCCGAATAAGACTCCCGACAGGATCACCGCCACTTTATCACCGTAATGAGCAACCCGGTCAATCAACAGCTTTCTGTATAGAATTTCCTCAAAGATGGGAGCAGCCACCACCGTCAGCAGAAAGATCACACGCGTATCCAGATTTTCAATCAGCTCGCTGACCGGATTCACGAGAGGCTTCCCCTGAATTCCATTCACGATACTCATCAGAACAGTTCCGATGATATTCCCGATGTACATAATGCTGATGCAGGCAAAAAAAGCAACCACCAGCCTCCCCGCACCGAACGGCTGCTTCCGGGGTCTGCACGGAGTTCCCATATCCTTCACAATCAACCAGCATATCAGCGTTCCGAGCAAATACGTGGGCAGTGATCCCAGAATCACAATCCAGGTATTCCAGTCTCCCCTCCAGCCCATACTTCCCAGTACTCCGAGTATCAGCCCCGCTTCCATCTGCAGCAGAAGGCCCACCACCAGGAAGGCCGCGTATCCCACGCCCAGCCTTGAACACGTTTTCTTTATTTCTCTTAAGTAATCCATCCGGTATTTACCTCCTGACTCTTCTGAACATCACGTTTCCAAGTTTATCACATCTGTCTTCTGTTGACAAGGAAACTTGGGGAATCGCAGAGACCGGTCTGTTTATATAAAAGAGACGGAACGCACTTCTGTTCCGCCTCTCAATATAATTCTTTTCTTTCTTACGTTTATGATTCCGTCCTGTCAACCTTGGACGCGCGCTCTTCTACTTCCCGCTTCTGAACATCACCAGGAGCCTGCTCGTAGCGGCTGAATTCATATTCATACGTTCCCATACCGCCTGTCATGGAACGGAGGTCTGTATTGTATCCGAACAGCTCAGACATCGGAACGTCTGCCTCGATAACCTGCTTGCCGTTATGGTTGGAATTCATGCCCAGCACACGGCCGCGTCTGCGGTTTAAGTCACCCATAACATCACCGGTAAACTTATCCGGTACGGTAACCTTCAAAGAAGCAATCGGCTCTAACAGAACCGGGTTCGCCTCCATAAAGCCCTTCTTAAATGCCATGGTGGCCGCCATCTTAAACGCCATCTCAGAGGAATCTACCGGATGATAGGATCCGTCTGTCAGTGTCGCCTTCAGACCGACAACCGGATAAGCTGCGAGAGGTCCTCTTAAGACGCACTCTGCAACGCCCTTCTCAACAGCCGGGAAATAGTTCTTCGGAACAGCTCCGCCGAATACGCTCTCCTCGAATACGTAAGGCGTCTCCAAATCGCCGGACGGCTCAAAGGTCATCTTGACATCGCCGAACTGTCCATGTCCGCCGGACTGCTTCTTATATCTTCCCTGAACCTCAACTTTCTTTCTGATGGTCTCACGGAACGCAAATTTCGGTTTGCTCAGCTCAATCTCTACTTTATAGCGGTTTAACAGCTTGCTGACTACCACGTCAAGCTGCTGGTCACCGATTCCGTATATCAGGGACTGATGATTCTCTGTATCCGTAACCACCTTTAAGGTCCAGTCTTCCTCTGTCAGCTTCGACAATGCGCTGGATACCTTGTCATCGTCACCCTTTGTCTTCGGTTTGTACCGCATATACGTATACGGCGTGGAAATCTCCGGCTTATGGTATACGATCGGCGCGGAACGTAGAGCAATGGTATCTCCCGTCTGGGTTACGGATAACTTGGATACAGCACCGATATCGCCGGCTTTTAATTCCGGAACCTCGATCGCGTCTTTGCCTCTGAGCAGGTAGATCTTTCCGATCTTCTCCTCTGTATCCTTGTTTACGTTATAAATATTGGAATCCGGTTTTAAGGTACCGGTACAAATCTTCATCAGAGAATACTTACCGATAAACGGATCTACAATCGTCTTAAATACACGGGCGGAAAGTGAAACGTTATCGTTATACTTGGCCGTAAAACGCTCTCCTGTGGATACGTCCACACCAATACACTCGTAACGGTCCGGTGTCGGGAAGTACTTATCAATTCCCTGAAGCACCATCTTCGCACCCTGTGCGTTAATGCCGGATCCTAGCATAACCGGTACGATATTGCCTTCTATTACATATTCCCGAAGTGCAGAAGAAATCTCTTCCTGGGTAAACTCGTCGCCTGAGAAGTAGCGTTCCATATACTCCTCGCTCGTCTCCGCAACAGCCTCCATCAGCGCTTCGCGCGCAATACCCAGGTTCTTCTGTGAATATTCAGGAATCTCGCATTCTTCATAATCACTGTTCACCGTAAATCTGCGGCCCGCCATCTTTACGACGTTAACAAATCCGACGAACTTTTCATTCTCACGAATCGGAAGATGGAACGGTGCAATCTTTCTGCCGAACTCTTTTTCCAGTTTCAGCAGCAGTTCACGGTAGCTTGCATGATCGTCATCCATATTCGTAACGAAAATAATACGCGGCAGTTTATACTTTTCACAAAGTTCCCATGCCTTATATGTACCAACCTCTATGCCTGCCTTGCAGTTCACCACAATGACCGCGGCGTCTGCAACGCTGATTGCCTCTTCTACTTCACCAACAAAATCGAAATACCCCGGAGTATCCAGCAGGTTAATCTTGATCGGACCTTCTTCACCCTGATACTCCAGCGGAATCAGAGTCGTAGAAATGGAGAACTGTCTCTTAATCTCTTCCTTATCATAATCGCTGATGGTGTTTCCATCGGTGATCTTTCCCATTCTGCTGACAGCTCCTGTAATCAGTGCCATCGCCTCTGCGAGTGTCGTCTTACCCGCGCCTCCGTGGCCGAGTAATACAACGTTACGGATTTGCTTGGTTCCATACACGTTCATAAACATTCCTCCTGTTCAGTATTTAAGTCTATGAGGATATTTTACTAAAAGTGTCGGAAAATTGCAAGTAGAATGTGCATTTTGCACAAATAATTTTACTTGCCAAAATATGGGGCTTTTACAGGGCCGGACACCAGGCGGCCTGCGGCCTGCATTCACGTTCAAACTCAAGGAAAGACGCGTGATACGGGGTCTCATTCTGCTCCGCTTCGTTCGCTCTGTTCCAGATCTTTAGGGCGGCCTGCAGAGTGATCTCCACATCATGATAGTAATAGATGCCCGCCTGAGTATGGGAAACTACGTCCTCAATCAAAAGCCTTGCATCGTGATTTTCAAACAGAACTTCATTCAAATTATTCCTTGTCAGCTTCATCGTATTGATCTTCTCCTTCCTGTCAGGTTTTTGCCCGTCAGAACATATGTTCTCTTTTCTGTTTTTATTGTATCAGAACATACGTTCTTTGTCAACCCTGTTATTCATCTTTGCTAATTTGCGTTAAAGCGTCAAAGTTTAACGTATAAAAGCGTTGACAACTTTCACTCTTTCGATTACAATGATGCTTAAGCTATTTCTGAATACTTTTAAAGAGAGGGAACTGATATGATTATTATTATGAAACCCAATGCTTCCGAGGAGGCAGTTGGGAAAATTAAAAACCTGATAGAATCCAAAGGCCTCCAGGCTCATCTTTCCAAAGGAACGGAGGTCACCATCGTAGGCGTTGTCGGCGACAAGACAAAGCTTCAGGGAGCCAACATCGAGATGGCGGAAGGCGTGGATAAGATCGTTCCGGTCACCGAGACGTATAAGCTGGTCAACAAAAAGTTCCATCCCGAGGATTCCGTAATCAGAGTCGGTAATACTCATATCGGACCAGGCAGGCTGACCATGATGGCCGGCCCCTGTGCCATTGAAAACCACGACATGGTGATCGAGACGGCAATTGCGGTAAAGAAGGCCGGTGCGGAGTTTTTAAGAGGCGGTGCCTACAAGCCCAGAACTTCCCCCTATGCGTTTCAGGGACTGGAGGAGGAAGGCCTGCAGTATATGAAGGAAGCCCGGGATGAGACCGGTCTTAATATTGTCTGTGAGGTTACCAGCCTGCGCGCTCTGGAGACGGCGGTAAAGTACGTGGATATGATCCAGATCGGAGCCCGCAACATGCAGAATTTTGAACTGCTCAAGGAGGCCGGCCGCGCCGGTATTCCGGTACTGTTAAAGAGGGGCTTATCCGCAACCATCGACGAATGGCTAAATGCGGCGGAGTACATTGCCTCCGAAGGCAATCCCCACATCGTGCTCTGTGAGCGCGGCATCCGGACCTACGAAACCGCTACCAGAAACACGCTGGACATCAGCGCCGTACCGGTTATCCGAGCCAAGAGCCACCTTCCTATTATCATTGATCCCAGCCACGCAACCGGTGTACGCGCCTATATTGAGCCGATTTCCAAAGCCGCAGTCGCCGTAGGTGCGGACGGCCTGATCGTGGAGGTCCATCCGTGCCCGTCCTGCGCGCTGTCCGACGGCCCGCAGTCGCTTACCTTTGAACAGTTTGAACAGCTGACCGAAAATCTGAAACCGTACGCAGCGCTTGCAGGAAGGAGATTTTAATGACTGATTCCACCATTGCCTTTATCGGGCTTGGTCTCATCGGAGGCTCCATTGCCAGGGGGATCAAGCGTGAAAATCCGGATACAAAGATTATGGCATACATGCGGACCCGTTCCAGGCTCTTAAGCGCCATGGACGAAGGTGTGATTGATGTGATCCTCGATGGGGCAGATGAGCAGTTATCCCAGTGTGATCTCATATTTCTGTGTACCCCTGTGGAATATAACGCCCGCTATCTTGCTGAAATCAAACCATTTTTAAAACCAGGCGCCATCATCACAGACGTGGGAAGCACGAAGACTGACATCCATGAGGAGGTCATCCGGCTTGATATGGAGGACTGCTTCGTGGGAGGCCATCCCATGGCCGGGTCCGAAAAGACAGGATTTGAGAATTCCACGGACCATCTGCTGGAAAATGCCTACTATATCATCACCCCCACCCGCAAGTCTTCCCCGGCTGCAGTGGAACGGCTGATTTCCATCGCCTCGCTGATCGGATCCATCCCCATCGTTCTGGACTATCACGAGCACGATTCCATCACGGCGGCAATCAGCCATCTGCCTCACGTGATTGCTTCCAGCCTGGTGAATCTGGTAAGAGATACCGATAATCAGGAGGGGCTGATGAAACGGCTGGCTGCCGGCGGTTTTAAGGATATCACCAGAATTGCCTCCTCGTCCCCCGAGATGTGGGAACAGATCTGCATGACAAACCGGGCGCCTCTGGCCGCTGTCCTGGAACAGTATATTGCCTCCTTAAATGAGACGCTGGTAAAGCTGAGGTCCGGTGACAACCAGTATCTCTCCCGGCTGTTTGAGACTTCCAGGGACTACCGGAACTCCATTTCCGAGAGGAACCAGGGTTCTGTCACACCGGAATATTCGTTTACAGTGGACATGGCGGACGAGGTCGGCGCGATCTCCACGCTGTCCGTTATTCTGGCCGCCAAGGGCATCAGCATTAAAAATATCGGTATCAACCATAACAGAGAACACGGGGAAGGTACTCTCAAGATTATTTTCTATGATAAGGAAGCCATGGATATGGCGTGGAAACAGCTGGAGCGCTACCATTACGACCTGATCTCGAATAACTGACTTACGGAGGAACATTATGAAATTTAAAAAGGCAACCCCGCTTAAGGGTGAACTGCAGATCCCCGGCGATAAATCCATTTCCCACAGAAGCGTCATGTTCGGATCGATTGCGAGGGGAACGACGGAGATCAGCCATTTTCTTCAGGGAGCAGACTGTCTCTCCACTATCTCCTGCTTTCAGAAAATGGGCGTAGCCATCGAAAACAACGGGGATTCCGTCATCGTCCGGGGCAACGGCCTCAGAGGCTTAAAAAAGCCGGACTCCATCCTGGACTGCGGCAACAGCGGCACGACCACCCGCCTCATATCCGGTATCCTGTCAGCACAGAATTTTGATGTGACGGTAACCGGCGACGAGTCCATACAGAAGCGCCCCATGAAGCGGATCATCGAACCGCTTTCCATGATGGGGGCTCAGATTGAGAGTCTCCGTCAAAATGGCTGCGCTCCCCTGCACATTACAGGAAAGCCGCTGCATTCCGTCCACTACCATTCCAAAATCCCGTCTGCCCAGGTAAAATCAGCCATTCTTCTGGCCGGACTCTATGCGGACGGCGAGACAAGAGTCACGGAAGATGTTGTATCACGCAACCATTCGGAGCTCATGCTCCGCTCCTTCGGCGCCGATGTGCGGTGGGAAGGCACGACAGCAGTCATCCGGCCGGCGGAGGAACTCTACGGCAGACAGATTACGGTTCCCGGCGATATCTCATCCGCCGCCCCGTTTCTTGCCGCCGGCCTGCTGGTACCGGGTTCTGAAGTGCTGATCCGGCAGGTGGGGATCAATCCCACCAGAGACGGTATTCTCCGCGTCTGCCGGGCCATGGGAGCCGACATAACCCTGATGAATGAGCAGGACGCCTCCGGGGAACCCACTGCCGACATTCTGGTGAAAAGCAGCAGCCTCCACGGCACGGTCATCGAAGGAGCCATCATCCCCACTCTGATCGATGAGCTTCCCATGATCGCGGTGATGGCCTGCTTCGCGGAAGGCACCACCATTATCAAAGATGCGGCGGAATTAAAGGTCAAGGAATCCAACCGTCTCGAAGTCATGGTAAAGAACTTATCCGCCATGGGGGCCGATGTGACCGAAACTGCGGATGGAATGATCATCCACGGCGGCAAACCGCTCCACGGCGCTGTGATCGACAGCCTTTTGGATCACCGTATCGCCATGACCTTTGCCGTCGCAGGGCTCTGCGCGGAGGGGGAGACCGAGATCCTTGGTGCGGAATGTGTCAGGATCTCCTATCCGGACTTTTATGAGGACTTAAACAGGCTGATGCGGTAAATTCCTGCTGCCGGCATACAAAAAGTCTGCAGGGAAGACATTTCTTTCGTCTTTCTTGCAGACTTTCATTTTTAATATTTGTTGAAAAATAATCTTATGATACAAACATTCTTTTTATTCAGGAACCGGCTCTGCCGCCTCTCTCAAAAGCGATTTCACCGCCTCTTTTGCCTCCGTAAACCAGATATCTCCAGGCGCAGCCGACAGAATAAATCCGATTTTTCCCAACAGGGACGTCAGATACCTGACCTCCCCGGCAGGGCCCATCTTTAAATATTTCTCCTCACCCCTGCGCTCTAAATGCGCCTGCACACCAAATTTCATGCAGTAATAAACGTCCTGCCTTACTTCCTTCCTGTATGAAGCGGGAACCGATACCTTATCGTTGACCACAATCCCGGTTACCGACTGCCTGGTCCTGCGGGTAAGAATCTTCGTTTTTGACCGGTTCAGTTCAAAGCCCATGGCGCCCAGAAACCCTTTTACCTTTCTGATCACCTCTGCCGCAGAAAAATCTCCGGAAAATGTCATATCGTCACAGTACCGGCTGTACGTAATACTCCTCTCCCTGCACCAGCCGTCCATGTATTCATCGAATGGCTTCATCACAAGATTAGATATGGCGGCCGAAGCCGGCGAGCCCTGGGGCAGACAGTCATTCAGGCAGCACAGAGAGGTTAAGAGCGTCCCTACTGAAGCCGGAAAGTATCTGCTGTTAAATGCGCTGCGATGCACCACTGGAAAGGTGATGCTTCCAAAAAAATCTTTGATATCCAGCTTTAATACCACCATTTTTCCCGTATGGCAGGCCGCATTCTCCCATATGGACGCACCCCTGCGGTAGGCAGCCGCACAGGATGAGAGTTCCAGTCCCTCCAGAATATGATGCAGAATATTCCGCTGAATCGCCTTCAGCAGCGGATCCGGCGCCTGAATCTGCCTTACGCCCCCGCCCTTTTTCGGAATCCTCAGGCGGCTGTAATGCTTTTCTGTATGATTGCTCACGGCATACAGGCAGGAAATGACCTTCTCATCGGTCCACTCCTCCCCTTCCAGCAGATGAAAGGACAAAAGCATCTCCCTGCAGTGCTCCGCTGTACAGTATTTCCACAAATCCGGTTCGTGCATAGGCGTTCCTCATCGAAATCGGTAAAATAGACAAAAAGGATATAAGACGGCGGAAACTCATACGAAAAAGGATGCCGTAAGATGCGAAGACGTACAAGCCGCAGGCGTAAGCACATGAAATGTGCAGTTGTACTTCGGAGCAGATTACGGTCTTATGACCTTAACTTGTGAACTTCCGGACAACGACTCGCTGCCCGGCCGGAGCCTCTAAGCAATACCGGAAATGCTATGAATCTCCGCCGTCCTATGTTCCTTTATTCTAGCACAGAAAAAAAACTGTCGCAACACCTGCGTCCGGATATTTTCTCATTCCACAGCAGGTTCCTCTTCCTGATTCCGCTGCCGCCCGGCGTTTTCGTTACCCGGACCGTTCCGCGATCACTCCGCTTCTATCTCCTCCAATTTCCGATACACCCTCAGTATCTCTCCCATACTCCAGGCCTGTGCAAAGCAGCCTCTGGATACGGCCGGATAAAGCCCGTCATAAATCTCCGCCAGATGGCCGGCGCAGCCCTCTCGCAGCATTTCTCTGACCGGGCCAAGCTGTTCCCTCACTTTTTTCGCAGCCTCTTTGGAATCGTCATGAACTTTTAAGTAAGCCAGATAGTAGGCTCCTAACGGAAATGTCCAGACAGTTCCCTGATGGTAAGCCATATCGCGATTTACCACGCTGCCGCCGTATTCGGCGCAGAATTCCCCGTCTTTGCCGCTTAAAGACCGCAGCCCATAAGGCGTATATAAATGCTCATAGACCGTATCCACTATACGACGTTCCTTCTCCCGGTCCAGAATCGGAAATGGCTGCGATACCGCCCATATCTGATTACAGCGAATCTGTCTGTCCGGGTGATGCTCCGCGGAATTCGAGATCACATCCTTTAAACAGCCTTCGTTCTCGAGCCAGAATTCCCGCACAAAGCTGTTTTTCACCGTTTCTGCCAGGTCGGTAAACACCTTCCCTGACCCTGAAAAGAGAGCGGCAAAATGTCCGGCTATCATCAGGGCGCTGTGCCACTGTGCATTTATCTCCACCGCTTTGCCATGCCTGGGAGTGGGCAGAAACCCGTTGATTCTCACATCCATCCAGGTCACCTGCTCCAGGCCGCCGCCTGCCGAAATCAAACCGTCCCGGTCCATACAGATATGATAATCCGTCCCCTTCCGATACCAGTCGATGATTTCAAGGATCACCGGATACGCCGCCTTTTCGATAAAATCGAGATCGCCTCCCGCCTGATAGTACTCGTAGACGCTTCCGATAAAGAGAAGCGATGCATCGGCAGTGTTGTATTCCGGTTCTCCGTCTCCCTCAGGAAAAACGTTCGGCATCAGTCCCCGGCGTCTGTATTGGATGAACGTGCTGAGAATGCTTTTCGCAGTCTCCATCTGACCGGTCACGATACAGAGTCCCGGCAGGGCAATCATGGTATCGCGCCCCCAGTCTCCAAAGAACGGATAGCCGGCAATCACACTCTTACCACCTGTCGACTGCCGGTTTACCACGTACTGGCTGCAGTTTCTGGCTATCAGCCGTGCCTCCGCATCACGGAAACCGGAATTCTCTTCCAGTTCCTGCTGCCGCTTACTCTCCTGCGCCATCATCTCCTCACACCGCGTTCTGCCAATCTCTCCGGCAGTATAGATTATCTCTCCGTATGCCAAAGAATGAGGCGGAACCCGGTACCGGATGAGATGGTTGCGATAGGCACCTCCGACGGCCGGCCTTCCGTCTCTGGCATCATACTCAAAGTAGAGGTCGTCTATATACTGCTGCGTCTGCTCCACAATCTCCCCATCCGTCCAGAAGTTTAGATTCAGCACTCCGTCGCTGATGCGGCCGGCTGCCTTCACAGCTGACAGGGTAAACTGCCGGCCCGGCATGCACTTTTCTCCCTTCTCGACGAACTGGAACAGGGGAACCACCTCCAGCAGGGCCTCTCTTTTCGTGCGGTTTTCTATCTCATAGCGGATTCCAACCGTATTCTCCTGCTGCGGCATGACTACAGTTTTCTTAATCTCCACGCCGCGCACCCGGTACGTATATACCGGAAAATACTCCATACAGAAGGCGTCCAAATAGCGAAATCCCTCCGTATTCTCACAATAGCCCGCATACTGCTGGCTGCCTAATGAAAAGCAGCTGCCTCCCGTCATAAGCGTCTCATCCACTCTCGTCACCATATGATACCGAAGGTTCGGCGCCTGCAATGCCGCCATCAAAAGGGCGTGGTCGCCCCGCGTATTGGAGCCTATGACGGTCTGGGAGGAATACCCTCCAAGACCGTTTGTCAAAAGGCTGCACTGCTCCTGCCCCCGATCAAATCCTGTGAAGCTGTTTCTTCCATATTCCAGTCTCATATTCACCCAACTTCTTACCAGTTATTTACTTCATTACATCTTTATAGAAAATCTGCACTACCTTTGCCTCCATGGTAACGTGTCTTCCCGTTCCGCCTTCAAACAGCCGTACCAGTTCCAGGAAAGCGGTCGATGAAATCTTCTTAAAATCCTGTTTTAACGTATACATGGGAGTTCTCATATATCCCATCAGCGTGATGCCGTCATACCCGGACACCGGCCGTCTCACTCCCATCTCCTCCAGGGCGCAGGCCGCTCCTATGGCCATCAGATCCGAGGCGCAGACGATAACATCCGCTTCTCTTCCTCTTGCAAACGTGATCTCCCTGGCCTTTTTCTCACTGTAGTCCGCATACTCCACGATCAGTTCCAGATTCCTCTCTTCCTTCAGCCGTCTCATGGCAGCCAGCCTGGCATCCGTCATATAACCATCCGGCCCGCAGGCGATATACAGCACTGTGCTGCCTGTTCCGCTCTCCACTGCCTTTTTTGCCACCTCATACTGTCCCTTATAGTGATCTACCGAAACAGAAGAGATCATCTGGCTGACAATCGGTGAATCCACCACTACTGCTTTGAATTCCTTTGACATGATGACATTGTAGAGCTTCACATTCTCACGGGCAAGACTGTAGACGATAATTCCTGTTATGCCCTGGCTCTTTAAATAACGGATCATATCGTCGCCGCTCATGTGTGCAAACTGGGAGGTAAAAAAAGTGACTGCCTCCATCTGATACTCCCCCGCCTTCTCAAACGCACCAAACAGATAAAGAATATCGATCTCATCCACTGCCTGCTTATAATAAGTCATGTCAACGATCAGCCCCACCCGGTGGAAATTCTTTTTGGACAGAGAGATCGCCGCAGCGTTGGGAACGTAATTCAGTGCCCGGACTGCCTGTTCCACCTTTCTTCTGGTCTGATCGCTGACCGAGTCGTATTGGTTTAAGACCTTGGACACCGTAGATTTGGAGACTCCGGCCATTCTGGCTATATCATTAATCGATGTCATACCCACACTCCGGCTCTTACTCGCTGGCCACCAGACTGTTCCACTCTTCCATCGCCTTTTTCGCTGCTTCCACAGGCTCTAACTGCCCGTCGAATACAAGTGCCAGTGCCTTTTCGGAAATGGAGTAATAGTAATCCATGCGGTCGATGTTGGGCACCGGGAACGCTGTCTCAAACTGTCTGGAGAATACGGACAAATCCCTGTCTTCCAAAAGCTTTGGCACCGCGCTGATATCCTTTAAGGCCGTCGTCTTATAATTGGTGTCATACAAAATAATAGCGCCCGGTTCCGATGCCATATATTCCGCCAGCAGCATGGCCGCATGAGGATAGTCTGTATAGGCCGACACATGAGCCACCTTGAGCCCGGCAAACGGGGTTGGAGTCCTGCCGTTTAGAGTGGGCATGGTCATGACGCCGAAATTAACGCCCGCATTTCTAAAATCCACGATATTCCATGGGCCGCCCAGGATATAGGCCGTCTTCCCCTGTTTGAACTGCTCATTGACAAACTCTCCCTTTAAATCCTGGGATTCCACCGGAAGAATCTTCTTTAACTCCTGGTAGAATTCAAGTCCCTTTTCAAACTCCGGCGAGTCAAATCCCGGTTCATCCCTGTCCGTTCCGCTTTCCCCAAACAGCTTATAACCGTATGTAGTCAGAAAACCGTACGCTGAGTAACCGTTGGCGGCATCCATCATAAAGGCAAACTGGTTTTTCGCCGGATCATTGAACGTCTCTGCAAATTCCATGATCTCCTCAAAGGTGCCCGCAGGTTCGTCCCCTACAATATCTTTGTTATAGAAAAAGCTGTTGGCTTCCACAGATACCGGAGCTCCGTACAGCTTGCCGTCCTGGGAAGCACTCTTAATCGCGGCATCGGAGAGTTCGCTTAACAGCCGGTCCCTGACATCGCCTTCAAACGCCATAACCATGCCGGAAGAGATGGCGCTTCCCATACGGTTGTGTGAAATCATAAACACATCCGCGCCGCTTCCTGCGGGTCCGTCAAGTTCCATCTTCGTCCTGGCATCCGTAAAGCCCACCTCCTCGGCCGTCACGGTCACACCCGGGTACGCCTCCATAAAGCCTTTGGCAATCGCTTCGCCGTAAGCCTGTTTGTCCGTCCATAAGAGAAGCTTTGCGCCCTCCTCCGGAATGATTTTACCGGAAACATCTTCCGGATCAGCCTCCGCGGCCGAATTCTGTACCGCCTCCGGCGGCAGTTCCTTGCTGCAGCCGCAGAGTGCCGAGGCGGCCATAATGGATGCCAGTAACAGAGAACATAATTTTCTTTTCTTCATATTGTTTCCTCCCTTTTGTATCGTTTGATAATATGAACGGGTATCCTTCTTCCATCTTCTGATTCTGCTGCCCTTACTCCTTATTTGCACCGGCGCTGACCCCCTGCACGATATATTTCTGGAAAATGATGTAGATCATGGAAATCGGTACTGCCACCAGCACCGCTCCCGCCGCAAACATCGTAAAATTGGTACTCTCCTGCTCATTGATCATCGCATACAGGCCCACAGCCAGAGTCCTGTTCTCATTCCTGGAAAGGAGCAGATTCGGCAGGATGTAGTCCATCCACGGCGTCATGAACTGCGTCACCGTCACATAGGTAATAATCGGCATTGACAACGGAAGCGTCACGTGAAAGAGGGCGCGGAACTTAGAACAGCCGTCGATATAGGCCGCCTCATCCAGTGACCGCGATACTCCGTCTAAGTAACCCTTCACCAGCCACACATTGTACGGAATCGCGCCTGCGGAATAGATGATCACCAGCGCCACCGGCTTATTTAACAGGCCGAAGGTCAAAAACAGGACGTAGATCGCCGTCATGGACAGAAACGACGGGAACATGGACAGAAGGAGGAGAGTCATAAGCCCCGCCTTCTTCCCTCTGAAGCGGAATCTGGACATGACCCACGCCGTGATCATGACGATGGTAACAGAGACCGCCGAATTGACGACGGCGATCTTCAGCGTATTGGCAAACCAGCTTCCATACTTCGTTTCCCGGAAAAGCCTGGCGTAATTGGCTAACGTCCATTTCTCCGGAATCAGTGTGGCGCTGGCCAGGCTGGAGCTGTTATTAAAGGATGATGAGACAATCCAGACGATGGGGATTAAAACGAGCAGCGATACGATGATCAGTTCCAGATGAAGCAGTGCTGCCACGAATACTTTTTTAAACTTTGCCATAGAAACCAGGCTCCTTTCGTATCTTCCTTATACCTCTTTAAATGCGCTGGTCCGTCTGAAATTCCAGAAGGCCACGCTTCCGACCACCAGGAAGATTAAGATGCTCATGACGGCTGCCATGCTGTACATCTGATTATCCAGGGTCAGCTTGTAGATCCAGGAGATCAGGATGTCCGTATCTCCCGCAAACTGGTAATTGGGGTTGGCGGGTCCGCCCTGGGTCAGGAAAAATACTGCGCCGAAGTTATTGAAATTACCTGAAAAATTCATAACGAGCAGCGGCGCTGTCACCCGCAAAAGATGGGGAAGCGTCAGAAACCGGAACTGCTTCATCGCGGAGGCCCCGTCGATTCTGGCCGCCTCATACATCCCCGGGTCCATATTGGAAAGAACGCCGGAGATCATAACCATGCTGGCTCCAAACCCCAGCCAGAGATTGACCAGGATTACGGTAATCTTTGCAAGCACCGGATCGGTCAGGAACGGAATTCTCGCTGAGATCCAGCCCATATCCAGAAGAAACTGGTTCAGCGGACCGAACTGCCCGTTAAAAATATTGCGGAACACCAGAAGACAGATCATTCCCGGCATGGCCCATGGCAGAATCATGATAGTCCGGAACACCTTCTTAAACTTCACGCATTCGCTGTTTAAAATGACCGCCTGGAGCATTCCGAAGCAGTAGCAGGAAAGCGTGGACGCCACCGTCCAAATGACAGTCCAGCCCAGAACGCCGAAGAAGGTACTGGACCAGACCGGCACGTGAAAAAGCTTGTAAAAGTTGTCGAAACCTACCCAGTCGATCAGATTGGCCGGAGGCAGATTCCCCTTCGAGTAGTTGGTAAACGCCGTCAGCACAGAGAATATCATCGGCATTACCGTAATGAACAGTATAAGAACAGCCACCGGAGCCAGCACGATATACACAAATTTCTCCTGATAAAGCTTCTTAAAGTAATTGGCTGATCCCTGATAGATCCCGGTCTCGTCTATCTCCCTTCCGGAACGCCACGCATCCCGCAGGTTCCATACGTATATCCCCAGGAACAGAAGCAGCAGAAGCACTACGATCACGCCGCTGATCATGAGCATCATGGAATGATCGCCCGTCTTAGCCCCCGGCCTCTCTCCCAGTGTAACGAGTCCCCAGACTCCTCTCGTGAAAAAGCCGCCGCAGAGACGCAGTTCAAACACCGGTATCTTTCCCGTCAGCCACTCAAGCCAGTATCCGGTCTGCAGTTCGATTCCAATCACAAGCGCCTGAACGAAAAAAAACAGAATTCCCTTCACATGCTGCCTGCATATGAAAAACTGGCCGCTTCCCCAGATAAAAATTGATAATAAAAGAGATTTTCTTGATTTCACAATGCCCTCCCTGCCACAGCTGATGCCATAGTTCAATTATGAATCCTGCACGGCATGATGCCTTACAGGTTATTACGGAAACCGGTTTTCATAAGTATTTTATACCACTATACAGAGTATTTGTCAACACAATATAGAGTAAATTATCCATTTCGTAAATTTTCTTACTAAATACTTGATTTATTTTGTTGAAATATTATAATAGATAACAGCATTCGTTCTTCCTTTCACTGCGATACATTTGCATTACGGAAACCGGTTTCTGTAAACAGAACAAAAAAGAAAGGACGATTTACCAATGAAAAAAGTAAATTACCATACTCACACCAGACTCTGCCGCCATGCAGGCGGCGCTGCCGAAGATTATGCTGCGGCGGCATGGCAAAACAGCCTCGATGTGCTGGGCTTCAGCGACCATGCACCATTTCCCGATGGCCGTTTTGGGCTGCGCATGCAGTATGATGAGCTGGAACCCTATATACGGGATCTAAACCGGCTTAAGACGGAGTATCAGGGGCGGGTCTCCATCTGTTCCGGCCTGGAGATCGAGTACTGCCCTGACAGTCTGGTGTATTACGAGAGCCTGCTTAAGCCGGGGCGGCTGGATTATCTGCTTCTCGGCCAGCACTTCTACACCGCGGCAGGCGCGCTGCCGGTGAATATCTATGAGCTGGAGGAGAAAGGCGGCACAGCCGCTTACATCGACTACGCCCTTTCAATCAGAGAGGGCTTGGCGACCGGCTTCTTCAAGGTACTGGCCCATCCGGATGTGATCTTTATCAACGATCTTGCCTGGGATGAGAACTGCAGCCGGGCATGTGAAATCATCGTCGAAGCAGCACAGGTGTCCGGCACCGTCTTAGAGCTGAACGCCAACGGAATCCGCCGCGGAATGAGGGAATACTGTGACGGTGTGCGTTATCCCTATCCGCACAAACGCTTCTGGGAACGCGTGTCCGGCACCCGGATTCCGGTCATAGTAAGCTCCGACTGCCATAACCCTGATGTGCTGTGGGATTCCTGCATGGAAGAAGGATACCGGCTCGGCAGGGAATGGGGGCTTCTCCTTACGGATGAAATTTAGCGCCAGACAGCAGCGCGGCCCTGCACGAAGGGATTTTGATATCACAGATGAACTTTACTGTGATATCAAAAAAAGCCCGGGAGCGTCCGGAATCAGATATTTTCTGATCCTGGACGCTCCCGGGCTCTCCGGTTTACGTCTGAACGTGTTATTCCGCAACGGCCTTCTTCACCATCACAAAATAAAGGATGATTCCCACACCCGTCAAAATATGGCCGATGCCGGCGATTCCCGAAATGGAGGCATCCATGGCACGGCTTAATTCCAGGCCGCGCACCTGTGCAATGCCCCTGACAATCAGCATCACCACCGTTACCGCAACTCCCGCGTTATAGATCCCAAAGAACAGGCCAAACCGCTTCTGCTCCGTCACCGCCGCATGGAACTCAAACAGGGCGGCCACAAGGAACACAATCATTCCCAGCAGGAATAAGTGCGTGTGCACGAAGGCCAGCGTCGTCCTTCCGGAAAACCCGTTAAACTTCGTAAATTCACGGTAGAAAACGCCTCCCGCCATAGCCAGCAGCGCATATACAAACGCGGCGTTTATCAGCTTTAATACCGCTTTCTTTTTTCTGTCATTTGTCATATTACCTCTCCTTTCTCTGTCCCGTCTGTTTCATCTCCCGGTATCCCATAACCACGATCCACACGTAGGCGCAGGTCTTGGGGATCATAAGCGCACCAACCGCCGGGATGGTGTCCGCCCAAAGCACAACCGGAATATAGAATCCGAAGCTGAGCGTAATTGCCAGCCACATGAAGCCAAAGCCCGAATCCGCCGTCTCCTTTGCCTTCCGGTAAAAGAGGACTATCATCAGAAGTCCCAGAACCGCAAACGGAATATTGCGGTAAATGCCCCAGGAGAGCGGCGCGCTGGCGCTTAACCAGTCATTGCCCGGCATGAAGCACAGGAATATCCTTACAATGGCCAGCCCCCATACAGCGGCGGTCAGGCCGTTCTTTCCCTCCACGCGGTACCGCATCTTCCATATGTAGTACAGAATTACATAAAATACGGTCATGGTCACAGAGGTTACCAGTTTTCCAAATCCAAGTGCCGCAGCGTGATTCGCCAGTCCGTCAGTACAGAGGGCGTAAGCGCGGGGCACTAAGTGAAATGCGTCTCCGCATCCTAAAACCACCGCCATGATTCCAAACAGCTTTATCTGCTTTCTCTCCCCCGCTCCTGCGATCATACGCACGCCCAGCGCAATCACCGTGCATAAATATACAATATCAAAAATTGTCTCCATTACTGCCTGCATCGTCATACTTCCTTTCCTGTGTCCGCATCTGTCTTATAGATCAGACGCCTCATAATCTCTTCAAAATAAGCCGGATCCT
>OIZR01000209.1_pt1 | contig 53202 bp, 49 predicted proteins | sample 1588591 | NCBI WGS metagenome assembly OIZR01 (sample SAMN03283249) | human gut metagenome | biome: human-associated habitat; material: feces | host: Homo sapiens | place: USA | collected 2013 | reverse complement strand
TAGGAGCACGGCGAAGAGAGAGGGCGCTCCCGTTGTGCTTGCACAAAAGGGAGCGCCAGGGGACTTTTTGTCATAGGGCGAAGCCCGCGACCGAAATGAAGCGAAGCGGAATCGAGGTAGGAGCACGGCGAAGAGAGAGGGCGCTCCCGTTGTGCTTGCACAAAAGAAATTATTTTAAAAAGAGAAAGAAAAATGTAAGGCAAATTAAGAGAATCGTTCTTGAAGTCTCTGAATAAAATGATATTATTTAACTGAATTACGATTCAGTAATAGGACAGAAAACGGAGGCAGAATATGAATAAAATTACGAGATTCTTATCTCTGTGCTGTGCAGTGGCAGTTCTGGCTGGTATTTCCGGCGCAGGCGTTTTGTCTGCAAGAGCCAGCACTGATAATGGACAGACAGCAGAGACAACGGCAGAAACAGCAGCAGAAACGACGGAAGCACCAGTAAAACCGGCGCCGACAGAATTTGCGCATATTTATGAATGCGCCATTTCCGGCGATCAGATTGTGATAGATGGTCAGATGGAGGGAAGCTTTTCCGATTCTGCTTATTATGATAATTATTTATATTTATTTGAGCAGAAGCCGTACCAGCGTGATTTGAAGGGACGCACCGATTATGCGGCCTGGATCACCAAGGGCGATGCTCTGCATTTTTCCATTCCTTTAAATCACGGCACTCGGTCGGATCGCCTGTATTCCAGCTTTGTAGTAGCAGTTTATGATGGTGAGGAGTATATCCAGGTCAGCAATGAGGTTTATGTAACAAACCCTGAGGTTATGGCCAAGTATACAGAGCCCTATAAAACCGGACAGACAAAAAAGGGACTGCTTATTCAGACAACCCAGTCCATGATTGCAGATGCCTTTGAACTGGGAGTAAACCATGTGATTGTCAACATTCCCTTCAGCCATATTCTGGGCAGCGGTATTGATTATACGTATGATGGAAGAACCTACCACTTCAGCAGCGATGTGCTGGCCGTGTATGATGATACCATTCGAAGAATGTCAGAGAAAAACATGACCGTAACAGCGGTTCTTTTAAATGACTGGAACAATGCAACGCCCCAGCTTTATTATCCCGGGGTAACAAGACAGCCAGCGGGTACGGCCAATTATTATGGATTCCATGTGGCGACAGAGGAGGGCTTTGAAACCTTAAAGGCCATAGCGGCATTTTTGACAGAGCGCTACAGCAGCCTTCAGTCCCCCTATGGCCGTGTTTCAAACTGGGTGATTGGAAATGAGATCAACAACCAGCTTTGGAACTACATGGGTCCGATGAGCCTGGAGCAGTATATGGAGGAGTATGTGCGGGCATTCCGTGTATTTTATACAGCGATTCGCAGTACCAGCAGTACCAGCCGGGTGTTCTTTTCCACAGATTATAACTGGCTGCATGAGGCAGACGGCCGTCTGAAATACAATGCAAAGGATGTTCTGGATACCTTTAACAGCATGGTGGTTCCGGGAGGTCCTATGGACTGGGAGCTGGCATACCATCCCTATTCTATTCCTATGGTGGAGCCGGAATTCTGGAATGATGCGGAGACAGGACTGATTAAAAACAATGCCAGCTCTCCGGTTGTCAACATGATTAACCTGAATGTTCTGACGGATTATCTCCAGCAGCCGCAGTTTTTGATGCGGAGCGGAAAGCCACGTCATGTGATTTTATCAGAGCAGGGCTTTACCTCACAGAGTCACAGCCGCGGAGAAGTAGAAGAGCTTCAGGCTGCCGCCATTGCCTATGCCTATTATCTGGCAGACAGCAATCCTTTGATTGATGCCTTTATTATGAGCCGTCAGGTGGACGCTCCTTCTGAGGTGGCTGCCTCCTGCAGCTTTGGACTTTGGTCCTGCGATATGAGCAAGCCCAATGATATTGTTCCTACTATGCGGAAGCAGTCATGGACCGTTTATAAAAACATTGATGACAGAAAACGGACACTGGAGACAACAGAGAAGTATAAAAAATACATTGGAATTGAAAAATGGAGCGATGTGATTCCTGATTTTAAGTGGAAAAGTCAGGAAAAGTAACAGAGAAAATAAAAGAAATCGGAGGGGCTATGGAACTGAAAACAGAGCGTCTGTGCCTGCGTCCCATAACCAGGAAGGATCTGAGGGCGGTTCTGGCCTATGCCTGTGACCTAAGCAATGCAGAATATATGGTTTATTATCCGAAAACGGAACAGGAAGCGGTTTCCTATGTGGAAGAAACCGCTTCTCAGTGGGAAGAGGAAGAGCCGATTACCTATGAATTTGCGGTGCTTCTGGACGGAGAGATGATTGGAACAGTCTCTCTCTGGCTGGAAGAGGCCGATGGAGTAGAAATTGGCTGGATTTTAAACCGTCACTACTGGGGCTGCGGCTATGGAACCGAAGCAGCGGCGGCAGTTCTGCGATTTATGTTAGAAGAGCTGGGGATTTCTTCCTGTATCTCGTGCTGTGATACCAGAAATATAGCTTCCGCAAGGATGATGGAGAAACTGGGAATGAAAAGGATCCTGCAGAGAACCCGGATTTATGAGCGGCGGGGAGAAGCTGCACAGGAATATGTGTATCGGTGGACTGTCTGAAATTTAAAAATTTCAGACAGTTTTCTTTTTCAGGATCTTGACATACGCCCCTAATTCAAGTATGATTTTCCGTAACAAAATCATACGAGGAGATAACCGATTATGAAAAAGGTAGTTAAGTTTGGCGGCAGCTCTCTTGCGAGTGCCCGTCAGTTCAAAAAAGTAGGAGATATTATTCGTTCAGATAAAGCAAGACGCTATGTGATTCCTTCTGCTCCTGGAAAACGCAGCAGCAAGGATGAAAAAGTGACAGACATGCTATATGCCTGCTATGATGCGGCTTCTACCGGCGGAAGCTATAAAAAGCTTCTGAATAAGATTAAGGATCGGTACCATGAAATTATCAACGGTCTGGAATTGAATCTGAATCTGGATCACGAGTTTGAGAGAATTGAAGAAAACTTTCTTGGCGGCGCAGGCCGTGATTATGCGGCATCCCGGGGAGAATACCTGAACGGTATTGTGATGGCCAACTATCTGGGATATGAATTTATCGATGCGGCTGAGGTAATTTTCTTTGATGATAAAGGCAATTTTGAGGCAGATTTAACCAACCAGGAGCTGGCAGAACGACTGGAGCACGTAGACAGAGCTGTAATTCCCGGTTTTTATGGTTCAAAGCATGACGGCTCGATTAAAACCTTTTCCAGAGGCGGTTCCGATGTGACGGGATCTATTGTAGCCAGAGCCATTCATGCAGATCTGTATGAAAACTGGACAGATGTATCCGGCTTTCTGGTAACGGATCCCCGGATTGTTGAGGATCCTGAGGTAATTGAGACGATTACATACAAGGAGCTGCGAGAGTTGTCCTACATGGGTGCAAGCGTTCTCCACGAGGATGCAATTTTCCCTGTCAGAAAAGAAGGAATCCCGATCAATATCCGCAACACCAATAAGCCGGAGGACAAGGGAACTCTGATTGTAGAAAGCACCTGCAGAAAGCCTCATTATACTATTACCGGTATTGCAGGAAAAAAGGGCTTTTGCGCAATCAATATTGAAAAGGCTATGATGAACGCTGAGGTGGGCTTTGGCAGAAAAGTGCTTCAGGTATTTGAAAAGTACGGTATTTCCTTTGAACATATGCCTTCCGGCATTGATACCATGACCATTATGGTTCATCAGGATGAATTTGTAGAGTACGAACAGTCTGTAATTGCAGGCATTCATCGTGCAGTAGAGCCGGACAATGTAGAACTGGAGTCAGATCTGGCGCTGATTGCAGTAGTTGGCCGGGGAATGAAGGCAACCAGGGGAACTGCCGGAAGAATTTTCTCCGCTCTGGCTCATGCCCGTATCAATGTAAAGATGATTGATCAGGGATCCAGCGAGCTGAATATTATCATTGGCGTTAGAAATGATGATTTTGAGTCTGCGATTCGGGCAATTTACGATATTTTTATTACAGCTGAAATTTAAAACAACCGGGAGACAACAGGGGAGAGGCACAATGCCTTTCTTCCGGTTGTCTCTTTCACAAAAAGGAGATTTTCCATGAAAAAGATTCATGGCGCCGGGACGGCAGCGGCGAAGGGGCAAAAAACTGCCGGATCAGAGGCCAGCAGAAAGCATTCTTCCGGGAGGAGGCTTCTTTGTGTCTTGCTTATGGGAGCGGTTCTGGCCGGATGTGCAGGGCCGTCAACCCGTGTGATTGTCCGAAGCGAGACAGGAAGCAATCATGAGCTTCCGGAAGAGATCCCTGTTTTGGAAGAGGTCAATCCCTATTATATTCAGGAGTCTCTGACTGTTTTATCAGAAACGTCCAGGTACGGAGGCAGCAGGGGAGAGAGGAATGCAGTGAAATATATTCAGCAGCTTCTGGGAGATTACGGATATCAGGTAGAAATTCAGAGATTTCGTTACGAAACCGAGTTTGGGGTCCGGACAGGAACGAATGTGGAGGCTGTGCGGGAGGCTTCGTCGAGAGATTCAGATATTCTGGTGATCTGCAGCAACCATGATACTGCAAAGGAAAGTCCCGGAGCCAATAACAATGGTTCAGGAACAGCAGCGTTTCTGGAAACAGCCCGCCTGCTTTCCAGAATTCCTACGGACACAGAGCTGCGGTTTGTCAGCTTCACCCAGTGCGGAAGAGAGCGGCTGGGAGCCCGCCATTATGTGGAAAGTCTGAGAAAGCGGGAGCGGGAACGGATAGTAGGCGTTGTAGAATTGGATCAGATGGGACATGTGTCAGATGACGAGATGGTTTTGGGAACTGTGGACGGCGGTTCTGTTTACACAGGTGATCTGCTTCGAACAGTATCCAGAAAGGTTCTGGGAGATTCCTGGCCTTATGTCTGCAGAACAGAGGGAAGTATCGGCGCCTTTGTCCGTGACGAGATACCGGCAGTATCGATTTCTCAGAAGTGGAACGGCTATGAAAACGGAACTCCCCTGGATTTGCCGGAGACTGTGGACGTAGAGCAGGTAGCACAGGCTGTTGATGTGATCTGCGGGATGGCTCTTGAAATGATGAGTACAGATACTCCGTCTATGATGGCGAAGGCTCATTCCTACAATGACAGAGATTATGCTTTTGTTCAGAAAAAGGATACGCCTGCCTGGTTTGGAGAAAGTCCGGAATTTGTTCAGACAGAAACCGGAAGAACGGGAATACTGAATGGAATCAATACGGATGCATCTGGGCGGCAGGTAGAAAAATATCAGTTTCGCATGAAATGGTTTGATGTAGACCAGATTATCCTGACGGATTATTATTTTACTGATGGAGGGCTTTCTCTGATTTCAGTGGAGGGGGAAGAGGCAGGCATTGAGTTTGATGATATGAAAGAGCGCATTACGGAGCTTTATGGAGAGCCAATAGGGGAAAACAGCGGTCCCAATGGAACGGAATATGACTGGACAGATCCGGTTTATCACAAATTTTTTGCACTGATTCCGGAAACAGAGGGTTATGATCTGGAAATCAGGGAATACTGGACAGATAAGGCGGTCTATGAACAGCGCAGTCCCAAAGGACAGATCCTGGCCTCGGAAAAAGAGGATCCCCGCTGCGATGTGCTTTCTGACCTGATTTTCGATATTCTTCCGGAAGATGGGGACGAAATCATAGAATCTGTAAGCTATTATACAGACGGGATCGGCGGCAGCGCCGGATATGTGGAATATGGGAATGAAAATGCAGACGGAACCAGCATGAGCGGTATTGACAGGGAAGGAGGGCAGGAAAACAGCCGTTTTTACTGGAGGATGTCTGTGGATTTAGAGGATGCTCTGGACAGGACAGGAAACTGGAGGAACAGGACGGAAACCATACGGATGCTTACCGGCCTGTGCGGGGAAATTCTGGAGCAGTCTGCGATTTTGAAGCAGGAAGACGGCTCAGAGCAGGAAACCTATGGAGCTGCCTTTGCGGCCAGGTTTCCTGAAGCAGAAGAGGAGCCGATTCCCGAAGCAAAAAAGCAGCCTCAGGCACCGGTAACAAGAGTCGGCGTTGCGCCTGGGGAAGCAGGTGAGGAAGCGGCGCCGCCGGATTTCAAAACAGCATTTCAGATGTACGTGCTGGCAGAACGGTCGGAAAAGGCACCGGAAAGCTGGAGCAGCCGGATAGATTTTTTCCGTCAGTTTGAGGAGCTGGAGGCCTACCGCAGCCGGGTACGGACCAATCTGAATATGCCTTCGGAGGTAGGAGCGTATGCTGGAGAAGATTGATTTATCGAGAAAGGCAGAAAAAGAGGTTTACAGACAGGCAAAGGAAACCTATGGTCCCAGGCTGGGCTTGGCTCAGAGAAGGCTGAAGGAGGCAGGGATTCCGGTATTGATTCTGTTTGACGGAATGGATGCCGCCGGGAAGGGAACGCAGATTAACCGGCTGATTCAATTTCTGGATCCCAGGGGCTTTGATGTGTATGCCAGCAGCCGGGTGACAGAGGATGAAGCCATGCGCCCGTTTCTGTGGAGATTCTGGACACTGACGCCGGAAAATGGCCGTATTGCGGTTTTTGATCGAAGCTGGTACCGAAAGGTGCGTGAAGACCGTTTTGAGGGCAGAACGGCGAAAAAAGAGCTTTCAGAGGCATTCCGTGACATTTGCTCTTTTGAAAAACAGCTTACGGACAGCAAGACTGTGATTATCAAGCTGTTTCTCTATATTTCCAGGGAGGAGCAGAAAAAGAGGTTTAAAAAGCTGGAGGAGTCTGGAGAAACGGCATGGAGAGTGACGAAAGAAGACTGGAAACGGAATGAGGACTATGACAGATATCTGAAGATCAACGAGGAAATGCTGGAGCGGACAGACACAGAGTATGCGCCCTGGACAATTATTGAGGCAACCGATAAGTCCTATGGTGCTATGAAGATTTTAAAAACCGTGACGGAAACTCTGGAGGATGCTCTTGCAAAGACGGCAGAGGAGGAACGGCTGAAGGAGGAGAAAAAGAAGTCGGCAGAAACGCTTCTGAAGGCTGGGGAAAATCCGGCAGAGAACAGCAGGTATCAGAACGGGGTTCTTTCTGGCATTGATTTGTCTAAGACTATGACCCGGGAGGCTTACAAAAAAGAAATTGATCGGCTTCAGAAAAAGCTGGAGCTGCTTCACAGTGAGCTGTACCGGCTGAGAATTCCGGTAGTTCTGGGCTTTGAAGGCTGGGATGCAGGCGGCAAGGGAGGTGCGATCCGGCGTCTGACCAGCCATCTCGATCCCAGAGGCTACCAGGTATGTCCGACAGCTGCGCCCAATGATATCGAAAAAAAGCATCATTATCTGTGGCGTTTCTGGAATCGTATGCCAAAGGCCGGCCATATTGCCATTTTTGACAGAACCTGGTATGGGCGGGTTATGGTGGAGCGGATTGAAGGCTTTTGCAGGGAAGAGGAGTGGAGGCGTGCCTATCAGGAGATCAATGAGATGGAGTCTCATCTGGTTAATGCAGGCGCGGTAGTTCTCAAATTCTGGCTGCAGATTGACAAGGATGAGCAGAAGCGCCGGTTTGAGGAACGGATGCGGATTCCGGAAAAGCAGTGGAAGATTACAGATGAGGACTGGAGAAACCGGGAAAAATGGGATCAGTATGAGCTGGCTGTCAATGAAATGCTGGTTCGAACCTCTACAGCCTATGCCCCGTGGATTGTGGTAGAAGGGAACTGTAAATATTATGCCAGAGTCAAGGTTCTGCGCACAGTGGTAGAGGCTCTGGAAAAGAAAATTGAGCAGGTAAAACAGGAAAAACAGTAACTGTTCAGAAAGAAGCCGTACCGCAGAAACGGGCAAGTGCCCGCTGGGGAAGGCAGGTATGAAACCGGGAGGAGAAAACACAGATTATGAGTCGGGTTGCAGTGATAGGAGGCGGAGCCGCCGGAATGCTGGCGGCCATTGCGGCGGCAGAACACGGCCATCAGGTGCAGCTTTTTGAGAAAAACGAGAAGCTGGGGAAAAAAATATATATTACGGGAAAGGGACGGTGTAATGTTACCAACGCCTGTGATACAGAGGAGCTGTTTGCAGCGGTTGTACACAATCCCAAGTTTCTTTACAGCAGTTTTTACAGCTTTACAAACCAGGATATGATGGAACTGGTGGAAAGAAACGGCTGCCCGCTGAAAACAGAACGGGGCGGACGGGTATTTCCTGTTTCAGATAAGTCATCAGATGTAATCCGGGCGCTGACTGTGTGTTTAAAGAATGCAGGAGTTCAGGTGAGGCTTTATGAGGAGGTAGATTCTGTAGAAACCAGAGATGGAAGGGTGTCTGGTATTCGTCTGAAAAAAACAAGAGAGATAGTTTCGGCTGATGCGGTGATTGTGGCTACGGGAGGCCTTTCCTATCCTTCTACAGGCTCTACAGGAGACGGGTACCGGTTTGCGGAAAAAACGGGACATACGGTAACCGATCTGTCTCCGGCCCTGGTTCCCTTTGAGACTGCAGAGCCAGTGGGAAGGGATTTGCAGGGACTTGCTCTGAAGAATATACAGGCAAAGATTCTGAAGGGAAAAAAGGTTCTTTATGAGGAGTTCGGGGAAATGCTGTTTACGCATTTTGGGGTCAGCGGGCCGGTGCTGCTGTCAGCCAGCAGCTACGGAGCAGCGCAGCTGAAAAAGGGGCCGCTGACGCTTTCTTTAGACTTAAAGCCAGCGCTTTCGGAGGAACAGTTGGATGCCAGAATTCTCAGGGATTTTGAGGAGCAGAAAAACAAACAGTACAAAAATTCCCTCTCCCGTCTTCTTCCGGCAAAAATGATTCCGGTGATTGTGGAAAGAAGCGGTATTGATCCCGATAAAAAAATCAATGAAATTACAAAAGAGGAGCGTCGGCGGATCGTGCAGGCTGTTAAGGATTTCAGGCTGACCTTGACGGGGCTCAGAGGCTACAAGGAAGCGATTATTACTCAGGGAGGCATTTCCGTCCGGGAAATCAATCCGTCTACCATGGAGTCAAAGCTGGTAAAGGGTCTGTATTTTGCAGGTGAGGTTCTGGATCTGGATGCGGTGACAGGCGGATATAATCTTCAGATCGCCTGGTCTACAGGACATCTGGCAGGAAGTTCTGTGGAATAACGAAGGCGCCTCAGAGGCCGTTGCCAGGGATTTCAGAGACTTACAGAATGCATCATAGACGCGAAAAAAGAGAATACATAACAGACAGCATAAAGGAGCAGATCAAGAATTATGGAGCAGAAATCATTTAATATTGCAATTGATGGTCCGGCTGGCGCCGGAAAAAGCACCATTGCCCGGCTGGCGGCAAAACGGCTGGGATTTGTCTATGTGGATACTGGTGCCATGTATCGGGCGATTGCCCTGTATTTTTTAAGAAAGGGAATTCGTCCTGAGGATGTGCAGACGATTGCCAGTCTGGTTCAGGGCGCGGAAATTACGATTCGCTATGTAGACGGAACCCAGCAGGTTATTTTAAACGGGGAGGATGTGTCAGGACAAATCCGCACAGAGGAGGTTGGAAACATGGCTTCTGCTACCAGCGCCATTCCGGCAGTTCGGGCTCATCTTCTGGAGCTTCAGAGAAACCTAGCGGCCAGCGCCAACGTAATCATGGACGGCCGTGACATTGGAACCTGCATTCTTCCGGATGCGGATGTAAAGATTTTCCTGACAGCCAGCACCTCTGTTCGTGCCATGCGCCGGTACAGAGAGCTGCAGGAAAAAGGAATGATGTGTAATCTGGAAGAAATTGAGCAGGATATTATTGAACGGGATGCCAGGGACATGAACAGGGAGACGGCTCCTCTGAAGCAGGCGGAGGATGCCATGCTTCTGGACAGCTCTGATATGACGCTTGAGCAGGTAGTGCAGGCTATTCTTGAGGCGGCCTTTTCCCGCGGACTTGCACCTGGCTCACAAAAAGCCTCTGGCCATGCAGATTCCGAAGCCGGACAGACAAAGGAGGAAGTCTGATGGAAGTGATTGTTGCAAAGACAGCAGGCTTCTGTTTTGGAGTCAAGCGGGCTGTGGAGCAGGTTTACGAGCAGATTGAAAAGGCAGAGCGCCCGGTTTATACCTTTGGACCCATTATTCACAACGAGCAGGTAGTGGAGGATCTAGCGCAAAAGGGCGTCCGGGTAATTGACACAGAAGAGGAACTGGAAACGGTTCGCGATGCGATTGTGATTATCCGCTCTCATGGAGTTGGAAAGCATATTTACGATCTGCTGGAACGAAACGGCGTTACTGTGGTAGATGCCACCTGTCCTTTTGTTAAAAAAATCCACAGGATTGTCCAGGAGCAGCAGGCGGCGGGCCGGCGGGTCATCATTGTGGGGAATCCTGATCATCCGGAGGTACAGGGGATCCGGGGATGGGGAGATGAGGGCACTTTGGTGGTAGAAAACGCAGATCAAATCGAGAATTTGCCGGTTTCCACAAAGGATAAGCTGTGCGTTGTGGCCCAAACGACATTTAATTACAATAAATTTCAAGATTTAGTTGAAAAATTTGAGAAAAAGGGTTATGATATACTTGTTTTAAATACGATTTGCAATGCAACACAGGAAAGACAAGTGGAAGCTAAGCGTATTGCTTCTGAAGTGGACGCTATGATTGTAATAGGAGGCAGAAATAGCTCCAACACACAGAAACTCTACGAGATATGCCGAAAGGAATGTAAGAACACTTACTTTATCCAGACACTAGGCGATTTCAACCCTGAATGTGTGAATTCTGTGCGCAGCGTAGGTATTACAGCGGGGGCATCTACCCCCAATCAAATTATTGAGGAGGTTCATACTAATGTCAGAATTAAGTTTTGAACAAATGTTGGAGGAATCATTAAAAACCATACGTACAGGAGAGATTGTCACTGGTAAAGTAATCGATGTGAAAGATGATGAAATCGTCCTGAATATAGGTTATAAGTCTGATGGTATTATTCCGAGAAGCGAATATACCAATGATTCCAACGCAGATTTAAGAAATCTGGTACAGGTTGGCGACGAGATGGAAGCCAAGGTAGTAAAGGTAAACGACGGCGAGGGCCAGGTTGCTCTGTCCTATAAGAGACTGGCTGCCGACAAGGGCAACAAGAGACTGGAAGAGGCATTTGAGAACCATGAGGTTCTGACTGCAAAGGTTGCACAGGTTCTGGACGGCGGTTTAAGCGTTCTGGTAGACGAGGCCAGAGTATTTATTCCGGCAAGTCTGGTATCTGATACTTACGAGAAGGATCTGACCAAATACGCTGGTCAGGAGATCGAGTTCGTAATTACTGAATTCAATCCGAAGAGAAGAAGAGTGATCGGTGACAGAAAGCAGCTGATGGTTGCTAAGAAGGCTGAGATGCAGAAAGAGCTGTTCGAGAGAATCCACGTTGGTGATACCGTAGAGGGCGTGGTAAAGAACGTAACAGACTTTGGTGCATTTATCGATCTGGGCGGAGCAGATGGACTGCTTCATATTTCTGAGATGTCCTGGGGACGCGTAGAAAACCCGAAAAAGGTATTTAAAGCTGGCGAGCAGGTACGTGCTCTGATTAAAGATATCAGCGGCGAGAAGATTGCTCTGAGCCTGAAGTTCCCGGAGGAGAATCCTTGGGTAAAGGCAGCAGATAACTATGCTGTGGGCAACGTAGTAACCGGTCGTGTTGCACGTATGACTGACTTCGGTGCATTTGTAGAGCTGGAGCCGGGTGTAGACGCTCTGCTTCATGTATCTCAGATTTCCAGAGAGCATGTTGACAAACCGGCAGACGTACTGAGCATTGGTCAGGAGATTGAGGCTAAGGTTGTTGATTTCAACGGCGAAGACCACAAGATCAGCCTGAGCATGAAGGCTCTGCAGGCAGCTCCTGAGCAGGCAGATGTTGCAGACGTTGACATTGACGCTGTAGCAGATGCAGAGTAAAACCTACAAGGTTTGAATAGGATAAGATAATAAGGATTTTTCAGGCGGGATTTTCGTAAGAAAATCCCGCCTCCTTTTGTAAGGACTGTTCTCCGATTGCGGAGCTTTATGAACACAAAAGAGAGGCGGTAAAGGAAAAAAAGCTGTGTCTGATTCCGACTACCTGCGGGACTGGTTCTGAGGTTACGAATATTTCAATTCTTGCATTTCTCTCTAAAAATATAAAACTGGGTCTGGCGGCGGATGCCACGTATGCAGATGAGGCAGTGCTGATTCCGCAGCTGCTGGAGGGATTGCCCTATCGTTTCTTTGCAACCAGCTCCATTGACGCCCTGATTCATGCGGTGGAGTCCAGTCTTTCTCCTAAGGCGACACCCTATACGGAGCTGTTTGGATACAAAGCAATTGAGGAAATTATCCGCGGATATCAGGTGATTGCAGAAAAGGGAGAGGAGGCAAGAAAGGAGATTTTGAACCAGTTCCTGACAGCAAGCAATTTTGCAGGTCTTGCCTTTGGAACCGCAGGCTGCGCAGCAGTTCATGCTATGAGCTATCCGCTGGGAGGAACCTTCCATGTGGCTCACGGAGAAGCGAATTATGCTGTGTTTATTGGCGTTATGAAAAAATACATGGAAATCCGGCAGGATGGAAAAATTCAGAAGCTGAATCACTTCCTTTCAGAGCTCCTTGGATGTTCCTATGAGGAGGTTTATGAAAAGCTGGAGGAGCTTCTGAACAAGATTCTTTCTAAAAAAACCATGAAGGAATACGGAGCAACCAGAGAAATGCTGGCTCAGTGGACAGACAGTGTAATAGAAGGACAGCAGAGGCTGATGGTGAACAGCTTTGTTCCTCTGGGAAGAAACGAAGTGCTGGAAATTTATGAAGGCTTATTTGAGTAGGGAGAAGGCAGCAGGGGCAAAGATATTTTGCCCTGCACTGAAGGAGAAACGTGATGGAAAAAACAAGTGAAAAATATCAGGCCTATGTGGAAATTCTGAAAGAGGAGCTGGTTCCTGCTATGGGATGCACGGAGCCTATTGCACTGGCTTATGCGGCGGCTAAGGCAAGGGAGGTTCTGGGATGCCGCCCTGAGCGTGTTCTGATTGAGGCCAGCGGCAGTATTATTAAAAATGTAAAAAGTGTCATCGTTCCGAATACCAATCACTTAAAGGGAATGCCTGCGGCAGCGGCAGCCGGTATTATTGCCGGACGGTCGGAAAAGGAGCTGGAGGTTATTTCGGAGGTCACTGGAAGTGAGATGGAGGATATGCGCCGCTTCCTGGAAGAGGTTCAGATCGATGTGGAGCATATTGATCACGGATTGGTATTTGAAATTATCGTAACAGAATACTGTGGAGATTCTTATGCAAAGGTCCGCATTACGAATTTTCATACCAACATTGTTCTGATTGAAAAGGACGGAAAAATTCTTTACGAGAACAGAGAGGAGCTGGCATCAGAAGAAGAAAAACGCGCAGACAGAGGCCTGCTGGATATGGAAAGCATCTGGGATTTTATCCATTCTCTGGATGTAGAGGATGTGCGGGAGGTGCTGACGAGGCAGATTGAATACAATACTGCGATTGCCGATGAGGGTCTTAAAGGAAATTACGGCGCCAATATAGGAAGCGTGCTTCTGGATACCTACGGGGACGATATCAGAACCCGGGCTAAGGCGAAAGCGGCAGCAGGCTCAGACGCAAGAATGAACGGCTGTGAGCTTCCGGTAATTATCAATTCCGGAAGCGGAAATCAGGGGATTACGGTTTCTATTCCGGTGATTGAGTATGCAAAAGAAATGGGAACAGATGAGGAGCACCTCCTTCGGGCTCTGGCACTTTCCAATCTGACTGCAATTCATCAGAAAACAGGTATCGGCACCTTGTCTGCCTACTGCGGAGCAGTCAGCGCGGGAGCGGGGGCAGGAGCAGGAATCGCTTATCTTTGTGGGGGAACCTATGAGGAGGTTGTTCATACAGTAGTGAATGCGCTGGCGATTGTATCCGGAATTGTCTGCGACGGGGCGAAGGCATCCTGCGCGGCCAAGATTGCTTCTTCTGTGGACGCAGCAATTCTGGGCTACAATATGTATAAGCGAGGACAGGAATTCCGCCGCGGAGACGGAATTGTGATGCAGAATATCGAGGAAACGATCCGGGGAATTGGCCGACTGGGAAAAGACGGTATGAAAGAAACAAATGAAGAAATTATCAAGTTAATGGTTGGAGAATAAGCATTGACAGGGGGTATCCGTCAAAAAACGGATACCCCTTTTGTGTTATGAAGAAACACGCAATTCTATATTGACATATAATATTATATGCTGTATAGTATTAGTAACAGGATATTATATAACATATAATATCGCCTGAGAAACAATATGAGATGAAGGATAATACACAGAAAGGCGGGCCGGATATGATTTTTAATACAGGAGCAGCGCTTTTGGATGCCATTGTGCTGGCAGCTGTGTCCAGGGAGAAGGAAGGGACATACGGATATAAGATTACCCAGGATGTACGGGAAGCGATTGATATTTCTGAATCAACGCTGTATCCGGTGCTGAGGCGGCTGCAGAAGGAAGCGTGTTTGGAAACGTATGATATGGCCATTGATGGAAGAAACAGAAGATATTACCGGATTACGGAAAGCGGGAGACTGCAGCTGAATCTTTATCGGAGTGAATGGCATGTGTATTCTGAGAAAATATCCAGAATCCTTGAGGAGGCTAAGGTATGAGAAGAGCAGAATTTATGAAAGAGCTGGAATACCTGCTGCAGGATATTCCCGATGAGGAAAAGGAAGAGGCACTGGCTTATTATCGGGATTATCTGGAGGAAGCCGGTGATGAAAATGAAGAGCAGGTGATCCGGGAATTTGGAAGTCCGGAACGGGTTGCAGCGATTATTCGAAGCGATCTGGACGGCAATTTGGAAAACGGAGGAGAGTTTACGGAATCCGGGTATCAGGACGAGCGTTTCCGGGAACCGAATTACCAGGTTGCTAAGCGGATGGATTTGCCAGAGAAGAGTGCCTGGCAGCAGGAGGGAACTCATTGGCAGGAAGGAAGTTCCAGGCAGGAAAACAGAGGATATTCTGAAAACTGGAAGCAGCAGGACTTTAGGGACAGAATGTGGCTGAAGCGTCTTTTAAAGGTAGGACTTCTGCTGGTGATTCTGGGAGTGCTGGCTCCGATTTTACTGGGAGCAGGCGGAACCGTTCTGGGGATTTTGCTGGCAGCAGCGCTTCTTCTGGCTGGAGCTGTGGTTCTGATTGGAGTTCTTACAGTGACAGCTTGCCTGGGTGCAGCAGCTCTTCTGGTATGGGGAGCCGGTCTGATGTTTACAGAACCAGGAACAGGCATGATGGTTCTCGGAGCTGGTGTTGGAGCTCTGGGATTGGGGCTGATTGGAATTGTACTTTCTGTTCTGATTTATGGAAAATTTCTTCCCTGGTGCATTCGCGGTTTGGTTAATGGCATCAGCAGTCTGATCCATAGAGGAAAGTGGTGCGGACAGAAGGGCTGAAAAATGGAAAGGAGAGGAAGCCTTTGAAAAAATGGATGATAGGACTGGCGGCGGCTGGCGGAGTTTTCTGTCTGGCAGGAGTGGGAATGATTGCAGCTGGTGTTATGATGTATGGAACCGGGGGAAGACAGGCGCCTCCCTGGCTTGTCCGGATTGAAGAGGATTTTTCAGCTGTTTCGGAGGAGCTGGAGGAAATTCCTGAGTGTCCGATGGAAATTGCCGCAGGAGATACCGGATCTGGGGACAAGTCAGAAGGTGCAGGCACTGCAGGAACCGCAGGCGCAAATGAGAGCGCAGGGAATTCGGAAAGTGTCAAAACAGAGAGTTCGATTCCGAATGGTCAGATTTATGAAAATGTAAGGAGCCTGGAGCTGGAAACTGTGAGCGAACAGGTGCAGATAGTGGAAACTGAGGACCTGGAAGAAGGGCAGATTCAGGTGGTTCAGAGTGGAGATGGAGCAGATTATCGTGTTTATCAGGAAGGAGGAGAATTAAAAATTCGCCTGCCTCGAAATATTAGCAGAAATACGCCGGGGGACATCAAAATGAAAGCGCTGGTGATTTCCATTCCTGTTTCCTATGAATTTGATCAGATAGAGCTTGAACATGTGGCAGGAAGCCTTTATGCAGAAAGACTTTTTGCCAGAGAGCTTTCTGTGGAGATGATTTCTGGAACAGCAGATATTGCCGGAGGCAGTGTGAAGGAACTGGAGATTGAGTGTATATCCGGAAGCTGCCGATGCATGGCAGCTGCAGAATACAGCGCTACGGTGGAAAATATTTCCGGAGATACCAGTATTTGTCTGGCAGGAGCAGAGGATGATTTTGATTATGAAATTGAGGCTGGAGGCGGCAGTATTTATTTTAATGGGGAAGAGCAGAGGGCTTTTGAGAACAGCTGGAAGGAGAGCCATTTGAACCATCATACTGGCCGGGAGGTGGAGCTTAGCTGCGCCAGTGGAACAATTACGGTAGAATATGAGTGACTGTTCAGGAGGGCATCTTCTTGTCCGGCAAAGCCGGACAAGAAGCATCGGAGACAGTTACCAAAAAATAACAGAAATCAGGAGGAAAAGACATGGATATGAACAGAAAGCTGTATCGCTCAAATACAAACCGTATGATTTGCGGTGTATGCGGAGGAATTGGAGAATACTTAAATGTGGATCCTACGCTGGTTCGGTTGATCTGGGCCCTTGTGGCCTGCTCCGGAGCAGGCGTTGTGGCATATTTGCTGGCGGCAGTTATTATCCCCCAGGATCCGGGAAGCAGCTATTAAAGAAAACAGATATCAGCTTGGTGCAGAAAATGTTTTAAATCGGTAAAAACCGTATGAAATCAGAACATACAGGGCATACTCTTAGAAAATCATAAGGAGGATGCCCTGTTTTATGTCTAAGAATAAGAATAAACAACCATTTGACTGGAAAAATATGACACCGGAGGAAAAACTGAAATTTGAGATTGCAGAGGAGCTGGGCCTGAAGGATCGGGTTTTAGAGGGAGGCTGGAAATGTCTGACCTCTAAGGAAAGCGGGCGAATTGGAGGACTGATTGCCAGAAGGAAGCGGGAGTGGAAGCATTTGTCAGAGCAGGAACGTTCGGAGGAGCATTTGAAAAAAGAGAATGGTTAAGGGAAGCTGCGGGAGATGACTGGTACTTGTCAAATGCTCTGAAATTTTTTATAATGGGAAACGAATGAAAAACGAAGGGCTGCAGCAGGGAAAAGAAAACAGAATAGGAAACAAAACGATGGAAGAAAAGAAGTTAAGAACCGGATATACAACCGGAACCTGTGCGGCGGCTGCGGCAAAGGCAGCAGCCGTTTTTCTTTTGACAGGGAGAATAGCTGAGGAAGTTGAGGTGGAGCTTCCAGGCGGTACATTCTGCAGGCAGAGACTGGAGGTTCTAGGCGGAGGTGTTTTGCAGGCTGAAGGTGTGGAGCTTTCGGGGATTCCGGGAGCAGGCGTTTCGGAAAATCTGGCTCCGGGATGGGACAGCAAACGGCAGGTCAGCGGTTGGTTTGGCGTAAAAAAGGATGCGGGAGATGACCCGGATGTGACCCATGGCGCAGTGATCTACGCCCAGGCAGAACGTCTGGAGCAGAGAAAATGTCCGGAACGCTGCTATGAGCTGGATGAGTTTCCGGGAATATATGTAACCGGGGGACCGGGAGTCGGATTGGCAACAAGACCGGGGCTTTCCTGTCCTCCTGGATATTATGCCATCAATCCGGGGCCTCGCAGAATGATTCTGTCGGAAACAGCCCATGTATGTGCTGAGGCCGGGGAGACAGGGCCGATTTTAATTCGGATTGCGGTTCCGGAAGGAATTGGGCTGTCGGAAAAGACCTTTAATCCCAGACTGGGGATTGAGGGAGGGATTTCGATTCTTGGAACCACCGGAATTGTTAAGCCGATGAGCGAGGAAGCTTTAAAGGAAACCATTCGTCTGGATATACATATGCAGTCAGCAGCAGGAAACCAGGTGATTTTAATGGCTCCTGGCAATTACGGTGAAAAATTTTTTGAAACAGAAATGGGAATTTCTCCAGGAAAAGCTGTGCTTTGCAGCAACTATGTAAAGGCTGCGGTACAGATGCTTCAGGAGGAAGGCGTAAAAAAGGTTTTATTTGCCAGTCACGCGGGAAAGCTGGTAAAGGTATCTGCCGGTATGGAAAATACCCATTCCAGGTTTGGCGATGGCCGGATGGAACAGATGGAATGTTTGACACGGAGGGTGTACGGAGAGGAAATTCCTGATCGGGAAGGACTGTGCAGCCGTGTGCGGGAGTGTAATACAACAGATGAGGCGCTGAAATATCTTTTGGAAAAGGGGTTGGCTTCTCAGGTGCTGGAGGAAATGGCACAGGAGGCGCGCAGAGTTATGGAAGGCTGGAGCCGGGAGCTGGGCGGAGATTTGGAGGTGGCAGTGGCTGCTTTTTCTTCTGCCTGCGGGCTTACGAAATCGACAGAAAACGCAGCAGACTGTCTGAACCAGTGGAGACAGCAGGAAGGAACACAGCAATGAAGCTTGCAGTAATCAGTTTTACAAAAGCAGGAAGCGATGTATGCAGACATTTGACGGAGGAATTTCTCAGACGTGGAGAGGAATGCAGGGGCTATGTACCAGAAAAATATATAGAGGAGGGGTCAGGTCAGGACTTTATTTTTTCAGTGACGGAGCCAGTTGGAGATTGGACGGAAAAACAGTTTGCTTGGGCAGACGGACTGATCTACATAGGCGCTGCAGGAATTGCAGTGCGTTCCATTGCTCCATACCTGAAGGATAAGATGACAGATCCAGCTGTAGTGGTGGTAGATGATCAGGCTACATATGCCATTTCCCTGCTTTCCGGACATGTGGGAGGGGCAAATGCTTTGACAGAGATAACTGCCCAGATTGTGGGAGCGGTCCCGGTTATTACAACTGCTTCGGATATCAGAGGGCTGACTGCGATTGATGTCTGGGCCAGCAGCCGGGGACTCTTGATTTCTGACAGAATTCTTGCAAAGGAAACGGCAGCAGCCCTGGTCAATGGAGAACAGGTCGGTTTTTTCAGCGATTATCCTTTGGAGGATGGGGTGCCGGAAGGGTATCTTTCTAACAAAATATGCCGAAGAAATGTATGGATAACCTGTCGCTCTGCGGAAAATATTCCAGATCAGGAGGGAGCTTTGCCGGAAAACTGCAGCTTTTTAAGGTTGATTCCACGCTTTCTGTCTGTGGGAATTGGATGCAGAAAATATATATCTGAGGAAAATGTGGAGAAGGCGGTTTTTCAGGCCTTTGAACGGGCGCGCCTGGATATTCGGGCAGCAGGAATTTTGGCCAGCATTGATTTGAAGAAGGGGGAGGAAGGTATCCTGAAATTTGCAGAAAAGCAGTCTCTTCCATTTGTTACATTTTCTGCAGAGGAGCTGGAGGCTGTCAGCGGAAGCTTTACAGAATCAGAATTTGTCCGCAAAACAGCGGGAATCGGAAATGTCTGCGAACGGTCGGCTGTTCTGGCGGCCGGGGGCAGAGGAAGGCTGTGGATGAGAAAACAGTGTCTGGATGGGGTTACAGTAGCGATTGCAGAGGAAAGAAAAACAATAGGAGCAGAGCAGAAATGGAGCAGATAAAAAGCAGAGTGCTGATACTGGGAGGAACGTCAGAGGGGCGGGAGCTGTCCCGGTTTGCCCATGATATCGGACTTTCGGCAACTGTCAGCGTGGTATCTGGATACGGAGAGGAGCTTTTAGAGGAAACCAGATATGTAAAGGTTCATCAGGGAGCCCTTGATCGGGAAGAAATGGAACGCTTTTTTGAATGGATGAAGCCGGAGCTGGTATTGGATGCGACGCACCCTTATGCACGACAGGTTACAGAGCAGGCATCAGAGCTGTGCGGGAAGATGAAAATTCCCTACAGTCGGGTCCTTCGGGCTTCCCGGAACCGGAATGGGAAAGGGATTTTTCATGCCGAGGGGGCAGAACAGGCAGCAGAGATTTTAAAGCAGGATTCCCGCCCGGTGCTTTTGACCACAGGGAGTAAGGAGCTGGGAGTATTTGCGGAGGCGGAGTATTTAAAGGGAAGGCTGTTTGCGCGGGTTTTGCCGGATAGCCGGGTGATAAAAAGCTGTGAAGAAATGGGAATTCGGGGACCGGCTCTGATTGCCATGCAGGGGCCTTTTTCTGTGGAAATGAACCGGGCCATGCTGCGAAGCACGAAAGCTGGCTGGCTGGTAACAAAGGAATCAGGAAGCCGGGGGGGATTTGAAGAGAAGCTGCAGGCAGCAGAAGAATGCGGAGTATCCGTTATTATTTTGGACAGACCTGTTCAGGAGAAAGGAATTTCTTTGGAGGAGGCCAGGGCGCAGATGCAAATTATGGCTGGAAAGACAGCACACGCAGCTGCAGAACCTTCAGAACAAACGGTTCATTTGACAGAGCAGGAGTTTTTTGGGAAGAAAGAGCTTTATCTTATCGGCATGGGAATGGGCGGTGCAGGACAGTTGACCCTGGAGGCAAAAAGGGCACTGGAGAGCTGTCAGCTTCTGTTTGGAGCGCCGCGGATGCTGAGGGATGTTGCTTCTCTGGCGCCAGAGGCAGAAAAGGTTCCGCTTTATCTGGCAGAGGATATCAGAAACTGGATGAAAAGCCACGGGAGAGAGAAAGAGAGCTTTCGCGCTGCTGTAGTTTATTCCGGAGACACGGGATTTTACAGTGGAAGCAGGCAACTTCTGGAGCTTTGGAAGAAGGAGAAAGCCGCGTGGCAGGTTACGGTTTATCCTGGAATTTCCTCTGTCTCTGCCCTTTGTGCAGAGCTGAAAACCTCCTGGGAGGATCTTTATCTGACCAGCGCCCATGGAAGAGACTGTGATCCGGCAGCCCTGCTGGAAAAGCATAAACGTGTATTTTTGCTGCTGGGAGGAAAGGAAACCCTGGCAGGACTTTGCAGGCGTCTTACAGAGTCTGGCTGGGGCCATGCCGGAGTCAGAGCAGGAATCTGTCTGGGCTATGAAAATCAGCAGCTTCTCCAAGATCGTGCAGACAGACTGCTTCACGTACAGGCAGAGGGGCTGGTATCTGTGATATTGGAAAAAGAATGGAGTGACACTACATATGAAGGATGAGGCATTTATCCGCGGGGCAATTCCCATGACAAAAAGCGAGGTGCGGGCAGTTTCTGTTTCCAGGCTGGAGCTGAAGCCGGAGGATATTCTGTATGATGTAGGAGCAGGAACAGGCTCTGTATCTGTGGAGGCAGCCCTTTTGATTCCCAGAGGCAGAGTATATGCCTTTGAGCAGAAGGAGGAGGGCTGCAGTCTGATACAGGCCAATGCACAGCGGCATGGGGTGAAAAATATAACGGTAGTTCAGGGAAAGGCTCCGGATACCTGGGAGGGGCTTCCGGCGCCGGACTGTATTTTTATCGGAGGGAGCGGCGGGAAAATGACGGAGGTTCTGGAACGGGCCTTTGCTCTGAATCCTTCTGTCCGTGTGGTAGTCAATGTTATTGCTTTGGAAAGTCTCCATCAGATCATGGAATATTGCAGGGCGAAAGAAGTCGAGCCGGAGGTATCCTGTATTCAGGTGTCAAGAGCCTGTGTCAGAGGACGGTATCATATGATGGAAGGTCAGAATCCCGTGTATGTGATTTCTTTTGGAGGTTTGCAGAAGGAAGTGAAAAAAGAGGAAGAGGAAAACGTGGCTGAAAAAAGGCAGATTCCCCGTATTCTGATTGCCTCACCGGCCAGCGGAAGCGGAAAAACGGTGATTACGGCAGGGCTTCTTTCGCTGCTGAAAAAGCGCGGCATCGCCTGCGCTTCTTTCAAATGTGGACCAGATTATATTGATCCCATGTTTCACCGGCAGGTTTTGGGAATTCCATGCTGCAATCTGGACAGTTTTTTCCTGGACAGAGAACAGGTCAGGAATCTGTTTCTGGAAAAAACAAAAGAGGCAGAGCTTGCAGTGACAGAGGGCGCTATGGGATATTATGACGGAATAGGAGGAACGACATTTCAGGCCAGCGCCTGGGAAATTGCGGATATTACGGAGACTCCGGTGATTCTGGTTGTAGATGGAAAGGGAAGCAGCCTGTCTGTGGCAGCCCAGATTCACGGTTTTTTGACCTTTCGTCCGGACAGCCGGATTGAGGGCGTTATTTTAAACAGAACTTCTCCGGAAATGGTGAAGCGGCTGAAGCCGCAGCTGGAGGCTTTGGGGATTTCCTGTATCGGCGCGGTTCCTGTCTGTGAGGAAGCAAAGCTGGAAAGCCGTCATCTGGGACTTACAATTCCTCAGGAGCAGGAAGCTCTCAGGGAACGGCTGGAGGCGCTGGGGGACAGGCTGGAGGAGTGGCTGGATATTTCGGAAATTCTGCGGATAGCCAAAGGCGCGCAGGCGCTTGTGGATGCAGCGAAAGAGAAGAAGGCTCCGGGTACAGTCCAGGAAATTCAGGCAAAGCCTCTGAGGCGAATGGGAGTTGCCCTTGATGAAGCTTTTTGCTTTTACTATGAGGAAAATCTAGAGTTTCTTCAGGAACATGGATGGGAGCTGGTTTTCTTCAGTCCGCTGCGGGATCAGCACCTTCCCCCGGCACTGGACGGAATTTTGCTGGGAGGAGGATATCCGGAGGTTTATGCAGGGCAGTTAAGTGCCAATGTGTCCCTGCGGACAGAGATTGCACAGGCGGCAGCGTCTGGTGTGAAAATTCTGGCGGAGTGCGGCGGATTTTTGTATCTTCACCAGAAGCTGGAGGGAATGGATCAAAAATTCTATCCCATGACTGGTGTGCTGGAAGGAGAGGGCTTCCGGAGAGAGCGTATGACCAGATTTGGATATATTTCTCTGGAGGACAGGGAAAACGGAACAGTGACCGGAACGTCAGGAAGCATCCGGGGACATGAATTCCATTATTGGGACAGCACGAATCCGGGAAGGGCCATGTATGCCAGAAAGCCAGCTTCCCAGAGAGGCTGGGACTGTATGATTCGGACCGAAACCATACTGGCAGGCTTTCCCCACCTGTATTACCGCTCTGCTCCGGAATGGATCCTGCAGTTTCTGAACAGGGAGGATGACCGATGATGCATTTGATTACCGGCGGAAGCGCCAGTGGAAAGTCAGCTTATGCAGAGAAAATGGCAGTGGGGGCCGGAGAAAAATCAAGATATTACCTGGCAACCATGAAGCCCTGGGGAAAGGAAGGACAGGAGCGGGTGGAGAAACACCGGAATATGCGGGCGGGAAGGGGATTTACAACCGTAGAATGCTATACCTGCATAGAACAGGCGGCCCTGTCCTTTGGAGAAGAGCAGCCGGAGAATCGAGTGATTCTTCTGGAATGTATGTCCAACCTGGCGGCGAATGAACAGTTTGAAGAAGGCGGCAGCGACCAGGAAATTCTTACCCGCATGAAGCGAGGAATCCGAAGCTTGCAAAAACAGGCGGAAACCCTTATCATAGTAACCAATGAAGTGTTTTCCGACGGGGTGTCTTATGAACCGGAGACAGTCCGTTATCTTCGGCTGATGGGAGAAATCAATGCTTTTTTGGCCCGGGAAGCCGATTGGGTAACGGAAGTTGTGTTTGGGATTCCTGTTGTATGGAAGTCGGGACAGAGGGAAAATGAAAACGAGGAATGAGACAGATATGAATGAGCAGAGAGAAAATGGGAAAATAGGTGGTCTGGCAGAAAGCCTTGTGATTGCATTTTCCATGTATTCCAGAATTCCCATGCCTATGGTTGCATGGACGGAAAAGGGAATGAAATATGCACTCTGCTTTTTTCCTGCAGTGGGGATCGCAGTTGGGGCTGCAGTGGCGGCATTTTGGCAGTTGTCCCGCCTTCTGGGACTGGGGGATTTGTCCCGCCTTTGCGTGGAAACTGCTCTGCCTCTTCTGATTACCGGAGGAATTCACATGGACGGATTTCTGGATACGGTAGATGCAAGAAGCTCCCATCAGAGCAGGGAGAGAAAGCTGGAAATTTTAAAGGATCCTCATGCAGGAGCATTTGCTATTGCAGGATGCGGCGTCTACCTGCTTTTTTATGCGGCCGCTTTTTCGGAGCTGAGTCCAGAGGCATTTCCCGGTATAGCAGGTGTTTTTGTAATGTCACGAGCATTAAGCGGTTACTCCGTTGTGACATTTCCAAAAGCAAAAAAAGACGGGCTTGTTACTGCCTTTGCAAAAGGCGCCAGCCAGGCGCCTACAGCTGTTTCTGGAATTTTGCTGTGCTGGCTTGCAGGTGGTTTTTTCTGGATTTTGCTTACTGGCGGACTTGTTATGGCTCTGGCAGCAGGGGCAGGGGCGGCAGCGGCATTCCTTTGGTATCGCTGCATGGCTCTTCAGGAATTTGGCGGAATTACAGGGGATCTGGCAGGATATTTTCTTCAAATGGCGGAGCTTTTTATGATAGGAGCAGCGGCACTTGCTGGATAACATGAGAAAAGGCAGGAGCAGAGAGATGATTTTGATTATTGGAGGCAGTTTTCAGGGCAAAGAGGAATTTGCAAAAAAACTGATCGGACAGCAAAAGGGCGGAGAGGAAAACTGGGAGCAGCTGGTGTGCCGCGGAGATGAGCCCTGGCAGAAGGCGCTGGAAAAACCGTGTTTGGTGAATTTTCATGGTTTTATCCGTCAGCTGCAGGAAACAGAGGAGGCAGAGAAGGAGACAGAGGAGTTTCTTTGTCAGGTACTGAAGTCAGAACCATTGCTGATTACCATGGATGAGGTTGGATGCGGGATTGTTCCGCTGAAAAAGGAAGAACGGGATTACAGAGAGGCTGTGGGACGGGCAGGACAGAAGCTGGCGGCAGCAGCCCGGGAGGTCTGGAGAGTTCAGTGTGGTATTCCTGTCAGAATCAAGGAATAAGAAGTGGAGATGAAAAATGGAACATATCTGGGCCCTGTGGGGCGGATTCGTACTGGATTTTTTGATTGGAGATCCTCAGGACTGGTGGCATCCGGTGAGAAGCATTGGGTGGCTGATTGGGGCGCTGGAAAAACAGCTTCGGCGGATTTTTCCGCGGACGAAGCAGGGGGAGCTGGCAGCAGGAGCAGCTTTGGTGTTTTTTACAGCAGGGATCTCTACGGGCGTGGCTGCCCTGATTTTGTGGGCGGCAGGGCGGATTCATCCGCTGCTGCGCTTTCTGGTTATGTGTGTCATGTGCGGACAGCTTCTGGCTGCCCGTTCCCTGGAAAAAGAAAGCGGAAAGGTGAGGCTTTTTCTGGAGCAGGGAGATACCGAAGGGGCCAGACAGGCTGTTTCCATGATAGTGGGGCGTGATACAAAACGACTGACAGAAGAGGGAATTGCCAAAGCAGCAGTAGAAACTGTGGCAGAAAACGCTTCAGACGGAGTGATAGCGCCGCTTTTGTGGATGCTGGTATTGGGACCGCTGGGAGGCTTTTTTTATAAGGCAGTGAATACTATGGATTCTATGGTTGGCTATAAAAATGATCGTTACCTGTATTTTGGAAGAGCGGCTGCTTATACCGATGATGCAGTGAACTGGATACCAGCCAGACTGACTGCTTTTTTCTTCGTCCTGGCAGCCTGGATGCTTCCTGGTATGGATGGGAAAGAGGCCTGGAGGATCTGGAGACGGGATCGGCGGTGCCATAAAAGTCCCAATTCTGCACAGCCGGAGGCAGCCTGCGCCGGCGCTTTGGGGGTACAGCTGGCTGGAGATGCCTGGTATTTTGGGGCGCTTCATAAAAAGCCTGTGATTGGAGATGCAAAACGTCCTGTTGTGGCAGAGGATATCCGGCGGGCTTCCCGTCTTATGTATACAGCATCTGCGTCAGCTCTGGCAGCAGGTACGGCAGCAGCAGTTTTTCTGGCCTTTCTGTAGAAGCTTGTGGAAAGAATGTGTGTCCGCTGTAAGCGGGCAAGAAGATGCATGGCTGAACGGTTACAGAATTTTGCCGCAGAAGATTAATATGGTGGAGGAAATCATGACATCAGAATACAACATAAAATCAGCCCTTTGGGAATCGCCGGCTGGAGGACACGGCGGTGATATTTACCGGAATTCCGTAGACTGTGATTTTTCCATAAATTTAAATCCTCTGGGAATGCCGGATGCAGTAAGAGAGGCATTGAAAAAAAGCATGGAGCGATGGGAGCGGTATCCGGATCCTTTGTGTCAGCAGCTGACAGAGGCCATTGCACAGAAATACCAGATTCGAGCGGAAACGATCCTCTGTGGAAATGGGGCGGCGGATCTGATTTTTCAGGCAGTATTGGCAGAGCGGCCGAGAAGGGCCCTGGTGCTTTCCCCGTCCTTTTCTGAATATGAACAGGCTTTGCGGGCATTTGACTGTCAGATTTGTGTATTTCCGTTGAAGCCGGAGGACGGGTTTGTTCCAGATATGGACAGGCTGACAGAGGCGGTGGCGGACGTTTCCGGAAAAAAAGTAGATATGGTGTTTTTCTGCAACCCCAACAACCCGTCAGGTATTGCAGTGAAAAGAGAACAGGTAGAAAAGCTGGCCGCCTTCTGTCTGAGGCACCAGGTCAGACTGATACTGGATGAGTGCTTCTGTGAATTCCTGGAGAGTCCCCGGCAGATTACCATGATGGGGCTGACAGAGGATTATCCAAATCTGGTAATTCTCCGGGCATTTACGAAAACCTATTCTATGGCCGGACTTCGATTGGGCTTTGCCGTCTGTTCAGATGAGAGGCTTTTGAAAACCATGGCAGTTCTGCGGCAGCCCTGGAGTGTGTCTCTTCCCGCTCAGGAGGCAGGTGTGGCGGCCCTTTCGGTTCCTGAGACTTATCTGGAGAAAACCAGGAGGCTTCTAAGGGAGGAACGGCTGTTTTTAAAAGAGGGGCTGGAGAAGCTGGGGTATCGGGTATTTGATTCCATGGCAAATTTTTTGCTGTTTTACGATCCGCAGGAGGATGTCCGCAGTCTCTGGGAATTTTGCAGATATCAGAAAATTCTTATTCGTGACTGCCGGAATTTTTCCGGACTGGGGCCCGGATATTATAGAATCTGTATTCGCAGCAGAGAAGAAAACAGCCGTCTTTTAAGGGTTTTGGGAGAGCTGGAGAAGTATGGGCAGATGGGCTGAAAAAGCCGGAAGGGAGAAGGATGTCTATGAATTTATATCGAATTATCCTGGTAGATGATGAGGAAGAGGTACGCAAGGGTATTATCCGTAAAATTGACTGGGAAGCTCTGGGGTTTCAGGTAGTGGGCGATGCAGAAAACGGGCAGGATGCTCTGGAAAAAATTGAACAGCTGGAGCCAGATGTGGTAATGACAGATATTCGGATGCCTTATATGGACGGTTTAACGCTGACCTCCTGGATCCGGCAGAAATATCCTTCTGTAAAGGTTTTGATTTTTTCCGGATTTGATGATTTTGAGTATGCGCAGAAGGCAATTAAGCTGAATGTAACAGAGTATATTTTAAAGCCGGTGAATGTGGAGGAGCTGACCCGGATTTTAAACAGAGTCAGGGAGAATCTGGATCAGGAAATTGAGCAAAGGAGAGATGTGGATCTGCTGCGGGAAAGCTATTTAAGCAGTCTTCCCATACTCAGAGAGCTTTTTTTAAATGATATGGTAAGGGGCAATATGTCGGCAGAGAATATCAGGCAAAAGCTGGAGGAGTACAAAATTGATATTTTAGGGGCAGAAAAATGGCTGACTGCGGTAATTAATGTAGAGAACGAAGCATCAGAGGAAACGGGGCTGACGCTTCATCAGGAAAAAGAACTGATTCCTATTTCTGTAAAAAGTCTTCTGGAAGATAATCTGAAGGATTACTGCCGGTTTACGGCATTTAACTCAGCAGTGGGAGTTACGCTGATTGCAGCAGTTGATGGAGAGAGAAAGCAGACCTCTCTGATTGATCTTCTGGGGGATATCTGCAAGGAAATCAAGAGAATACTGCAGGTTACAGTTACGATTGGAATTGGATATTTCAGCAGAGAGCTGGAACAGCTTCCGGCTGCTTATCAGTCAGCAGTTGACGCACTGGGGTATCGGGAAATCGTGGGGACAGGGAAAACCATTTACATCAATGATATGGAGCCGGTCAGCCGCGGGAAGCTGCAGCTGGAAACCCGGGATGAGGCTGATTTGATTGCAGTAGTGAAATTTGGAACCCGGGAAAAAATTGAAGCGGCAGCTAAAAGCTTTGCTGCCCGTATGGAAGGGGCAAGGGTGCATATGCGCCAGCTACAGGTATATCAGATGTCGATTATTAACTGTCTGATCCGTCTGATGCAGCAGCAGGATTTGGAGCTTGGCGCCATGTTCGGAACAGATGAAATGTACGGAAAGGTTATTTATGGAAATATGAAGCCAGAGGAATTTGCCTCTGTGATTACGGAAGTAGGATGCCAGATGAATGAAGCCATGAACCGGGAGCGGGATAAGACGGCCAAGAAGGTGATTCTGGAAGCAAAGCAGTATATTCTGGATCATTATCAGGATCCGGAGCTTTCGGTAGATGTCATGTGCCGCCAGCTGCACATGAGCCCGGCTTATTTTTCCACAGTATTTAAACGGGAGACAGGTCAGACTTATATTGCTTATCTGACAGAGGTGCGTCTGGATAAGGCGGTGGAGCTGTTAAATACCACAGATGATAAGACCTATGTGATTGCCCAGAAGGTGGGGTATCAGGAACAGAATTATTTCAGCTATGTTTTCAAAAAAAGGTTTGGCATATCTCCCACCAAGTTCAGGGGAAGCCAGCATTAGACTGGACCAAAGCGGCGATACGGGAGAAGAAAAGGGGGAATTATGGAGCAGCCACAGAAGAAAGAGTTTTTCTCCAGAGGGAGTATCCGGTACACCATATTTGTATATTTCACAGTCAGCGCTCTGGTGATTATTCTTCTTACCGGCATGTCCCTGTATGTCCGTCTTTCCGGGCAGCTGAAGGAAACGGTCAGAAATGAAAATCAGGTGCTTTTAAGCCAGGTAAATCGTTCTGTGGATGCATACCTGAGGACGATTATGAAGCTGTCAGATTCTCTGTATTATGGGGTAATTAAAAATGCAGATCTGTCTTCCGGAACAGTCAGCAGTGAGCTTACTCTTTTGTACGACAACAATAAGGACGAGATTTCCAATATTGCTCTTCTTTCAAAAGACGGAAAACTGATTGAGGCTGTGCCGGCGGCGAGACTGAAAAACGATATCGATGTGACACAGGAGCAGTGGTTTTCGGCAACCCTGGATCGGCCGGACAACATGCATTTTACCAAGCCTCATGTTCAGTATATTTTTGACAATAATGGAAAACAGTATCGTTGGGTGATTTCTCTGACCAGAGCGGTGGAGATTACAGACGGCACCTCCACGGAGCAGGGGGTTTTGCTGATTGATATTACCTATGCCAGCTTAAAGCAGCTGTTGGATAATGTTACCCTGGGAAACGAGGGGTATCTGTATATGGTCAGCAGTAACGGACAGTTGATTTATCATCCGAAAATGCAGCTGATTGATGCTGGACTGGCAGAGGAAAATCTGAAGCAGGCAGCCGTATACCGGGACGGAAGCTACCGGGAGGAATACCAGGGAGAGGTTCGTGAGATTACGGTGAAATCCGTAGGATACACAGGGTGGAAGCTGATTGGCGTTACGCCGGAGCAGGGATTTTCTTTAAATAATTTAAAAACAAATCTGTTCGTGGCCTTTGTAAGCGCCTTTTTCCTGTTTATTCTTGCCCTGATTAATGCCTATATTTCTAACAGGATCACGATCCCTATTCAAAAGCTGGAGGAATCAGTGGGAGAGCTGGAGGCAGGAAAACTGGATACCCGGGTTTACATAGGCGGCTCCTATGAGATTCAGCACCTGGGGCGCTCTATCGGTGATATGGCGGCGCGGATTCAAAAGCTGATGGCTGACATTGTAGCGGAGCATGAGTCAAAGCGGAAGAGCGAATTTGACACGCTCCAGTCACAGATTAATCCTCATTTTCTCTATAACACGCTGGATATTATCGTCTGGATGATTGAAAATGAACAGAAGGCTGAGGCAGTCAAAATCGTTACGGCTCTGGCCCGTTTTTTCCGCATTAGCTTAAGCAAGGGAAAAAGCATTATTACAGTCCGGGATGAACTGGAGCATGTGCGAAATTATCTAATGATTCAGCAGATGCGATTTAAAAACAAGTTTGAATACAAAATCGACGCGGATCCAGAATCTCTGGATTTGGCCAGTCTGAAGTTAATGCTGCAGCCTCTGGTGGAAAATGCCATTTACCACGGAATGGAATTTATGGATGGAGATGGTGAGATTCTGATACAGGCCCGTCTGGAAGATGGGGAACTGTGGTTTACGATCCAGGATAATGGACTGGGAATGCCTCTGGAGCAGGCTGAGTCTCTTTTAAGCCACGGGGCGCCAGTTCACAGCAGTACAGGAAGGGGCTCTGGAATCGGCGTGAAAAATGTCAATGAGCGAATCCGGCTGTATTTTGGAAAAGAGTATGGTTTGTCCATTTTTTCAGAGCCGGATGAGGGAACGACTATTCACATTCATCTTCCGGCAGTACCTTATGAGGAGATTCTGAAAAAGGAGAGGCAATGAATACAAAAAAAGGAAAAATAGTATGGTTTCTTTATGTGGTCCTGCTGGTTTTTCTGTTTCTGGCATCTTCTACGGATCTGATTATTAAAGAAAAGAAAAATGAGATTTTTCCGATCTCTGTTGTGATAGAGGATTCGGATGATGCGGACTATGTAAATTTCAGAAAGGGCATGGAGCTGGCGGCATCGGAGCTGAATGCTGATGTGAGCTTTATTACACTTTATGATAAAAATGATCTGGAGCAGCAGCGGGCTTTAATGGAACGGGAGCAGCAGGACGGTGCAGGAGCTCTGATTGTATCGCCGGTTAATGAAGAAAAAATGGAGAAAGACATTTCAGGAAGCCGCCTGAATATCCCTGTTGTTCTTCTGAACACCCGGCTGAGGACTTCCTCTGCGGCCTGTGTAGCAGCGCCGGATTATGTGGAAATGGGAAGGCGTCTGGCAGAACAGATTGCAGCTTCCCATGAAAAGACGATTTCGGTTTGTCTGGTGGGAGAGGCAAGCAGAACCATTGCCTCTGTAAAATTTGAAGAGGGGATTCGAGAGGTTTTGGAAGATCTTGGACAGGAGGTGCTTTTATACGAAAAGTCGGAGGAGGAGAATTACCAGGATCTGCTGGGACGGGTATTCCAGATGAAATGGCAGAGCATGGTATTTGTGGCTTTGGACCAGGAGAGCCTTACCGGTCTGGCCGGAATTTTTGAAGACAGTATCCGTCTTCAGGCATACGCAGAAGGCCTGTACGGAAGGGGAACCAGCCTGGCAGTTTTAAACGCGCTGGATCGGGGAACCATTAACGGGCTTTGCGTAACAGACGATTTTGGAATCGGCTATCAGAGTGTGGCAAGCGCAGTGGAGGCAGCAAGAAGCGGACGGTGCAGAATCAAAATTCGCCCCCAGGAAAGCTACTACATTGAACGGAAGGATCTGAGGACGGAGGAGTTTGAAAAAATGCTGTACCCGATTGAGTAGCAGGGAAAAGGAGAGTGGGGTTATGACCGGAAAAAAGGGGCTGTTTGCATTATGTCTGGCACTTTGCTGTGGGATTTTTGTCAGCGGATGTCAAGTAGGAAAGACGGAGGAAAAAAAGAATTCTATCCGCATCGGAGTCAGTCTGTATCGGGGCGATGATACCTTTATTAATAATATCCGGAGCGAACTGGAAAAGCAGGCCAAAAGCTATGAACAGCAGACAGGAATCCGGGTTACCTTGGATATTCAGGATGCCAAGGGAAATCAGAATACCCAGAACAATCAGGTAGAGCGCTTTATTTCCCTGGGCTGCGATGTGCTCTGTATCAATCCTGTAGACAGAACCAATGCCACGGTAATGATTGACAAGGCGATGACGGCCCAGGTTCCCGTTGTATTTTTCAACCGGCAGCCGGTGGAGGAGGATATGGATCGATGGGATCAGCTGTATTATATTGGCGTGGAGGCCAAGGAATCAGCTGTGATCCAGGGAACCATTTTGGTGGATCATTATAAAAAGAATCCCGAACTTCTCGATCAAAATGGAGACGGTGTTGTCAGTTATGTGCTTTTAGAGGGAGAAAGCAGCCACCAGGATGCGGTGATTCGGACGGAGTGGGCGATCCGGACTCTGAAGGAGAACGGAGTTCCGGTAGAGAAGCTGACCGGAGGAATCGCCAACTGGGAGAGAAGTCAAGCTTCTGCCCTGATGGAGCAGTGGCTGGAGGCTTATCCGGGGCAGATTGAGCTGGTAATCAGCAATAACGATGATATGGCTCTGGGGGCGATTGATGCCATGGAGCGGATTGGCGCTGAAAATATTCAGGTGGTAGGAATTGATGGCACGGTTCCTGGAATTGAAGCAGTGGAAAGCGGGAAAATGCTGGGAACGGTTTCCAGTGATAAGGAGCGGTTTGCCTGGGCGATGTTTTCGATTGCAGCGGATAAGGCCATGGGGCAGCCTGTGCGGGAGGAGTTAAAGCTGGAACAGGGAAAATATTATCGATGTCCCCAGAAAATTATCGAAAATAGATATGAAAATTAGAAAAAAACGAAAAAAATTTATAATACTGCGAAGAAAAATTATAGAAAATATTACAAAAAAGAGTTATAATACATATGTCGGTGAGACAAAATGACGAAAGCCGACAGATTACGCGAAACAAATCACGCGAATGTAAAGGGAGGTAATTACAATGAGATTAACAAGAAAAGTTATGGCATTGGCAATGGCGTCTACAATGGCAGTGTCCCTGACCGCATGCGGCGGCGGCAAGGCAGCTGAGACTACTGCAGCACCGGCAGCAGCCGAGACCACTGCAGCAGCTGAAAGCAAGGCTGATGCAACAGAAGCAGTAACAGAGGCACCGGCAGCTCTGGACGGTGAGGTTTCTGTATTCTACTATACATATGGTGATACCTATATTTCCAGCGTGCGCAGCGCTCTGGATGCAGCTTTAGAGGCAGCAGGCATCAAGTATCAGGATTACGACAGTAACAACAGCCAGACAACACAGACTGAGCAGGTTACCACAGCAATCGCAAAAGGAACCTCTCTGCTGGTAGTAAACCTGGTAGACAGCGGTTCTGACGATGCAGCAAAGAACATCATCGATCAGGCAAGCGCTCAGAATATTCCGGTTATCTTCTTTAACCGTTCCGTTAGTGAAGAGGCTGTAAGCAGCTATGACAAGTGCGTATTTGTAGGAACTGACTACGAGATGGCAGGCCATATGCAGGGTGAGATGGTTGGTAAGTATCTGGTAGACAACTACGATACCGTTGACTTAAACGGCGACGGAAGCATCTCCTATGTAATGTTTAAAGGCCAGGAAGGTAATGCAGAGGCTATCGCACGTACCCAGTTTGGCGTTGAGGACGCAGACAAGGTTCTGACAGAGGCTGGAAAGTCCGCTCTGACTTTCTACGACAGCAGCAATGCCAACAAGTACCTGGTTGACCAGGACGGCGCTTGGTCCGCAGCAGCAGCAAACAACTACATGCAGACCATTCTGTCTCAGTACAGCGAAGCAAACAATAACATGGTAGAGCTGGTTATTGCCAACAACGATGAGATGGCAATCGGCGCTGTTACTGCACTGCAGAACGCAGGCTACAACCTGGAAGACGGCAGCGCAAAGGTTATCCCGGTATTCGGCGTTGACGCTACCGATGCTGCAAAGGATGCAATCGGCAAGGGAACCATGACTGGTACCATCAAGCAGGATGCTGAAGGTATGGCAAACACCATTGCTCAGATCAGCGAGAACTACATGACCAGCGCAGATACTTTCGCAGAAGTTGATGAAGCGAATGTTGTAGGAACCTGGCGTGTAAATATTCCGTATGCAACCTATACCGGCGAGGAATAATCTGAAGAACACTTTAGAGGACCGGCGCAGGGCGCGGTGCCCTGTGCCGGTCTTTTTCGATGTCCCGTGGAATCCTTTCTGCGGGGGGAAAAGGCTCTGCAGCCAGCCGGTAAAGGGGGTTCTGGCAGGGCTTCAGGAAACAGGATTTTAACGATGGGAAGCAGGAGGTGTCAATTTGGAAAAGCAGGAAACACAGACCTCTGCTGGAGATAAAAATGTTCTTCTGCGGATGGAAGGAATTAACAAATCGTTTCCGGGCGTAAAAGCTCTGGACAACGTATCATTGACAGTTAGAGCCGGAACGGTACACGCACTGATGGGCGAGAACGGAGCTGGCAAATCGACCCTGATGAAATGTTTATTCGGCGTATACAACAAAGACAGCGGTCACATTTACCTGGAGGGAAAGGAAGTAAACTTTAAGACCTCCAAGGAGGCTTTGGAGAATGGTGTTGCCATGGTGCATCAGGAGCTGAATCAGGCTCTGAAGCGGAATGTTATGGATAATATGTGGCTGGGCCGATTCCCCAAAATTTCTAAGTGGTGTCCTCTGACCAGTGAGTCGAAAATGTATGAGGCGACCAAAAAGGTGTTTGAGGAGCTGGAGGTAAACGTCGATCCGAAAACAGTTATGAGCCGTATGCCGGTATCACAGCGGCAGATGGTGGAAATTGCCAAGGCAGTTTCTTTTAACTCCAAGGTTATTGTATTTGACGAGCCCACTTCTTCTCTGACAGAGGAGGAGGTTGAGCATCTGTTCCGGATCATCAATATGCTCCGTGACCGTGGCTGCGGAATTATCTATATCTCTCACAAGATGGAAGAGATTCTCCGGATTTCGGATGATGTTACCATCATGCGTGACGGACAGTGGATTGCAACCCGCCCGGCTAAGGAACTGACCATGAATGATATTATCAAGCTGATGGTTGGACGTGAGCTGACAAACCGATATCCGGAAAAGGATAACGTAGTGGGTGAACCTCTTTTAGAGGTGAAAGGTCTGACAGCAGCATATTCTGCTCTGAAGGACGTATCCTTTGTGGCAAAAAAAGGCGAGGTACTGGGTGTTGCCGGTCTGGACGGCTCAGGACGTACCGAACTTTTGGAAAATATATTTGGCGTTGCGACGAAAAAAAGCGGAGAGATTTATCTCCATGGCAAGCAGGTGCTTAACAGAAATGCAAGAGAGTCCCTGCATAACAAATTTGCGCTTCTGACAGAGGAACGCAGGGCTACCGGTATTTTCGGCATCCGGGATATTCAGGCCAATACAACCATATCCAGCCTGTCCCGGTACAAGACAGGTCCTTTCTTAAGCGAAAAGAAGCTGAGCGAGGCAACGGAATGGGGAATTAAGGCCATGCGCACCAAAACCCCCAGCCAGAGAACACAGATTCGTTCTCTGTCCGGCGGAAACCAGCAGAAGGTAATTCTTGCAAGATGGCTTTTGACTGAGCCGGAGGTTCTGCTTCTGGACGAGCCTACCCGCGGAATTGACGTAGGCGCAAAATATGAGATTTACCAGCTGATTCTTGACCTTGCAAAACAGGGCAAGAGCGTTATCATGGTTTCCTCCGAGATGCCGGAGCTGCTTGGCGTTTGTGACCGGATTCTGGTTATGTCAGGCGGCAGACTGGCAGGTGAAGTGGATGCCAAAACAACCACGCAGGAAGAGATTATGACTCTGGCTGCAAAATACGTATAGGAATAGGATTAGGAGGTATATACTGTGGCTGAAAATAAAACATCGAAGGCACAGGCATTCCAGGCGCTTTCATCCAAGGATAAGATGAAAACAATCAGTGACCTGGTGCTTAACAATGCCATGTTTATCATTATTGCACTGGCTGTTATTTACATTTCTATTAAGGTTCCCGCGTTCCTGGGCCTGCCGTCTATTGTAAACGTACTGTCCCTGACAGCTGCAAAGCTGCCGATTGCTCTTGGTATCGGCGGATGTATCGTACTGACAGGTACCGATATTTCTGCAGGACGTGTTGTTGGACTGACTGCATGTATCTCTGCATCTTTGCTGACAACTGCATTTAAGGTATTCCCGGAGATGACCAGTGCACCGCCTATTCTGGTTGTGCTTCTGATGGTTGTTGTTGTAGGCGGCGTTGTAGGTCTGGTAAACGGCTTCAGCGTGGCAAAATTCAAACTGCATCCCTTTATCGTTACCCTGTCCACTCAGCTGATTGTATACGGTGTAATCCTGATGTACTTAAAGAACGGTACGAACAACGGACAGACCTTAAGCGGTCTGACTGATGGCTATCGTTCTCTGATTACAGGAACTCTGTTTAAGATTGGCAATGTAGCAGTGCCCAGATACGTTCTTTACTCTGTACTGCTGACCATTCTGATGTGGGTAATCTGGAATAAGACCACATTTGGAAAAAATATGTTTGCAGTTGGTTCTAATGAAGAAGCTGCCAACGTATCTGGTGTAAACGTATCCCGCACCATTATTATGGTATTCGTACTGGCTGGTATTATGTATGCAATCACCGGTTTCATGGACGGTGCACGTATTGCATCTGCAAATGCCAATACAGGACTGAACTATGAGTGTGACGCCATTGCAGCCTGCGTTATCGGCGGCGTATCCTTTGTCGGTGGTATCGGACGCATCAGCGGTATTGTAATCGGTGTTCTGCTTCTGCAGATTATCTTTGCAGGACTGAACTTCCTGTCTGTTGATGCAAATATGCTGTACATTATCAAGGGTCTGATCATCCTGATCGCATGTGCGATTGATATGCGTAAATATCTGGTTCGTAAGTAATTGAAAAATAAGTAACTGTTCAGAACGGGGCACTGGACGACAGGACAGTGCCCTGATTGAACTTAGAAAGGAACTGTGAAAGAATGAAAGAGTCAGAGCGGCAGATTCGCGGACTTTATGATAAGGTGAATATTTCTGTCAGCACACTGAATAAAGTGATTCTCGTGCTGTGCGCCCTTTTGGTCCTGTGTCTTGGCTTTGCTGTATCCCATAACGGCTTTGATGTGTCCTTTGACACTCTGGGAGGAACGGCTGTGGAAAGCCAGACCCGGATGCACGGAGAACTGGTGGAGGAGCCGGAAACTCCCAAGCGAGAGGGATATGTATTTGACGGCTGGTATCGGGATGCCAGAACAACAGTTCCGTGGAACATCAGTCAGGATACGGTGACAGAATCAATGACACTGTATGCCGGATGGAAAGAAAAATAAGCAGGAAAAGAATATGATGTATATAGAAAAAGCGCTCTGGAGTTCGCAGATTAGACGAACTTACAGAGTGCTTTTTCTATGATAGAAACTTAGCTGAAACAGCGGAGAAGGAATTCTAATCCCGGCAGAGCCCTTTGCTTAACCTGCTGTTCTGGTATTCTCCGGAAAAAGTGACATCGCGGCCAAACCATGAGGGCGGGATAAAGGCTTCGGCTTCCTCCACAGAGGAAAATTCCACCTCAGCCAGCATAAGTCCCTCATATGTGCCAGAGAACACATCCAGTTCAACCTGCAGTGCGCTTCCTTCCAGCTGCCTTTTGTAGCGTTTTTTCGTGAGAATGATGCCGTCGGCCTTGGAAAGCAGGTGACGGTAGGATGCTTCATTCAGGGGAAGGTTGTACTCCTCCCGGGCAAGAAGTCCTTTGGATTTGTAGGTCATATAGTATTTATCGCCGTCTCTCCGCACCCGTACCACAGGATCCGTGCAGAGATAAGCCTGCTCGATGGAGCGGCAGTCCCAGGACAGATAATCCTCTGGAGGTGCAGATACCAGGTATTTCCGTTCAATTTCCAAAAATAATCCCTCCATTTGCTTTGATGATACCAGATTATAGCGGAAATAAGGCAAAAAAGAAAGGGATTGGAGGCTAAAATGTATTTTTTCGGTCAAAAGTCAGGAAAAATACTGGAATTATACGAAAAATAGGACTGGTAATTAAGAAAAGACTATGATATAATGCTATCTTGAAGTGTGGCGCCCTGCCGTGACGACCATACATAGATGTAAGGAGGAAACTTGAAATGAGTTTACAAGTAGAAAAGTTAGAAAAGAACATGGCGAAATTGACCGTAGAAGTACCGGCAGAGCAGTTCGAGGCAGCTCTTAAAACTTCTTTCCAGAAGAATAAGAACAAGTTCAGCATTCCTGGCTTCCGTAAGGGAAAAGCTCCCCAGGCAATGGTTGAGAAGATGTATGGTGTCGGTGTTCTTTACGATGACGCAATTGATACACTGTTAGATTCCACCTACGCAGACGCTGTCAAGGAGAGCGGACTGGAGATCGTTTCCAGACCGGAGATCGGCATTGAGCAGATTGAGAAAGGCAAGACCTTTATTTACACAGCACTGGTAGCAGTAAAGCCGGAAGTAACTCTGGGCGAGTACAAGGGTGTTGAAGTGGAAAAGGCAAAACCGGAAGTAACCGATGCTGACGTTGAGGCTGAGTTAAAGAAGGTTCAGGATCAGAACTCCAGAATGGTAAACATTGAGGATCGTGCAGTTGAGAACGGAGACCATACTGTGATTGACTTTGAGGGCTTTGTAGACGGACAGCCTTTCGAAGGCGGCAAGTCTGAGGCTTATCCGCTGGTAATCGGCTCTCACTCCTTCATTGATACCTTTGAAGAGCAGCTGATTGGCAAGAATATCGGTGATGAAGTAGAAGTGAACGTAACCTTCCCGGCTGAGTATCATGCAGCAGAGCTGGCAGGAAAGCCGGCTGTATTTAAGGTAAAGATCCACGAGATCAAGACTAAGGAGCTGCCGGAGCTGAACGATGAGTTCGCAGGTGAGGTTTCTGAGTTTGAGACCATGGATGAATATAAATCCGATATCCGGGCAAAGCTTGCAGAGACAAAGCAGCAGCAGGCTACTACTGAGAACGAGAACAACGTAGTAGAGAAGGTTGTTGAGAATGCTTCTATGGAGATTCCGGATGCAATGATCGACGAGCAGGTTCGCGAGATGATCAATGACTATGCACGCAGAATGCAGAGCCAGGGTATTTCTCTGGAGCAGTATATGCAGTTCACCGGCATGACCATCGAGAAGCTGCAGGAGCAGTCCCGTCCGCAGGCTGAAAAGAGAATCCGTACCCGTCTGGTTCTGGAGGCTGTTGTTGCAGCTGAGAACATTCAGGTATCTGATGAGGCTGTAGACGCTGAGATTGCTAAGATGGCAGAGACCTACAAGATGGAAGCTGACAAGGTAAGAAGCATTATGGGCGAAGCCGGTATCGCTCAGATGAAAGAGGATATGGCTGTTCAGGAGGCAGTAGACTTCCTGGTAGCAGAGGCTAATCTGATTTAATTAAGATATTTCAAAAGACAGAGGCGGGTTTCCGGTACAGCCGGGAACCTGTATCTGTATCAGGATTTTTGTATCATAGGACGCACGTTCCTATGAAGCAGGGACGCTCCGCGAGGATGCGCCGAAGCATATTCTTTTTCACGGAATTTGCAGAAAGAAAGAACAGGAGGATTTGACCATGGCATTAGTACCTTATGTGATTGAGTCAACCAGCAGAGGAGAACGTTCTTACGATATTTATTCCCGTTTATTAAAAGAGAGAATTATTTTCCTTGGAGAAGAAGTCAATGATGTTTCTGCCAGCCTGGTAGTTGCACAGCTTCTGTTCCTGGAGTCTGAGGATCCAGGCAAGGATATTAACTTATATATTAACAGCCCCGGCGGCTCTGTAACAGCCGGCATGGCGATTTACGATACCATGAACTACATTAAGTGCGATGTGTCTACGGTCTGCATCGGCATGGCTGCCAGCATGGGAGCATTTCTTCTGGCAGGCGGTGCAAAGGGCAAGCGTTTTGCTCTCCCCAATGCAGAGGTGATGATTCACCAGCCGTCCGGCGGCGCACAGGGGCAGGCTACAGAGATTCAGATTGTAGCTGAAAAAATCCTGCAGACCAGAAAAAAATTAAATGAGATTCTGGCTGCCAACACCGGTCAGCCCTACGAGGTAATCTGCCGCGACACAGAGCGGGACAACTACATGACTGCCGAGGAGGCCATGAAGTATGGTTTGATTGACCGGGTGATTGAAAAACACTAGGAAAGGATAGAGGTGTGCCAATATGCCGAACAGACCTGAGGACAGAGTCAGATGTTCTTTTTGCGGAAAATCTCAGGAACAGGTAAAAAAGCTGATTGCAGGGAACAACAATGTATTTATCTGCGATGAGTGCATTGACCTTTGTGCAGAGATTCTGGAAGAGGAAATGGATGAAAATGATGAGGTGGATCTGGGGGATATCAACCTTCTCAAGCCCAAGGAGATCAAAGCCTTTCTTGATGAATACGTAATTGGCCAGGATGCGGCGAAGAAAGCCCTTTCTGTAGCTGTTTACAATCACTACAAGCGGATTACTTCCGCAAGAGACATGGAAGTGGATATCCAAAAGAGCAATATCCTGCTGTTAGGACCCACTGGTTCCGGAAAAACCTACCTGGCACAGACTCTGGCAAAGGTTCTCAATGTTCCTTTTGCCATTGCAGATGCTACGGCCCTGACAGAGGCTGGATATGTAGGCGAGGACGTGGAAAATATTCTTCTGAAGCTGATTCAGGCAGCGGACGGGGATATTCACCGTGCGGAGTACGGGATTATTTATATTGACGAGATTGATAAGATTACGAAAAAATCCGAAAATGTATCCATTACAAGAGACGTATCCGGAGAAGGCGTACAGCAGGCTCTTTTAAAGATTCTGGAGGGAACTGTTGCCAGCGTTCCGCCCCAGGGAGGCAGAAAGCATCCCCATCAGGAGCTTTTGCAGATTGATACTACCAATATTCTCTTTATTTGCGGAGGCGCCTTTGACGGACTGGAAAAGATCGTAGAAAGCCGGCTCAGTGCAGGCTCCATTGGCTTCAACGCAGAAGTGGTAGATAAAAATAAGGCAGATATTGATGAGCTTTTAAAGCAGGCTGAACCGCAGGATTTGGTAAAATTTGGCCTGATTCCGGAATTTATCGGTCGTGTTCCGGTAGTGGTTTCTCTGGAGCTGCTGGATGAGGATGCTCTGGTGCAGATTTTGTCTGAGCCGAAGAATGCTCTGACTAAGCAGTATCAGAAGCTGTTTGAGTTAGACGACGTAAAGCTGGAATTTACCCGGGACGCCCTGGCAGAGGTTGCAAAGCAGGCGGTTGCCAGAAAGACCGGAGCCAGAGGCCTTCGCTCCATTCTGGAGTCTGTGATGATGGAACTGATGTATGAGGTTCCGTCCAATAACAATATTGGTATTTGTACCATTACCCGTCAGGTGGTCGATGGAACTGGAGAGCCGGAGCTGGTATACCGTGATACGGCTGTGCCGCATAAGACACTCTCCCAGAGACTGAAAAAGGATAAGACAGGCGAGATTGCCTGAGAAACAATGGAGAAATGGGGGCGTAATGCTCCCATTTTGTGTTATGTCACAGGAAATTGCGCCCTGTGACATAACAACGCTCCGCGAGGATCGCCATGCGGCGGAAGAGAATTTTGTCGCAGAAGCGACCCGCCGCAGGAGGAGAAGCTCACAAGCGAGCTTCTTTTTTATAACATAGAAAGGAAAACAGAAATTATATGCAGCAGATAATCGTGACGATGCCAGTGATTGCCCTGCGCGGCCTTACCGTGCTGCCTGGTATGACAGTCAGCTTTGATATCAGCCGTGCCAAGTCTGTGGCGGCAGTAGAAAAGGCTATGGTCAGTGATCAGAAGGTCGGCCTTTTTGCACAGAAGAATCCGGAAGATACCGATCCTTCTCTGGAACAGCTTTATCATATTGGAACCATTGTGCGGGTCAAGCAGCTGGTAAAAATGCCCGGAGGAATTATCAGGGTCATGGTAGAAGGACTCATAAGGGCAGAGCTTCTGGAGCTGGACAGCGAGGAGCCGTCTCTGATTGGTGAGATATTAGAGGCCTCGGTTCTGGAAGGTGAGGAGGACTATGTAACCTCAGAGGCGATGATTCGAGTGCTGAAGGATAAGGCAGAGGAGTATGGAAAACAGCATCCCAAATTTGCAAAAGAGGTTTTGCCAAACCTTCTGCGCTGTGAGAGGCTCTCTCCTCTGATGATGCAGATGGCAAGTGAAATGCCTTGGGACTACCGGATCCGTCAGCAGTATTTAGAGGCCTCCAGCGAGGAGGAACAATATGAGGTGATCGTTGCTAACCTGGTAAATGAGGTGGAAATTTCCCGGATTCGACGGGAATTCCAGGAAAAGGTAAAGCAGAGTATTGATCAGAATCAGAAGGAATACATTCTGCGGGAGCAGATGAAGGTTATCCGGGAGGAGCTGGGAGAGGATTCGCTTTCCGATGCGGATGAGTATGAGAAGCAGCTTCAGACGCTGAAGGCAGATAAAGAAGTGAAGGAAAAGCTTCAGAAGGAAATCGAACGGTTTAAGGGAATGCCGGGGGGAAGCCAGGAGGCCAACGTGCTGCGCACCTACATAGAGACACTTCTGGAACTGCCCTGGAATAAAATGTCCCGGGATAATAATAATTTAAAACATGCAGAGGAAATTCTCGAAGAGGATCATTATGGCCTGGAAAAGGTAAAGGAAAGAGTTCTGGAATACCTGGCTGTGCGGATTCTTACGAAGAAGGGAACCAGCCCCATCATCTGTCTGGTAGGACCGCCTGGAACGGGAAAAACTTCCATTGCCCGGTCTGTAGCGCGGGCTCTGGGCAAAAAGTATGTCCGCATCAGCCTGGGCGGAGTTCGGGATGAGGCAGAAATCCGTGGCCATCGGAAAACCTATGTAGGCGCTATGCCTGGCCGCATGGTAGACGGACTGCGTCATGCCGGAGTGGCTAATCCGCTGATGCTTCTGGATGAGATTGACAAGGTCAGCAGCGACTATAAGGGAGATACCTTTTCCGCGCTCCTGGAGGTGCTGGACGGAGAGCAGAATGTAAAATTCCGGGATCATTATGTAGAGGTTCCTATTGATCTGTCCAATGTTCTCTTTATTGCAACAGCCAACACAACACAGACCATTCCGCGGCCGCTGCTAGACCGTATGGAGGTTATTGAAATCAACAGCTATACAGAAAATGAGAAATTTCATATTGCCAGAAATTATCTGGTAGGAAAACAGCTGGAGAGAAACGGACTGACAAAGGAGCAGCTGATTCTGACCGACGGCGCCTTAAAAAAGATCATTCACAATTACACCAGAGAGGCCGGTGTTCGAAACCTGGAGCGCCGGATTGGAGACATCTGCAGAAAGGCTGCAAGAGAATTTCTGGAGGACAAAAAGAAGGTGATCCGCGTAACGGAATCCGGTCTGGAAAAATATCTGGGCAAGGAGCGGGTAACCTTTGAGGATGCCAATGAAGAGGATGAGGTAGGAATTGTCCGCGGACTGGCATGGACCAGCGTAGGCGGCGACACACTTCAGATTGAAGTTAATGTGATGCCTGGACAGGGCAATCTGAAGCTGACAGGCCAGATGGGAGATGTGATGAAGGAGTCTGCCCAGACAGCCCTGACCTATGTGCGTTCTGTCTGCCCTCAGTATCAGGTGGCAGATGATTATTTTGAAAAACATGATCTTCATATCCACATTCCTGAGGGAGCTGTTCCTAAGGACGGTCCCTCTGCCGGAATTACAATGGCAACGGCAATGCTTTCTGCAGTGATTAACAGAAAGGTAAAGGCCAAGGTTGCCATGACAGGAGAGATTACCCTGCGGGGGCGTGTCCTTCCCATTGGCGGTCTGAAAGAGAAGATCCTGGCAGCCAAAATGGCACATATGAAAACAGTTCTGGTACCGGATAAGAACAGGCCGGATATCGCGGAGCTGTCAAAGGAAATTACCAAGGGATTGACGATAGTTTATGTGAAAAATATGGAGGATGTGCTGAGGGAAGCTTTTGCAGAGGCAGAATCGGCATGAACAGAAAGGACAGGAAATGATTATCAGAAAAGCAGAACTGGAAACCGTCTGCGGTATTACCAGCCGTCTTCCGGAAAATACCTGCCCGGAGTTTGCATTTGCAGGCAAGTCCAATGTGGGCAAATCTTCTCTGATTAATGGGCTTTTAAACAGGAAGTCTCTGGCGAGAACCTCTTCCCAGCCGGGAAAAACCCAGACCATTAATTTTTACAACATCAACGACGAACTGTATTTTGTTGATCTTCCCGGCTATGGCTATGCCAAGGTATCTGTGGAAGTAAAATCAAAATGGGGAAAGATGATTGAGAGGTATCTGAGAAAATCGCCTGTTCTCAGATGCGTATTTCTTTTGATTGATATTCGCCATGAGCCGTCTGATAATGATCGGATGATGTATGACTGGATTGTGGCTAACGGATATCATCCGGTGATTATTGCAACAAAGCTGGATAAGCTGAAGAGAAGCCAGGTGGCAAAGCAGATTAAGGTGCTGCGTCAGGGGCTGGGCATGGAAAAAGATGACATTCTGATTCCCTTTTCAGCAGAAACGAAGCAGGGAAGAGATGAGATCTGGGATCTGATTGAAGGCATGTGCAGAACAGAAGAGCCGCGGGAACTGTAAGAAAGCTTCCATGATTCTTTTGCATTTGTTCTGGAATTTTACAGAAATTTTATTTGCACAAGTGCGGAGACTGTGGTAATGTGTAGCCGTATGAAAGAACCGGAAAGGAGTATCATTATGGCGAAAGAATATATTACATTTACGATTGGACCGAAAAAGGATATTGCACTGATTGCACATGACAATGAGAAGCCGAAGCTGATTGCGTGGTGCAGAGAACATTATGCAGAGCTGAAGCACCACAATCTTTACGGAACCGGAACAACAGCCAGAATGATCACCGATCAGACGGGCCTGACAGTAAAGGGCTACAACAGCGGCCCTCTGGGCGGAGATCAGCAGATTGGAGCCAAGATTGTAGAAGGAGTTATTGATTTTGTTGTGTTCTTTTCGGATCCGCTGACGGCTCAGCCGCACGACCCAGATGTTAAGGCTTTGATGAGAATTGCTCAGGTCTATGATATTCCCATGGCCGTCAATAAGGCTACAGCCGATTTTCTGATTACCTCAGAATTAATGAATTCGGATTATCAGCATGATGTAATTAATTTCCGAAGACAGGTGGAAGAACGGGCAGAAACCCTGTAATTGGGATAAATACAAATGAAAAAGCAGGGGGGTAACGTATGCTGACAGAGAAGGAATTGACATATATCGAGGAACATGCGCAGGAGGCCAGACAGCTTTTACTTACTCTGGCGAGGATTCCTGCTCCTTCCCACCACGAAGAGAAACGGGCACAGTTCTGTAAGCACTGGCTGGAAGCCCACGGAGCTAAAAATGTGGTGATTGATGATGCTTTGAATGTGGTTTATCCGATTGGAGTAACAGAGGATAATCCTGTGACGGTCTTTATGGCCCACATGGATGTGGTTTTTCCTGACACAGAAGAATTGCCTCTGACTGTGAATGATGGGAAGATCTTCTGCCCTGGCATTGGAGATGACACGGCTAATCTGGTAGCTCTTTTGATGGCTGCCGGTTATGTGACAGAGCAGGGGCTTTTGCCGGAGCATGGAGGAGTGGTTTTTGTCTGTAATTCCTGCGAGGAGGGACTTGGCAATCTGAAGGGCTCCCGAAAGATTTGCGATACCTATGGAAAACGGATTCAGGCCTTTTATACTCTGGATCTGTATCTGGATCGATATGTGACCCGTTCTGTGGGATCCTGCCGGTACCGGGTAAAGGTGACTGCAGAGGGAGGTCATTCCTACCTTGATTTTGGAAAGGAAAATGCCATTGCCAGACTGGCAGAGTTTATCGGCAGCATGTACCAGATTCAGGTGCCGCGCGAGGGACGCACAACCTATAATGTGGGAACCATTCAGGGAGGCACCTCAGTCAATACCATTGCTCAGCAGGCAGAGATAACCTGTGAATTCCGATCAGACTGCAGGGAAAGTCTGGAGGAAATGGAGACCAGATTTTATAACCTGATCGAGGAGTATCAAAACAAGGGAGTTTCCATTGAAGAAGAGGTGATAGGGATTCGCCCCTGCGAAGGACAGGTAGATGCCGCTGCCAGGCAGAAGATGTTTGATTATGTGGAGGAAGCGATTTTTCACGCCTGTGGAATAAAACCGGGAACTGGCTCCAGCTCAACGGACTGCAACATTCCCCTGTCTCTGGGGATTCCGGCGGTATGCTTCGGAGCGTGCCGGGGAAAGGGCTTTCACACAAGGGAGGAATTTGTTTATGAAGACTCCCTGATTCCCGGATATCAGGCAGCGCTGGAGATCGTGCTTCACTATTTTTAGTGTAACAGTTCGTCCATGCGAAGATTCAGACAAAAAAAGCGTTGAGGGCATGGCTGAACGGTTACACTTTATCTTAAATGAATACAACAGAATATGGATTTTTGGAAGCAGGAAGGTTTCCCCGAAAACGGGGAGGCAGTTCTGCTTTTTCTGATCTGTTAGAAAAAAAGAGGCATCCGGGTATTTTTTCTTCTGAGGAGGCTTTAAAATCTTTGCTGATTTTCTCAAATTTTGAACACAAAATGGACACAAACCGCTGGTATTTTCTATCTATGAACGATACAGGTCAATATTGAGAGGAGTTTTTATATATGAAGAAAAAGCTGTGGAGGACATGGGCATGGGGGATTTCGGCAGTGACAGCTGGTACGGCAGTTGCTTCGCAGATAAGCCTGACAGCGCAGGCAGCAGATAATAGCCAGGACTATCGCAGGAAGGTGATAGGAATTGCGGGAATTATTCAGAATGTGAGTACGGAGCTTGAGGCGCCGGTTACCAGAGCGCAGTTTGCCCACATGCTGGTTCAGGCATCCGGTTATCGGGATTACCTCCCTTCTGTCAGCAAGGTGTCTGTGTATGCAGATGTACCGAAGGAGTATTCCTATGCATCCAGTATTCGGATTGCGGCAGAGGAAAACTGGATGACAGGGTACTTGGGCGGCACGTTTAGACCGGATCAGCCCATAACCCTGAGGGAGGCGGTACGGGGAATTCTGGCTCTGTTAGGCTATACCAGCTCGGATTTTACGGGGGACGCAGCCAATTCCAGAATGGCACAGTACTATACCCTGGAGTTAAATGAGGAGGTGGATCGGCAGCCGGAGGAAATTCTCAATAAAACCGACTGCATCAATCTGTTTTATAATCTTTTGAAAACAGAAAGTAAATCTACAGGACAGGTGTATGGTCTCAGTCTTGGCTGTACGGTAAATGCAGATGGTGAGATCAATCCGATGGGACTGGCAGATACCAATCTAACAGGGCCAAAGCTGATTCCCAAGGGCCGGCAGCTGGGCGATTATGTTCCCTTTAATGTTCAGGAGGCCAGTATTTATGTCAATGGAGAGGCCTCTAGCTATGAATCACTGAAAAGCTGCATTTCCAGCAATTATGTGGTGATTTATTACAATCAGAAGGCGAAAACCATCTGGGCCTATGTGGCGGATGAGGATGTACAGTCTGGCCGCTGCGTCGTTCGCGGAACGGTGGAAAACATCTATTACAGCTCCAGTGATGTGATGACACCAACCTCCATTACCCTGGAAGGAGAGTCGGATGAATATAAGCTGGCCAGCTCTGATATGCAGTTTGCCTTTTCTATCTATGGCTCTCTGCGTGTGGGAGATACTGTAACCCTGGTTTGTGAAAAAACAGAAAATGCCGATGGAGATGTCTCCTATACAGTTGTAGATTATGTAGAAGAATAACAGGGGGAGAGTTGGAAAACAGATGTGGATGAATAGGAAAAAAGGAAAAGAGATAACAGAAGAACAGAATAAAGACCAGCAGACGAAACTGCAGAAGCTGCTGGAAAAGAGAAGAGAGAAGAAGAAAAACCCAAAAAAGAAAGGACGCTTGCCCCTGATAATTGGGGCAGCAGCGCTGGCAGCTGTTTTTGGTCTGTGGCAGCTGAAAAGCCGCAGTGAGCAGGCGGCTGCAAGTGGGACAGAAGGGCAGAGAACTGCAACTGTGACGAAAGGAACCATTACCTCGGAGCTTTCTTCCTCTGGCGTGATTTCACCAAAGGATACTTACAGTCTTACCTCACTGGTAGAAGGAGAAGTGATTTCTGCTAATTTTGAAGAGGGAGATCAGGTAACAGAGGGACAGGTTCTGTATCAGATTGATGTATCCTCCATGGAATCAGAGCTGAAATCAGCCAATACTTCTCTGGAACGGGCACAGAAGCAGTATCAGAATGCCCAGGAGGATTACAATGAGGCATTGTCTGATTACAGCGGAAATACCTATAAATCCACGCGGACTGGTTTTATTCGGGAATTGAATATCCAGGCAGGGGATCAGGTAGGCCAGAATACAGAGCTTGCATCGATTTATAATGATCAGCTTATGAAAATCCGCGTCCCCTTCCTTGCATCGGAGGCAGCAGCTATTGAAGCTGGAAATCAGGCTGTACTGACCCTTACCGATACAGAAGAGCAGCTTAGCGGTGTGGTAACGGCTGTCAGCAATATGGATGAGGTGCTGGACGGAGGAAGAATTGTCCGTTATGTAACCGTTGAGGCAGCAAATCCCGGAGGTCTGACGGCGAGCCACAGCGCCACAGTGGAAATAAACGGGGTGGTCTGTACTGCAGAAGGAAATTTTGAGGCAGCCACCGATCTGGTGATGAAAGCAGACCTTCCTTCCAGTGTTGAGGTTGAGGCGCTGCTGGTGAATGAGGGAGACTATGTAACAGAAGGAACTCCTATTTTTCGAATCTCTGCAGAGGATGCAGAGGATTTGATAGATACCTATCAGGATGCCATGACCCAGGCGGAGGTATCATTAGAAAGCGCTCAGAGCAAGGTGGATTCCACAAAGGAAAGCTATGACAATTACACGATTACTGCGCCGATTTCCGGACAGGTGATTACAAAAAGCGTAAAGGAGGGCGATACCATCAGCCGGAATTCCGGCAGCAGCGACACGACTCTGGCGGTCATTTATGATCTGTCTTCCCTGACCTTTGAGATGTCTGTGGACGAGCTGGATGTGCACAGTGTCCAGGTGGGGCAGAAGGTTTCGGTTACAGCAGACGCCCTGGAGGGACAGACCTTTACAGGAACAGTTACCAATGTAAGCCTGGAAAGCGTACAGTCTAATGGTGTTACCAATTACCCGGTGACGGTGACTATGGATGAAACCGGTGATCTGCTTCCTGGAATGAATGTGGATGGTGTTATTTTGCTCGATGAGACAGAGGATGCCTTGATGATTCCCATTGATTCTTTGATGCGGGGCAATCGTGTTTATGTGAAGGACGATACTGTGAAGGAGGCTCAGGGCAGTGTTCCTGCAGGATTTCGGGCAGTGGAGGTAGAAATCGGACTGACCAATGATGATTATGTGGAGATTGTAAGCGGACTTTTCGAAGGAGAAGAGGTCTATGTGAGTGAGTCATCGAAAAGTACGGATGCATTTATGATGGGCGGTCTTGGAGGCGGAATGGGCGGTGGCCCTGGAGGCGGTCCCGGAGGTAATCCCGGAGGGGGCCCTGGAGGCGGAATGCGCTGATAAAATCCGGAAAGAAGCTTGCAGTTTGGAACAGACAAAGAAAAACCGTGCCGCCAATGGGATGGCGGCGGAATGGAGATTGATATGACAGAGCCATTAATCGAATTACGGGATATTTATAAAATATATCATATGGGTACAGAAGAGGTGAGGGCAAACGACGGAATTTCTCTGAATGTGGATAAAGGCGAGTTTGTGGCGATTGTTGGAAAATCAGGAAGCGGAAAATCTACATTGATGAATATTATTGGTGCTTTGGATGTGCCTACCTCCGGCAGGTATCTGCTGGGGGGTGAGGATGTGGATCAAATGAGTGACGATCAGCTGGCAGATATCCGTAACCGGCAGATTGGATTTATTTTTCAGCAGTATAACCTGCTTCCCAAATCGAATCTTCTGGAGAACGTAGAGCTTCCACTTTTGTATGCAAAAAAGGACAGGGAAGAACGAAGGGAGCGGGCTATGAAGGCCCTGGAAAGAGTGGGACTGGCGGACAAATGGAAAAATCTTCCCAATCAGCTTTCCGGAGGCCAGCAGCAGCGGGTGTCGATTGCCCGCGCTCTGGCTGGCGATCCCTCCCTGATTCTGGCAGATGAGCCAACAGGTGCTGTGTAGTTAGTATAAAAATGGTTATAAAAAAGAAATGCCAGTGATCTGCTGGTCATTGTTTATGCGTATTTCAGAGATAACAGAGCGCCACAAGGTCCGTTTTTCTTCACGTCCCAGGCTGTCATATATAGTCTGGAAGTCCTGGGACAGCAGACGTTCTATTTTCTCAAAGTCTGGTCGCTGATCAGCAGCAGGTTCCGGCTTTTCTTCCAGAAGGGCGTTTAACTGGTCATAGTCCCGCCTGTATTCTTCAAGGTCAATCAATTCATTCACATACAGTTCCTTTAGCCTGGTGAGTTTGCGCCGGACTGCCGCCCGGTCAATGCTGGCCGCCGCCTTCCGCCGCTTTTCTTCCTTAATTTCCCAGTCAAGCCGATATTTCTTCAATTCTTCCCCCAGGTTTTCAAAAAGCCATTTTTCCACAACTTCTTCCCGTATTTCCTTTTTATGAGGGCAGCGCCCCCGCTGAAAATGTTGGTTGCACCTGTAATAATAATTACCGCCAGTCCGTATTCCAGCCAGATTGTGGCGGCACTCGTCACAGACCAGAATTGACGTAAAAATATAGACACGGCCAGACGGTGAACTTTTGGCGTTATTGGCCAGCAGCTTCTGGACCCGCTCAAACTGCGCCCGGTCTATGGCTGGTTCACAAAAATTCTCATTAACCCTGCCGTTTTTATCATATACACCTATAGCCAGCTTGTCCCGGAGCATACGCCGGAAAGTGGCGTCACACCAGTTCAAACCGTAAGTTTCCCGGATATATTTAACGGTGCCACGCTGGGATACGGTGGCTTCATAGTGGTTGAAAGCGTCCTGCAATATGGCTGCCTTTTCCGGGATAATCTCAAAACGCTTCTGATCATTCACCCGAAGCCAGAAGGGGCAGGAGCCGGAAACAACGGTGCCATGCTTTATTTTACTATCAAAGACAACCGCTATTCTTTCGCTGTCCAGATCAGCTTCATTCTGGGCAATAGAAAGTTTTAGGTTGATATACAGCCGCCCGCTGGCGGTGGTTGTGTCATATCCTTCCCCGTCATCAATGGTTTTCCAACCGCAGTTATGGGCTTCCAGCACTTCCATGACTTTGTAATAATCGGGCACAGAGCGGAACCAACGGTCCAGACGTGTGAAAAGCAGCATATCAACTTCATTCCGCCGTACAAGGTCTAACATACGGTGAAATTCCGTCCGTTTGTGCAGCTTCTTCCTGGCTGTCTTTGCGGCGTCAACGAACACGCCCACGATGACCCAACCCTGTTCCCGTGCATAGGCTTCCAGGCGTTCCTGCTGGGCTTCAAGCGATAGGCCCTTTATTTTCTGTTCTTCCCCGGAAACCCGGATATATAAAGCCACACGCAGAGCGGTGGCAATGTCTTTTTTCTTCATTCCATCACCTTAATTGCCTTCAATTTCCCGCTTGCGTGTGCTATAATAAAGCCGCAGACGGTATGTTGTATCTGGTATGATATACGTTGCACCCGCCCCGGCAGTGTTCCCAGCACTGGTGGGGCATTTTAATTTCTTAAAGTCCGAGTAGTTGCTTTTTCTTTTCGTCAAATTCTTCTTTTGAGATAATTCCCTTTACCATTAAATCATGTATTTTTTCAATTTCTGAATACGGGTCATTACTTGAATTTTGCATAGATGCAGGTTCATTTTTACCACCATTCTTTTTATAAAGCGCCTGTTGCATCTTCAATAAAGAAGCATGAAAACTGGGGACATCTTTCCCAGTAAAGATTGCGCTTGTAGAAATTCCGTTTTCAGAATAATCAATTACAAGATAATTAGTGGTATTTTTGGTTTTCTTCTTTGCACCAAAGGCAAAAACACCAAGTAAAAGAAGTCTTCCTATCGTAACATCTTTTGAAATTTGTTCATCAGTCTTGATGGAAACATTACTGATATTTTCATAGGGTATTATGTATTTTGATTTGAACATACCGAAATCAACCCGTATTCCCTCTTTTCGAAGCGAAAACACATAGTCCCCGGTTTTATCGGCACCGGGAATACCACCACAATATGTAAGACTTGCTGCGCCTGCCATAATATTAAATTCCTTTCGTAATTATTATTGTACCGCAAAGAGTAGTATATAATTTGCACCCAGCCTGTAAAGAAAGGGTGGTAACACATGATAAAAAAATTCATAAGATACAGCGACTGTACTGTGTACGCTTTATATTACAGGTCAAACAACACGATATACTACAACAAAAATTTCTGCGGAACATACAAGTTAATCATATTTAAGTAAAGAAAAAGGCTGGGTGCAATATTACCCAGCCCCCTTCTCTGTTACATCTTCCGACGGGTACTGGCTTTCCAGTTCTTCCGGCGTGTCCGGGTGATCGCTTACAAGACCAGGAGAAAGTCTACTGCTGAAATGCTTAATCAGATATTTTCGAATATCCGGCGGCAGTTCAAAGTATGCTTTGATCGCTTCCAGTTCCTGTTGCGTTGCTTCATGCTGCTTGCAGAAATCGTCTAAACTAAAAACATCCGGTTCTATGTACATAGGTTCCTTGCCAGTTCGCAGCCATTCTTCATTTAAGCCATATACAGAACAGATAGTTTTAATGCTGCTATCGGCAACGGTCGAACCATTCTGTTCCATATAACTCACACCGGATTGCGTTATGCCTAACATTTCGGCAAGTTGTTTTTGGTTAAGTTTCTTTTCTTTTCTGAAATACTTTATTCTTTCGTTAATGGTCAAATTTCACACCCCCTTTCCTTTGATAAGATAATGATACCAGTCACTTGTATAAAAGTCAATAGAAATATCGAAAAAAGCATTGACAAAAACAAGTGACTGGTATATTATAAAGCCATAAAACAAGTGAATGATATTTCAATAACAGATACTTGTTAAACACCGGAAAGCCGCCCGGGAAAATAGGCACTGCAAACGGCAGCGGGCACACCTGCTATAAAGTGTGCAGTCGGTCAACAGGTTTTCGGGCAGTTGCTTTTTAAGGTGAAAAGCAAAGCGGCAGTGCCAGAACAGGAGGGAAAACAGCATGGCAGCAGACAACAGAGAAATGGAAGTGCTTATGGCATCGGAAAACAAACAGGAAGCGGAAGACTTTATGCAGTTTATGCGGGGTCTGGACAATGAAAAACAGACAGAATTTACCTATCTGTTAAAGGGTGTGAAAATCGGTCTGGGTCTGGCAGCAGGCGGCATGAAAACAGCATAGTGCGCCCACCAATGC
>OIZR01000206.1_pt1 | contig 53351 bp, 40 predicted proteins | sample 1588591 | NCBI WGS metagenome assembly OIZR01 (sample SAMN03283249) | human gut metagenome | biome: human-associated habitat; material: feces | host: Homo sapiens | place: USA | collected 2013 | reverse complement strand
GAACGCCGGTGAGTGTTATATCATCGCAGGCAGGCTACGATAATTTTGCTTATTTCACTAAGGTATTTAAAGAGAAGACTGGTATGTCACCCAATGAATATAGGAAGAACTGTCAAAGTGCTGACCGGAGGGATAAGAAATAAAAGAGAAAAGGGGAGAGCGGAGTGGGAGATCCGGAAATGAAAAAAGCGAAGATGCGGGAAGTAAATTTCTATGCTTATGAGACATACTGCATGGTTCGGATCGAGGAACGACCGGAGGTCAACACACTTCTGGCCGGCTGCCGCGATCTTGCACTTCAAGTGGAGCAGACATTGAATATGTATGACGAAGAATCCGAGTTGTCGGTGATGTGCCGGGATTACAGACCGGGACAGCCGTATGAGGTAACCGCACTTCTGTATGATTTTCTGGATACCAGTTTAAGCATGGCGAAACGGAGTAATGGAGCCTTCGATCCCACGGTTGGAGCAGTGGTTAAGAGATGGGGAATCGGTTCAGGGGAGGTCCGCATTCCAGCAGAAAAGGAGCTTACCGACTTTATAAACAGGACCGGGTACCATCATATCAGGCTGCTTCCGGATAAACGAGCCGCAATTATAGATATCGAAGGAATTACCATAGATCCAGGGGCCGTTGGGAAGGGACTGGCAATCGACTATATCATACACTATTTAAAAGATTATCATGTGGAGCAGGCGTGCCTGGATTTCGGGGGGAATTTGTATGTTATGGGGGATACATACAGAATCGGTGTGCGCGGGCCGGAGGATCCGGAAAAAATGATGGCAATTGTGCCTGTAAAGGACCAGGCTGTTTCAACGTCTTCCTGGTATGAACATTATATGGAACGCGATGGCAGAGTATATGGCCACCTGATCGATCCGGCCTCCGGCAAACCGGTAGAATCTGAATTTACCAGTGTAACGGTAATCTGTGACAGGGCTGTTTATGCAGATATGCTTTCGACAGCACTGTATGTTCTGGGTGCAGAGAAGGGGGAGGCGGTATTACGTTCGCTGCGGGAAGAGAGTGGAATTTGCGTGGATTACCTGGCGGAGAGGGCTGTGGATGGCAAAATTGTGAGTTATTCTAATACATTAAAATAATATCATCGTCTTATGAAGGTGGTATTCGTACGTGTGAGCAGTCGAAGGCCATGACAGAAGCCGGAGCCGACAGAATTGGTGCAGGGAACGGCGTCATACTGATGGAAAAAAGAAAATCAAGGGGTGTCCTGGCCGTACGATTACGGCTTTCAGGACCCCCTTTCGCGTTTTTCTAAATCAGGGAATGCCTCTTCATGGTTTCCGTCAGCTTTGCCTTGTCAGCGGCACTCATTCTGATGAGAGGCAGCCTGTAATTTTCCTCACACATTCCCATCAGGCTTAAGGCCGCCTTAACAGGCACCGGATTGACGTCCAGGAAAAGGGCATTCATCAAATCCAGCAGGTCTAACTGCAGTCTTAAGCTCTCCTTTTCCTGTCCATTCAAGAAAAGTCTGCACATTTCATGGGTTTCCCGCGGCATGATATTGGCCAGAACAGAGATCACGCCTTTGCCTCCCAGAGAAAGAACGGGAACCGTCTGATCGTCATTTCCCGAATAAATATCCAGGTCTTCCCCGCACAGAGAGGCGATCCGGGCGACGTGGGAGATATTGCCTCCCGCCTCCTTGACAGCCTGGATATTCGGATGCTGTGAAAGCACTTTGCAGGTCTCCGGTTCCATGGTCATGCCGGTACGGCTGGGCACATGATAGAGGATGACCGGAATGGAAACGCTGTCCGCCACGGCTGTAAAATGGGCGATCAGTCCCTTTTGCGAGGTCTTGTTGTAGTAAGGCGTCACCTCTAAAAGCCCATCCGCGCCAAGCTCCTGAGCTTTTTTTGACAATTCTACCGCATGAGCGGTATTGTTGCTTCCTGCGCCTGCAATTACAGGCACCCTTCCATGAACCCGCTTCACGGTAAATTCAATAAGCTTATATTTCTCTTCATCCTGAAGCGTGGATGATTCGCCGGTAGTCCCGTTTACTACAATGGCGTCAGTTCCATTCTCCAGTTGAAATTCCAATAATTTTTCCATTGCTTCAAAATCGATAGCGCCATTTTCGGCCATTGGTGTCACAACTGCTGCTGCAGATCCTTCAAAAATCATCTTACCTTCCCTTTGATTCAATGCCTTGATGTAAAATATGACAAACTCTCCCGGTCTGTTCCTTGCACAAACCAGTTTTTTTCCTCATATAAAATCACTATGGAGAGTGAAGTTCATGAATAATTATTTGATTCTGGGCGGCGATTTAAGACAGATTTATCTGGGCCGTATGTTAAAGCAACAGGGGTTTTCCACCGTTACATCCGCCGACTTAGGCAGGCTTAACCTTTCTCTGGAAGAAGCCATAAAAGCCAGCAGCGTCCTTCTGTGTCCCGTACCCTTTACAAAGGATGGCAAGACCATCTTTTCCGCGGACCAGAAAGATTCCTTAAAGATCACGGACCTTTTAAGACACTTAACGCCTGACAATACCCTGTTCGGCGGAAATATACCTGACTTTGTAAAAGACCATGCCAAAGAGCATAAAATCCCATACTTTGACTTTCTGGAGATAGAGGAAATAACCTTAGAAAATACCATAGCCACAGCGGAAGGGGCGATTGCGGAAGCGATCCGTTTGAGCCCGGACTGCCTTCACCAAAGCCGGTGTCTCGTCACAGGCTTCGGCCGCTGCGGAAAAACGCTTGCCTGTAAATTACAGGGATTGTCCGCGGATGTCACAGTGGCCGACAGAGATCCGGTCCAGCTGGCCTTTGGGACTGCGCTTGGGCTTAAGACAAAGCCTCTGTCCGAAATCTCACAGGATATAGGCGAGTATCACTTTATATTCAATACCATACCCGCACCAGTCATCCGTGAAGCCGAAATCCGCCTTATGAGGCCTGATGTCACCATCATTGACATTGCCTCTGCCCCTGGCGGCGTGGATTTTACCGCATGTAAGAGCCGGGAAATAAACGCCAGACTATGTCCCGGGCTCCCCGGCGCCTATGCGCCGAAGGCGGCGGCTGAAATTCTGTTAAAGGCTGTCATGAAAAGCTTATAGTAAAGGAGTTTATATGAAATTAGAAGGAAAAAAAATCGGCCTGGCAATCACCGGGTCTTTCTGTACCTTTAGTAAGATGGAAGAGGCAGTCACCGCTCTGATGGCGGAAGGCGCCTCCATCTATCCCATTATCTCCACAAATGTGCAGACTACCGATTCCCGTTTTGGAGATACCACGGAGTTTATCAGCCACATTTCCGACCTGACCGGCAATCCCCCCATTCTGAAGCTGGAGGATGCCGAACCGATTGGTCCACAGGGCTACCTGGATATTCTTCTCATTGCACCGTGTACGGGGAACACCCTGGCAAAGCTGGCCAACGGCATAACCGACACCCCTGTCCTCATGGCTGCAAAAGCCCATTTGAGAAACTCCAAGCCCCTGGTTATCTCAATTTCCACCAACGACGCTTTGGGAATTAATTTTAAAAATATCGGCCAGCTTTTTAATATTAAAAACATATATTTCGTGCCATTCGGCCAGGATAACGCGATTAAAAAGCCCAATTCCATGATTGCCAGGACGGATCAGATTGTCAGAACCCTGGAAGAAGCGCTGGAAGGAAAACAGATCCAGCCGGTCATTTTATAAAAGGATTTTCCGGAGGCAGCGGAGGTCCTGGACGTTGGAATGTCCAGGGCCTTTCCGGCTGTGCCGCCATTTTTTCTATGCAAAATAAATCGGACATGTTATAATGAACGGATGAAAACAGAGGCGGGTTATGTGTCAGGAGGTAACGGGGTATGCTGAAAATTGCTGTAGTGGACGATGAAAAAGTGTATATTGACCAGATTCAGGAATATATCAGGCAGTATAGTGCAGAGAAGAAACGGGAGATTCAGACAGAGACCTTCTGCGACGGAAGTGCACTGCTGGAGAATTACAGCCCGCGGTTTGACATAATTCTGCTGGATATCGAGATGGGGAAGCTGAACGGGATGGAGACGGCACGGGAGATACGGAAAAAGGATCAGGATGTGGTGCTTGTCTTTATTACCAATATGGCCCAGTATGCGATTAACGGTTACGATGTGGGAGCGCTGGATTACGTGCTGAAGCCGATTAACTATTACACCTTCTCCGTGCGTCTCGACCGCGCCGTCTCAAGGGTGAAAAAACGTCAGCCGGAGGAAATTCTCTTAAATCTTCCGGATGGGATCAAACGGCTCAAGGTGGACCGGATTCACTACGTGGAGGTGCAGAACCGTATGCTGCATTACCACACGGAGGACGGTGTCTTCGTGGTGAGAGGAACGCTGCAGGGAGCGGAGGAGACGCTGAAGGAGAGCCATTTTGTGCGGTGCAACCACTGGTATCTGGTGAATCTGCAGTACGTTTCGGAGATACGCAGAAATATAGTCATCGTAGCAGGAGATGAACTGGAGATCAGCAGGAGGAATAAGACGGCGTTTCTTTCCGAGCTGACGGATTACATGGGGATGGGGACATGACAAAGATAAATATCACGATATGGACGTATGTGGAACTGGCTGTATCGCTCTGGGCGGCATGCGTACTTTATATAATTCCGCTGAAACACCGCCCGAATTTCCGGATGAGACTGGGCCTGGCGACGGCAGGGACCTGTGCTGTGACTGTGGCTGCAGTCTGGTGGAAGACGGCATTTCCGGCAGTGACCGTTCCGGCGGTGGTATCCATGTCGGGCGTTTTTCTGCTGAGCTGCCTGTTTATCTATATCTGCGCGGCCATGCCTCCAGGCGCGGCGGTGTACTGCGCGGCGTGGGCGATCATCAGCCAGCAGATTGCCCATGAGTCCGCATTCATTGTTCTGAGGAGTATGGGGATCGGAGGCCAGCTGTCGGCCATCGGCTACATGGTGGTGATTTACGCAGTGATCTATGGGATGGCCGGCATCACAATCGTCAGATATATGCCGGAAAACGGAGTCTATCAGGTGGGGCCTCGGCAGCTGTCCTCGGCGCTGTTTTTGCTGATTGTTTTTGAAATTCTGTTTGGCTTTTTGAGGTCAGGGGGCGGCATTCCATATCCTGATGTGCGGGTATGGAACATCCTGCTGATCCAGTGCTACTGCGTCCTGATTCTCTACCTTCAGAACACGCTGTTCAAGAAAAGCGCCATGAAACAGGAGCTGGACATCTTAAATCAGCTGTGGCATCAGCAGAAGGAGCAGTATGAGCTGTCCCAGGAGACCATAACCCTGATTAACCGCAAATGCCATGACTTGAAGCATCAGATTGCCGCCATGCGCGCCATCACCAGTCCGGAGGAACGGGACAAATATCTGCGCGAGGTGGAAGATTCCGTGCAGATCTATGACTCCATCGTGAAGACCGGCAATGAAGTGCTGGATACGGTTCTGACGGAGAAGAGCCTGTTCTGTACGGCCAGCAGCATCAAGATCAACTGCATTGCGGATGGCCGCCAGATGGATATCTTTGATCCGGTAGACCTATACACCGTGTTTGGCAATGCCATTGACAATGCGATTGAGAGCGTAAAGCAGCTGGAGAATCAGGAGATGCGGATGATAGACGTGCTGGTGTACGTCCGCAAACAGTTTTTGATCATTAATATCATGAACCCGCTCGGCAGGCGGCTGGAATTTGACGGCGATCTGCCCGTCAGCACAAAGGCCCGGAACGGGTATCACGGATTCGGCTTGAAGAGTATCCGCTATACGGTAGAAAAATATAATGGTTTCATGAAAATTGATACGGAGGAAAATATCTTTTCGTTGAAGATATTGATTCCGATCGCAGGCAAAAAAGCTGCAGACAGGACTGAGAGGAGGTAGTATATTTCCTCTCAGCCCTGATTTTTTTTGCTGAAAACCACTTGGGTTCTAAAATCGACCACTTATACAAAAATGCTTACACTCCGAAAAAAAACTTGTTATAGTATGGAGGATTAGCACAAAGAAAAGAGAAATGGCATGAGAAAAACAAAGAATTTGAATGACAGGTGGCAGTTTACCGGTCCGGATGGAAGGACCGTGTCAGTGAATCTGCCGCATACCTGGAACAGCGTGGATGGGCAGGATGGCGGTAATAATTACTGGCGCGGTTCATGCAGGTATGAACGGGAACTGGACATGCCGGAGTTTCAGAAAGGTGAGGAACGGGTCTATCTGGAATTCCGGGGAGTGAACGCCAGTGCGAGGGTATGCTTCAACGATACCCTGGTGTGTACCCATGACGGCGGCTATTCCACATTTCGCGTGGATGTGACAGATCTGCTGCGGGAGACAAACCGGCTGGCTGTGGAAGCGGACAATGGCGTCAACGACCGTGTGTACCCGCAGAAAGCGGATTTCACATTTTACGGGGGCATATACCGTGACGTGAATCTGATGGTGGTGAACCGGAGACATTTTGCTCTGGCTGACCGCGGCGGGAACGGAATCCGTATTACGCCGCAGGTGAAAGCACTGGATGGATATGTCAGAGTCCAGACCTTTACCGAGATGGATGTAGGGGGAAATAAGTCCGATGCAGCACTGCCGGACGATGATTGTGAGATCCGCATCGTTCTTCTGGATTCAGACGGAGCGGTAGCCGCCTCCGGAACCGGAGCGGACTGCACACTGGTCATCCCTTCCGTGCACTTATGGGATGGCTTGAAGGACCCGTATCTCTATACGGCGGTCGCGCGCCTGGAGTACCACGGGAAAACAGTGGATGAGATCCGCTGCCGGTTTGGCGTCCGCACCTTCCATGTGGACCCGGAAAAAGGATTTTTCTTAAACGGCCGCAGCTATCCCCTGCGCGGCGTATCCCGCCATCAGGACTGGAAGGGACTGGGCAATGCCATCACGAAGGAGCACCATCAAAAGGACATGGAGCTTATCCGTGAGATTGGGGCCAATACGGTCCGCCTCGCCCATTATCAGCACGATCAGTATTTCTACGATCTGTGCGACGAGTCCGGCCTGGTGGTCTGGGCGGAAATCCCTTATATTTCCGAACATATGGCCAATGGAAGAGCGAACACCATAAGCCAGATGAAGGAACTGATTGTCCAGAATTACAACCATCCCTGTATCGTCTGCTGGGGAGTCTCCAACGAGATTACCATCTCCACCAAGAATAAAAAGGATATGCTGGATAATCACCGGGAGCTTAACGAGCTCTGTCATGAGATGGACCCGACCAGGCTGACAACGCTGGCCTGCTACGCCATGTGCGGGCCATTTAACCGGTCTGCGCATATCACCGACCTGGTATCGTGGAATCTGTATCTGGGATGGTACGTCCCGGGGCTGTTCCTGAATGATTGGTGGATGCGGTTTTTCCATTTCCGGTATCCGAAGCGCTGTCTGGGGTATTCGGAGTACGGCTGTGAGGCCATGCCGAATCTGCATTCCGGAAAGCCGCGCAGAGGGGATCACTCGGAGGAGTATCAGACCATTTACCACGAGTACATGTTAAAATGCTTTGAACGCAACCCCTATCTGTGGGCGACTCATGTGTGGAACATGTTTGATTTCGCGGCGGATGCCAGAGATCAGGGCGGAGAGGCCGGTATGAACCACAAGGGGCTGGTCACATTTGACCGGAAAATCAAAAAGGACAGCTTCTATCTCTATAAGGCTTACTGGAGTGATGAGCCGTTTGTGCACATTGCGGGACGCCGCAGGGCGGACCGGGAGGAATCTGTCACTACTGTGAAGGTTTACACCAATCAGCCAAAGGCCGCGCTGTACGCGGATGGAAAGCTGATGGAGGAACAGACAGGAGACCGTGTTTTCAACTTCCGTGTGCCCTTAAACGGCACGGTAACGCTGGAGGTGAGAGCCGGTGAATGCAGGGATACCGCTGTCTTTCATAAAGTCGCGGTTCCAAACCCGGCATATAAGCTGGTCAGGAAAAAGTCCTCCAGCGCCAATTGGGTGTAAGAAAATATGCAGTTGAAAGGAAGGAAAAGTTATGTTTATGAAAAAAAGAGCGCTTTGGCGCGGCTTGACAACTCTGTTTACATTTATTTTTTCACTGACAATTATTATTGGGGTTGTGGCTGAAAGCTACAAGGCGACGATCGATACCGCTCTCGGTACTTTGAGTGAGAAATTCGTCTCCGAAAATACAGAGGACGACCCTTTATATGATAAGTTTCAGCCGTCGGCGGAGGTTCTCAATGAAGACGGAACCGGCAATTCCCACGCGCTGATTCAGAAAGCTATTGATTTGAACCGCCAGCAGGCTGCGGAGGGGGCCGTACTGCTTAAGAACAACAACGCAGATGGACAGGGACTTCCGCTGGCCGGCAATTCCCAGGTGACGTTATTTGGAATCCGTTCTCACGTATCGCTGCTGGGTTCCAGCTTCGGCGTCAAGGCACAGGGTCCTTATATCAGTCTGGAGCAGGCGCTTACTCAGAATAAGACTGATTTTAAGAATACCATAGCCTACACGCTGAACAATAACTTTGCCACCGGCGAGGTTACGAGAGGCGCAACGCTAGACTCCTGGAGCGGAGATGAATTTGAGTTCGAGGGCGCAGGCTTTACCGTTAATCCGGTAATGACAGCGGTATATGATAAACTGAATGAAACGTATCTTCACTCTGAAAATGAGACTCCTTCCGCGGAGTATGACCCGGGCGAGCCGTCCGCAGCGGAGATCAAGGCAGTCAATTCCGATTATGCGGCCAGCTTTGCCGAATACGGCGACGCGGCAATTGTAGTCATCAGCCGTCCAAGCGCGGAGTCCAAGGACTATCTGCCGGGCGGAGTGGCTGACGGTCTGGGAGCGGAGGAACCGCTGCAGCTGACAGCCAATGAACGCGATACCATCGAGATGGCGAAGAAATGCAGCGACAATGTAATCGTGCTGCTCAACTCCGCCAATGCCGTTGAAATCGGTGACTTAAAGAATGACCCTGAAATAGATTCAATTCTCTGGATTGGATTCCCAGGCTGCTACGGTATGCTGGGTGTGTCAGATATCCTCTGCGGACGCACCAGCCCTTCCGGCGCACTTCCTGATATCTACGCAACCTATAATATGTCGGCTCCCGCCATGCAGAACATGGGTAATTTCCAGTATGAAAACGGGGCGGAAATGCTCACCCGCGGCGCTGGACAGACCGGCGGCACTACAGGCAACTACCTGATCGAGGCCGAAGGCATCTATGTTGGCTACCGCTACTATGAGACCAGATATTACGATTCGGTATTTGGAAACGGCAACGCCGGTTCTCCGGTCGGCGCTTATGCGTCTTCCACGGAGTGGGACTATGACAAAGAGGTAGCCTATGGCTTTGGATATGGTCTTTCTTATACCGATTTTACCCAGGAATTCGAGGGAGAACCGGAGTTTAACGTCTCCACGGATTCGGAAACAGGCGTCTGCGATGCAACCGCCGTATTTCATGTAAAGGTAACAAATACCGGTGACATGGCCGGAAAATCCATTGTCCAGATTTACGGACAGGCTCCTTATACAGAGGGAGGCGTTGAGAAGTCTGCGGTTCAGCTGCTTAATTTCGGGAAGACCGATACCCTGAAGCCAGGCGAATCACAGGTGGTCTCCGTCGAGGTTGATTTACAGTATATTGCCAGCTACGACAACACGTATGATAACGGTGACGGCACCGTTGGTACTTATATCCTGGATCCGGGAACGTATTACTTTGCCATGGGTAACGGCGCACATGATGCCCTGAATCATATGATGGCCCGCCAGGGAGCGGATCCGGAAAGTCTGTCAGGCGAGAGCAACAGCGCTATGGCTTACGAACATAAGATTACAGAAGATTTTATTTCCAGCACCGCTTTCTCTGTTTCGAAAACCGGAGAGAAGATTTCAAACCAGCTGGATTACGCTGACTGGAACTATTTCCAGCCGGGAGAGGTTACTTATTTAAGCCGTACCGACTGGGCCGGCACATATCCGAAGAGCTACACCGGTATGACTCTGGTCAATGAGGAACTGATCAACCTGCTTAACGGTAACTATTATACCATTCAGACGGACGACGACACCTCCGGAATCACCTGGGGGAAGGACAGCAATCTGATGTTCTATGAGATGTACGGCACTGATTTTGACGATGCGAAATGGCAGGATCTGCTTGATAAGATGACGCTCGAGGAAGCACAGTATCTCGCCACATTCGGCGGTCCGAGTATCCCTGGAGTCAGCTCCATCGGTACGGTGGAGACGTATATGACCGAGAACGCAGGAAATGGTGTGGCTGTAAACTTAAACGCTTCAAAGGACACGGGGGCTCCCTGGAGCATCTCCGCCAGCGATCCCAACGGAAACTGGCATCCGGAGGTATTTGCCAACGCACCGCTCGTAGCGGCTTCCTTTAACCAGGATTTATATAAAGAAGTTGGCTCCTTTATCGGAGAGGAAGCGCTGTTCACAGGAATCCCGATTCTGTGGGGACCTGGTTTAAATACTCACCGTCATGCTTATAACGGCCGTAACGGTGAATACTATTCGGAAGACCCGGTTCTGTCCGGTTCCGCGGCTATGGAATTTGCCATCGGCGCACTGGATTACGGCCTGATTGCAGCACCTAAGCATTTTGCATTCAACGATCAGGAGACAAACCGAAGCGGCGTGGCGCCTTACATGCTGGAGCAGAGGGCCCGTGAGGTCGAGCTGCGTGCTTATCAGATCGCTTTCGAGGCGACCAAGTACGACACGGAGGAAGTGGACGCCGGTATGCGCGGCCTGATGATTTCCTTCAGCAAGATCGGACCGGTGGAATGCACCGCCAGCTACGAACTGATGACAGAAATTCTGAAAGAGGAGTGGGGCTTTAAGGGATATGCCGTCACCGATATTTATGACGACACTGATATTTACGGAGCGGTATTGGCTTCCGGAACGACCTGCTTTGATACCCGCGGTATCTCAGGCTTCTATGGAGCTACGACGCTGGAAAACTGTTCCACCTTTGCCACTCAGGTTGACGGCAGCAAGGTCAGCGCCCAGCTGCTTTCCGGCGATGTGAGGCTGCAGAATGCCGTGAAGGATTCCTGCCACAATATCTTATATGCGTTCAGCCAGAGCAGTCTGATGAACCGTTATAACAGCACGACACATATCGAGCAGACCATGACATGGTGGCGTATGGCCTATATGGCGGCTATCGCAGCATTTGGAATTCTGCTGCTGGCCAGTGGAGCTCTGTATGTCGTGTCCTCCAAACGCAAAGAAAGAGAGGTATCATAAAATGACAGCTTTTATTAAAAAACAGGGCCCGGCTTTCTATTTCAATATCCTGTCCGCAGCAGCAGGCATCGTGGCGTTCGTTGCCATGGTGGTCAGCAGTACCATGAACGAAGCTTATGCGCTCAATTCCTTCCCGCTGTTTGTACTGGGGGCAATTGCCGGGATACTTCTGATTGTGATTGCTGTTTACGCCGCTAACCGGTGGGGAAATTACGATTATGTCGGGACACTGTCCGGTGTGGCTGCCGTTGCTCTTTTTTCAGCCGTCATCGGCGGGATCATCATGAACCGCGTCCTGCTGATATCCGGATTATTTTCCTGGAACTCCGGCAATACGCCCGGCTGGAACGTATTCTATGCCAGTGTGGTTTCCATTGCCTGCTTTGTGATCTCCATCGTGCTGCTGATTATCGGTTCATTCTTAAAGAGTGTTAAATAAGAAAGCAGGAGGTACCATTTATGAGCAACGAATCAACAACGGCGGCCGGCATGAACCGGGCAAAGCCTTACCAGCTCGTCCTGTTTCCGTTTAATAACGGTGCAACCAATGTTTACTATATTCTGACCATCACCTACATTGCCTATTACGGCAATGGGGTGCTGGGACTGGCGCTGATGTTCGCCACGACCATGGTAACGGTCATGCGTCTGTTTGACGCGGTGACGGACCCGATCATCGGCGCTCTGATCGATAAGACCAACGGACGCTTCGGCAAATTCAGGCCTTATATGGTGCTGGGAAATGTAATTATGGCGGTGAGTGCGTTTCTGCTGTATTTTGGTACCAGGCTCATCCCCGACACGATGATGTGGCTGCGCTATACGTCCTATGTGGTGATCTATGCGCTCTATGTAATCGGATATACGTTTCAGACCTCCTGCACCCGTTCCGGACAGACGGTGCTGACCAATGACCCGAAGCAGCGGCCCATGTTTACGATTTTCAACATGGTAGCCAGCATGCTGGGGATGGGAGCGATCCAGTTTCTGGCACCCATTTTCCGGGCGAAGTTCGGAGACTATACCACGGCCGCATTTTTCGACATGATGATTCCGATCTCGGTTATTATCTCTGCCTTATTGACGGTGCTTGCGGTAATCGGCATCTGGGAGAAAGACCAGCCGAAGTATTTTGGACTGGGAAGTGAGGAAAAGCAGAAGATCAGGATCTCTGAGTATGTGGCTATTATGAAAGAGAACAAACCGCTCCGGAGGCTGATGGTCGCGGGAGCCGGCTGCAAGCTGGCGCTGGCCATTGCCACCAATGGTACGGTGCTCTGTATGCTCTATGGTTCCATGATGGGCAATTATAACGGGCTGTATCTGCCGATGATGATTGCGGGCTACGTTTTCTCCGCGCCGTTCTTTGTACTGACGGTGCGCACCTCTCAGAAGCACGGGCAGAAGGCGTCCCTCACGCGTTACGTGGGGCTTGCGCTGGTGATGTATGTGGGAGTCTTTGCACTGCTCATGTTCTGGAAACCAGGCGTGGCGGGAGTGAATCTGTCTCTCAGCAGCTTAAATATTTATACGGTCCTGTTTGTCCTGCTGTTTGGAATCGGATATGGAGCCTACTATGCGACGGCGGATATGCCGATCCCCATGGTTGCAGACTGTTCGGACTATGAGACCTACCGCTCAGGCAACTATATCCCCGGCGTAATGGGAACACTGTTCTCCCTGGTGGATAAGCTGGTGTCGTCTTTAAGCTCTACGGTGGTGGGAATTGCTATCGCGGCCATTGGACTGTCTACGCTGCCCGGCGGTGATACGCCTTACATGGAAGGCATGAAGGGGATCGTCCTCGTGCTGTTCTGTGTGATTCCGATGATTGCCTGGGCGCTGACCCTGTGGGCCATGAAGGGCTATGCACTGACCGGAGAACGCATGAAGGAAATCCAGGCGGTCAACGCGGTCCGCAAGGATGCGATTGCCAAAGGAATGAGTACGGAAGAGGCGCTTGCCACCTGGAAGACCATGGATCAGGTGCCGGTGGAGTTTCGGCAGGAATGATGAAATAAAGGATATTAAAAAGAATAGGTAAAACAAATAAGTAAAACAAATAAGTAAAACAAAGAGGATGCCCGGAAGATATGAATTGACTTCCAGGGCATCCTTTTAATTGGTCTTAACCTATGTACATTACCATGAAAACAACGGCGTCTTCCCGTCAATGGCGATCCAGCTGATACTGTGTTTTTTCACGTGAAGAAGGCTGCAAATCAGGTCGATCTGATTATACTTTACGACACTGTTCGAGTGAGTCCCCACCCAGTAGGTTTTTCCGTCGCTTCCCGTCACTTCAACTGACCTTCTCAGATAACCGTAGCCCTCTTCCGCCCTGGCGCGGTCATCCGTGAACCAGTCTGTGCCGTTCGTCAGGATCTCCTTCTCATGGCCGGGATAGTTGTCGAGGACGTACTGAACCGTCTTCACCATGGCATGGGCGGTGCTGTTGACCCGTTCAGCCGGCCCGTTGTTTAATTTGATGAATTTGGCCTTGCCGCCGCCCGGCGCTTTCTGCGCCTGTGTGTCTGGCTCCGCGGATGGCCGCCGGTCTCCGGCAGCAGCCTCACGGTAGCTTACGAGGTCGATCTTCTCGTCATCCTCCAGGCTGTTGTTTACGATCTGTGCAAATCTGCTAACGTCTGCCACGTTCCTGGTCAGTAAGTATAGCTCATCCTTTTTAAACGTATTGGAATCCAGAACCGGATAGTTACCTGACAGCTGTGCCGCAGCGCCGCACAGTTCGGCGAAGAGCTCCATCATGTCTTTTAATTTGTCCCGAATCAGTTCAAAACAGTCTGTGAACTGGGAGTAATCGCTGCGGTATCCATTAAAGAGCTGGACCATATATGTAGTAAAATACCATTTCCCGTTTTGCAGTACAGCTGCCGCTGCCGGATTGTCCGTAATGATTTTCTTTACATTTTTTCCATAAAAATCGGCCACTCTGACTGCAAAATACACCGCGCCGTAGTACTTCTCAAAAATCTCCGCTTCCTGTTCATCCTCTGCCTCCAGCCATTCGGGTACGAATATCGTTTTATCCTGAAAACTGTATTCTCCGCCGGTGTCATTTCGGGAACTCAGCAGAACATTGGTGCCCTTGCTGCGGGCGTCCCCCGGGTACCCTGCGCAGGCCTTCCGGGCTCTCGCAAAATCGACGAGGTCGACGGTGCGCCTGGCGATATTACCTTCCCCGCGCTTCACCAGCCTGAAATACCTTTTGCCGTTCATCTGCTCCCGCTCCAGAAATGCGGCCAGCTTCACCACAAATGGCGATGCGAAGGCGATATCCTCCGCCTTAATGGGCTTCTGCCGGTTTAGGGCCACGCTGATCTCATTTACCTCCCGGGTCGAATCCGCTTCGGACTCGGCGGCCTGCGCGGAGTGTGGAATATGAATGATGCGCAGCAGTACCTTGGCGTTCTTCGACTGCCTGATCTTTTCCTCCAGCTTTGCCGCTTCCTCTGACTCCCCTTTATTTATGCATTCCTTTAAATCATATTCCATCTCATAAAGGCACTGGGCGGATGCGGTGATGGTCTGGGCGCCGTTGATGACGGAGAAATGAAGGTCACCATATTCAGATATGTGTTCCAGAAGCACCTCCTCCACACGATCCAGTCTAAAATCGGGCCGTTCTACCAGAATGGTAATACCGTTATTCTTAAACCAGAACTCGCCGGGATTGTTTCTTAACGTATCTTTGATCGCGCGGTCAACGCCCAGCTGTTCATTTAAACCGTACCGGACATTGCGCTTAAACAGCTTGTCGCCGATTCTGTTATAGATATCAATCAGCTGGTGCAGGTGGACAGAAGTCACATATCCCCGGTTAGAACCTTCTGCCTCGTCCTTATTTTCCCAGTTGATATGGCATTTCATAGGAGGCATCTGGATAAACTCAAACCGGTTTACATTGGTCAGCTTGATGTCCTGCTCATTATAGCTGTTGTCGAGAATATAGAGAAAATTTACAGAACCTTTCCAGGCCTTCATCTCTTTCCGGATATTTTTCTTCATGGTTTTACCTTCCGCCGAAAGAAAAAGTCTTTCGAGGAAAACCCGGCTTTTCATGTTGTCTACGATGCAGATGACATAAATATTCTTTTCCGCCGATTCCGGCATGTCTGCCAGGCGGCAGGCTTCCTCCTCCAGAGCCGCCAACAGGCTGCCGCTGTCCTCTGTAAATTTCAGAAACAGAAAATTCTCACTGCTGTCAATGCCCATCTGTACAGAACTGCAGATTTCCCATTTTTCTGCCCGGACCAGGAGATTCAGCGCCTTTTGAGCCTCTTCGCTGTCCCACCAGGTCTCGTCGCAGTCGATATCCCGGTTGCTCAAAATATTTCTGATGTACTCTTTATAGTTTTCGATTCTCCTGGCTCTCATCCGATTTTCGCTCATTGTCTTTTGTCCTTTCCATACTGATTAGCAGCTGGCTCCCTGAGAATTTATGAATGCCATGCTGATTTAGCTCTTTGGAAAATTCCAGAATTAACTGGTTGTAACGGTTTACGATAGTATGCAGTTCTTCTTCTGTCAGGTAGGCCTTCTGTATGGCCTCTTCCAGGTTCTGGGTAAAGTCCAGCAGGCCGATCCGGTAGCTGTTAATCATATTTTCCACGTAGACCAGAATCCCGTCTGTATCCAAATCCTTCCGGTTATCCAGGATGTAGTCAAAATAGTAATCCAGCTCCTTCTCCAGCATTCTGACGGCATACTTAAGCTCGTTGCCGCAGCAGAACTTCTCCGTGTTCAGTTTCCGGCTCTTATTGCTGATCTCATCTACCAGATTCACAATCTCCGGATAGATACTCCCGGTATGAATGCCGAAAAATTCCTTTAATTCTTTTCGGATCAGCGGTTTGGCCTCCTTCGGAATCCGGATGCCATACGTCATCCACGCGGGTAAGTCCGCAGCATCGTTGCCCTGGAACAGAATGAAGGCGCCCTGCTGTGCCACGATCCGGTTATTCAGTTTTGTGTGGTCAATAAATTTATGGTTCTTCTCAAAAATAATCTTATCCCGGTGCCACTGCCTGTCCCGGTTAATGATGGCGTCGTAATTGGCATTGGTATTCTCCGCGCTGGGACTGAAGATCTCATCGATGAAAAATACGAACACCATCCCATCCTCGTGATCCAGCGAATCAACGTCCTTGCGGTAGTACGGCGTGACCGCAAAATACAGGGCCGTCAGGCAGTTATAGGACACATCCAGAAGGCGGCTGGGAAATTCTCCGTGCTGGGCGTCGATGGCGTTGTCCAGATACCGCTTCTCGCCCGTCAGCCTGTTCTGTCTCATGGCGTCAAAGAGACTCTTCTCAAAAAAAGGATTGCCATCCATGACGCCCCTCCGGAAAATGTTGGCGCGGCAGGAGGTGGTATAAATCTGGGGCTCGCCCCGGTAAACGTAACTGTAATTTTCACCTTTACGGGATTCCATGTATTCTTTTATCTTGGAAATATAATCGGATACATTTTCAATGGGTTTTTCTGAGATTTCTTTGACTCTTTTATCTTTGGGAAGAACATAAGCGCTGTTTTCGTTCAATTGCTTTCCCTCTCTTTCGATATAGATTTCCTGCTGGCTGGGCCAGGAAAATCATGATGGTTTTATTATAGCTTATACGGAAGGGGCATTCAACGGGGAATCGGCGTAAGTTTGGTGAAATATGGCATGAAAAAGATGAAAAAAAGCCATAGTAATAGCAGGTGCGTAAGAAAAGTAAAAGCGAAACAGAAAAAGAGGAACGAAAATGAAGAAAAGAATACTTGGTTGTCTTACAATGTTATGTGTAATTTCGGTATTACTAACCGGCTGTAGAAATCAAAGACAAGGAGCCGATGATCTACAGAACCGGGAATCCTCCTCCCTGGCTATGGCGGAGGAAAATGCCATGAACAGGGAAGTGGGGGCGCAGGATTCAGAAGACGCGGTCAGAACCGCTGGAAAGGCGGAAGCGGGCAATGTAAGGGCGGAAGACGATTATTACAATTATGTAAATCAAAAAATCCTTGCAGAAAAGCAGATCCCTGCGGATTCTGGAAACTGGAGTTATTTTTACGAATTGGGACAGAAATCTTATGATAATTTAAGTGATCTGCTTAATGAAATTATCAATCAGAGAGAGCAGTTTGCCGAAGGGTCACCGGAACAAAAAATAGCCAGTCTATATCTGACTGCAATTGATATGGAAGGGAGAAGAAATGCCGGATTTGGTGCGCTGCAGCCTTACCTTGACAGCATCCGCAATGCGGCTGATATTCAGGAATATATAGAAGCGATCGGGACTATAAACAATGAACTGGGATTCTCCAGTCTCATTGCTCCGACTTATTATGAGGATATGAAAGATTCCCGGAATTATGGATGCTATCTGGGGAGCGCCGACTTAGGGCCGGGAAAAGAGACACTGGAAGATGGTACACAGTCGGTTATATTGGAAGCATACAGGAAATATATAAAAAATATAATGGAATCCACAGGAATCAGCGAAAAAGAGGCGGAAAGAGCTGCTTCATCCATTTATAAGTTTCAGACTGATTTAGCGTCTGCAACGCTTCCGTTGTCTGACCAGAATGACCCTGAAAAGACGTATAATCCCAAATCGCTGAAGGAGCTCAGCGCCCTATACTCCAATATTGATATAAAAGCATATTTAAAAGCGGCCGGGGCAGCCGGTTTTAATTCTTGGGTGGTAAATGATCCGGGACAGGCCAAAAAGGTGAACAGCTATCTGACAGAAGGCCATCTGCCGCTGTTGAAGGATTACTCCGTTTTCTGCCTGATTAAAGATTTCAGCCCTTGCCTGACACCGGAAATACGGGACAGCACCATAGCATGGAGCAATGCTCAAAAGGGAATTCAGGGAAAGAAAACGGATAAAAAGCTGGCAGGAGAGCTTGTTCAGAATACATTTGGATTTGAGTTCGGCAGGCTTTATGTAGAAAAGCATTTTTCGGAAGAGGATAAGAAGAATGTCGAAACGCTGGTCCATCAGATTCTGGCCGCCTATGAAGATCGTATAAACGGATTGGATTGGATGGGAGAAGCGACAAAAGAAAAAGCAATTCGAAAACTGGAGCATATGACCCTCAAAATTGGTTATCCGGATCACTGGCCGGACTACTATGAAAACGCTGTCATTCTTCCGGTAGGGCAGGGCAGTCTGGTTGACAATATGGTAAATGTATACCGATCGCTCAGATCCTACGAAAAAGAAGAAATAAAGAAACCGGTTGACCGGACCCAATGGGGAATGACGCCTCAGACCGTCAACGCATATTACAATCCTCTGAATAACGAAATTGTCTTTCCTGCCGCGATCCTGCAGCCTCCGTTCTATGATCCAAATGCAGACGATGCTTCAAATTTAGGCGGGATTGGGATGGTGATTGCCCATGAGATCAGCCATGCGTTTGATTCCTCCGGCGCCCGCTATGACGAAAATGGAAATTATAATATGTGGTGGACAGAGGACGATTTAAAGAAATTCCAGGATCTGACTCTTAAGGTAGCGGCGTACTATGACGGCCAGGAGGCTGTAAAAGGACGTTATGTAAATGGACGTCAGACGTTAAACGAGAATATTGCCGATTTAGGCGCCCTTGCCTGTGTCACCTCGATTGCCGGAGATGATACGGATGCCCTGAATTCTCTTTTCACGCAGTATGCCCGCATCTGGGCGTCGAAATATACAGAGGAAAGCATGATCCACAGGCTTAATACGGACGTTCATTCTCCGGCAAAAGTGAGAGTAAATGCGGTCTTAAGTTCCACAGAGGCTTTTTATAAGGTTTACCCGGATTTAAAAGAGGGCGACGGTATGTATGCAGCGCCGGAAAAGAGGGTGAAGATCTGGTGATGCGGGCTGGGGAGAGCCAGCACGTTTGTTGAGTCGTTGAGCGGAATCGCCTGATTGGTTTGTTGGGGGATGCTGGACGACTAGAGCGACTGAAAACGCGGTGGAGAATGAGATAGCAATTGTTTAGGGATAGGGGGAACGTAAACAATTTGTGTAAAGTAAACGGTTAGTTGACAAAACAGACTTATTAAAGACTAAATTTTTAATGCAGCAGCTATTGAGTGATAAGATAGCCTTTACAATGGCAGCAAAATATGTAGTATAGTATTAATGTATAAAGAAACAGCAACCTCATTTTTATGATAAAAGTATGTCATAACCTGCATTAAAACTATATGAAATATCCGGAGGGAGAGGTCAGTCATACTGTTGAGGAACCGCTTGCTTTTACCCTGTTTTTGTGCTATAGTAGGAAAGCTGATTTTCCCCTGAAAACAGGCAGAAACGGCAAATATATGGTGTGTTCGAGACCTTCCACACTTAAAACAAAACTAAAGGAGAAATGAATATGTTACAAAAATCTTCAAGCAGAACCTATTTTATGGTTTATGCGGCGGCGATTGCTGCCATCTACACCGTACTTACGATGGTGTTTGCACCGATAAGTTTCGGTCCGGTTCAATTCCGAATATCGGAAGCGCTTTGTATCCTGCCATTTTTCACCCCGGCCGCAGTTCCAGGCCTGTTTATCGGCTGCCTGCTGTCTAATTTACTGTGCGGCGCCGCAGCACTGGACATCATTTTTGGAAGTCTGGCTACGCTGATTGGTGCGTTGGGTTCCTGGATGCTCCGCAAAAACAAGTGGGCAGTCTGCCTTCCTCCCATTCTGGCGAATACGATTGTGATTCCGTGGGTATTGCGTTTTGCGTATGGCTCGGAAGATATGATTCTGTATGCAATGATAACCGTAGGGATTGGTGAGATTCTGGCTATTGGTGTTCTGGGAAATCTATTAATGGGGATTCTTTATAAATACAGACAGATTATGTTTGGAAAGAAAAACCTTGCATAATCACGATTGAAATACAGCCTGCTGGTGGAATGCCTTTGCCTGATAGACAGACAAAAGGGAAAGACGGAAACCAGCAGGCTGTTTTTTTGATTAGTTTCTTCTATAATAATTGTATTATAAATAATTGTATTATAATTAGTATTATAAGAGCTGTGCTGATGTAATTGAATCATATTTGAATAACTATTAAAAAATGGCCGCAAATATGTGCGAATTCTCAGTAAAAGCCAGGAAGCGCAGTATTTTAAATCATAACTGTTGTTTCATTTATAAAAATATGACTGCGGTCATGACAAATGTTTTTGTTACTTTAGCGCTCATCACAAGCCTTCATAAATAATTTTAACAAATCCAAAGCATATCTTTTTTTCTTATGGCTGCAATTTCCCAGAATTTCGATAACTGCCTGTTGCTCTGTATCCAGGTCTGCGAATTCGGTAGAATCCTCGTTATTTCCGTAGATTAAGTAATCCAGCGAAATATTGAGGCAGGCTGCAATGCTAAGCATTGTATCAATGGACATACCGCAGGTACCGCGTTCAATATCCTGACAGTATTTATAAGCACGGCCGATTTTTTCCGCAAGCTCTTCCTGGGTTAATCCCATAATCATCCGTCTGTTTCTGATTCTTTCCCCTGCAGCAATTCGATTATATCCTGCCAATTCATAAGCCTCACTTTCCAGAAATTACTGTATATAAAATTATTATATGGTTCATTAAGGTTGACAACACCTGTTTTGAGGGTATAATAATAGTAAGTTTTAAACGTATATCATGCACCTGTTTCTAACGCGAACAGATGATGAAGTGCCAAAAATCGACATTCTGTTGAGAATGGATTAGATGGTACTAAAAGGGTGAGGATAAAAAATGTATAAAAAAGCTAACCTGGGCTGGCTGAAACACTGGGATTTTATGATCCTGGATTTAATTTGTCTGCAAGTGGCATTTATAAGCGCTTATTTTATTCGACATGGGGTTCATTTGGCATATGAGAATAAGCTGTATCGGAATATGGCCTTTGTACTCTTCTTAATTCAAGTCTGCGTCACTTTCTTTGGCGAGAGCTTCAAAAATGTTTTGAAGAGAGGATATTACAAGGAGTTTACAGCTACGTTTAAGCACGTATGCCAGATTATTTTAATTGCAGTATTTTATTTATTTGCAACGCAGACCGGCGAGGGATATTCCAGAATTACGCTGGTTCTGACCGGTATTATATATGCGGTTATCAGTTACATAGCCAGAATTCTCTGGAAAAAATATTTAAAAACTAAAGGTGTTTTAGGCAAAGGGAACCGGTCGTTGTTAATTATAACATCAGAAGAAATGATGGATACAGTGATTGATACTATTCGTAACAACAATTATGAAGGCTTTCAAATTAAGGGAATTAGCCTTCTTGATGCGGACCGGGTAGGAGAGAGGATCAATGATGTGCCGGTAGTGGCTACTTTGGAGAATGTGGAAGAATATGTCTGCAGAGAATGGGTGGATGAGGTATTTCTTGATTTGCCCAAAGAGGTTCCGCTTCCAAGAGATCTGATCAATGATTTTATTGAGATGGGAATCACCATTCATTTAAAACTGATTGAGATGGCAAAGCTGGAAGGTGAAGTTCAGCGGGTAGAGCGGTTGGGAAGCTACACCGTTTTAACGAGCAGTATTAATATGGCTTCCTGGAAGCAGGCGCTTTATAAGCGGGCGATGGACATTGCCGGCGGCCTGATTGGATGTATCATTACTGGAATTTTGTATTTGATTGTGGCACCATGCATTTACATAAAATCACCGGGACCTGTCTTTTTTTCACAGATCAGGGTAGGTAAAAACGGTAAGAGATTCAAGCTTTATAAGTTCCGCAGCATGTATATGGATGCGGAGAAGCGAAAGAAAGAACTGATGGCCCAGAATCGTGTGAAAGATGGAATGATGTTCAAGCTGGACCACGATCCCAGGATTATTGGTGGTGATAAAGGGATCGGAGGTTTTATCAGAAAGTATTCGATCGATGAGTTTCCTCAGTTCTGGAATGTGCTGAAAGGCGATATGAGCCTGGTCGGTACGAGACCGCCAACTATCGATGAATGGGATAAGTATGAACTGCACCACCGCGTAAGGCTGGCCATAAAGCCCGGAATAACCGGAATGTGGCAGGTGAGCGGGAGAAGTGATATTACGGACTTTGAAGAGGTTGTGAGGTTGGATAAGGAGTATATTACAAACTGGAGTTTGGGGCTGGATGTGAAGATTGTGATGAGGACTGTGGGGGTGGTGTTTGGGAAGAGTGGGGCGATGTAGGGGTTAGATAGATAAAAGTAATGGGTTTTAGGATTTGAACTGTAAATAATAACAATTATTTTGAGGTAAATTAGCCAAAAGGAGGTACGTACTTAAAATGAGCGAAATAATTGTTCAGCAAAATATAGGTGATATAAGTGGATTGTCACTAGTAGAAACAAAACAATTTTTGGATAATCGTGGCTTTTTTACAGAAACATACAATGAAAAGGTTTTTTTTGAAAATGGATTAACTCATCATTTTATTCAAGATAATGAAGTTCATAACCGAATGGGCGTCCTTAGAGGATTTCATTTTAACCAAATACGTCCACAGGCTAAATTGGTGAGAGTCCTTAGCGGTAAAATTTTTGATGTGGTAATTGATATGAGAAAAAACAGTGCCACTTTTAAAAAAAAATTTTGGATAGAATTATCGGGTGACAACCGGCTTCAGCTTTATATACCTGAAGGATTTGCACATGCTTATTTGGCACTGACAGATGCCGTTGTTTTATTTAAAGTGACAACACATTATATTCCTGGTGATGAGATCGGTTTTGCTTGGAATAGTAAAGAATTTGGTATTCCATGGCCCAAACTCGCAATGGGGTATGTCCTAAATGAAAAAGACCGTTTGAATCCTGACTATTCAAAAATAATATGCTAGGGGAAAATATGAATATATTATATACTTGCGATGATAATTATATATGGCTTATGGGAATATCCGTTATTTCACTATTAAAAAATAACCGTCACATTGCCAAAATTGACATTTATGTTTTAGGAGAAAAGATATCGACAGAAAACAAAAAATTACTTGAGTTAATTTCCAGGAAATATGCCAGATCTATTAATGTTATAGATGTCCCTGATTTGGATATTCCTGATACCTTAGTATCAGCACGCTGGCCTATCAGTGCATTTACAAGGCTATATGCCGGACAATTATTGCCGAATAATTTAGAACATGTTTTATACCTTGATTGTGATACCATTATAAGGGGTGATATATCTGAATTAGATTGTCCAGATATGAATGAGTGTATTTTTTGCGGTGTAAAGGACTGCATTGCAGGAAGGTATAAGAAAAACATAGGATTGTCACCTAAAGATGTTTATATCAATGCTGGTGTCTTATCTATAAATTTGAAGCGTTTAAAGGAATTAAATATAAACCAGCTACTGGATAATTATATGCTGCGCTATGGAAAATTAATTAATTATGCAGATCAAGATATTTTGAATGGGGTGTTCCATAATCATATAGGCATTTTAGATGCTAGGTTTAATGTTATGACAATAGATGTTACGCATACATATAATGAAATTTGTATACTTAGAAATCCTACAAATTTCTATTCCAGACAAGAACTAACATGCGCAGTTAATAATCCTACAATTGTTCATTATACAACTAATATGCGAGTCATCAGGCCATGGTTTAGCAATTCAAATCACCCTCTAAAAGATGATTTTTTTGAATATTTCTCTGAAAGTCCTTGGAACAATCAAGAATTAGATGTTTTTCGTTTTACGTCAATTGAAGCACATGTAATTGGTATTATACAGGTCCTGCCTCCCAAAATGGCACTTCCTATATTAGGTATAATTCACTCTATTATTAAACCTTTGGTAATTAAGTTGCGTGCAAATAAATAAATTGGATAGGTGTGAAAATATGGTTTCAATAGTTATACCTGTTTACAATACAGAAAAGTATCTGAGGCATTGTATTGAAAGTGTAATATTACAAACTTATAAAGATTTAGAAATTATATTAATAGATGACGGATCTACAGATAACTCTGCTCAAATGTGTGATGCATTTGCAGATATTGATAAAAGAGTCAAAGTTATACATAAAGAAAACGGAGGTCTATCTTCTGCTCGAAATACCGGAATGAAAATAGCTCATGGAAAATATATAACATTTTTAGACAGTGATGACTATTTATCTATAAATTATATAGAAAAAGCATTAACAATTCTCTGTAAGTATAATGCAGATATAGCAATCATGCAAATGTGTTATGTTGCAGAAAATACAGAGAAAGAAATAGAAACTAAAGATGCAATTAAAGATTTAATTTTTTCGGCAGAAGAAGCAATAGAGGTATCTTTATATCAAACTTTTTTTAGCTGCTGCATCCCAGGTAAGTTGTACAAAGCAGAAACTTTACATAATATTCGATTTCCTCTTGGAAAATTATCAGAAGATTTAGCTGTCTGCCATAAAATACTGGATCACGCACAAAAAATAGTTTATAGGAGCGAAATTGGCTATTATTATAGGCAGCATAACAGCAGTATCATGCATACCTTTAATCCTAGGAGAATGGATGCGTTGCAATGGATGTCAGAAATTGAAGATTATTGTGTTCATAAACACCCGGCTATTTTAAACGCTGCTAAATGTAGGACTTTTAATGTTGCAGTTCATTTATTACTCGATTTACCAGATGAAGGTGAAGTTCGCAATACTTGTTATGATACTATTATGACTGCAATTATAAAGACAAGACGTCTCATTATACTTGACAAAAAAGCCAGAAAACGTGAAAAAGCAGCAGCTCTAATTTCTTATTTAGGCGAAAATAAATTAAAACAAATTTGGAATAGCCGGGTTGCCATTAAACAAAAAGAAAATTAGTATTTGGTTGTAATACGTATTACTCAAACTGTCAGGAGGTACTGGAGATTAGTATTTATATTTATACAACAATAACCGTTTTGACTTTAGCGATTTTATGTAAATTTCAATATAGATTTATCAATAATAAATTTGATGGAAAACAATTATATCTAATACTCACTTTCCTGATACTTACATTTATAATGGCACTACGATCAGAGTACGTAGGTGTTGACACCTCACCCTATTCAAGAATTTACAATATTATTATAAGTTCTTCTTCATATAATGAAGCGCTAACTAGAGCACCTCTGACTGCACCAATATATATTTTCATATGTAGAATTCTCGGTAAAATCAGTAACGATCCCCAGATACTGATTATCTTTTCAGCATTGGTTATCAATATTGGTTTATTTTTATTTATAAAAAGAACATCTGCTGATGTATCTTTATCTGTATTTTGTTGGATAGGCTTATCTTTATTTTATTTTAGTATGAATGGCAATCGACAGTGTATGGCTATGGTTTTAGTTTTAAACAGTCTTTATTATCTGTCAATAAGTATAAAATCTAAAATTGGGTGGCTATTGCTGATCTTAGCTATTGGTATTCATTCAACATGTTTGATTGTTGTTATAGGGATTGCAGGAATGATAATTACTGCAAAATTGAAAAAAAATCGTATTATTTTTATAGTATCATTCGTGGGCAGCCTAATGATTTCAATATTATTTTTTGGTATTGTACGGCTATTCATAAGATTTTTTCCACGCTATGCCATGTATGCAAATAGTTCTTCAAAATACTCGATTTTTAATAATACTGGTGGAGGAAGAATACTAATTTTGTATTTGTTTTTACTTACAATTTGTGTGTTATGGGTAATAAATTCACAAAAAAGTAATATAGAAACAGATGTTTTCCATAACCGATTATTTCCTTCTATAGTTTTTTGTGCTATTTTTGGTATTTTTAATTCTAAGAATGAATTAATAAACCGAATATTGCTTTATTATATGACCCTATATATTTCCTTTATTCCTGCAACATTACAAAACTATAACAGACAATTAAAATTTTTTATAAAAGCCGGCATTATATTTGCTCTTTGTGCCTATAGTTTTTTATCATTAATAGAAAATAAAAATGGTGTTATACCATATAGTGTATTTTGGTATGCATAATGAGGGATTTTAATTTATGAAATATATCAGTTATAAAATAATAAATAAAATTGCAAAAGACTGTTCGTTTTGGTGGGGTAAGATATTTACCTTTTACCATTTTCAAAATAAAACTGACCTAATGAACTTATTGCCCGCTTGCAGGGTTCCCACTGATATAATAGAACATTTATCACCGGAGATAAAAAAAAATAATATTTTTTTGGCCGGAGTTCAAATTCGAGTAAAAACTAATGCTGAAAATTTAGAATTTTTTATTCTTTATAAAAAAATAATTACTTTAATGCATATGTCGACAGAAGCAACAGCAGGTATAGATATATATGGATATAATGGCTCAGAATATATATGGTATGGATGTATAGCACCATCAAATTATTTTCAAATGCATACTCATACTGCCATTAAAAAGCATAAGGACATTGAAGAACTAGTGCTTTATTTGCCGCCCTTTTCGAAAATTGAACATCTATTTGTGGATGTAGATTCTCATGATATAAAAGTTGTGTGTCAAAATTCTACCGATTCAGTTATCGTTTACGGTTCCAGCATTTCACAGGGATGCGCAGCCTCACGCCCGGCATTATCATATGTAAATTTACTTTCCAGAAAACTTAATAAGAACATATTAAATTTTGGTTATTCAGAAGCGGCTAAAGGAGAAGAACTTCTTATCGATTATATATCCAAATTAGCCGGAAAAATTTACATATTAGAATATGATCATAATGCTTCATTTGAAGAATTAAAAGAAACACATAACAATGTTTATCTAAAGATTAGAGAAAATAATAAAAAGAGTTTAATTATTTTACTATCCAGATTATCAGGTGGAATATCTATTTCAAAAAGCGAAGAAAAAAAGCGGATTAACATTATTGAAAGTACTTATCGTAACGCTTTAAAATGTGGTGATGAAAATATCATATTTATCAATGGTTCAGAACTGCTTTCCGAATGTAAAGATGGTTATTTTGTAGATGATAGACATCCAAACGATATGGGCATGGCGATTTTAGCTGATGCTATATTCCATGAAATTTGCAAGAGAGGATTATAAAATTGCACAATAAAATAAAAAATGGTTTAAAAAGAATTATACCAAATAAAATTCTTCAACGAATAAAGATGGGATCTAATGTATTATTATATTCCAGGCGAATTAAAAATATAGAGCGAAAACGTTATGAAAACGGAATATATTTATTAGGTACTGCAATACATACTAATTTGGGAGATCATTTAATAACTCTAGCTGAAATTGAATTTCTGATGGACATATATCCAGAAAAAACAGTCATTGAAGTCCCGACAGAAATGTATCAAGTCTATAGAGAACGTTTAATTAATGCACTGTCTGACAAGGATTTGATTTTTATTAATGGTGGTGGTTGGATGGGGAACTTATGGCCAAAAGAAGAACTTTTGATTCAAGATATGGTTACTTCGTTTAAAAATAACAGGTTAGTCATTTTTCCTCAGACCATTTATTTTGATATAAGTAAAGCTCCATATGCAGAATTGATAATTTCCGAAAAAAAATCTTTTGAATCATGCACTAGGTTGCTTCTCACAGTACGGGAACAGCAATCCTTTATTTTTACAAAAGAAAATTATTCAAATATCAATACACTATTAATACCAGATATAACACTTTACATTTATGAAAAATTAAGCTACCTGAGAAATATTCCGAAAAATAATTCTGTTAAATACTGTTTGAGAGAAGATAGAGAAAATTGCCGTAAAACAAATATTGAAGGTTTATTGTTTCCGTTGTTACAGCAGCGTGGAATGAAAACCGGGAAAATTACGACTATGTCAAAACATCGCGTATCGGAGTCAAAAAGAAAAGAACAGTTAATGAAGCGTTTAACTGAATTTGCAAAATGCAAGATGATCGTAACAGATAGACTCCATGGGATGATTTTTTCATACCTTGTCGGTACACCGTGTATTGTATTGGATAATAAAACAAAAAAAGTTTCAGGTGTTTATAATTCATGGCTATCAAAAACGGACTTGATTTTTCCTTTATTTGAACCAAAAGAAGTTTGTGAGATAGAAGAATTTATAGATAAACTAGAAATGATAGATAATAAAAAACAAGAATATTTCGATTTTTCAATATTAAAAGAGGAGATTATAAATGGCTAAGATTAAACGGCTAGTCTTGGGGATGATTCCCAATCAAAAGTGTAATTTAAAATGTGAATATTGTTATATATCACAGGTTAAAGCATGGGATGAACCTGAAAAATTAAGATATTCACCTGCGCATATTGCAAAATGTTTTTCCCAGGAGAGACTTGGAGGAGTATCTTTAATAAATTTAACCGGAAATGGAGAAACAATGCTCCAACCGGATATTGTGGAATTAATTGAAGCTTTGCTTGCGGAAGGGCATTTTATTGAAATAGTTACAAATGGTACTATAACCAAACGCATTAATGAGGTACTTGAATTACCCAAAGAACAACTTTCTAGAGTGTTTTTTAAAATTTCTTTTCATTACAAAGAACTCTGCAGACTTGGAATATTAAATCAGTTTTTTGCAAATGTTAATGCAATTCATGATGCGGGTGCTTCTTTTACTCTAGAATTAATGGCTTATGATGCTATTGAGAAAGATATTAAAGAAATAAAAGAAATATGCCTTAAGAACGTTGGCGCAATTTGTCATGCAACAATTGGAAGAAATGATGCCCGAAAAGATAAGGATCTTTTATCTAAACATAGCAAAGAAGAGTTTAGAAATATATGGAGTTCTCTTAATTCAGATATGACTTCCTTTAAATTAGATGTTATTAATGTGAAACGCAAAGAATTTTGTTACGCTGGAGCCTGGTGTCTATTTGTGAATATGTATACGGGTGAGTCACAGCCCTGTTACTGGCAACCATTCACTCAAAATGTATTTTCAAATCCAGAAAAACCTATTATTTTTACTCCTGTTGGTCATACGTGCACCCAACCATATTGTACAAATGCACATGCGCATTTAACCTGGGGGGTCATACCAGAACTTGAAACTCCTACCTATTGCTCAATGCGTAATAGAGAATGCCCAGATGGCGAAGCTTGGCTGACTCCCGAATGTAAAGATTTTTTTAATTCTAAGCTATATGAATCCAATAAAAAGTATTCTAAAAGAGAAAAACTAATTCATTCAATCGTTTATCCGATTAGATTGATAGGATGGTTTTTTAGAGATTGGAAAAATAATATCCGGAGATTAAATAATTACATAAAGCGTATTGGAAAGTAGAGAATTATGAATGAAAATAAATATACCCGACTTATTTTTGATATAATAATTTTTACAGTTGGAACGGTTCTGACAAAGCTTGTACAGTTTTTATTAATGCCGCTTTATACAACTTATATGACGACGGAAGCCTATGGTGTAGCAGAACTTACTAACAATATGTCTGAATTGTTATTCCCAATTGTTACTTTATGTATATATGAAGCTGCATTTCGATTTGTTGTCGGATCTGATTTTTCAAAAGAAGAAATATTTACGTCTAGCATAAAAGTTTTATGTTTGTCTTCCGTGGCCGGTGGAATTGTTGTATGTATTTCATATTTTGTTTTTCATTATAAATATGCATTTTTTTTGTATATTATATTATATGCTTATTCTTTTAAAATGTTGATTGCATACTATATTAGAGGAAAAGGATATAGCAAGTTATTTGCGTTGAGCGGGATTATAAATGCAGTTTTTCTTGCAGTATTTAGTTTCCTTTTTTTGGTTGTTTTTAAGTTCAATGTTGAAGGCTATCTATTAGCAATAGCATTTTCTTATATTTCATCAATTATATTTTTGTTTTTTAACGGGCACTTATATCAGGATCTTAAATTTAAAACTTCATTGAGTATTGTCATGTCTGAAATGCTTAAATATTGCATGCCATTAATTATTTATAATGTGGGGTATTGGTTGACAACTATGTCCGGAAGATATATTCTTTTGTGGAATACAAATGCATCAACAGCTGGAATATACGCTGCTGTTATTAAAATGGCTTCTGTTATTAATATGATGCAACAGGCATTTTATGCAGCATTTCAATTGAATACTTCCAGAGAATACAATAGCTCAGAAAAAGAACTTTATTTTTCCAATGTATTTAAACTTTATGCATCCGGGATCTTAATTTTTGGTTCACTTATATTATGTATATCTCCACTTTTAGCGAAGATTACTTTAAAAAATGAGTTTTATTCAGCGAGAATATATCTCCCGCTAATTTTATTTATAGCTATAATTGACTGTTTATTCTGCTTCTTTAAAACAATGTATACAACCTATAAACTAACAAAAAAAGCGGTGCCAAGTATGTTGATTGGTGCTGTGGTAAATATTATTGTTTGTCTGCTAACAGTCAGATCTTTGGGAATCTGGGGGATTTGTATTGCCAGCTTCTTATGTTATATCTCGCAAGCTATTTACCGTGTATTCGATATTCAAAAATTCGTATTTATAAAATGTGATTGGAAAGTTATTGTGCCATGTATCTTAGTTCTTTTTCTGCAAGTGCTTTGCTTAACTAGGGAAATAACTGCTGGGGCTATAATGGCGTGTTTATTAGCGGTTACGGTAATTGTTGTTAATATTAAGATTTATCATAATGAATTATTGTTGATTGTATGTAAAGTAAGACGGAAATTTGATAAAAAGTAAGCAACAGGCAGAAAACATAAATTAGCAACCAAAGGAACAACGCTATTAAATCCTATAAAAAATATTCATCATTAAAGATTGACCCTTATGGGATCTTTGTCAATAGTTGGGGGGATTTGTTAAAATTCGGTAAAATTTCAAAGTGAATTCGTGATTTCTACAAAACATTGATTTTGCAGTACTTAATTCACTTCATTTCGGTTTACGAGTGACAAAAATAGAGTTACAATGATCTTACAGGAGCCTGTTTTCATGTGTGCAAGCATGGCAGACAGGCATCTGGGTAAGTGTGCAAGACTAAATTCCACATGCCAAATTTTTGTAGGATTAAATTCGGCAGTGGATTCCGTCTTGATTCTAATTCTATTACTTAAGTAACGATGGTTTTAAGTGGACTTGGTCGCCAGGTATTTCCTGGAGACATAAAAGTCTGTGTAACCTGTTATTTAAAAGCATCTTAGACAGCCTGAATGGAGTGCAGCCGTTCAGGCTGTCTCTGGCTTCCCTGTTGATATGATTCATAAGTACGCAGGCATCTCTCTGCTTATAGTGATCCAGACTCTGGCCTTTGGGAATCACATATCGGATGTATTCATGATTTTTCTCGATACGTCCTTTTTGCCAGGAAGAGTTCGGATTGCAGTAAAAGATTTTGGTGCGAATCTCACCATTTTTATCACACTCCAATCGTTCTGGAAATTGAAATTCCACACCATTATCAGTCAAGATTACAGGGAACAGTTCCTGAAATACCTTAATACCGAGTTTTTCTGTCAAATAGTCGAAAACTTTTATGACCTGGTCCTGTGATTTCTCTTGCAGCACAAAAATAAGCATAAGGGAACAGTTCCGGAAAAAGATGGTAAGGAAAGCCTGAGTGCTGTTATCCCGGCCGCCTTCTACGGTATCAAGTTCGACAACTGGAATATCTGGATTTTCCTGAATGAATTTTTGAAAATCCTCGTAGGTTCGTCCTATACGGAATTCTTTTGCAGCCAGGCTGACCCTTGTACCAGTTTTTCTTGGCTTGCATTTGTAACGTACCTTGCGGCGTAAATCGATGTTTTTAGCAGTAAAAACACCCTGATCGATATAATTGTAGAGCGTCTTTCTGGAACAAGGAATCTCGTGTCCGTGAAAGGCATAAATGTGCGCCAGTGACTGTCCCTGGGCAAGCAATGGTGAGATAAGCGTATCAAGCATTGCGATATCGGCAGGAGCCTGGTTAATCCCCTGCCTGCATGATACAAGCAGCACCTGAGAGGATTGATCTGCATTCTGGGCAATGTAGTAGGCTTTTTCCTTATTGCAGGTCCGCTGCCTTGCGCAGTGATTGCACACAAAAGGTGCTTTAGATATAGAGGCACATTGAGGCTCCGGTATTCAGAACACAGATAGCTGCATTTTGAAACCAGCAGCTTTACATCATAGCAGCTCTTACACATCTTTACACAGTCTTTTTTATCGCAAAGGAAACGCAGGGTGCACTCTTTGAAGAGGGCACACCTGGCCGGCTTCTTCGGGTCTTTCTCGCGAGGCTGAAGCGTCCGGTATTTTTTAACTTCCTTTGCAATGGTGCTGGGATGCTTATCTAGTTTTCTTGCAATAGCAGCAAAGGACAAACCGTCATTTAATCCTTTTTCGATGTGAATGCGCTGGCTGGTTGAAAGATGCTTGTGATCATATTCTTTTTTCTTAGGCATAATAATCCTCCTTTAATGGAGGAATCCACTTACCAAGAGAATCATATCACATTCTGTGTAAGACTGAAATCGTCAATCACGAATTTAGTTGGTGAAACAAGAAGTTAATATTACATTTTAGGATTTGTTAAAATTCCGCCCTATCTCTTTGATAAGGACACTTTTTATGTATGGTTCCAGGTTTTACTGATTTTGGGTATGCCAAATAAACCTTCGCATTACCGACCATTTTATCCTAAAATGTACAGTGGAATATCCGGGTCCGAAAACGCTTGAAGTTCCGGATTCCATAGCTGCTCCTTTTTAATACCTTTATCTTGTTATTAAAGCCTTCTGTAGGACCATTTGTCAGTTTGTATTTAAAGGCATTCAGGATTTTCTTTCCGTCAGGTTCTATAGGTCCTGGCACAGTCTTCAAACTCCTTGATTCAGCAGTTCAAGGTATTCGCAATCCAGTCATCGAATTCCCGCTGCTGCTGACAGTAGGCCTTCATCTGGCAGATATCATAAAACCACTCTTTCATGTAGTGTGCCAGACGCAGATATTCACTGTACAGACGCATTAGGTCACAGGCCTGTTTCTTCTCATCTTTCAGCATTTTATAGCAGGTTAGTGTGAAAGAAATTAGAAGTCAGCCCAAAAGTGGCGCACTTAAATAAGCTGTCAAAAATGACTACTTTTGCAAAAGTATATTATTTATGATCCGCTAGGAAGCTAGAGGTTTTTTAGGTGGAGGATATAGTCCCTCACTTTCTAACGTAAGCGCCAAATATTAGGGTGGCTAGCGCTTTGCCGCCAAATACCTCATAATGATAGATAGCTAGATGCAAGCACTTCGCTCTGGTATACGATACATTTCATTGATAGGTGCGAGCATTTCACTACACATTTATGGGGGGATCGAAAATGTCCAGTTACAATGCCAGAGTCCCAGCTGATCAGCAGCTCCAACTAATTATGGAATGCAGGAACAGTGGGCTCTCCGATTATCAGTGGTGTAAGGAGCACGGAATTCATCCGGGAACCTTTTACAACTGGGTCAGTAGACTCAGGAGAAAGGCCTGCTGTGAAATCCCTGAGTCAATTTCCAAAGCGGAGCCTTCACCGACTCCGGCTCAGGAAGTGGTCCGCTTAAACGTTCATTCAAAAGCAGCGAATCCTGAGCTGATGCTTCTATGCCAGTCGGCGCCTGCGAGTCCAACCTGTATTGCAGATATTTCTGCCAGCATAGAAATATCTCTGGGCAATGCGACAATCCGCATCGCCAATGGAACTGACCTTGCTATCCTTGATCGGATTCTGAGCCTTGTGAAAGGCACCGGGTGTTAGGCGATATCTCCGTGGCGGACAACATCTATATCGTATGTGGCACAACAGACATGCGCAAATCGATCGATGGTCTCTGCAGCATTGTCCGGGACAAACTTTCCATGGATCCGGATCAGTCATCCCTGTTCCTTTTCTGCGGTAAACGGTGTGACCGGATCAAGGTCCTGCTCCGTGAACCGGATGGATATGTGCTCCTTTACAAGAGACTGAATGTTGCACAGGGATGCTATCGTTGGCCACGGAAGCGTTCAGAAGCTCAGGCAATTACCTGGCGGCAGCTGGACTGGCTGCTCAGCGGACTGGACATTGAACAACCAAAGGCGATCCAAACCAGCTGAAAATCATCGTGAAATCGACGAAATTTTCCAGTGACATTTCTTATCGAAACGTGGATAACTCTTTCTTTTTTCATCCAGGCCGGGATAACCTCCTACGCGATTTCTATTTCATCGCTTTTCATCGTATTCTGAGATTGCCATAACAAAAAATATCTCAGTTTATCCATCTTATGGCTACTCTCCGCGTCAGTTATCCACCGTCATTATGACGAACACCTGGCCGTGACGAATTCGCTTTTTTCTTCGATTTCTGGTAAAATACCAGTAACGAAACAGAGGAGCGAAGGACCATGGCATCCAGTGCAAAGGACATCCAGTTCAAGGAACTGAAGGATACGATCTCACAACTGAATACAACCATCCGTACCCAGAATGATCTGATCGTATCCCTGCAGAAGATGCTGGAAGAACGCAATGCAAAGGACGATGAAAAAGACCGGATCATTTCAAATCTGCAAGCGCAGCTTGAATACTTCAAACAGAAGCTTTTTGGCAGTTCCAGTGAACGACGCAGTGATATGCCCGGTCAGCTGAATCTTTTCTCCGTCCCTGATTCCGGGGAAGAACCAATTCCGGAACTCATTGAACCGGAGTTTATCGAAGTGAACGCCAGCAAACGAGGGCGTAAGCCCAAAGCGAACTATGACGAGATGTTCGCAAATCTGCCAATCCATTATGAAGAGGTGGATACACTGACAGACGAAGAAAAACAGTGTCCTGCCTGTGGAACCATGATGGTTGCGATCGGTCATGAAGAAATCAGGACAGAACTCCGCTACACCAAAGCAAAGCTGGAACGTATTGTATACGTTGCAACCACGTATGGCTGCCCTGTCTGCAAGGATACGGAAGCCCCACAGTTTATCAAAGATGAAGGAATTCCGGCACTAATCCCTGGAGGCTATGCCTCATCATCCCTTGTGTCGCACATCATGTATGAAAAGTATGCAGATGCGCTTCCACTGTATCGACAGGAAAAAGGATTTGAACTCCTTGGAGTCAGCATCAGCAGAACGACCATGGCGGGTTGGATTATCACCTGTTCCCAGAATTATCTGAAACCCGTGTATGACTACTTTCACCGTGAGTTACTGAAACGACATTTCCTGATGGCAGATGAGACACCCATCCAGGTCTTAAATGAACCTGGCCGGAGACCGCAGAGTAAGTCCTATGTCTGGCTGATGCGTTCCGGAGAAGACAGGCTGCCGCCCATCGTCCTGTACCATTATTCAGAGACGCGTGCCGGAGAACATGCGGCGGACTTCCTGAAAGGAATCGCGGATGGAACGTATGTCATGGCTGATGGTTACAGTGGTTATAACAAGCTGAAAAATATCCGAAGATGCTGTTGTTACGCCCATATCCGGAGATATCTGATCGAAGCCATTCCAACCGGCCATGATAAGGACTACAGCCAACCGGCAGTTCAAGGCGTTCTGTATTGTAACAAGCTGTTTGAGTATGAACGCAGCTATAAGGAAAAGGAATTGTCTTATATGCAGGTTTACAAACGCCGCCAGAAGGATCAGAAGCCTGTAGTGGAAGGTTTCATGCGCTGGCTGGATGCGCAGCGCCCAGAAAAGGGAAGCCGCATGGATCGGGCAGTGACTTATATCCGAAATCGAAAAGACACGCTGATGACATATCTCGAAGACGGACGCTGCAGCCTGAGCAATAATCCATCGGAGAATTCAATCAGACCGCTAACCTTAGGCCGCAAGAACTGGCTGTTCAGCGAAAGCCAGGATGGTGCAAATGCGAGTATGGTAGTTTATACCATGGTAGAGATGGCGAAAGTGCATGGGCTGCACCCATACAACTATCTACAATACCTGCTCGACAGCCGCCCAGGCAAAGATACTACCGATGCAGAATTTCAAGATCTCGCACAGTGGAGCGAAAAAGCCAGGATAGAATGTAACAAAAAATCAGAGTAAAACGCTCGCAACCCTGACATCACATGTTGGTGCCAGGGTAGATGTGTTGGGATACCCTAACACTTGGCGATTACTTTTTTTTGGTCTTAAGACCGGGTTTGTGACTATTTAAATAGTCCTTCCAATTTTGGGTATCAAAATCAAGCCATCTATATTTCATGGATGGATTTTGGGCCCTTACAACTTATGCATTTTCGTATTTTCGGATTCTTGCCTGAATCTTAGGATCTATATCCAGTTGGTTTCTTACCAGGGCCCAGTTTTGCACATGGCCTCCTTCCCATTTTTTGTATAACTCTGTAATTCGTAGATACAGTAGCTTCAATATTGCATTCTCATTCGGGAATACTCCCTGTTTTGTCACCTTTCGAAAGCTTGAATGGATACTTTCCACAGCATTGGTGGTATACATTATTTTTCTGACCGCACTTCCGTAATCATACAATTGCTCTACATTAGCAAAGTTTCTTTCCCATACGTCAATGGCTCCTGGATATGCGCTCCATACTTGCTTTATCTTCTCAAACTCAGCTCGAGCTGCTTTTACACTGGGGCTCCATAGACTTTTTTCAACTGGCTGGTAAAGGCCTTGTAGTCCTTGCTGGGTATGTATTTCACGAAATTACGGATTAGATGTACCATGCAGCGCTGGGCCGCCACATCTTTAAAGATTGCCTTTGCTCCGCTCTCTAAACCGCTTACACCGTCCATGGAAAGGAAGAATATATCCTCCACTCCACGACTCTTTATTTCATCAAAGATCTGCATCCAGCTGTGCTTGCTTTCTGTCTAATTTAGCCACAATCCCAGGATGTCCTTTTTCCTGTCAATATTATAACCTAACATGGTGTAAACAGCATATTTTTTTGTTTCATAGTCTTTCCTGAGTGTGACATACATACAATCTACGAAAACAAAAGGATAGCACGCTTTCAGTGGACGGTTCTGCCATTCTTGCTGCCGTTCCAGCACGCAGTCAGTGATATCAGATATGGTTTCATGAGATATCTCAAAACCATAGATATCTTCAATGGTAGCCGCAATATCGCGCTGACTCATCCCCTTTGCATACATAGACAATACTTTGTCTTCTATACCGAAAACATTGGTCGAGCGCTTAGGAATTACCTTCGGATCGAAACTTGCTTCCCGGTCGCGTGGAACCGCGATGGGAACATTTCCATATGAAGTTTTTAATGTTTTGGAAGAATAGCCGTTTCTTCGGTTTGTTCCCTCCTTCTCTTCACGGGTATTACTTTCATAACCCAGGTGCTCATTCATTTCCCCTTGCAGCATTGCTTCAAACATGGGGCCAAAGATATCTTTAAGGGTATTGAGCATTTCCCCTTCACTCTCTGGTTGATACTGGTCTAAAATCTCCTTAACTAATGCCTCTTTCTTTGGATCTCTTTTTCTTCTTGTCATTATACTATATCACCTTTCTTTGATTAGTTTATTACATCTTGACAAGAAAACAGAGTGTGACGTTCATTTTGAACTTACACACTCTATTTTACACTCCCGGGAGGGGGCAAAATCCTAGACTGGTTAGGCGACCAATCCGAGACTTGGCCGATACTTCTAAGGGCTCATATTTCCAAACAATACTTTAATTATCTTTGTATTATACCATATTAGATATAGCGTCCATATAGACCTTCACAGGCAACATTATCTGGGGAACTTCCCTTGGGGACACATAGAACCACTCAAACCCACTTTCTGCATGCGCCTAATCCAGCCTGGCCAGCAATAATGACAGCCCATGTCACTGTGAATAATCGTCCATTCTCCTACCGGAGGCCGAAAGATTACCTGCTCCAGCATGATATTAACCAGAACCGAAACCGGTGATGTGTTGATTCTCTAGCCAGGGAGCATGCTATCAAAACAATACACAAGTGTAAAAAGGTAAACTTCTCCAGCAGAAAATGCAAACTCGGTAATATAAGTCAGCCACTTTTTATTTGGCTTACCAACATGGAAATTTCTTTCCGTTTTTGTTGAGAACAGAAGGTGATAGTCCCCCTTAGTAGGAACTGTATTTCCTTAACCTTCTATTGAACACGACAAGACCCTTCTCTTGCATGATCTTCCGAATCACTTTCTCTGAAACTGTGATATCACTGCGTTACAAAGCTCCATAAAATTCGACGGTATCCATAGCATTTTTTATTTTCAAAGAATATCATCCGTACTTTGGCGTGAAGTTCCTCGTATTTATCCTTTTTTACATAGCTGCCTTCTGGTAATAGCCGCTATTTTTATGCATGCCTTTCTAAAAGAATTGGCAGTGAATACTTACTCTTCAGGACTTCAACAACCACTGCCTTATCTCTGCTTTTGAAAGCTGTCCGGTCGATGTCGGGGTCTTTTTTTACGTCAATTGTCTTCTTTAAAATTTGAATTTTTATATGCATATCCTGGATCTAAGCCTGCAACTGCGTCAGATCAGGGCTGGAAGTCGACGTTCCTACTACTAGAGTACTTGGCTTTATATTTTTATAATTTGTTAATGTAACAGTCCCTCCCTAAAGATATTTTTTCTCTAACTATAAATGCGAGCTCAGGTATAACTAATATCTTCTGATACTGATCTTATGCTTTCACCCAGTTTAAAGCAACGATGAAGTACATTGATTTTCACCTCAATAGAAAGATTACGGGGATGTATTGCAGTACAATATTTTTTAGCTGCTAACGTTCTAGTTTAGGTGAGTCCCCATTAGCAATCCATGTGTTAAGTGCCCTTCCGGCCGGATATTCAAGGAACCGTATTGTTGTGATTACCGAGTGACACTGATGATATACTTTTAAAGTGATAGAAATTTTATTCTTTGAATATATATTGATTCAGCTCCTTTCGGAAACCTCTAGGATTTTGTCCTCCTCCCACTCCACATCACTATTTGCGCAATCTATTAAAAATAGCATTTATAATAGCCAATAGAAATCTATTATTTAAAATTAATGCTAATATAATAGAGAAAATTTCCATTATAATATCCAACCAGAATTTGTTTAATTGAACTAAAAAAGCAAATAAGATAGTTGTTAAAATTAAAGGTATAAAACTCTCCCATTTAATCGAAAGTTTAAAAAATTTTTTTGTTTGCCATATTCTTATTATCCACATCATAAAATAAGCACAAACTGAGGAAATTCCTGCTATCTGGAGTCTAAAAAATGGCATCAATATTATATTTATTAAGGTATTAGTAATTGACCCAGCTAACGAAGTCCACAGTATTCCTTCTGTTTGTTTGGATCCAAGATATCCAGTGCCAATAAAGCTGGAAAGTCCTAAAAAAATCACACCAATATAAAGTGTAGGCACATATAAATAGGCTTCTTGATATTGAGTACCAACAAAATAATATATAAAATATTTTGTAATGGGAATTGCCATTAAAACAATAGAAATTATTACATTAGTATATATTCCATAAACCTTCGAAAAGTATTCATCTCTATCATCACTGCTATACTCAACAATTGATTGTTCCACCCAAGCTGAATAGAACATATTATTAATCATTATTAAAATATCTGGAAACCTATGTGCAACGGTATATATTCCATTTTCAAATGTAGAAAGAAAAAAAAGAATACAATATTTATCAAGTGCCTTCATAACCCACTGATTCACCGAATTAGGAACCAACATAATAGAATATTTTTGCATTGGAACTGAATATTTTTTGATTTTTTCTATATCACCTCCCCATGGTTTCAAACTAACTTTTTGTGCTATATCCATATAAGCAATTCCACATACATTTGCAATTATCTGTGCAATATAAAATCCCTTAACACCTTGACCAAAATATTTCATTAATATAAAAGAGATAAAAAGGACAAGCACACCATTAATGATGCCGCTTATAGCAAATATCTTATGATTTTTTAGTCCCCTAGTTATTTGTTGTAATAAAGGATATACGCTATTAAGATTTAATAAAATTGCAATTAATAACTTATATTGTAGATTTAATTTTACTAGTACTAAAATAATGATAGCATCTGCAATAAGAATATTCCTAAAGGCTATCTTAAATCCGCTCTTTATTATATTTTCTTTATCATCGGGACGTTCTAATAACCATCTGTATATACCATCATTAATTTGAAAAATTATAATTGGCTGAAGTAATGTAATTGTTGAGATAACTAAATCATATATTCCCATGTCGGATGGAGACACATAGAATGAAGCCATAAAGACAACAACAATAGATGCAACACCTTTGCCTAAACTTCCCCAAAAATATAAGAAGGAATTTATTAATAACTTCTTTTCACGCATCTGAGCTCACCTTATTTAAACACTTTTGGATAAATTCAATAGAATTCACTCGATATTCTATTAAGTTATTTTCAACTACTTCAAAATTTATTCTATTTGAATTTTTATATAATTGAATATCCGTATTATACTCCAGCAATCTATCTTCTAAGCCTGAAATTGATAAAAAGTTGTAAATTCTAGAGTTTTCATTTAGCAAGTCATATGGGTTATCCCTTTCAAAACACCAAAATTGCTTACCGAATATTATTGAAAAAACAGAACCATGAAATGAATCTGTGAATATATATTCTGCATTAGCTATCCACCCCAGCCATTCCCTAGGACCAGCATCTTTAATTATATAATCGCTATATCGAACATCTGATGCTAAATATGTATTTTTTGAAAAACCAATCGAATAGACTTTATATTTCATTTTCTTACATTGGGCATAAACTTTCTTTTTAAGCCCTTTAGAATCTCCAACCATATAAAACAAAACATATTTTTCTTTTACTAAAGGAGCTTTAACCATTTCTTCCCAGACCTTTTTTTCTACTAATAACGTAGGATCTAATGTTAAATAAATTGTTTTCCCTACCCGTTTTTCAAGTAAATCTTTTGCTTGCTTTTCTCGAACTGATACAGCCAAGTAATCATTAATATGTTTTTTGATATAGTTACACTCTTTTTCTGTTAAATCGGTTCTAGCAATACTTGCAGCATAAGAAAATTTTGGCTTTTTTGTGAAGGATAAAAATAGTATATCATTCCACCAACCTGGATTCCATATCTGGTCGCTACCACAGACAAATAAATCAAATTCTTGATTACATTTATCAATAGTTGCCTCATTATAAACCTCTGTATGAGGTATATTATCTATAAAGGAATCAAATCTTTTTGTTTTTTTATGAATAGCAGATCTAAACTCTTTGTCTTGCATAAGAAATTTGAAACATAATTTATTTTTTATATTTACTATAGATCTCTTTAACCCCAAATCTTTTAATCGCTGAAGCATATAAACAGATGAATTTGACTCAAATGCCACTAATTTAGCACTATTGCCATACATAGAAAAAACTTTTTGCATCGCGAAAGCCTGCAATTGTCCACCATAATTATAGTTTTTATAATACAACGTAACTATACCAATTCTTTTCATATCAATTCTTCTTTCTTGTCAGACGTAAGCCTAAATTAATGATAAAATTACTTAACATATTTAGTCCGCTTGCCAGTAACAAAATAAGTACTGTTGCTATAATAAAATTAACAGGAAAGCGTAAGCTATACGTGTATTCAATTACCAAAAACTGAACTAAATACAAATGAAGTGTAATGCTACTTAAGTATTTTATATATTTATAGCATTTAGGATTCCTATTATCCTGCAATTCTCCTTCAATTGAATTTAAAAAAATAAATATATAAACGATCAGTAATAAAATAGATAGCTGATTTAAAAATTGAAAAGCCATTAATGCTGGAATTTTCACTAGTAACCACTTAACAGCATAAATGCTGATAAATAAAATGCTTATGATAAATATATAAAAATGTGTGTGTTTATATTTCTTAACACTATTTAATCTAAACCATTTTCCTATCATCATTGCTGTAAAATAATAAATTAGTTTAAAATAACCTTCTATAGAATCTAATCCCTTAGCTTCAATTATCCATTTTGTTTTATCAAGAAAAAATATATAATAGAATATATAAATAATTGCTGTTACCAGCCACATGATTAAGAAAGATTTATTGGACAAAACATTTTGTAACAAATAATAAATAACGTAAAATAATAGAATCGCTCCCACAAACCAGAATAATGTAGGCCATATAAAAATAGAAATTATATTTTCTTTATATAATATACCCCTTTTATAAGTAAAAATCGCAATAATAGTCATAATAATAGTAGGAATATAGAGTTTCAACAGTTTGCCCCACATCCATTGGCCGAACGATTGATTTAATGGAAAAAGGCAAAATCCTGACACTGCGAAGAAAATAGCATTTCCAATAGCGCCTCCTGTTGCTAGTGCAGAAACCGGATATATTTGGTCATAATGTGAATTAATAATAAGTAATGCTGCGATAACTTTTAAATAATCAACAAATATATATCTTCGTTTAGGAACAATATTTTTCATCTGTAGTCTCCTTAGATTTTATTGTCCTCTTACTGTTTGCAGTCCATAATTAGCTGCACCACCAATTAAAAGCATATATGGTACAATACACTGCGGGGTATACGTGTTTTCTTGATAAATTGATACAATCAATAATACTATTGATAAAAAAGAGCACATCAGACACACTTTCTCTTTTGTTATCTTAAACTGTTTAAAGGCTCCTTTAGCTGTAGATAAAAATATATAACAGAATAAAGTAGTACCCATTACACCAATCTGATATGCCATGTTAATCAATCCTGTTTCTGATATCTCTTGCCTACTAGTTTCAGCAGTTTTAATTAAATTTCCTGCTGTTCCAAGTCCATGTCCCAATGGATTTTTTTTAACTGCATCTAGACCTGTCATCATTCCATAAAAATGGTTATATGTCCCAAAATCGTCTGAAAAATGAGTTTGAATAATATAAACCAAAACAATAATGCCGAAAATAGCGCAAACGATAATCAGCATTCTTATAATTTTAGCATTGTATTTACTAAATAACCTCTGTGTAATTATACAAACTAATGTAAGACATAATATCAGAATTCCTCCTTTTCCAAAAGTTAAAATCTCACATAAGCAGAATATAATGAAAAGGGCATTCTTTTTACTTATGTATGCAACTAAACAGGAAAGTGCCATAAAATAACTAAAATTAACCGGATCGTAATACAAAGAGGCAAATCTGTTAACCCATATGCCAAAAAATATTGTCATAAAATTTCCGGGCAGCCCATCTCTATATGCCATATATTGTTTAGCTTTATATACTTCCAGTACTCCCATTGCTTGATAAAACGTTTTCCCCAAAATAATACCAATAGTGCCAAACAATACAGCTATAATAGATAGTTGCAAAAAAAACCGAATAAATTCATCAACTTTTGTTTTTGAATTCAAGTAATATTTACCTATTGAAAATGCCATATAGAAAATCAAGAAATTACGAAGATATGTAATTCTTGCCGTAATATTACCATTTCCAACAAAGCTAAAAACCAAACATAATCCTGCATAAATTAAAAAAATGATATCTAATTTTTTAATTGAGCTGTTTAATATAATAGCTGTATATGAAATTACTATGAATATAGTCGGAACCTGAGTAATAAAGCTTAGACTACTACTAAAATTCCCTCCATAATGTGCGCCTATACCAATAGAAAAATTTTGAAACAGCAATAGTGTTATTGCTATTTTAGGTATGATAATGCTAGATGAATGTACTTTATTAAAATTTATATAAATAAATACTACTACTAATAATGATAGAGACATGTATAATAATATATTTGCAAATGCTGCTATGCTCATCATGATAATAAACAGCGCAAATAATAAACTTTCTTTTTTAATAATTTTAATCTTCACTAGTTTATCTTTCTATATTTAAAAATAAGTCTGATTATTTTCAAGTCATCAACTAAATATCTTTTAACCATACGTCTGGGGTCTTTAATCAAACGGTATAGCCATTCGAACCCTATTTTTCTCATCCATTTAGGGGCCCTTCCCTGTTTTCCCGCTATAAAATCAATTGTGCCCCCTATAGAAAACGAAACTGGGATCTGGTATATATTCATATTTTCATGTATGAATATATCTTGTTTAGGAACACCCATTCCTACAAAAAGCATGTCTGCTTGAGATGCATACAACATTTCATTTATATGTTTAATTTCATTTTCATCTTTATCGAATCCCAAAGGTGGTGAGTATGTACCTGCAATTATTAAACCAGGATATTTTTTAGCCATTATATTAGCAGCTAATTGTGCAACTCCTGGCGCAGCTCCTAAAAAAAATACAGAATATTTTTTTGGGGCAGCCAACTCACAAAGAATAGGTACTAAGTCAGAACCACAGATTTTTTGTTTAAACGGCATCCCATAAAATTTTGCAATCCAAAGTAATGGATGACCATCGACTAGTAATAATTCACACGTATCACATATTTTGCGAAAACGCTTATCCCACTCCATACGTACAATTTGATCAACATTCAGAGTTATCACATGACTGATTTTTCTCTTTTGTATACACATTTCAATATGATTCACGGCCTCTTCAAGTGTCAAATCATCAATATATGTATTCATAAATTTTTTTCTATTTTGTGTCATTTTTATATCTCCAACATTTACTTGTTTTTCCAATACTCCAACATGTCTGCAATAGTTTGTTCCATAGGTATATTCTGCTTCCATCCAGTGTCTTTTTTCAGTTTAGTTACATCTCCTACTATAATCTTCTCATCAGTAGGGCGAAGTAGAGCAGAGTCAACATTAATCTTAAATTTAATTCCAAGCTGTTTCTCAATCATTCTTACAATGTCGCTCATCTGATATATGTTTTCAGAAGAAACGTTATATACCTCACCGGCTGTGCCTTTTTCAGCAAGAAGCATTAGCGCGTTAACCAAGTCTCTCTGATCCATAATCGCTCTTCTGGTATCCAGATTACCCACTCTAAGTTCATAAATCTTAGTACGCTCCGCTTCAATTGCGCGACGTGTAAAATCAGATGTGACATCATTAACTTTGCGAGTTCCGGTTGAATTAAAAATACGAGCACGTATACATCGGATATGATCATTCATAAAATACTGAAAAGAAATCAAATCCTGCCCTACTTTGCTTACTCCATATGGATGTAATGGCTGCAACTCTGCAGTTTCTTTTACATATATTTTACTGCCTTCAAGTTGATTCAATGTTTCTCCATACTCTGCGCTTGAGCAAGCAACAACAACCATCGGATTATAATCAATATTTTTTAATTCTTTAACCTTTTTAATAGCCTCATAAACAGCGATTGTACCATTTACATTAGTTTCAATTGTTTCATAGGGTCTGTCCCAGGAAATAGTTGGGTAGCTCTGTGCTGCAAGATGATATATTTGCTCTGGTTGATATGCCATTATAATTTTTTCAACTGAAGGTGCATAGCGTATATCACACTCAATCATTTTGATCTCTTTAGGCAGTTCAGTAATATCGGTTGTTGGTCTGTAATATGTACCGATTACATTTTCTCCTTTAGCATGAAGAAGTTCCACCATGTGAGACCCTACCATTCCCCCTGCGCCAGTAACCATAATATTCATTAAAAATTCTCCTCCTTCATATTTAAGCTTTCATTTTCATAGGTTCATAGGTCTCTGGCGTAAAGTGAATGACTCTAGTACCACCATTTTCAAAATTGAAAGGGACATACATCAAGTCTTCCATCGCCTGGTAAACAGAATCTTGTTTCTTAGGTTGAACATAGAAAATGAGAAAACCACCACCGCCGGCACCAAGAAGTTTTCCACCAAGTGCTCCAGCATTAATTCCTTTAGCATACAAATCATCAATGCTATCTGTGGACACAGCAGAGCCGGTCTGTCTCTTTAGCTTCCATGCAACATCTAACAATCTACCAAAATCATCTAAGTCTAAATTTTTATCTACAAGAATCTGTTCAGCCTCATCTACCAATTCATGTATTTGTTTAAGCAGTACTTTTTTATCTTGTGTTCCAACTGCATTGGTTTTCTGAACGTCAGAAGAGAAACGTGTAAATCCTGTAAAAAACATCATTAAATTATCATTTAGTTGTTGTTTCCTTTCCTGCGATATAATCACTGGAAGAACTTCATAGCCATCTGAATTGAAGTTAATTCTATTAAAGCCGCCGTAAGATGCTGCGATCTGATCCTGCCACCCCCCTGCCTCATTACACAAAGCACGTTCAAGATATATTGCCTCATCAGCTAGCCTCTTCTTATCAGCATATTTTCCTTTAAGAGCATAAAAAGCATTAAGCATTCCAACCGCAAAAGATGAACTTGTTCCCAATCCTGATCGTGCTGGAAGATCAGCTTCATACGTAAGTCGAATCTCATGCATATCAAGCATTTTGATTGCATTACGAATAGCTGGATGCTGGATGTCATCTACATTTGTAACTCTCTCCGTTTTTGAATAGGTTAATTCTGTACTGTAATCAAAAAATCTTGGGAGGTGTCTGACATTGACATAGCAATATTTATCAAATGTAGTGGAGAGAACTGCACCGCCATTCTCTCTAAAGTATTCTTCCATATCGGTACCACCTCCAAAGAAAGACATTCTAAACGGTGTTTTTGTAATTATCATAACTATATCTCCTCAATAATTTTATATCTTACAATTCTATATTAATTAAACGCCCATACCACGTACTAGGCACCAGCATAAATAAGAGTACATTCTTATTTGCTGGATTAAAAATAGAGCAGCCAAAAGGTCTTTAATTTTTTAATTATCCATATAAGCCCAATTCCGTACACAAAAATCTTTGAAAAAGTTTCAACTCAAGTCATAAAAATTATTGTGAATTTAGCTTTCTGAGTTTGTTTCTATCATTTCTCATCACGCTCCGATTCAAATAATTGTTATTATTTAAACCAGACACTTTATCGTCCTATTTATTTATGCAATAATCTAGGTATACAAAACATAGTTATTTATATTTGCATTATTTTAGAAAGGAGAGATATGCTAACAAATTGTAGAGGACCAGGTGTAAATGTAGAAGCCATTAAAACTTCAACAATTAGACTAAAAATATATAGTATGTTCAATAATGAGGGGGTACCAAACAATGAAATACATATACGAACAACAAAAAACATATCTTACAGATTTTATAAATTCATTATCGCTTGAAAGGAACCTATCAGAGAAAACTCTTTATGCTTATAAAAGTGATCTGGTATGTTTGCTTACTTGGTTAAATGAAAATAGATATGATTTATTAAATACACAGTCAATCTCAGACTATTTTCTTTATTTGCAAAAAGATAAGAAATTATCTCCGCGATCTATTCGCAGAAAGTATGTTTCCATCAAACAGTTTTTTTACTACATAAATACAGAAAAAGGAATCAACGAGATATTTATGAAGTTCTCCTCTAGAAAGTTTCAACTGCCAAAGTCCCTTCCACGTACTTTATCAAAAGCGGAGATTAATCAATTGATATCTACTGTCTCAAGAGAATATTGGTCAGCTCCAAGTGATTTCTATCGGAGACTCTATTTGAGAGATATGTGTATAATTGAAGTGTTGTTTTGTTTAGGCTTGAGAATTGGAGAGGTTGCAGCACTAAATATAGGGGATTATGATTCAGTTGAGGCATCATTCTTAATTCATGGTAAGGGAAACAAAGAACGATTACTTTTTATATCCTCAATTGCAGTAAATCAGAAACTTCAGAAATGGATCAGAACGAGAAAAGAATTTAATATTCAGGACGATGCTCTCTTTGTTAATAAATACGGAAAACGATTAAGTATCTACAGCATAGAAAATCTCTTTTATAAGTATCGGGAATTGGCACATATAAATTCTGATGCAACCCCTCATTATTTAAGACATAGTTTTGCAACCCAATTACTAAACAACGGAGCTGATATAAGAGCGGTTCAAGAGATTTTGGGACATAGCAGTATTGTTACAACACAAATTTATACTGAAGTATCATTAAAAAGAAAGAGGGAAGTTTTATTAAACTATAATGGAAGAAATTTTATTAATTTACCAGAAGATAATATGGGTGAAGAGTGGTTGTGATAAGTTTTAGTAAGTATAATTATTGGATAAAACTTAACAATCAAATATGGCAAGGAGATTTTATTATATAAATTAATGTGGTCCATTTAGTTAATAAAGCATTTTTAAATAGTATCATATGTGAAAGTTAAAAATTTTAACATTAATAATTAAGAATATAATTAATGTTAAGAATATATATTTATGTTATAGTAGTTGAAAAATATGTAGACAAATAATTTGAAACACATTCTTGGTTTATGATAACAAAGTTAAAAATATTTCGATACAATATTACTTTGAAACAAATATTAAGTACCAATATTATAACCCAATATAAAAGTAGGCATAAGAAATTTGTTAACTAATTAATAAAACAAGTGTACTACTTCTTGAAAGGTAACCAACATGATAGATTTACTTGATAAAACTATGTGGAACTATATAATAAAGGACATTGGAAAAGAACTGGAATATCTTCCATATGCTATACTACTGGGCTTAATATTGTTCTTTATTACAAAAATTATCTTATTTAAAAGTAATAAGAGCTCCCATTATTTCTATAAATTTATATTTCTAATCTATCTATTAGCATTAGTCCATATCACTTTATTCGAGCGCGAACCAGGCTCACGAACAGCGATCAGTCTTACCTTATTTGAAACATTAGGCGGTTCCAGAAATAATGCGTATGTTATAGAAAATGTACTCTTATTCATTCCTTTTGGTTTTTTGCCAGCTACTCTTTTTAGACCTATGCGCAATTTGGTACTCAGCCTTATGGCCGGGGCCTTCTGCAGCCTAATGATCGAAACGACTCAACTGATCACCCAAAGGGGATATTTTCAGGTAGATGATATTCTTATGAATAGTATCGGCACAGTGATTGGCTGTAGTTGTTTCTGTCTGCTAACAGGAATTTATAGGATTTGCAGATATACTATCACAAAGTGTTTTGGTTCTGTATAAATTTGAATTGTTGCTCATCATCGGATAGTTTGTCATAAGCTGTCGAAACGTGGATCATACAATAAAGGAGTAAGACCAATGTAAAGAGGCAACAGACTACAAAGCATATAGAACCATATAATAGAAGAGAAATAAGTGACATATATTTAGCTCCTTCCAATCACCATATTTGTGGAGGTGATGGTTTCTTCTATATAATATAGGTTTCATATTATCAGTTTATACAAGATTTAATAAACCTGAAAAAATAAATACTAATGTAAAACTATATGTCTATGATCCATAATAAATTTATAGACAAGATAATTAACTATAATATTCGTGTAAAACAGCAGGATCGCTAAAAGTTAGTGATCCTGTTTATTTATAAGTACAATCCGATAATATTGTTCGTAAAATACGTTGAAAACAGATTATATAGACATGTTTTGGACTGAAAAAGCTTGCAAAATATGGAAAGGTGAGTTAATATAGTCTCAACGGGTTACATATTCCGGAAAAATAATTTTAGGAAAAGGATTTTGAAAGGAGAATGCAATTATGAGAATGAAGAAGCTTGCTGTTATGGCATTAGCAACAGCTCTCTCCGTAGGTTCAGTCATGACAGCGTCTGCTGCATGGTTACAGGAGGGAAGTAACTGGAGATACCAGAATGATAATGGTACATTCCAGACAGGAACATGGTTTAGAGATGCTGATGGAAGATGGTATCATTTCGACAACAACGGAATCATGCAGAAGGGCTGGTTCCAGGATGCTGACGGAAAATGGTATTTCCTGGCATATAATGGCGTTATGCAGGTTGGCCTGATCAAGGTTGACAATCAGGTTTACTACATGGGGACAAGCGGTGACTTATTTATCGGTGATATGAAGATCGGTAATACGACTTATAACTTTGGCCTTTATGGAACTACTAATGGACAGCCTAGCGTACCAGCATCAGCTACATATGGTGGAAATGGTAACCAGTCACTGAATGGTGGCGGAAGTGGCTCAGGCGGATCCTATAAACCAACCCCAACTCCTTCACCAGTGCCAGAAAAAGTTCAGGATGCTGTAGATGGTGTTAAGAAAAATGCAGAGGATTATTCTAATGAGTCTGTTAGCAAAGTAAATGTAGGAGATCTAACTAAAGAAGGAACAAACTATAGTGTTGCAGTAAAAGTAGATGTAAATGAGCCAAAAACTGAAGAGGATATGACTTCCTTCCTTGATGATGCACAGAAAGCAGTAAAAACAGTTGTTAATTCAATACTTGAGACAGTAGATCCTTCTGCAAACGTTAAAGTTACGTTACCAGGTATTAATACTCAGGAATATACACCTTCTGAGTGGAAGAACAAATTAGATACTTCAATTGATTTCTATGTTAATGAGGCTAATTATACGGCACTTAAGGATCAGAAAGTAACCGTTTCTGTTGAGATTGATGGAACTGTTGTAAACTATACAATTTCTTTAGCAAATAATTAATATTTCCAACCATTTATAGGGTGGCTCCCAAAGGAACCGCCCTATTTTTCAGTGCACCTTACAAAATAATATACACAACCATTTTTCAACCCAGGCAACAAAACCAATGTGGAGCAAATTATGAAAAATAGAACAAGGACTGCAAAGCGCTGCAGCCTGTTATCACTGCTGTTCCCTACATTTCTAATGGTCATGTTTTTCTGTACGCCTGCCTATGCCGGCAGTATCAACGGCAATGAGCAGTCGATCGTTTCTGTTATCAACGGCCAGTTCGAGCAGGACGGTGTTATCTACAAAGTTCGTCAGGAATATATAAATTCTGCCATGAGTTATTTGCAGCAGGATGATGTGGATCTGACAGCGGAGCAGGCACAGTCCGTGATATCTGAGATCTATTCCAATGTACAGACTGGTGTCGACAGCGGATATTTAGAGCGGATCGGGCAGACTGCGCCTTCGGAGACGGCACCGGCCGAAAGTCCGAAGGGCGGAGAAACAGGAAATAACGGAAGTAAGAATCCGGATGGCCAGGAAACAGACGGAAGCGCAGAGGCTGGAAATCAGCCGGGAGAGAGTACGGAAAGCGGAGAACCAACCGGAGAAACTGTCGGTGATGGGCAGAATGGTGGGGACGGAACGGATAATCCGGCTGGATCAGGCTCTGAGGAGCCGCAGGAGGTAATTCCGCCAACCCCGGAGGTAATCTCGATTCTGGAGCTCGTGGACAAGGCGCCGCCTCAGTCTTACGAGTATCTATCAAAGGATACGGACGCCCTGATGGCGCGCATCCATATTCCTTATCAGACACTATGGTACATCATTATTCTATTGGCTGCGGTCATAGCGATTATTGCAGCTGTTTCATTGTTGAAAAAGCTTTTTGTACACCATCATAACAGAAAGCTGAGGAAATTTTTTAGATTTATATTGGCAGCGGAAATAGGTGTGCTGTCCGCCGTTTGCTTTTCGGCAGTAAGCGTCTGGATCGGGGCGTTTCAGGACAGTGCTGTTTTGAATAAACTTGCGGATACGGGATATTACCGCACGATCTTTGAGGAACTGCGGCGCGATACGTCTATCTCGTTTGCACTTCTGGACATCCCGGATAACGTTATGGATAGCGCGATTACGTATGAGCGCGTCGTACTGGCAGCAAGGCAGCAGGTGGAGAGCGATCTGAGCCAGGGCGCCTATCAGGCGGATACTTCCGTGCTGACAGAACAGCTGGAGGCAGATATCAGATCGTACCTGGAAGGCAGATCGGTTACAATGACGGAGCAGGCCCAGACTGGGCTGGATGAACTTATGAGTCGTCTGGATAAGAAGTACTCCTCTCTGCTTAAATGGCCATTTGCAGCATGGTGGATAGAAATGAAAACGGAATTTTTTGCTTTTGCAAAAATAGCACTGCCGCTTTCGCTGCTGCTTGCCATTCTTTCACAGGCCCTTATTATCGGCCTGAACCATTATAAACACCGTGGTGTTATACTGGGCGGGAAAGGCCTTATGGGAGGCGGACTGATAACTGCGGCGGCCTTTGGTGCCGGCATGGTCATAATCGGTCAGAACCTGCCGCAGGTGACCCCGGATTACATGGAACTGTTTTTCAAAATATACGGTAACGGGTTGTGCAGAACCGGAATGATTACGGGAGTGATAGGAGTCCTTCTCGGAGTCATTGTCCTGGTCGCGGTCCATACCTGGAAAGACAGCAAATGACAAAGTCAACAAATAGTAAAGACAGTAAAAAACAAGACAACAAATAAAACACTAAGCAACCTTTATTGATCACACAAAGAGAAAGGGAACGGTAAGAAGGATGGATTTATACGACATTCACTGCCATTTAATTCCCGGAGTGGACGATGGGTCACAGACGATGGAAGAGAGCCTGGAGGCCATGAAGCTGGAATATGAGGAGGGCGTGCGCCATATCATATGCACCTCCCATTTTTCTGCGGACTGCGAGGCCGGATACGCCTCTAAACTGCAGGAGGGCTTCGAACAGCTGAAAGCGCGCTTAAAGGAGACCCCGTACGGGGCCGAAATGAGGCTGCATCTCGGTAATGAGCTGATGTATTCCGAAAGCCTTCTGGAGTGCCTTGACGAGGGCCGTGCGTGGACTATGGCGGGCAGCCATTACATTCTGGTGGAGTTTTTACCGTCCGTTCGTTATGAAGAGCTGTACAAGGGACTGCGAAGGCTGGCATCCGGTGGTTATACGCCGATCCTGGCTCATATGGAGCGTTACCGCTGCCTGTATAAGCAGACGGACCGGCTCGATGAATTAAGGGATCTGGGCATTTGCCTTCAGGTAAATGGAGCCAGCCTGTTTGGCGGAGTGTTTGATTCTGCCAGCGCGGTGGTTCGAAAGCTCTGCAAGTCGGGGCGGATCCATTTTCTGGGAACAGATTCCCACGGCACTCATTATCGAAAACCGCAGATAAAAAAGGCGGCGGCGTGGATTCACGACAACTGTCCGGCGCCTGTTGCTGAAGGGATTTTATGCGGGAATCCGATGGCGGTACTGGAGGATAAATTATTTTGATTTAGGAGAAAATTATGGGAACCAATCAGGAT
>OIZR01000203.1_pt1 | contig 53611 bp, 48 predicted proteins | sample 1588591 | NCBI WGS metagenome assembly OIZR01 (sample SAMN03283249) | human gut metagenome | biome: human-associated habitat; material: feces | host: Homo sapiens | place: USA | collected 2013 | reverse complement strand
GTAGAGCACTTGACTTTTAATCAAGTTGTCCGGGGTTCGAGTCCCCGGTGTCTCAGTAAAATGAAGCCTTGAAACATAAATTGTTTCAAGGCTTTTTATTATCGGTTTGTTGCATTTTACGATATATTTATAACGTCTTATGAGAGTGTGAAAAGGAGGACTGTTTACTGCTTTCTCTATTTGGTTTTGCTTTTGGTTACGGGAATTGCCATGATTCTGAACCAGAGATTTTGGAAGAGGGAAAATAAAAATTACCATCGTTATCTTAATGCGGAAATAGTTTATGCAGCATTTATCTGTTTTTGGGGATGCTGTGTTACCCTGAATGATCAGCTGGGGGGCAATGATTTAAGTGTATTTACATATACGATGCTGTCTGTGGCGGCACTCGGTTTTTTGGAGCCGGTGAAGGCAGTAGTTATTTTTATGTCGGCGTTTGTTTTTCTGAACTTATGTCTTCCAGGAATTCAGACTATTGAGAATAACATGTTCAGTAATATTATAAACAGCTTTTCCATAGCGGGCATTTCTACGGCAATTTCTTATACGCTTTACAGAAATAAGGTGATCGTTACGAAACAGGAAATGACGATTCGAAAGCAGTATGAGGAAATTACCAGGGTAAATGAAATTTTAAGCCGTCAGGCTATGGTTGATGAATTGACAGAGATGAATAACCGAAGATACATGGAATGGTTTATCGGTGAAAAAATTAAGATTCTGGAGGAGAAAACCGGTACAATTTCCTGCATGATGCTGGATATCGATTATTTCAAGCAGTTTAACGATCGGTATGGCCATATTTCAGGTGATATATGTCTGAAAAAGATTGCCGAGATGATTCGGGAATGCTGTCAGAATCAAAATGTGGCAGCGATCCGGTATGGTGGAGAGGAATTTTTTATCTGTCTGTTTCAGTGGGATCAGGATGAGGCAGTAGAGATGGCGGAGAAAATAAGAAAGAGAATTGCAGAATGCCGCTTTAAAATCAATGATGAAGAAGAAGGAGCGGTTACGATCAGCATTGGTGTGTATACATGGCATGGTGAAGGGAAGGTGCAGATGGACGATCTGATTCGTTTATCGGATAAGGCATTGTACCAGGCTAAGAAAAATGGAAGGAACAGAGTGGAGGTATTGTCATAAAAGATGAGCCAGAGAACCGGATTATCGGTTTTTTGGCTCATCTTCTTTTTCTGTGGTTTCGCGTCGGATTAAAATGGGAGTGATTGTTTTATGGACCGGTTCCTTCAGGGGAGCCGGTTTTCGCTTTTTACGCTCATTCATCTGGCTGACAAGGAGACTTACTGCTTCGTTGGCAATAAGGTCAATCTGCTGTCCTATTGTACTGATCGGGATAACCGCTTCCCGGGCAACCGGGGAGTCATCAAAACCAATGATGTAATAGTCATCGGGCAGCCTGCCGTATTTGCGGACGATTAAATTTAACAGGATATTGGCATGGGTATCGTTGGATACAAAGATTCCTTTTCGCATTCCGGTATAGCTTGTCTCCAGCTCTTCTAATATGTCTTTTAAATACTGAAGAGAGGAATCATAGGTATTCTCTGTTCTGTGGCAGAAAATTTTATGGTTCATATTGTTTTCTCTGCAGAAATCCATAAATCCCTGAATTCTTCCATAGGCTGGAATATTCTCTGCAGTCGGCGTATTGATATGGATCAGTATGTCGCAGTGATGTCTGGCCAGAAGACTGGTGGCCTGGATGGCCCCCATATAATTATCGGTATTGATACTGGAGACGTACTGATCTTCCCGTTCAATGGTGACAATGGGAATCTGAAGATCTGCCAGCTCCCGGGAGGACAGCGTGTGGCTCAGGACGATGAGTCCCTCTATCTTATAGGCCAGAAGTTCCTGGATATATTGACGTTCCGTTTCAGCATTCTCATGGCCGATGAATACCAGAAATTTATATCCGTACGTCTCGTATGTAGAAAGAATCTGATTCAGCATTTCGGAGTAGTAATGCAGATAAAGATTAGGTATCAGAATACCGACAAATTCTGTCTTGCCGTTGGCAAGGATGCGGGCGACCTTGTTTTCTTTATAGTTAAGCTTTACCAGAGCGTCGGATATAATCTGCTGGTTCTCCAGCGTGAGAGAGTCCGGATTATTAAAGTATCTGGATATCGTTGTTTTGGAAAAATGAGTGTATTGTGCAATATCGTCGAAGGTTATATTCTTTTTCTGTGCCATCCTGATGCCTCTTTTCAATTTGTAAGGTGTATGTTCCGCTTTTAGTATAGCAAAAATAGAATAATGGTTCAAGAGTAATCGGTTAAGTAACCGGTTTTGTAAAGATCATACAAATTATAAGGCTGTAAATAGGCAAATTCACGAAAAGTCATTTGATTATTGACATAATGACGAAAGAGATGTTATGATTAAAACATAAAGTAACCGGTTACTTAACCGGTTATATAGAGAGCGATATCGAATGGTATAAGAGAACAGTGATAAAGGAGGAATGAGGATGATGAAAAGTTTTGGTACGAAGGCCATTAAAGTTACGGTTCTGATGGCGGCAGCGGTCCTGATGCTGACAGGATGCAGATTTGGGTTTGCCAGCGATCCGGATGATCCGAACGAGGTGGTACAGGAAGAGCCGATTGATACGTCGGTGGATACGTTTGAGTATGATGCTTCTCTTTCCGGTACGAAGATTACGCTTTTGAATTCCAAGGCGGAGATACAGGTGGCTTTGACGAAGATGGCGGAGGAGTATGAGAAGAAATCGGGAGTACATGTGGAGGTCATGCCGGTTACGGATGGGGACTCTCCTTATACCAAGGTGGTCAGTATGTATAATTCAGGAACGCCGCCTACCATGGCTATTCTGGATACCACTGATGTCATTGCTCTGGCGGAGGAAAAAGCAGTTGATCTGACGGGAGAGCCCTGGACCGCGGAAGCGGAGGGTTATCTGACAGAGGTGAATGGAAAGATATATAGCTTCCCGCTCTGTATTGAGGGACGGGGACTTATTTATAATCGTTCGGTGATTGAAGAAACACTGGGCAGGGAATTCGATCCTTTATCTGTTACGACCCTGGATGAGTTTACGGCACTTCTGGATCAGCTGACGGAGGCGGGCATGAAACGTCCTGTATCTGTGGCAAAGGAAGACTGGTCTCTGGGAGCGCACCAGCTTCAGTACATTTACGAGACGTATAATGGAACTTCTGAGGGAGCGCAGGAGGTTATCGAGAAGATTAAGGAAGGGACACTGGATCTAAATTCTTATGACCGCATGAATCAGTTTTTAAATATGTTTGATGTCTTAAGGGAGTATAACGTGGCAAAAAAAGATCCGCTGGGGGCCGATTATGATGAGATGGCTATTGATCTGGTGGATGGAAAGACTGCTTTCTGGTTTAATGGCAACTGGGCATGGCCCAATCTTTCGGAGGCCGGTGCGGAGAATTCAGATGAGTATGGCTTCCTTCCATACTTTTTGAATCATGATCCAGGGGATTTTGCCAATCAGCAGATCCAGGCGTCTCCGTCTAAACAGATTATGATAGATGGACGGATTGTCTCAGATCAGGAGAGGGCGGCGGCCAGGGAGTTTTTAAACTGGATTGTATTTAGTGAGATCGGTCAGCAGATGATTGTAAAGACGTGTAATCTGATCCCGCCATTTCAGAATAATCCTTACGAGCCTGCGGATCCGCTGAGCCGGGATATCTACAACCGGGTCCATGAAGAGAGAGCATTTAACGCATCTGCGATCGTTCCAAATGACCACTGGGCGGTTCTGGGAGCATCCATGCAGAAGTACCTGGCGGGCAGGAGCAGCCGGGAAGAATTGATTCAGTCGATCGAGAACTATTGGGAAGAACAGAGATAGGAGAGAGGTGTCCAGGATGAAATCAAAGAGTAAAGGGAAAGATTTCTGTATTTTTGCATTGCCCGGATTATTCTGTTTTTTTGCAGTCGTGATTGTTCCGTTTATCTACGGTGTCTATTTGACAATGACGGACTGGAACGGCGTTTCGGATGTGAAAAATTTTATCGGTCTGCAAAATTTTGCCGGGGTTATGAAGGACGGACAGTTCTGGTCATCTCTGCTCCTGACCTTTAAGTATGTGATCGTAGTGGTAGTGTTTGTAAATGTGCTGGCGTTTATGATCGCCTATCTGCTGACCAGAGGGATTAAGGGACAGAACTTTTTCCGGGCCGGATTTTTTACACCGAATCTGATCGGAGGCATCGTTCTGGGGTATATCTGGCAGTTCGTATTTTCAAGAGTCTTTGTGGGAATCGGTGATGCTACGGGCTGGGGGCTGTTTGAGGCGTCGTGGCTGTCAGAACCGACGAAGGCATTTATCGCACTGGTGATTGTTACGGTGTGGCAGCTGTCCGGGTATATGATTCTGATCTATGTGGCCGAATTTATGGGGCTGAGTGATGATGTGATGGAAGCTGCTACGATTGACGGCGCTTCTGGCTGGACGAAGATGAAGAGTATTATCCTGCCCCTTATGATGTCCTCCATTACGATATGCCTGTTTCTGACGCTGTCCAGAGCCTTTATGGTATATGATGTAAACCTTTCTTTAACGGCGGGAGCGCCCTATGGGACGACGGAGATGGCGGCCATGCATGTATATGAAAAGGCATTTACATCGAGGAGATTTGGCGTGGGCCAGGCGGAGGCGCTGATTCTGTTCGTGATTGTGGCCTGTATCAGCGGAATTCAGGTTTATTTAACCAAGAAGAAGGAGGTGGAAGCATAATGGCAGGAGAGAAGGCAGGAAGCGGTAAGAAGAGAAAAAAATCAGATCTTGTGGCTACAGCAGGATTGATTGTTATATTTATTCTTTACATGTTCCCATTCTACATGGTGGTGATCAATTCCCTGAAACAGAAACGGGATATTATCAAGAGCCCATTTTCCTGGCTGTATACGATTAAAGGGCTGTCGTTTGATAACTTCGTGAAGGCTTTTGTTCAGATGGATTTTTTAAACGCGTTTAAGAATTCCATGATTGTAACGGTATTTGCAACGGCGCTCGTTACACTTCTGGCGGCTATGCTGGCCTATTATATTGTGCGGAATAACAATGCGGTTTCCAGGACTGCCTTTGTTTTGATGGTGGCTTCTATGATTATTCCGTTCCAGGCGATTATGATTCCTCTGGTGAGTATCTATGGCGGCAAGCTGAATGTGCTGAACCACAGAAGCACGCTGGTGTTTATGCATACGGGTTTTTCCATGGCAATGTCTGTATTTATGTTCCATGGATTTATTAAGGGTAATGTTCCGGTTGCACTGGAGGAGGCCGCTAATATTGATGGCTGTACCCATGCTCAGACATTTTTCCGAATTGTTTTTCCACTGCTGAAACCGATTATTTCCACAATGGTAATCTTAAATTCACTGGCGTTCTGGAATGATTTTCTGTTGCCGTCGCTGGTGCTGTCGGATAAGAAGCTGCTGACTCTGCCTCTTTCCACATACAGCTTTTACGGCACGTATTCGGCAGATTACGGGACGATCATGGCTGGGCTGCTGTTGTGTGTGATACCGGTGTTAATCCTGTATATCGCCCTTCAGAAGCAGATTATCAGCGGTGTGGTGGCCGGAGCGGTAAAATAAGCCGGGAGAGACGGGGCCTGCGTCGGAACACAGTCCGGCGCAGTAATGACAGAAGGAGAGGCTGCATACGATGACTGAAAATACAATACATATAAAAGCGCCGGGATGCTGGATGAATGATCCCAATGGATTTATTTATTACAGGGGAAAGTACCATATGTTTTACCAGAGTTTTCCTTTTGATACCAGATGGGGAAGAATGCACTGGGGGCACGCGGTGAGCGAGGATCTGGTACACTGGGAGCATAAGGGAATCGCATTGTTTCCGAGCAAACACGGGGACCGGGACGGATGCTTTTCCGGAAGCGCGGTGGAGCATGAGGGAAAGCTGTATTTGTACTATACCGGCGTCCGTTATCTGGAAGAGGATCCGGAGGATACGAATCTCTGCCTGAATGAGAAGTTTATCTCGGCACAGATGATGATTACGTCGGAGGATGGCGTTCATTTTGACAATATAAGGGATAAAAGAGAGATCATCGCACCTTTGGAGGACAGGGAAAGGGGAGACGCTGCCCATACGAGGGATCCCAAGGTATGGCGGGGATCAGATGCCTGGTATATGGTTTTGGGCACCCATGGAAGCGACTCAAATGGCAGGCTGCTTTTTTACCGCAGTGCCGATCTGGAAAACTGGTCATATGTGAATGCGGTGTCGAAAAGCGGTTTGGGATGGATGTGGGAATGCCCTGACTATTATGAGACAAAGGGCGGAAAGGTTCTGTCATTTTCACCTATGGGATTTTTGAAGGACGGGTACCGGGAAGAGAATCAGAATATCTGCATGGTGGTGGATTTTGAGGAAGAAAGCTGTACCATGAGGATGCCGGAACAATATCAGTTTCTGGATTATGGCCTGGATCTCTATGCGGCACAGAGTACGGTGGATGAGGCTGGACGGAGAGTGATGGCTGCATGGGTCCGTATGCCAGAAGTAGCGGATGGGGAATGGATTGGTATGATGTGCAGCCCCAGAGTGGCAGAAGTGGAAGACGGCCATATTTATTTTCGGATGCATCCGGCAGTGAGAGGGGCTTATACCAGGAAAATTGACCGGCCGGATGAGGCTGCCGAAGCAGGGTATCTGATTGCAGCGGACTTAGAGGAGGGCGATCGGATTGAGATCGGCGGATACCTGATTTACCGAAAGGGAAACCGGATCTGTACGGACCGAAGCCTGACTGCGGGAAATGACAGGGATGGCAGAATGCAGTTTGAGACGCCGGAGATTAAAAATGGCGGTCATGTGGAGATTCTGGTGGATGCGAATCTGATTGAGGTTTTTGTAAATGATGGTGAGTATGTTATTTCAAATGTGGTATATGGAGTTGGAAATGAGATATTGACGGCAAATAAAATAAAGTTATATACAATCAGGGAGACAGGGTGAAATGGATTATTGTAAGGAATATGAGGCACGGTTTAATCAATATTATGATGAATTGAAATGGCTGTACTGCGAGTTATATAAGAATCAGGATGAGGCGCTGGAACAGCTGTGCGGACAGATGTACCGGTTTTATACAGAGAGGAAGGCGGCTCTTAAGAGGATGGACCGGGAACGGGCGAAGAACCCGCAGTGGTATAAAGGAAACCGGATGGTCGGTATGATGATGTATACAGATGCCTTTGCAGGGGACTTGAAGGGGGTTTTAAAGCATCTGAATTATATTGAGGAGTGCGGGGTCAATTATCTGCACCTGATGCCGCTTCTGGATACACCGGAGGGAAGGAGCGACGGCGGATACGCTGTTTCTGATTTTCGGAAGGTGAGGCCCGATCTGGGAACGATGGAGGATTTAGAGTGTCTGGCTGCGGAGTGTCATAAGCGGGATGTGAGCATCTGCCTCGACTTTGTGATGAATCACACATCGGAGGATCACGAATGGGCAAGAAAGGCGAGGATGGGGGATCCGGAATACCAGAGCCGGTACTTCTTTTACGATAATTACGATCTCCCGGCGCAGTTTGAGAGGACGGTTCCGGAGGTATTTCCGACTACGGCTCCGGGAAATTTTACCTGGGTAGCAGATGCAGGGAAATACGTAATGACTACATTTTATCCCTATCAGTGGGATTTGAATTACTGGAATCCTGTTGTCTTAAACGAGATGGTCGGCAATATGCTGAATCTGGTGAACCGGGGGATTGACGTGATCCGCATTGACGCAGTTCCCTATATCTGGAAGCAGCTTGGCACAAACTGCAGGAATCTGCCGCAGGTGCACAGCATTGTGCGGATTATGAGAATTATCTGTGAGATTGTGTGTCCCGGGGTTCTTTTGCTTGGAGAGGTGGTGATGGAACCGGATAAAGTGGTTCCGTATTTCGGCAGCGTGGAGAAGCCGGAGTGCCATATGCTTTATAATGTGACAACCATGGCGGCCACATGGAACAGCGTGGCTACAAAGGATATCAGGCTGCTTCGCCAGCAGATGAATGTGGTGAGCAGTCTGCCGAAGGATTACGTTTTCTTAAATTATCTGCGCTGTCATGATGATATCGGATGGGGGCTTGATTATCCGTGGCTCAAACAGTTTGGGATCGATGAGGTCAGCCATAAAAAGTATTTGAATGATTTCCTGACGGGACAGTATCCGGGATCTTTTGGACGGGGAGAATTATACAATTCGGATCCTGAGTCAGGGGATGCAAGGTTATGCGGAACGACGGCGTCATTATGCGGGATAGAAAAAGCAGCGTACGAGAGGGATGAGGAAGCCCTTAAAAAGGCGGTAAGGCTGGATCTGATGCTTCATGCATACATGCTGTCGCAGTCGGGGATTCCGGTGATCTACAGCGGCGATGAGATCGGTCAGGAGAATGATTATACTTACCATGAGAATCCAAAAAAATGGGATGATTCCAGATATCTGCACCGGGGCAGTTTCCGTTGGGATCTTGAGAAGAAACGCAGCGTAAAGGGCAGCCTTCAGGAAACGATTTTTGAAGGGATTAAGAAGCTGGAGTCAATCCGGGCACAGTTTCCTGTGTTCTGTACGGATGCTGAAGTGTGGACCATTGATACGTGGGATGACGCTGTTCTGGGGCTTGTGAGGAGGTCTGGGGAAGAAAAGCTGATTGCCCTGTTTAATTTCAGTGAATTTGATAAAGTCGCATGGATCAACGAGGAGGATGGGATGTATAAGGATCTGATCTCGGGGCGGAGGCTGGAAGCGAAAGGGGTGCAAATACCGGCTTATGGCGTTTACTGGCTCATGAGGGAAAAATGGGATGAGAAGGATACGGCTGTGGAACACGGAGAAAAATCAGTTTAAATAATAATTACAGTAAAAAAGGATCTGGAGACTTCGCGTCCCGGATCCTTTTGACTATTCATCAAATTCTACAATCACATAGTAACCTCTGTCATTATGCTTTACTTCTTTTACGATTCCATGGTCGGACTTGATGCGGTCGCGGCCGGTATAGCAGCCGGACATGGCGACCGCCGGATCGATGATATAGCTGTAACTGCTGGTTCCTTCTCTTTCGATTATGGATACTTCATCGCCTGCCTTGACAAGTCCCGGGCGTTCCATCTTAAATTCTATTGTTCTCATGATAACTTTTCTCCTTTTTATTCCTGTGAGGGTTGATCTCGATATCTATTATAAGACGAGGGTCAAAAAAAGTAAAGAAAGGAAAAACGAAAGAAAATCTTACGTTTTATTATAATACAATATTAAATTATTGAATATCAATAAATAAATATTGAAAAATGATATTGACTATGGTATGTTACAGGAAAGAGCAGTATTGGATGATAAGAAGGAGGTTTGAAATATGAGTGAGATGAATTCGATGAATTCGGTGGAGCCGATGAGTTCCATGGAGCCGGTTCCGGCATGGAAGAAGGGAAAACAGGAGGTAATGACACAGCAGTTTTTATTGTTTATGGGGGCGGCCCTTGGATTTGGAATACTGTATACCTTTTGTATGTATCAAAATCCCAATGGGATTACGTATCCTGTTATGATTGTGGGTGTTTACGGTGTGCTGTTCTGGATGCTGAAACGGCTCTCCATCGAATGGAAGCGGGGCTCATGGTTTTTGGCATCTGCAGCGGTTTTGCTGGGAATTGCGGCCTGCAGGACTGCTGATTCCCTGCTTATTATGATGATTAAGACCGCAGAATTTCTGCTGGCGGTTATCTTTGTAATGCACCAGTTTTATGATGACAGGGAGTGGAGTATCGGAAAGTATTTGTCTTCAATGGCAGTCTACCTCTGCTGTGTGATTGCGGCCGCAGTCTATCCGTTTTTTCAGGGAAAAGAATTTTTCAGAAAGGCAAATTTAAAGAAGTATAAAACAGTTTCTAAGGTGGCTCTGGGGCTGGCAGCGGCTCTGCCGATTCTGTTGGCAGCCGGATTGCTGCTGGGGCAGGCGGATGCGGTGTTTGGTGCTATTGTTGTTCATTGGCTGGAAAAGATTCTGAATGTATGGACCATTCTTATTATGATAGTCATGACGGCATTTGGGACTTTTTGCGTTTACTGTCTGATCTGTGGAGCGTGTATGGATCAGATATCCGGTGAAGAAAAGATGGTGAGAACTCATGAGCCGGTTACTGCTGTCACCTGTATGAGCGCGATTGCACTGCTGTATCTGTTTTTTTGTGGAATACAGGTTATTTACCTTTTTCTTGGGAAAGGAAGTCTGCCGGAGGGCGTGACATACTCTTCCTATGCGAGACAGGGATTTTTTCAGTTGTTGTTCGTGGCGGTTATGAATCTGGTCATGGTGCTTATGAATCTTAAATTTTTTAGGAAGAGCCGTTTGCTGAATGGTGTGTTGACTGTGATCTGCGGATGCACCTATGTGATGATCGCATCTGCGGCGTACCGGATGATTCTGTATGTCCGGGAGTATCACCTGACGTATCTGCGGGTTCTCGTGCTGTGGTTTCTGCTTTTACTGGCGTGCCTGATGGCAGGAGTGGTAATTTTAATCTATAAGAACAGATTTCCGCTGTTTAGCTGGTGTCTCGTGCTGATATCCGTATTTTTTGTGGGGTTTTCATTTATGAGGCCGGAGCGGGTCATTGCAGAGTATAATGTGAATCATGTGAAGGAATGGAGTGACAGCGATTTTCAGTATATGACACAGGTACTTTCGGCAGATGCGGTACCGGTAGTGCTTAAAGCGCTGGAGGATGATGCCGTTTTGGAGCGGTTTTATTCCGGCGGGAAAAAGGAGTTTTTAGCGGAGTATTATGACTGGGCGGTCTCAAGAAACTACCAGGTGCGTTCCTCAGATTTCAGAATATGGAATCTTTCCTTTGAAAAGGCGAAACAGTCTTTTAGAAATGAGGGAATGGGAATTTGACATTTTATCTTCAATCTGCTAATCTGGAAGAAAATTATCTGGAGGATGAAGATGAAAAAGGATCTGCTGAGCCGATTAATCGAATATGGAAAGTCTGACGTCTATCCGTTTCATATGCCGGGACATAAGAGGCGGACGGATAGCGGATTTGCAGAGAACTTTCCCAATCCGTTTTCTGTGGATATAACGGAGATCGACGGGTTTGACAATCTTCATCATCCGGATGGGATTTTGAAGGAATCCATGGAATGGGCAGGGAAAGTCTATGGGGCTGACAGGACGTATTATCTGGTGAATGGAAGCAGCTGCGGAATTTTGAGTGCAATATGCGGTTCTGTTTCCCATGGAGGGACTATTCTCATGAGCCGGAACTGCCATAAATCGGCGTATCATGGCGTTTTTTTCAGTCACTTAAAGGCGGAATATATTTATCCACAGACGATTCCGGAATTTGGTATCCAGGGTGGATTAGCGCCGGAGGATGTCAGACGGATGTTGATAAACCATCCGGAGACGGAGGTCGTGCTGGTGGTGTCGCCGACGTATGATGGAATTGTCTCGGATATTGAAGCAATTGCAGGTATTGTCCATGAGAGGGGAATTCCTTTGATTGTGGACGAGGCCCACGGGGCGCATTTTTCTTTTGGGAAGGAGGCGGGATTTCCTGTTTCGGCGCTGGGGCTTGGTGCGGATGTGGTGATACAGAGTTTACACAAGACGCTGCCATCCCTGACTCAGACTGCAGTTATGCATGTAAAAGCGGGCTTTGCGGATTTAGACGGGATTGACCGGTATGTCCACATGTTTCAGAGCAGCAGTCCGTCGTATGTGCTGATGGCTTCCATTGAAAATTGTATCCGGTGGATGGATGAAGCGGGGAGACATGAGATGATGGCTTTTGGCGGCAGACTGGACCGTATTCGGCAGCAGCTTATGGAGATGGAGTGTCTGACCCTTGTTGACGGTGTGAAAGGCCGGTGCCATGTTTTTGATGTGGACCGGTCTAAAATTGTGGTTTCTGTGGGGAAAAGCGGTCTGACCGGTCCGGAGCTTCAAGAACGGCTTCGGAGAGAGTACCGGCTGGAGATGGAGATGTGCGGGCCGGATTATGTGACGGCAATTACAACGGTGGCTGACACGGATGAAGGGCTGGAACGATTGTGCAGGGCGTTTATGGAGATTGATCTTGATCGGAAGCGGTCTGCGGAGGGCTGTGAGAATTCTACCGGAAGCTGTGTGGGGAGAAACGGGGATAATGCCGGGGAAAGAAGCAGTGGAATTGTGGATAACGGGATGGAAAAGGAACGTGTTTGTGGATGGCCGGTGATTGCCATGACGATTGCCCAGGCGATGGACGCTCCGGGACAGCCTGTTCCGCTCAATGATTGTGCGGGGCTGGTTTCTAAAGAGTTTATCTATATCTATCCGCCGGGAATACCGATTGTGGCGCCGGGGGAAGTATTAAAACCGGAGCTGGTGGATGAGATCCGGAAGTATAAGCGGAAGGGGCTTCCTGTTCAGGGGACCGCGGATCCGGAGGTGGAAGCGGTTCTGACTGTGGCGGATCGGGGAAATATGGTGAATGAAACAGGGAAAATTGAGGTATAGAGCATGGGAAAGATATTTTATGTGATGGGAAAAAGTGCATCCGGTAAGGATACAATATATAAAGAACTGCGGGAACGGATTCCGGAATTAAAGACGGTGGTCCTTTATACAACGAGGCCGATCCGGGACGGGGAGACGGAAGGGGTGGAATACCATTTTACGACGGCTGAACGGCTCGGTGATTTTCGCAGGGAGAAAAGGCTGATTGAGGAACGGACGTATCAGACGGTGTATGGGCCGTGGAGTTATTTTACGGTGGATGACGGGCAGATCTGTCTGGATAAGAAGGATTCTTATCTGATGATCGGGACGCTGGAATCTTATGAGAAGATGAGAGGATATTTCGGTGAAAATGGGCTTGTGCCCGTCTATATCGAGGTGGATGACGGTGTGCGGCTGGAACGGGCGCTGCAGCGGGAGAAGGGACAGAAGGAGCCGAAGTATAAAGAACTCTGCCGGAGGTTTCTGGCGGATGAAGAAGATTTTAAGGAAGAGAATCTGACGAGATGCGGGATTAGAAGAAGATACAGGAATGATGATCTGGACGTGTGCATAGAGGAGATTTGCCGGGATATAAGGGCGGTTACAGGAACGTAGAGTACGAAAGGAAGGATGGAGAGGAAAAGTATGGGAAGTATGTTTATGAGGTATCCGGGAGGAAAAAAGAAGGCGCTTACTTTAAGCTACGATGACGGGGTGGAGCAGGATATCCGCCTGATTGAACTTATGAAGAAGAACGGTTTAAAAGGGACCTTTAATTTAAACAGCGGGCTTTATGCAGAAGAGGGAACGGTATATCCGCCCGGAACGGTACACAGGAGAATGACGGAGAAGATGGCGACGGAGGTCTACGGAAGCAGCGGTATGGAAGTAGCTGTTCACGGGCTGACGCATCCGTTTCTGGAGCAGCTGCCGGTAAATCTCTGCACTGTGGAGGTGATAAAAGACAGGGAGAATTTGGAGAAGCAGTTTCAAACGATTGTAAGAGGTATGGCATATCCCTTCGGAACTACCAGTGAAATGGTGGTAAATACGCTTATGCAGGCGGGGATTGCCTATGCCAGAACGACGGTTTCAACAGGGGATTTCAGGCTTCCCTCTGACTGGCTCCGCCTGACGGCCACATGTCACCATAAGGACGGGAGGCTTAAGGAACTGGCGAAAAAGTTCGTGGAAGATACGCCGAAATACGGTTCCTGGCTGTTTTATCTATGGGGGCACAGCTACGAGTTTGAGGCGGATGAGAACTGGAATGTAATTGAGGAGTTTGCCGCGTATACCGGAAACAGGGATGAGATCTGGTATGCAACGAATCTGGAATTATATGATTATGTGACAGCCTATGACAGACTGCTGTTCAGTGTGGATGGGCTGACTGTATATAATCCAACCAGTACAGATGTTTATTTTGATAAAGATGACAACTCCTACTGCTTAAAGGCGGGAGAGAGGAAGCTCTTGTCCGGGACATGATGGAGTGGTAAAAGGGCTGCGGGCTGTGAGGCGCCGGGCGGGCAGTAAACAGCAACTCCTGCTTCCTGCTTATGGGAATTCCCAGCACTTATTTCTTGTGAGTATGTATTTTATATGCTATAATAAATCGTATATTTTCTGATATTTACGGTCCATAAGCTGTATGGACGGCAGATAATTGCGATTAAGCAGATGCGAGACGGAGGTGCCCCATGCCGGGATTTAATGGTATTATCGGTCATGAGATGATAAAAGAGCATTTTAAGAAGGCGATAGAGACGAATCACGTATCTCATGCGTATATTCTGACAGGTGAGGCGGGAATGGGGCGTAAATCGCTGGCGAACGCATTTGCCATGACGCTTCTCTGTGAGAAAGGGAAGAAAGAACCGTGTATGCAGTGTCATGCATGCAAACAGGTAATGAGCGGCAGCCACCCGGATTTGATTTTTGTAAGTCATGAGAAACCGAACAGCATCGGCGTTGACGATATCAGGGAACAGATCAATGATACGATTATGATACGGCCTTACAGCAGCTACTATAAGATTTACATCGTGGATGAGGCGGAAAAGATGACGGCGCAGGCGCAGAACGCGCTGCTTAAGACCATCGAGGAGCCGCCGTCCTATGCGATTATCATGCTGCTGACGACGAATCAGGAGGCATTTCTTCCAACCATATTATCCCGATGTGTGCAGTTAAAGCTTAAGCCGCTTCAGGACAGTGTTGTGAAGACGTATCTGATGGAATCCCAGGGTATTTCCGAGGTAAAGGCGGAGATTTACGCCGCGTTTGCCAGGGGAAACTTAGGGAAAGCCATTCATCTGGCATCCTCAGAGGATTTTCAGCTGATGTATACGGAGCTTCTTCATATGCTGAAGCATCTGAAAGATATGGATATTACAGAGCTTTTGGACTATATTAAGAAGTTAAAGGACGAGAATCTGGATATTTATGAATGCCTTGATTTTATGCAGCTGTGGTATCGGGATGTGTTGATGTATAAGGTGACACAGGATATTAATCTTCTGGTGTTTAAGGAAGAATATAATACAATTAAGGAAATGAGCGCCGCCTGCGCCTACGATGGAGTTGAGAAGATTCTTCAGTCTATTGACAAGGCAGGAATACGGCTGAATGCCAATGTCAACATGGAACTGGCCATGGAGCTCATGTTACTGGTAATGAAGGAGAACTGATAGATGATAAAAGTGATTGGTGTAAGATTCCGCAATGCGGGTAAAATCTATTATTTCGATCCGGCCGGCAGAGAGATTCATACGGGTGACCATGTGATCGTGGAGACGGCAAGAGGGATTGAATACGGTTATGTGGTGCTGGGAAGCAGAGAGGTGCCGGATGACAAGGTTGTTCAGCCGCTTAAGTCTGTAATCCGGATGGCATCGAAGGAAGACGAGGAAGTGGAGTTAAAGAACCACGAGAAGGAAAAGGAAGCGTTCCGTATCTGTAAGGAAAAGATCAGAAAACACGGACTTCAGATGAAGCTGATCGATGCGGAATATACCTTTGACAATAACAAGGTGCTGTTTTATTTTACTGCGGATGGAAGAATCGATTTCCGTGAACTGGTAAAGGATCTGGCATCGGTATTTAAGACCAGAATTGAGCTCCGCCAGGTCGGCGTCAGGGACGAGACGAAGATTGTGGGAGGAATCGGTATCTGTGGAAGACCGCTGTGCTGTCACTCTTACTTATCGGAGTTTATACCTGTTTCGATTAAGATGGCAAAGGAACAGAATTTATCGTTGAATCCCACGAAGATATCCGGTGTCTGCGGCAGGCTTATGTGTTGTCTGAAGAATGAGGAAGAGACGTATGAGGAATTAAACAGCAAGCTTCCCAATGTAGGCGATTACGTGACTACAGACGACGGTCTGAAGGGCGAAGTCCATTCAGTCAGCGTACTTCGCCAGCTGGTGAAGGTCATCGTTATCACAAAGGATGAGAAGGAAATCAGAGAATACCGTGTGGACCAGCTGAAGTTTAAACCGAGGCGGCGCAAGGATAAAGGCTCTGTAGCGGATGCGGAGCTGAAGGCTCTGGAGGCCCTGGAGAAAAAGGAAGGGAAATCCAAGTTAGATGATAATTGAGCTAAAAAGTGATGAACGGCTTGATGATTTACAGAGGAATGGTTATCAGATCATTCAGAAGAAGAACGGGTTCTGTTTTGGTATGGATGCAGTGCTTTTGTCAGGCTTTGCGAGGATGAAGCAAGGGGAGAAGGCCATTGATCTGGGAACCGGAACAGGGATTATCCCGATTCTTCTGGAAGCGAAATATGAAGGCGAACATTATACGGGGCTGGAGATTCAGGATGAGATGGCGGACATGGCCGCGCGCAGTGTGGCGCTCAATCACTTAGAAGAGAAGGTCTCGATCGTAAAAGGCGATATCAAGGAAGCCAGCCGGTTGTTTGGTGCGGCTTCCTTTGACGTGGTGACATCGAATCCGCCCTATATGAACGATGCCCATGGACTGAAAAATCCGGACCTGCCAAAGGCGATTTCCCGGCATGAAGTGCTCTGCACACTGGATGATGTGACGAGGGAGGCCGCGAGACTGCTGCGGCCGGGCGGGAGATTTTATATGGTGCACAGGCCGCACCGGCTGATTGAGATTATTACCGCACTTACGAAGTATAAGCTGGAGCCGAAGCGGATGAAGATGGTTCATCCGTTTGTGGAGAAGGATGCCAATATGGTTCTGATCGAGGCTGTACGCGGAGGAAAATCCATGATTAAGGTGGAGGCGCCGATTGTGGTTTATCAGGAGCTGGGGGTGTATACGCAGGAGATTTATGACATTTATGGGTATTGAAGGGCTGGATTAGTGGGGCTGGTAAAGCTATTATAACGGAAAAGTTGGTTAAGCAGATGGAAAATCAGAAAACAGGTAAGCTGTATTTATGTGCGACGCCCATTGGTAATTTAGATGATATTACTTTACGGGTTTTGAATACATTAAAGGAAGTGGATTTGATTGCGGCGGAGGACACCCGGCACAGCATTAAGCTGTTAAACCACTTTCATATTAAGACGCCTATGACAAGTTATCATGAATATAATAAAGTGGACAAGGCTAAGTATCTGGTGGAGCAGATGAAAAATGGGGTTTCGATTGCATTGATTACAGATGCGGGAACGCCCGGGATCTCTGATCCAGGCGAAGAACTGGTGAGACAGTGCTATGAGGCGGGAGTACCGCTTACATCTCTGCCTGGGCCAGCGGCCTGTATCACGGCTCTGACGATATCGGGACTGGCTACAAGGCGTTTTTGCTTTGAGGCATTTCTCCCTTCGGATAAGAAGGAAAAACAGTGGATTCTGGAGGAACTGAAACGGGAGACGAGAACCATTATTCTATATGAAGCGCCTCACCGGCTGGTCAGAACGCTGGAGGAGCTGAGGGAGGCCCTGGGAAACAGGAGAATTACGATATGCCGGGAATTGACGAAACGGTATGAAACGGTATTTCAGACTACGTTTGAAGAGGCACTGGCGGTCTATGAGACTGAGGAGCCGAGAGGCGAGTGCGTTGTTGTAATCGAAGGAAAGAGCATCAGTGAAATCAGGGAAGAGCGGATGAAAACGTTTGAGGAGATGTCTTTGGAAGAACATATGGAGTTGTATGAGAAACAGGGAATAGAGCGAAAAGAAGCCATGCGCATGGTGGCAAAGGACCGGGGAATCAGTAAAAGGGATGTCTATCAGCAGCTGATGAAGTAAAAGGGGATCATGGAACTGCTGGTTCCGTATAAAGGGCCGGATCGAGAAGATCCGGCTTTTCATATATTGGTCAGATGGTGTAATACCGTTGTATCTAGCGAAGCAGAGGAAAATATCCTGTCAGCTTATTCACGGTTTTTTTTGGTCCGCAGATTGCAATTCCGAGATAGGTAAATGATTTTTCCTCGGTGGCAGCGGCCTTATCGATAAATTCTTCATAAGTCTTACAGCTCTGTGCCGTATCGGAGAAATCCACCACGGTCAGATCAGCGTATTCTGGACGGTAAAGCTGTTCCCTCAATTCCCGTATCTTCGCACCGTCAGCCTTCAAAACAGGTACCGGAAACTGAATGATTCCCCGGTGGGAGCAGCCGGTCTTGTCCGTGACGTCAGGTCCCACGGTATCCGGCATCTCTTTGCCAAGCGTGATTCCCATAATTCCGGCCGTGTTGGCGATCAGGCCGGCGGGGAGTGTCTCATCGATGACCATTACACATTTTTCATTCTGCAAATCCATTTGTATTACTTCCTTTTCTGTTTGTTGCTTTATTTTACCACTTGTCCGGCGAAATTTCTTGAACGATGTGGCATATTGCAGGATACAGAAAAGGGAGATTCCTTATCTGCAGTCAGGTGTCTCTCTTTTTCCGTAACAGCATTTCAGTTTTTCACTTTTTTCCAATCACGGAACCAGCCCCTCACCAGTTCGATATCCTCCTCACACAAGCCGGCCACATCTTCTTCTGCCATACCCCGTAAATACATATTTTTCGCCATAATCTGCTCCGCCTCTAATTTTCCTTCCAGTCTTCCTTCTATCCTTCCATCCTCAATCATTCCCCGTATCGCTTCGCACATGTTGATTTTTTCTCCTTTCTCTCTGTATGTTTCCTTTACTGCTTCCAGTTCCTTCGATCCGGACATCACGGTGATTACATCGTATGCATCTTCACTCAGCTGCTCAAAGCTTTCCCGGTGTCCAAACACATAACTGCGCTCTGCTTCCTTATCCCCGGAAAAACCTATAAACCCAAATACTTCCCGCAGATCGGTCTGAAAGAGATCGGTATCTTTAAAACGTCTGACCTCCAGAACATGCAGCCTGTAGTTGTTAAACAGATTCTTCAGACCTTCCGGTATCTCCTCAAAATTGATAAGCGAATATAGATCCCCTGCGCCATCCCACGGTTTTGCACCGTAGTACAGAACGATGGTAAAAATTGCGTTTAACCGGTCTTCTTTCCGAAAACCGCCGAGAAACTCCCCTCTCGACAGGCCCCTGGCCTTTCGATTCTTTTTCTGGATTCTCCGCATCTGTTCGTCGTATCCGGCGGCATCCTCGAGCATGACCGGACCGGCATCCCATAATGAACCAGATCCTGATGCTCCAGAGCGATAACCGCAAAGTTCATCCCCATGACTACCCGCTTTACCGCATCACGGTATTTCTGGACTGCAAACCACTTTCTCACTGTCCCAAAAACACCGGTCACCAGGATATTTTTTTCTAAGATATCCGAGCCGGATACCACCTGTTCACCGGAAAACACGTATCCGTTAATCAGATCCGCATATCGGTCCTCATCTTCAAAATATCTGGCCAGGGCAATATCCTTTTTTCCCATACACATGTACTCCCGCTTTCAATTTTACGCAGGAAGAGAAGAATTCCATACCATAATTATAAAGGGCATCTACGTAAAATACAAGTGTTGGAGCTCTTTTTACTCTTCCTTTTGTTATTATTTACTTTTAATAGTTTTACGTTGCTTTGGATTTCATTGGCGAAGTGCCGGAATTATTTCAATCTACATTTTGAACCCATATATCATTCAAAATGACACAGCAGCTTTGCTGCTTTTTATCCGGTGCCGGATAGTCTTGACCTCATGTCAGTGGGGATTATATGTCCACCACTGCCGATAAGTTTGCTTTTGGCGATTCAGCCCTCCACCTGTAGAGGTGGGGGAATCCTCGCTTATTTTGTTGAAAAAATTAGATAAAAAAATTAGATAAAAACGAAATAACTTCAGGGTGTGACTGAATACATCAATTTACAATATATAATACTTCATTTTAGAGTGAAAAGCAAGAGAAATTGATTTTTTTAACTAAAATAGCCTCTGCTTATGCCCGAAACCGGAACAGGAATGGCCGGGGAAAGCGCCAGAGCCAAAGTGGGCGGTGAGGTGCCGGGCTGACCTGGAATAGTAGTAATCCGCAGCCGCTACTCAAAAATTTTTCTTGACAAACGAATTGGGATTGTATAGAATTGGTTTGAATATCAAAATATTTGAAACGAAAAATATCAGAGACAGGTGAAAACCACGGGTTTTCCCATTTACCTGGATGTGTGTATCACAGCACGAATGGGGGAAATTATGACGACTAGAATTATAGGAACAGGTTCGGCTGTGCCGAAACAGGTGGTAACCAATGACGATCTGGCAAAGATCGTGGATACCAGCGATGAATGGATCAGGCCGAGAACCGGAATCCGGGAAAGACGGATTGCAGCGGCGGAGTCGGGAACAACCGATCTGGCAGCAGAGGCGGCGAGAATGGCGATTGAGCAGTCTGGGATTAAGCCCGAAGAGCTGGACATTATCGTACTTGCGACTTCCTCGGGTGACTGCTGTTTTCCAAATGGTGCCTGTGAGGTACAGGCCGCGGTCGGCGCGGTCAATGCGGTGGCGTTTGATATAAGTGCTGCGTGTTCGGGATTTGTTTTTGCATTAAACACGGTACATAGCTTTCTGTCTGCGGGGATCTACCGGACGGGGCTTGTGATCGGGGCGGATACACTCAGCAAACTGGTGGACTGGAATGACCGGAGCACCTGCGTTCTCTTCGGAGACGGGGCGGGAGCAGCTGTCGTAAGGGCAGAGGACACCGGAGTCATAGGACTGACTATGGGTGCGGACGGAACGAAAGGCGATGTTTTAAAATGCGGCGGACGCACTACGGGAAATTTCCTGACAGGAAAGAAACCGGAATTAGGCTATATGTCCATGGATGGCCAGGAAGTTTTCAGATTTGCGGTTAAGACCGTACCGGAGGCGATCAAAAAGACACTTGCCGGAAGCGGAACCGAATTAGAGGAAATTAAATATTTTATTCTGCATCAGTCCAATTACCGGATTTCCGAATCCATAGCGAAAAGACTTAAATTACCGATGGATAAGTTTCCAGCGAATTTAGAGCGGTATGGTAATACTTCCGGGGCGTCGGTGCCCATCCTTTTAGATGAGCTGAACCGCGAAGGAAAATTAAAGCCGGGCGATAAATTGCTTTTAGCCGGTTTTGGTGCAGGGTTAACCTGGGGAACCACTCTTCTGGAGTGGTAATTAAAAAGACTAATACTTTGAAAATCAAAGTAATTAGATAAATATTAAAAAGATGAATGAAATAAAAGATGGAAAAGTGAAGAGGAGAATGAAACCATGTTAGAGAAGATGAAAGAGATTATCGCAGAGCAGTTAAATGTAGACGCAGAGGCCGTTACAGCAGAATCTTCCTTTAAAGAGGATTTAGGAGCAGATTCCCTGGACTTATTCGAACTTGTTATGGCATTGGAGGATGAGTACTCTGTAGAGATCCCTTCTGAAGATTTAGAGAAGCTGACAACTGTAGGTGCGGTTATGGACTATTTAAAAGCAAAGGGCGTGGAAGGCTGATGAAAACCAGAATAACGGAACTTTTAGGAATTAAACACCCGATTATTCAGGGTGGAATGGCCTGGGTTGCGGAACATCATCTGGCTGCTGCTGTATCGGAAGCCGGCGGGCTGGGACTGATCGGCGGAGCCAATGCTCCGGCCGAAGTGGTCAGAGAAGAGATCCGCAAGGCGAAAGCGCTGACAGACAAGCCGATTGGCGTCAATGTCATGCTGCTGAGCCCTCATGCCGATGAGGTGGCAAAGGTTGTTGTGGAAGAAGGAATCGGTGTGGTAACCACCGGAGCCGGAAACCCGGAGAAGTATATTGAGATGTGGAAGGCTGCCGGAGTTAAAATTATTCCGGTTGTGGCTTCTGTGGCACTGGCTAAGAGAATGGAACGGTATGGCGCAGATGCGGTTGTAGCAGAAGGATGTGAATCCGGCGGCCATATCGGCGAGCAGACTACCATGACACTGGTGCCTCAGGTCGCGGATGCTGTTTCCATACCGGTTATCGCGGCAGGCGGAATCGGCGACGGACGCGGAATTGCAGCGGCATTTATGCTTGGCGCGGAGGCAGTACAGATTGGCACGAGATTTGTAGTTTCTGACGAGTCCATTGTACATGAGAATTATAAGCAGCGCATTATCAAGGCAAAGGACATCGATTCGGCGGTTACGGGACGTTCCCACGGCCATCCGGTCAGATGTTTAAGAAATCAGATGACCAGGGAATACGTAAAGCTGGAGCAGGAAGGCAAGAGCTTCGAGGAACTGGAGTACTTAACTCTCGGAAAGCTGAGAGAGGCCGTACAGGAGGGCGATATCACAAACGGTACCGTCATGGCAGGCCAGATTGCAGGTATGATCAGCAAGACTCAGACCTGTAAGGAAATGATTGATGAGATGATGGAACAGGCAGAGAAACTGCTGAACCGCTAATAAAAACGGCGGAACGGACATGGAAACTGCCGGTCAGGTAAGTAAAAATGATGGTACGGATCAGAAACTGCCGGACCAGCAATTGAAAAAAGGAGTTACGGATTATGAGCAAGACTGCATTTATTTTCCCGGGACAGGGTGCACAGTACTGTGGAATGGGCCAGGATTTTTACGAGAATACAAAGACTGGAAAAGCGATTTTTGACATGGCGTCAGAGCTGCTTGGATTTTCTGTGCCGGAGCTGTGCTTTGAGAAGAACGACAGGCTGGATATCACGGAATACACACAGGCCGCCATGGTAACTGCCAGCATTGCCATGATGCGTGTTCTGGAAGAGACAAAAGGCGTGAGGCCGGATGTGGCTGCAGGACTGAGCCTGGGAGAATACCCTGCACTTGCTGCCGCGGGCGTGATGAGCGACGCGGATGCGATCCGTACCGTAAGACAGAGGGGAATCCTCATGCAGGAGGCGGTTCCGGTGGGAATCGGAGCCATGGCCGCCATCCTGGCACTGGATGCATCTAAAATAGAAGAGGTATTAAGCGGTATTGACGATGTTTCCATCGCCAACTATAACTGTCCGGGCCAGATCGTCATATCGGGACGGAAAGAGGCAGTGGAAGAGGCTAATGCAAAGCTGCTGGAGGCGGGAGCAAAGCGTGCCGTCATGTTAAATGTCAGCGGACCATTTCATTCCGCCATGCTCGCGGAAGCCGGCAGAAAGCTGGGTCAGGTACTGGCCGGTGTGACGATCCATACTCCGGTTATTCCGTATGTCGCCAACGTTACGGCTCAGTACGTGACGAAGGCAGAGGATGTGAGACCGCTTTTAGAGAAACAGGTGTCTTCCTCCGTCAGATGGCAGCAGAGCGTGGAAGCCATGCTGCAGGATGGAGTGGACACATTTATAGAAATCGGGCCGGGAAAGACACTGGCCGGGTTTATGAGAAAGATAACAAGAGATGTAAAAGTCATTAATATAGAAAAACTCGAAGATATTGGGAGGATGCCGGAATGTTAGAAGGAAAAACAGCTGTTGTGACCGGTGCCGGAAGAGGAATCGGGCGGGCGATCGCGCTTCGTCTGGCTGCGGAAGGCGCGACCGTCATTGTAAATTATAATGGTTCCGCGAAACGTGCGGAAGAGGTAGTAAATGAGATTACGGCAGGCGGGGGGAAAGCGGAAGCGATCCAGTGCAGCGTATCTGATTTCGAAAGCGTTGCGGCCATGATGGACGGTGTCATTAAGAAGTATGGCTCCATCGATATTCTGGTAAATAACGCCGGAATTACAAAGGATAACCTTCTGATGAAAATGTCGGAAGAGGATTTCGACGCAGTGATCGATACCAATTTGAAGGGCGTGTTTAACTGCATGAAGCATGTGGCACGGCAGATGATTAAGCAGAGAGGCGGCAGAATCATCAATATTTCTTCCGTTTCCGGTGTGCTCGGCAATGCGGGGCAGGCCAATTACTGTGCGGCCAAGGCCGGTGTGATCGGACTGACAAAATCCTTTGCCAGGGAAGTGGCCAGCAGGGGAATTACGGTGAATGCGGTGGCTCCCGGATTTATTGAGACGGAAATGACGGAGGTTCTGTCCGATGCGGTTAAGGCAGGAGCGACAGAACAGATCCCGATGAAACATTTTGGAACCACTGAGGATATTGCCGGTGCGGTAGCATTTTTGGCATCCGGTGCGGCTGGCTACATTACCGGACAGGTGATCTGCGTGGACGGCGGAATGGCGATGTAATAAGGAGAGAGCGATATGAAGACAAGAGTTGTAGTTACCGGTATGGGCGCAATTACACCGATCGGAAATGATGTAGAGAGTTTCTGGAACGGACTGAAAGAAAAAAAAGTGGGAATCGGACCGATTACCCAGTTTGATACAACGGATTACAAGGCAAAGCTTGCGGCCGAAGTAAAGGATTTTGATGCTAAGAACTATATGGACCCGAAGGCCGCAAAACGTATGGAGCGTTTCTCCCAGTTTGCAGTAGCTGCCTCAAAGGAAGCTTTGGAGAATTCCGGCATTGATATGGAACAGGAGGACCCGTACCGCGTAGGCGTCTGTCTGGGATCCGGTATCGGAAGTCTTCAGGCTATGGAACGGGAGCACAAAAAGCTTCTGGAAAAGGGGCCGGGCCGTGTGAATCCGCTCCTGGTACCGATGATGATCTGCAATATGGCAGCAGGAAATGTGGCAATCCAGTTCGGATTAAAGGGAAAATGTTTTAACGTGGTAACGGCCTGTGCCACAGGAACTCATTCCATCGGTGAAGCATTCCGCTCCATTCAGTATGGGGAGGCGGACGTCATGGTTGCCGGAGGAACGGAAGCCAGTATTGCACCGATCGGCGTGGCTGGTTTTACCTCTCTGACTGCTCTTACTACGGTGACAGACCCGCTGCGCGCTTCCATTCCTTTCGATCAGGACAGAAGTGGTTTTGTTATGGGAGAGGGTGCCGGTGTTGTCGTTCTGGAGTCTTTAGAGCACGCTCTTGCAAGAAATGCGGCCATTTATGCTGAGGTGATCGGATACGGATCAACCTGTGACGCTTACCATATCACATCTCCTGCAGAGGACGGAAGCGGAGCTGCCAGAGCGATGGTGAATGCCATAAATGACGGCGGTATCAGACCGGAGGATGTGGATTATGTCAACGCACACGGAACCAGCACGCATCACAACGATTTATTTGAGACCATGGCAATCAAATCGGCGCTTGGAGACCATGCAAAACAGGTGAAGATCAACTCAACCAAGTCCATGATCGGCCATCTGCTGGGTGCTGCAGGCGGCGTGGAATTCATTGCCTGTGTAAAATCGATTCAGGATGGTTTTGTTCACGCAACGGCCGGCCTTGAGACGGAGGGAGAAGGCTGCGACTTAGACTACACGAAGGGCGAGGGCGTTTCCTGTGAAGTAAATGTGGCAATCAGCAACTCTCTTGGATTTGGCGGTCATAATGCCAGTATTTTAGTGAAGAAGTTCGAGCAGTAGGAGGCCGGATATGGAGATCAATGATATCATCAGACTGATGCAGGCGGTTTCAGAGAATGGCCTGACCAGCTTTAAAATAGAGGAAGGCAATTTAAAGCTTTCCATCAGGAAAGAAAAAGAACAGATTATAACCGTAGCGGGAAACAGCACGGTGCAGCAGATGGTACCGGCAGCAGGTGCGGCTTTGGAGATGGCAGCGCTTCCGACAGCAGAGATTTTTGCATCGGCGGCAGCAGGCGGAAGTGAAGGTGCGCAGACTGCAGGAAGCACAACGGAGGCCATTGATTCTGATAAAATCGTGGCGTCACCGCTGGTTGGAACCTTTTATAATTCCTCTTCACCGGATGCCGAGCCGTTTGTCAAGGTTGGAGATACGGTAAAGAAGGGGCAGACCCTTGGAATCATCGAGGCCATGAAGCTGATGAACGAAATCGAGAGCGAGTATGACGGCGTTGTAGAAGCCATCCTCGTCTCCAATGAAAATGTGGTGGAATACGGCCAGCCGCTGTTCAGAATCCGGTAAAGGGGCATATAAGACCGTTACTGACAGGAAAGAAAAGTTGAAAAGAGGGAGCGTTATGTTAGGTATTAAGGAAATCGAGGAAATTATTCCTCACAGGCATCCGTTTTTGCTGGTAGACTGCATTGAAGAGCTGGAACCGGGTGTCCGTGCCGTGGGATATAAATGTGTTACGTTTGATGAACCGTATTTCCAGGGGCATTTTCCGCAGGAGCCGGTTATGCCGGGTGTACTGAGAATTGAGGCGCTGGCACAGGTAGGAGCAGTTGCTATCTTAAGTGAAGAGGCAAATAAGGGAAAACTGGTATTTTTTGGCGGAATCGACAAAGCGAAGTTCAAGTATAAAGTAGTTCCGGGCGACCGCATGCGTCTGGAATGTGAAATCATCAAGCGCAAGGGGCCGGTAGGCGTTGGCAGGGCTGTAGCAACGGTCGACGGTAAAATCGCCGCTTCCGCGGAACTGACATTTATGATTGGATAGGTGGACGTCATATGTTTGATAAAATATTGATCGCAAACCGCGGCGAGATCGCGGTGCGTATTATCCGGGCATGCCGGGAAATGGGAATCAAGACGGTAGCGGTCTATTCTGAAGCGGACCGTGATTGTCTGCATACGCTTCTGGCAGATGAGGCCATCTGCATCGGCCCGGCGCCATCCACCCAGAGTTACTTAAATATGGAGCGGATTCTGACTGCCACGGTGGCGATGAAGGCGGATGCCATCCATCCGGGATTTGGTTTCCTCTCGGAGAATGCCAGATTTGCCGAACTGTGTGAAAAATGCAATATTACATTTATCGGTCCATCCGCTGAGATTATCAATAAGATGGGCAATAAATCCGAGGCGAGAAAGACCATGATGGAAGCCGGAGTTCCGGTCGTTCCAGGCGGCAAGGAGGCTGTCCACGAAGTGGAGGAGGCCCGTCTCGTAGCGGAAAAAATCGAATATCCGGTGATGATCAAGGCATCGTCAGGCGGCGGAGGAAAGGGCATGCGTATCTCCAGAGGTCCGGAAGATTTCGATGCAAATTTCCAGAATGCTCAGATGGAGTCTGTTAAGGGATTTTCTGACGATACGATGTATATTGAAAAGTATATTGAGAAGCCAAGGCATATCGAGTTTCAGATTATGGCGGATAAGTATGGAAATGTCGTCCATTTGGGAGAACGTGACTGTTCCATTCAGAGACGCCACCAGAAGGTGCTGGAGGAATCTCCGTCCGCTGCCATTTCTGAAGAACTGCGGAAGCGGATGGGAGATACGGCGGTCCGTGCGGCAAAGGCTGTAGGTTATGAGAATGCCGGAACCATAGAATTTCTGCTGGATAAGCATAAGAACTTTTATTTCATGGAAATGAATACAAGAATCCAGGTGGAGCATCCGGTAACGGAGCTGGTATCTGGACTGGACTTGATAAAAGAGCAGATTCGTGTGGCGGCAGGAGAGCCGTTAAGTGTGTCCCAGGATGACATAAAACTCACAGGCCATGCCATCGAATGCAGAATTAATGCAGAAAATCCGGAAAAGAACTTTATGCCGTGTCCCGGACTGATTACGAATGTCCACGTACCGGGAGGCAATGGAGTCCGTGTAGACACCCACATTTATAATGATTATAAAGTCCCGGCAAACTACGATTCCATGCTGATGAAGCTGATCGTCCATGGAAAAGACCGTACAGAGGCGATTGCCAAGATGCGAAGCGCGCTGGGAGAATTGATTATAGAGGGAATTGAGACAAATGTAGACTTTCAGTTCGATATCCTGAGTCACGAAGCGTATCAGGCTGGAGATATAGATACAGATTTCATACCGAAATACTTTGCGTAAGCAATGAGCAGTGCACCCAGATGAAATTTCGTATTCTCAGATGCAAGCTCGCTTGTATCTGAGAATGCGGAGTTTCATCTGGGTATGGGGCGAATGCCCGACAGCCATGGGACGCCAAAGGCGTTCCATGGCTGTCCACTGCGGATGTATCATCCTAATCACCTCACAGCTGCCTCTCCCTAATCCTCATTTTTCTTTCTTAAAGGAGCAAAAACCATGTTAAGAGACATGTTTAAAAAAACCTACACACTTATCGACAGCAAATATAAAACGCCCGACAAGGCAGACGAACCGAACATTCCGGCCGGTCTGTGGAGAAAGTGCAACAAATGCGGTCAGCCTATTTACGCAGAGGATGTCAAAAACAATTTTTATATTTGTCCGAAATGTAAAGGTTATTTCCGTGTCCACGCTTACCGCAGAATCGAGATGACCGCGGATGCAGGCAGCTTCGAGGAATGGGATAAAGAAATGGAATTTGCCAATCCTCTGGATTTTCCCGGTTACGAAAAGAAAATCGAGGCGGCCAGGGAGAAGACGAAATTAAACGAAGCCATTGTAACTGGAAAATGTACCATAGGCGGCGAGCCTGCGGTCTTAGGTGTCTGTGATGCCAGATTCATCATGAGCAGCATGGGTCACGTGGTCGGTGAAAAGATTGCAAGGGCGGTAGAGCGTGCCACAAAGGAACAGCTTCCTGTTATTATATTTGCCTGTTCCGGCGGCGCCAGAATGCAGGAGGGAATCGTGTCCCTGATGCAGATGGCGAAGACCTCTGCGGCATTAAAGCGCCATCACAACGCGGGACAGCTGTTTATCAGTGTTCTGACTGATCCGACGACAGGCGGCGTGACAGCCAGCTTTGCGATGCTGGGCGATATCATTCTGGCGGAGCCGGGAGCGTTAATCGGCTTTGCGGGTCCCAGGGTTATCGAGCAGACCATTGGCCAGAAGCTGCCGGAGGGCTTCCAGCGTTCCGAGTTCTTACAGGACCACGGCTTTGTGGATAAAATCGTAAAGCGCGAGGACATGAAATCCACAATTGCCGCCATTTTAAAGCATCATCATCCACATACATGGGCACAAAACGGTGAAAAATCATTTTCCCCTGTGGATAACTGTTTAAAACCAGAAGCCTTCAGTGGAAAAGATAAAAAGGCGAAAAACCGCAGGAATAAAAAGACGCCATGGGATACCGTACAGCTTTCCAGAAGCGCGGAACGCCCGGCAGCCAGTGATTATATCAATGCAGTATTTGATGATTTTATGGAATTCCATGGAGACCGTTACTTTGGCGACGACGGAGCCATCGTGGGCGGCATCGCCTCCTTCCACGGCATGCCCGTGACCGTCATCGGACAGGAAAAGGGAAAGAATACAAAGGACAATATCAGGCGCAATTTCGGAATGCCATCCCCCGAAGGATACAGAAAAGCGCTGCGCCTGATGAAGCAGGCGGAGACCTTTGGCCGTCCCATCATCTGTTTTGTGGATACGCCAGGTGCGTTCTGCGGACTGGAGGCAGAAGAGCGGGGCCAGGGAGAGGCGATTGCCCGGAACCTGTTTGAAATGGCCGATATCACCGTTCCAATACTTTCCATCGTAATCGGAGAGGGCGGAAGCGGCGGTGCGCTCGCAATGGCGGTGGCCAATGAAGTCTGGATGCTGGAAAATTCTATTTATTCGATCCTGTCTCCGGAAGGGTTTGCCTCCATCCTTTATAAAGACAGCAAGAAGGCCAGCGACGCGGCGCGCGTTATGAAGATTACCGCCAGGGATTTAATGGAGCTGGGACTGATCGAGAGAATTATTGCAGAAGAGGAGCCGGCTTCGGCAGAGAACCTGACAACTTTAGCCGGGGAGATGGAGACCGCCATGGAGGCGTTTTTCGATAAATACGCGGCCATGAAGAAAGAAGAAATCGCCTCCGGGCGGTATGACAGATTTAGGAGAATGTAATGGGAAATTTAAAACCATTGGTAATAGGAGAACTCATAGTTCCGAAGCCGGTTATTCAGGGCGGAATGGGAGTTGGAATCAGCCTCTCATCCCTGGCAGGCGCAGTGGCAAAAGCAGGCGGCATGGGAATCATTTCTACCGCACAGATCGGTTTTAAGGAACCGGATTTTGCGGATCATTCGCTGGAAGCAAACTTAAGAGCGATTGGTAAAGAATTTAAGAAGGCCAGGGAGATTGCCGCGGAAGGCGTGATTGGATTTAACATCATGGTGGCAACGAAAAATTATGCCATGTATGTCAAAGAGGCGATAAAGGCCGGTGCGGATATTATTATCTCGGGAGCGGGGCTTCCCGTCAGTCTTCCGGCATATTTAGCCGAAGCGGCGGCAGAAATGAAATCGGCCGGGCTTGGAGAGACGGTAAAGACGAAAATCGCACCGATTGTATCATCTGTCAAGTCAGCCATGGTTATTTTAAAGATGTGGGACCGCAAGTTTGGACGTGTGCCGGATCTGGTGGTGATTGAGGGACCGTTAGCCGGTGGCCACCTGGGATTTTCACGAGAATCCTTAACTGAGCTGGGAGTGGATACGCCGGATGTGGAGCACACCTATCACCAGGATGCCTATGATGAGGAAATCAGGGGGATTATCCGTCTGGTAGGGGAATACGCGGAGAAGTATCAGACAAAGATTCCGGTGGTGACGGCGGGAGGCATCTACAGCCATGAGGATGTGATGCACCAGATTGATTTAGGAGCCGACGGCGTCCAGGTAGCGACCCGCTTTGTAACTACTGAAGAGTGCGACGCGCCCGAGGAATTCAAGCAGGCTTATATCCGGTCCTCCAAAGAAGATATCGTGATTACAAAAAGCCCTGTGGGCATGCCGGGGCGGGCAATTCATAACGCCTTTTTAAGCGGTGTCGGCCAGACTCCGTTTAAGCTGGAGCACTGTTACCAGTGTCTCGAGAAATGTGATAAAAAGACGATTCCTTACTGTATTACCAAAGCGCTGGTAAATTCCGCCGAGGGGCATACGGATGAAGGACTGGTGTTCTGCGGGAGCAATGCGTTCCGGGCGGAGCGGATTGAGACGGTGGATGAGGTAATGAAATCGTTGGTTGGAGAATGAGAGACTTATAAAAGTGTTGGTCAGCCGCAAATTCAATTTGTTAAAGCGCATTGGGGCTATAAGGGAATAAAATGAAAAGTATAAGATATGCAATTCGACATAAATTGCATATCTTATACTTTTTTTGTGCTTTTTTCGGCATTTTAAATAAAATATATATTGACAATGCATAGCTGAAATAGTATATTATTATGCATAAGGGCGATATATAGATATAATAATATATCAATATATCAATACAACCGAAAACATAAAATTACGGTAAAAAAGGAGAAAAGGTATGAAAAGAAGAATTTTGGCAGCAATGTTAACATTTACGCTTGCAGCAGGAAGTCTTATGGGCTGTTCAGGTAATCATTCTGTGCCAGCTGAACAGGGGGAGTCAGCGAAGAATACAGATACGCAGGCTGCTGAAGCAGGAGTTACAGAGACAGGGCAAAGTACAGTATCTTCCAACACCGGAAAAGTGGAGTTTTGGAATGATAAACTTTCCGGAACAGAACAGACCGATTTGGACAAGCTTGCGCAAAGTGCATCTTTAGCCAGCGGGATTGACGTTGAGTTTATTTCCTATACAGATGTGGCTTCTATGAGAACAGCTGTGGAACAGTCCATAAATTCAGCGGATGCACCTGGTCTTTTTACATGGTGGAGTGGTGTTGACTTAAAAACACTTGCAGATGCAGGTGTTGTTGAAGATTTAACGGATGTATGGGAGGAATATATCATTCCTAATGGTGTTCCGGAAAACGTAACGGATTCTCTTACTTTTGACGGAAAGATTTATGCAGCTCCGTACAGCATCATTTATAGTGCGATCGTTTATAATAAGGATATATTTGATCAGTATGACTTAAAAGAACCGGAAACATTTGAGGAATTTGAAAATGTCTGCCAGACACTGGTTGATCACGGAGTTACACCAATGGGTGTTGATGCAGGGAATGGCTTATGGGGTTTTAAGTGGTTTGAATGTCTGTTGGCAGCATATGATCCGCAGCTTTATCTTGATCTTTGTGCAAATAAGGTGAAATATACGGATGACCGGATTGTTGAGGTAATGAATAAGTGGAAAGAGATGTATGATAAGGGATTTTTCTCGATTCCGATGGATCAGACAGATTTGCACAAAGCGGAAGCTACTGGTGAGATTGCCATGCAGGAAGCGGCTGATTATGAAAGTGTTAATCTCTGTGACAATTTTGGAGGCGGTAATTATGATACTTTTGTAATGCCAACAAGAAACCCTGATATTAAGAAAACAGTTTTTTTTGAAATAGCACCAATCTGTGTGGCCAGGAACAGTGCGGATAAGGAATCTGCACTGGAAGTCCTTAAGACATGGTATGGTAAAGAAAACCAGACAGTCTTTAATGAAGTTACAAGCTTCAACTGTTCTTCCAATGTTGAAAATAATAATAACTGTGCAAAAGAAATGACAGAATTTGCTGTGGATTCGGATCATTATAATTTAATGCTCCGATATTATGAAAATGTAGCGAATACCGATATTCGAGACGTAGCTATTGAGCAGCTTTTAAAATTTGAACTCGGTGATACAACTGTCCAGGATGCGCTGGGTACAATTCAGGCGAAAGCGGATGAAGTTTTAGGAGAAGGGTACGCCGATTAACACCAGACAGCCTGAAGGGTGTGAAAGCATTCTTCAGGCTAAATCATATGAGGTATAAGATGAGCAAGACTGAAAAAATAAAAAATAAAAGTAATTGGGTTGATTATCTTTACATACTGCCTGCTGTAATTTTAGTTGCGGCCTTTTTTATTTCATCCATTATCTATACTACTTATATCAGTTTTTTTGATTGGAACGGAATAGGTGAAAAAATATTTGTTGGATTTCAAAATTATAGTTCTCTATTTAAAGACAGTAATTTTTTAATCTCGATGCTGAACACCATTATCTGGGTGGCGGCATCTCTTGTCACTTCCCTGCTGATACCGTTTATTCTGGCAGCACTGATTACAAGAAGTTCAGGTACTAAATTATTTCGCAGTATTTTTTATTTTCCTGCAACTCTGTCCGGAACGGTGGGGGGACTTATTATATCATCATTGCTGTCAACATATGGTCTTCCTGCACTTTTAGGACAGATCATGGGAAATACTACGAGGTCAAATTGGCTGAATACACCGTATTTCAATACATTTTTGATGATTTGCGCAGGTGTATGGCAGGGAGTGGGACTAAATATGCTGCTTTTTATAGCAGGTATAAAAAATATGGATTCATCTCCTATAGAATCGGCAATGATTGATGGTGCGAAAGGTCTTAAACTTTATACCAATGTGGTGATTCCGATTATTAAGCCTACAATTGTTGTGGTCATGCTTATGACACTGGTAAATAGTTTTAAGGTATTTGATATTATTTGGGTTACAACAAAAGGAGGCCCTTACCGCACATCTGAGACTCTTGCTTTTACTATGTATCAGGAATCATTTGGTCATGGCAGATATGGAAGAGGATCTGCGGTTGCTGTAGTATTATCACTTATTATTCTGGTGGTATCATACTTTAATATCAAAAATTCTTATAAAGATGTCTGAGGGCGTGTATGATTAAAACAAGCAAAAAAATAACAATAATAATTGATATAATCCTGGTAATATTTGGTATAATATGGATTATGCCTTTGTTTTTCGTAATTATGAATCTTTTTAAAACAAAGCAGGAGTACAATCTGGGCTCTTTATGGGTATTACCCGAACATTTTAATGTTGGAATCATTGCCAATAACTTCAAAAATCTGATAGTAAATAAACTCTTTTTATCTTTTGGCTCTACTTTTTTATATTGTGGTGTGGGAGCTGTTTCTGGTGTATTTATAGCTCTTCTTGCTGGATATGGGCTCACTCATACAAGCATAAAGCATAAAAATTTTTGGTTTCTGGTGATTTACAGCGGAACTGTTTTTCCGTTTGAATCGTATCTGATACCTGTTTATAAGGCTTATTATAATATAGGACTGTATAATACCAGAACTGGTATGACATTATTTTTTATGGCCCTCTGTATACCGTTCGCAATGTTCGTTTTTCGTAATTTTTTTCTTGGAGTGGATAATGAAATTTGTGAGGCAGCAAAAATTGATGGGGCGAACAGCTGGCAAACGCTGATTAAAATTATGCTCCCAATGGCAAAGGCTCCACTTGCGATTGTTCTCCTTCAGCAGTTCACTGCCTGCTGGAATAATCTTATGTTTGGTCTTACATTTGTAAAATCAGCAAATATCAGGCCGGTTATGGCAAGTCTGTCACTGATTGGAACTGCAAATGTCCCATTAATGTTTCTTGCATGTATTTTTGTATCAATACCGGCAGTCATATTATTTTTCCTGTTGAGGGATCAGCTTGTAGTTGGGTATGCATATACCACAAAATAGGGGGTGTAGGAAAACATATGAAAGTAAAAGAGTTAATAAGGGATTTAAAGACATGGAATGATATTCCTGTAGATGAGAGTAATACATGCGATACCGTTAAAGCAGGCAGTGTTGAAAAAGAGGTTCACAGGGTTGCGCTTGCAATGTTTGGTACCGTTGATGTGATGAAACAGGTAATGGACTGGAACGCTGATTTACTGATTGTTCATGAGCCACTCTATTACGATCATATGGATAAATTACATAACTTTACGATTATAAAAGAAAAACAACATATGATTACCAACAGCGGATTGACAATTTTTCGTTTTCATGATTATGCACATGCAATGAATCCTGATATGATTTGTGCAGGTGAAATAAAGTATGCAGGTCTGGAGGGGGAAATCAAAGAAAGAGAACGATTTGGTGTAACGTCATTTATTTTGAAGGAACCGCTTACATCGGAAGAGCTTGCAGAGAAATTATTAAAAAACTTAAATTTGAATCAAATCCGTATTTCCGGCTGTACAAATAAAAAGGGAAGCAGGATTGCCTGCTGCTTTGGATCTCCAGGGCAATTATATGAATTATATGAAAATCATGATTTTATTCTTGCAGGGGAGATCAGCGAATGGCAAGATGCTGAAATGGCCAGAGATGCAGCAGCACTTGGATATAATAAGGCGATTCTGGCTCTGGGCCATGAAACTTCAGAAAGAGCTGGTATGATGTATATGAAAGAACTCTGTGCGGATCAATATCCGAACCTGGAATTTAAATATTTTGAGAGTAAATCAGTTGTTTCAAAAGAATTTTAATAAATTTTCCCATTGGTTTTGAAACCTGTATTTATGTTGAAAAAGATTAGTTAAAGATGTAGAATGTAACGATAAAATAAAAGAGGGAAAGGAAAACAGGGGATAAATAATATGGTTAATGAACCAATGTATAAGAAAATATATGATGAACTGCTGGAAGGAATTAGGGAGGGAAAATATCCGCCGGGATGCAGACTGCCTTCCGAAAAAGAGTTAATGGATATGTATCAGGTTAGCCGGATTACAGTGAAAAAAGCATTGGAAATTCTGGCATATCGTGGCTTGATACTGCGGAAACCCGGAAAAGGTTCATTTGTAGTATTTGAAAGCAATTTAGAGAAGGCATTGCAGAGTGAAGAGATTATGATGGAAGAGGACATTACGGAAGAGAATCCAAAGACAGCTTCTGTAAGCCAGATGATAGGAGTTATTTTTGATTCTTTTAACGTATCTTTTGGTTGTGAACTGATCAGAGGATTAGAATATGAGTGCAGAAAAAGAGGACTTTTAATGCTTTTTCGCTGTACATACGGTTCCCAGGAAGCAGAAAACTCTGCAATTCACGATATGATTCAAAGTGGTGCGAAGGGACTTATTTTAATATGTTCTCAGGGAGAAGTCTATAATGAGACAGTCCTCGAACTTTATATGAATAAATTTCCTTTGATTTTGTTAGACCGGGAAATGGCGGGTATATCACTTCCTGTCGTAACAACGGATAATTACAAGGCGAGTTGTGAATTGATATCAAGACTCATTGAAGAGGGGCATAAAAAAATATGTTTTGTTTCTCACTCTTCTTTAAATACAACAACGGTAAAGGAACGCTTTAATGGCTACCGGGATACAATGTTAAACAATCAGCTGCCTGCGGACGAAAGTAAGTGGATTACTGATATTGATAAATATCTTCCAAATGGAGAGGTAGATTACCAGGAGGACAACAAAGCAGATTCTGAACTCATGGAATACATACAAAAAAATACAGACATAACGGCCTATTACGCTGTAGACCATGAACTGGGGATGCTTATTTATCAGATCATGAAAGATCTCGGTGTGGAGAAGGAAAAAACAATTGCGTATTTTGATGGATTCGAAGAAAATATAGATCCGTTGCCGATTTTCCCTCATGTTATGCAGGATCAATATCAGATGGGCGTTGAAGCGGTTCGACTTCTGACACACAGACTCAGAGGAGATACGGTTACAGGACGGGAAAATATACCGTACACAATTGAAATGCCAAAAGTAAAAAATGAATAGATAATGCTGTTCTGATAAAGAAGGGAGAACATGCAATGGGCATCATGCATTCAGAATGGAGAGACAGACTTAAACACTGGATACGCACGCTGAAAGAAGACTTTTATCAGCCATTAGGGGAAATCCGGTGGGCGGCGTACTGTACTATGGATCATATTGATAGAGAAGAGGTCTCACAGAAAAGCTTTGTTCCGGTAAAACCCGGATTTACCTGGGGAAAAGAGTATGAATACTGTTGGTTTATAGGGGAATTTGCCCTGCCTGATGAGGCAAAGGGAGAACGGATTGTGCTTAATCTGGCTCCCGGAGGGGAATCCTCTCTGTTTGTAAATGGAGAAGCGTTTGGTACATATCGTGCGGACTGGGTAAAACAGCCTCATCACTATTTTGAAGATAATACGTTGGTAAGGGAAGCAAAGGGAAATGAACATTTTACTATACTCATGGAAACGTATGCAGGCCATTTTTACCCGGACGCCGGCGGCTGTGCAACAGGACCGGTACTTCCAGGGGCGTATGAAGATCCCGCAGTAGAAGGAGAACGGCGCAGACTTGGAAGCTGTACCTATGGAATCTGGAATGAGGCGGCGTACCAGTTGTTTATGGATGTCGATACGTTGTTCGGTCTGCTGGAAGTTTTAGATGAGTCGTCTCTTAGAGCTGCACATATCGCTGAGGCACTGGAACAGTTTACCCTGACAGTAGATTTTGAACAGGAACGAAAGGGACGGATCGAAGATTATAAAAAGGCGAGAGAAATCTTAAAACCGGCGCTGACAGCGGCAAATGGAAATACGGCGCCGACATTCTATGCAGTTGGAAATTCACATTTGGATCTGGCGTGGCTGTGGCCAATGGCAGAAACCAGAAGAAAGACAGAGAGAACCTTTGCGGCGCAGCTTCGGCTGATTGAGGAATATCCGGAATACAAATACATACAGAGCCAGCCGGCGGCCTATGAGATGTGCCGTGAGTATTATCCGGATTTGTTTGAAAAAATTCAGGAAGCTGTGAAAGAGGGGCAATGGATCGCGGACGGCGCCATGTGGGTGGAACCGGATACCAATATGGCCGGCGGTGAGGCTCTGATCCGGCAGCTTCTTTACGGGAAACGTTACTATAAGGAATACTTTGATGTGGACAGCCAGACACTGTGGCTGCCGGATACCTTTGGTTATTCCGCAGCGCTGCCTCAGATCTTAAAGGGATGTGATGTTAAATATCTGGTGACTCAGAAAATATTTTGGAGCTATAACGAGGGAGAGCAGTTCCCTTACCATTACTTTAACTGGGAAGGAATGGATGGAACGAGAATCGTCTCTTTTCTGCCGACGAGCTACACCTACGACACAGACCCGGTGACGATCAATAATACCTGGAAAAACAGAACACAGACCAGAGATTTAGAGGCATTTCTGCTGCCTTACGGTTATGGAGATGGCGGCGGCGGTCCAACCAGGGATCATGTGGAGTACGCACTGCGCCAAATGGATTTGGAGGGCGGCGCCAGAGTGAAGATGGCAGGTCCGACGGAGTTTTTTGAAGATATGGAGGCGCTCGGGGGACCGAAGCACACATACGTAGGAGAGCTTTACTTTTCGGCTCACAGAGGTACCTATACCTCTCAGGCGATGGTGAAGAAAAACAATAGAAGATGTGAGCTTGCATTGCGGGAAGCTGAGATGTGGAGCGCACTGGCAGTCGAAAAAGGCGTGGCTTATCCGAAGGAAGAGCTGGAAGAGCTGTGGAAAAAGCTTTTGCTGCTTCAGTTTCACGACATTCTTCCAGGATCCTGTATAGGAAAGGTTTATGAGGAGGCAAAACCTGTCTATGAGGAGACTCTGACGAGATGCGGAAAGTTAATTGAAAGAGCGCAGAGGGCGCTGGCTAAAGAAGGAAATGGAGTATGCGTATTTAATTCTCTGGGATTTGAAAGAAGGGCTCTGATTTCACTGCCGGAAGGCTTTGAAAATGGTGCTATGACGGCGGATGGGTATGTAATTTCTACAGAGAAAAGTGAGAAGGGGATGCAGGCGCTTGTTACGATTCCGGCTTATGGTGTTGTGACAATTCTGCCTGTTGGCGGGGACGGAAATGACAAGGAAATCGGAAACGGCAACAGAGACAGAAGTCGCAGTGGAAAATCGGTTGAATTGAATTTAGCCGATGCGGCTGCAGTTCGGATTTTAGAGAAAGCAGACGGATATTCTCTGGAAAATGATCAGGTGAAGGCTTTCATTAATGCCAGAGGGGAGATATCATCTTTTGTATTAAAATCTACCGGACGCGAATTTGCAGAAGGGGCTATGAATCATCTGCAGATGTATAAGGATGTTGCCCGGCTGTTTGATGCCTGGGATATTGACTCAAATTATATTAAGCAGGAAACAGAGGGTGCACGTGATGTATCAGTGGAAGTGCTCTGTGAGAAGGGATTAAAGGCTGCGCTGAGAGTAACAGGAAAGATTGGTCATTCGTCCTATGAGCAGGTCGTCAGCCTGACCGCGGAGAGCAGAAGAGTAGAGATATCCATGACAATCGACTGGAAAGAACAGCACCGGCTTTTAAAAACAGCATTTCCGGTTTCTGTGTATGCGGAAGAAGGAATCAATGAGATACAGTTTGGTTATGTAAAGCGTCCGACCCATCGTTCAAAAGCGTATGATAAGGACCGCTTTGAAGTATGTAACCATCGTTACAGCGCACTGTGCGACGGTGCTCATGGCGCTGCGGTACTCAACGATTCCAAATACGGCATTAGTATGAATGGAAACAGGCTGGAACTCTCTCTGCTGAAAGCTGCATGTTCTCCGGAAATGCGTGCGGACAATGGAGTACATCAGTTTACCTATGCGTTTACTGCATGGGAAGGAAACTTCATGGATTGTGATGTGGTGAAGCAGGCATATGAACTCAATACAGTGCCGGTTCTGCTCAGCGGTATATCAGAGACTGCAGAAAATTTTAGAACAGATCGGGAAAATATAATGCTGGAGACGGTCAAAGCCGCTGAGGATGAAAGCGGTGATTTAATTGTGCGTCTGTATGAGTCCAAAAAGGCAGCAGTAAAGGCAGCCATTTATATGCCCGTGCTGGAGGGACGCAGGGCTTTCCTGTGCAATATGCTGGAGAATGAAGAGGAAGAACTTGTGGTAAATGGTGATGGCATCATACTGGATTTCAGAGCCTTTGAGGTAAAAACAGTGAGAATTAAAAAAAGAGATATGTAGGTGGAATGTAATGAGAATACCTGATGTTTTAATAAAAAGAGCCGAGATACTGGAATCGTATTATCAGGTTCATTATGAACCGTTGGCCTCTCTGGTTAGGCAGTGCTTTTTAAATACTATGGAAACAACAGTAAAAGAGCTTGATGATGGCAGCTATTTCGTTATAACTGGAGATATTCCGGCCATGTGGCTGAGAGATTCCGCTGCACAGATGAGGCTTTACGTCCGATTTGCCAATGAAGATGTGGAATTACAGAAGATTCTGGAGCATGTAATTGAGAAACAGGCCCAGCTTGTCTGTATTGATCCTTACGCTAATGCCTTTAATGAGTCTGCAAATGGGAAAGGTTTTAAGGATGATACTCAGTTAAACGCTCATGTATGGGAACGAAAATATGAGGTCGATTCTCTTTGCGCACCACTTTATCTGGGATATACTTATTGGAAAACAACTGGAAAAAACGTAATTTTTAACGGGACTTATTTGGAGATGATCCAGAAAATAGTGGAAGTTTTTACCCTCGAACAGGATCATGATAAATCAGAATATTCGTTCCAACGATCTGATTGTGTTAAGTCGGACACTTTGCCCAGGCGGGGTAAAGGGCGGCCGGTAAACGTGACAGGAATGACCTGGTCCGGGTTCCGGCCGTCGGATGACTGCTGTAAGTTCGGATATCTTATTCCTTCCAACATGATGGCAGTAATGGCACTTAATTTTGCAAAAGAAATATGCCGGGAATGTTATCGGGATGAGATGCTTGCAGCCAGGTGTGGGGAACTGGCAGAGGAAATCCGCGATGGGATTATGGATTATGGCATGGTGGAGCATCCGAAGTATGGAAAGATCTATGCCTATGAGACGGATGGCTTTGGAAATTATAATCTGATGGATGACGCCAATTCCCCCAGCCTTTTGGCAATGCCTTATTTGGGATATTGCCGGAAGGATGATCCAATCTACCAGAATACGAGAAAATTCATTCTCTCGCCCGATAATCCTTACTATTTTGAGGGGAGTAAAGCTAAGGGGATGGGGAGTCCCCATACGCCGGAAGGCTATGTGTGGCATATCGGCATTGTGATGCAGGCGCTGACATCATTAAAACGGGAAGAAATTCTGACATGTTTAGAAATTCTGTCCAGAACACATGCAGATACTCATTTTATGCATGAATCATTCAATCCAGACAGGCCGGAAGAATATACCCGACCATGGTTTGCCTGGGCGAATACATTATTTGCAGAATTGATGGAAGATTTAATGAGGCAGGATTTTTTCGGAACGGCAGATCGGGACCATTCTACCGTAACATATAGAGAAGTTATAAATAAATAACTGCTGTCATAAAATAATAATAAAATCACAGCGGCGGTTTAACAGTTATGCTGAATTATCTTTGGGCGTTTATGATGGTGGCAGGTGTTTTGTGGGCGGCATTTCATGGAAATTTAAGCGCGGTTACCGATGGCGCTCTCTCTTCTGCAAAAGAAGCGGTAATGCTTTGTATTACCATGCTGGGGGTTATGTCATTTTGGAGTGGAATTATGGAAATCGGTCAGAAGTCGGGGCTTATTGAACGGCTGTCTCACCGGATGGGCCCAGTGCTCCGCTTCCTGTTTCCAAGAATTCCGAAAGACCATCCTGCCATGGACCACATTGCAACCAATATCATTGCCAATATCCTGGGCCTGGGATGGGCAGCTACGCCAGCCGGCTTAAAGGCCATGGAATCCCTACAGGAGCTGGAGGAGGAGCGGAGAGAGGAAGAACAGACGGGATTGGATAAAAACAGTCTGGAGAGCTCTAAAAAGCGTCAGGTGAAGAAAAGACCACGCGCTATGCCGCCGGGAACCGCCAGCAATGAGATGTGTACATTCCTGATTATTAATATCTCATCGCTGCAGCTTATTCCGGTAAATATGATCGCATACAGAAGTCAGTACGGCAGCTTAAATCCGGCTGCGGTGGTGGGACCTGCCCTTGTTGCTACCCTGATCTCAACAATCGTAGGTGTGATATACTGCAGGCTGATGGACCGCTGACCTGCAGTATTACAGCAGCGAGACAGTAGACTGCCGCTCAATCAGTTCCACATCCAGCTGCACATGCGGCTGTTCCACATGGCCGGTGCGGAGTTTTTCTAAAAGCAGCTTCATGGCTGTTTCCGCTTTTTTTGTAACATTTTGTGATATCGTGGTCAGCTTCGGCGTCGTATAAGTGGATACGGAAAGATTATCATAACCGATGACGGACAGATCCGTGGGGATCCGAAGGCCTGCGAGTCTGGCGCCTTCCATAACACCGATCGCACAGATATCAGCGGTCGTGACAACAGCAGTAATCTTATGGCCGCTGCCGGCAATGGCTTTGCCGGCGGCAATACCATCATCATAGGACGGGGAATAGGAAAAGATGCAGTCGGGATCACATCCCAGCCCACTTTCCTCCATGGCGGCCCGGTAACCGTTAAAACGGTCAGTTAACAGCGGATTGTCTTCGCAGTATGCAGCGAAGGCAATTTTTTTATGCCCGCGGCTGATAAGGTAGCGTGTTGAGAGATAACAGCCTTTTTTGTCATCAGAGTATACGTTTATAACCTCAGGATTGGTGATCCGGGCGTCAAAGAGTACAACGGGTAAATGGGTTTCTTCAATAATGGCATTGACAGAGTCCTCAAAACACTCACCCAGCAGGGGATAGAGAAAGATAACGCCGTCAACGTTCCAGTTGCGCATCAGTACAGATAAGTCTTCCTGGGTCTGAACAGAACGGATCATGACGAAATAACCATTATTGCGCAGTTCCCGTTCAATCACTCCGATCATGGAGCTTACATAAGGATTGTCAAAATAGCTGACAGGGGATTCCTCGGAATCTAAAGGCACGATGACGCCGATAATGTGAGATGATTTTACAGTCAGGCTTCTGGCGGACAGATTCGGGACGTAATTGTATTCTTTTATAATTGTATTTACTTTTTCTATGGTTGCAGCGGATACACGACTGTGTTTCCCATTAATGACGTTGGATACAGTCATCATGCTGACGCCGGCTTTTTCTGCAATATCTTTTAAAGTCATGTTCAATACCCCTTTGATCAAATAGTTTAACGATAAATATATTATACGCGATCAAAAGAAGAAATGCAATCATATTTTTAAAACTGTTGGTAATATTGCCTAGTTTAATGTGGATTAAACTATTTAAACATGACAAAATAAGAAAATAATGTTGACATTACTTCCGCGCGGTGGTATTCTCTTATCAGATTTAGCGCTAAACTATAGCGCGAAACCAAACGTAAGCAGTTTTCTTTAAAAAAAAGAGAGCGTTCATGGAAAAAGAATAAGGAGGAGTTTGAAATGAAGAAGTGTTGGAGAAGTTGTAGAACGGCTGTTTTGGCAGTAACAGCGGCTGTGGCGGTGACAGGCCTTATGGGATGCAGCGGAGCAGATTCGGGAAATGGAAAAGATGCCGGGAGCGCGGCTGTTTCTGTGCCGACAGAGCCGTTTGGAGATACTGTAAAGTATGATCCGGCTCAGCCGGTCAACGAAGGAAAAGACATTTCCGTAGAATTCTGGGAATGGGGCAGTGACAACCTGTTTCAGGAGCTGATTGACGGTTATACGGCGATCCATCCCAACGTTTCCATCAAGCTTGTCAATAATCCATGGGACGATTACTGGACAAAGCTCCCCCTGTCTCTCGGCGGCACTAATGGCCCGGCTATCTTTAATGTACATAACAGCCAGCACGAAAACCTGATTCATTATATGGCTCCCTATGAGATTTCACAGGAAGATTTAGACGCTGATTTTAATGGGGTAAGCGCCCATGTGATTGACGGAGATGTATACTATATTGACTATGGAATTATGACCGGCTCCGTCTATTATAATAAGGACATGTGGGAGGCGGCCGGACTTACGGACGCGGATATTCCAAAGACCTGGGACGAGATGCGGGAAGTGGCGAAAAAGCTGACAGTCAAGGAGGGAAACAGTTTTGTACAGGCGGGGCTTAACTTCAACGGAACCTTCCACCAGAACTACCTTCTTGGACTGAACTATCAGCTGGGTCAGAATCTGTTTGAAGAGGATAAAAAGACTGCTACAGTCAATAATGACGCGATGAAGAAGGTTATGCAGCTTCTGGTAGATTTGTATGAGGTTGACGGGGTCGGTTCGAAAGACTTTGGAGCCGAGGGCGCGGACAGCTTCGGACAGGGCCAGTCAGCCATGACCATTCAGTGGGGGCACTTCAATAATACACTGAAGACAAATTTCCCGGATATCAATTTCGGCGTCTTTGAGATTCCGGTATTTACAGAGAATCCGTACGCTTATAACCGTTATAACGGGGAATCAACCTTCGGAATTAACAAGAACGCGCCGGCAGACCAGCAGGCGGTTGCACAGGATATTGTAAAGTATTTCCTGGCCAATGATGAGATCCAGAAGAAATTCAATATTGCCATGAGTACGTTCCCGGCTAAGAAATCCCTGGCTGATGATGCGGATATTTTAGCAAATCCATCCATGGCCGTACTGGCAGACCATATTGACCGCTACATCTGGCCGGGTCCGATGCCTGCCACCATGGAAACTTCGCTGAAGACGGCGGGAGAGAATATCTTCTTCAATGGAATGTCCGTCGACGACGCGCTGGCCGAGGCGGAGGAGACGATCCACAATGATATGAAAAACAGTAGTTTTGAATCCGTAGAAGATCTTTATAAATTCGCAGAGTAGGAAGCGGCCGGCGGGGATGCTGCCAAATGAAAGCTTAAAAGCTGCATCCCCGCATGAAGGAGGGAAAACCATGTTCCGAAAATCAAATCCCCTGCAGAGCAAGAGTGAAATTCTGCTCCGCAATCTCACGGTAACCGGCATGATCATTTTTTACGTGATATTTCTGCTGGTGCCTATAGGAATTGCCTTTGCCGGAAGCTTCCATGAATGGAATCCGCTCAGCGGTATTTACCGCTTTACCGGCATAGAAAATTATGTGAATGTATTTACCAGCGCACTCTTTGGAAAAGCCATGCTCAATACCCTGATCTTTTCGGTTTTGGTTATCTTTTTCCGGGTGGGCTTAGGACTCGCCATAGCAGTGGCCATCTATTCGACTCTGGTCAAACATAAGAGCTTTTTCCGCGCTGTTTATTACATGCCTGTTGTTACGCCTATGGTAGCGGTGGCTTTTGTATGGAAATTCCTGTACAATCCACAGATTGGCTCTATCAACCAGATTCTGGGGCTGGATATCAACTGGCTGATGAATCCGAAGACAGCTTTAATCGCAATTATGGTTATGACGATATGGAAAGATTTCGGATATGCGGTTGTCATGTTTATGGCGGGACTCTATTCTCTCCCCAGCGATGCCATGGAGGCGGCAAAGGTGGACGGTGCGTCCTCCTGGCAGACTTTTAAATATTTAACGCTTCCGCTGCTGAAGCCCATGACATTATTTGTTGTGATTACATCCATTATTTCCTATATTCAGGCGTATGTTCAGGTGCTGATCTTAACTGAGGGCGGACCGGGAACGGCTACGTACTTATCCTCCTATATCATCTATAACGAGGCGTTTGTGAAATATAATTTCGGATATGCCTCAGCAATGTCCTTTGTACTGTTTGTCATCACCGCGGTATTTACCTGGCTGTCGTTCCGGGTATCCGGGGATTCGGAATAAGGGGGAACTATCATGAGAAAAAGGGTTAGCAGTATTGTTTTAAACATGGTGCTTCTGGTGCTGGGCGTTGTGACCGTCTATCCGTTTTTATGGATGCTGGCTTCGTCTTTTAAGAAGAACAGTGAGATTGTGGCTCTGCATCAGACGTTTCTGCCGAAGCTGTTCACGGTCTCCAATTACATATCCATGAATTCGCATTTTAACTTCATGCGGTTTTTTGCAAACAGTATTTTTATCACGCTGGCCATTACGGTGATCGTGATTTACACCAGTACACTGTGCGGTTTTGTACTCAGTAAATACAGGTTTAAGGGCAGGGACGCGCTGTTTGGCCTTGTGCTGGCTACCATGATGATTCCGTGGTGTGTCACAATTATACCGAGATATTCCATGATCAAGGCGTTTGGCTGGATGAATTCTTATGCCGCGTTAATTGTACCGGCGTCATTTTCCGGCTTTGGAATCTTTATGATGAAGCAGCATATTGCATCCGTACCGGATGAAATCCTGGAAGCGGCCAGGATTGACGGAGCCAATGAGTTTTATATTTTTCACAAGATTGTCATTCCGATGGCGAAGAACGGAATCTCAAGCATTGCAATTTTTCAGTTCTTATGGGCGTGGGAGGACTTCCTGTGGCCGTACCTGGTGATTGACGACAGCAAAAAACAGCTTTTGTCTGTAGGATTAAAGATGTTTAACGGACAGTATTCGACGGATTACGGCGCGCTGTTTGCCGCAACCACGATATCTATTATACCGGTTCTGGCGGTCTATCTGTTCTTCCAGAAACAGTTTATCGCAGGAATCGCCGCATCGGCAGTAAAGGGGTAAAGACAGAAGGAGAAAACGGTGATGAGAGATATTTTCAAGGTTAAGACGAACCCAGCAGCGACCGGGGAAAATGTAATAGCGGGTACCTGTTACCGCATCAGTGTATTGACGGAAGGGCTGATTCGTCTGGAATACAGGAAAGACGGCTGCTTTGAGGACCGCCCCACGCAGATGGCGTGGAACCGGGATTTTAAACCGGCGGGTTACCGTCTGATAAAAACGGAAGACGGAATCGAAATCATAACAAAACGGGTTCATATCATTTATAATGAACAGGAATTTTCACGGCACGGTTTAAGTATTCAGGTATTGGGAAACTTGAGCGCCTATCACAGCATCTGGCATTATTCTGAAGATATCCATGATTTGAAGGGAACGGCCAGAACGCTGGATGAGGTGGACGGGAAGACAGAACTGGAAAGCGGCGTACTTTCGAGATTCGGGTATTCCGTTATTGATGACAGCAGGAGCATGATACTGACGGAAGACGGCTGGGTAGAGGCACGGAAGGGGGAAGGGGAGGACTTGTATTTCTTTGGCTACGGCCATGATTACCTGGACTGCTTAAAGGATTTTTATTACCTCACCGGAAGAACTCCCATGCTTCCGAGGTTTGCTCTCGGAAACTGGTGGAGCCGATACTATAAGTATACAGAAGAATCTTATCTGGCGTTAATGGACCGGTTTGAGCAGGAAGCGATTCCGTTTACCGTTGCAGTCATCGACATGGACTGGCATCTGGTTGATGTTGACCCGGAATATGGCAGCGGATGGACCGGTTATACATGGAACAGGGAATTCTTTCCCGATCCGGAGCGTTTTCTGCAGACGCTCCACAGGCGTGGCATGAGGACGACGTTAAATGTCCACCCGGCGGATGGGGTTCAGGCTTATGAAGAGATGTATGAGGATATGGCTAAAGATCTGGGAGTAGACTGGGAGCATGAAGATCCGGTGTGCTTTAATATTACGGATCCTGATTTTCTCGAAGCGTATTTTCAGTACCTTCATCATCCTTATGAAAAAATGGGAGTGGATTTCTGGTGGATTGACTGGCAGCAGGGAGGGAACAGCAGAATTCCCGGACTGGATCCTTTATGGATGCTGAACCATTACCATTTTCTGGACAGCGGGAGAGACGGAAAGAGGCCAATGACGTTTTCGCGGTATGCGGGACCGGGAAGCCACCGGTATCCGGTGGGATTTTCCGGCGATACGATCACAACATGGGACTCTCTCGAATTTCAGCCGTATTTTACTGCGAATGCCTCTAATATCGGTTATGGCTGGTGGAGCCACGACATCGGAGGCCATATGAGGGGCTATAAGGATGACGAAATGGAGGCGCGGTGGACGCAGTTTGGCGTGTTTTCTCCGATTATGCGGCTCCACAGTTCCTGCAGTGAGTTTAACGGGAAAGAACCGTGGCGGTTTAAGAAGGAGACAGAGGCTGTCATGGGAGATTTCCTGCGGCTGCGCCACCGGCTGATGCCTTATTTATATACGATGAATTTCAGAGCAAGCTGTATGGCGGAACCGTTAATCATGCCGATGTACTATAAGCATCCGGAAGCGGCGGAGGCTTATGAGGTGGCAAACCAGTACTATTTCGGCAGTGAGATGATCGTGGCTCCTGTTACGGCGCCAAGAATCGGGCAGATCAATGAGGCAAAGGTACGTGTGTGGATTCCGGAAGGGACCTGCATTGATTTCTTTAACCACATGGTGTATGAAGGCGGTAGAGTTATGGAACTCTACAGGCCGCTGGAAACGATTCCGGTGCTGGTGAAGGCCGGCGGCGTAATTCCCATGACAGACGATATTGGAGCTGCTGAAGTGACGGCAAACCCGGAGACGCTGCGAATTCGGATCTTCGGGGGTGCGGACGGTGCATTTACCTTGTATGAGGATGACAATGAAACCTGTAATTATGAGCAGGGTGTTTGCGTGACTACCGATATGAAGTTCGACTGGGAAGGGAAAAAACAGTCCTTTACAATTGCTTCGGCGGTGGGGGCAGTGGAGTTGATACCGGAGAAAAGGAATTATATTCTGGAGTTTGCTGCTGTGACGGATGCAGAATGCAGTGTGACGCTGAATGGCGGGGAAACCGCATGCAGAAAGTCTTATGACGCGGACAGCAGAACCCTGACTCTGGAGATCGATCAGGTTAGTACTGCAAAAACGCTGGTTGTAAGGTTTGAGACGAGCATGAAGCTTTCTGAAAACCCGGTGGAGAAACTTGTTTTTGATTTTCTGAATCAGGCAGAGATCGAGTTTGAGATAAAGGAGATGTTGTTTAGGCGGATCAGGGAAGGGAAGAGTTTGAAGGTCTTTCTTTCGGAGCTGCAGGCGATGGAGATTGATGGGGAGATTAAGGGGGCGTTGGTGGAGATATTGACGGCATGAGCGCTAAAAATACTCGGGAAATGAATAAATAAGACAATCAAAAACACTTGAAAATCAGCCCCAATCAACCTATACTAATCATATAAACATCGTGTCGGGTCAGCAGAAGAGGAGGCTGGAATATGAACATTTTAGTAGTAACAGGAAGCCCAAGAAAAGGCGGTAACACGGAGATACTGGCAGATGCGTTTGCCCAGGCTGCGAAGGAGAGCGGCCACGAGGTGGCCGTACGAAAATTAAGCCGGCTGAAGGTAGGCCCCTGTCTGGCCTGCGAGTACTGTTTTACTCACGGCGGCGTCTGCGTGCAGGATGACGCTATGAACGAGATTTTACAGGAGGTACATAAAGCAGATATGCTGGTGCTGGCATCGCCCATCTACTGGTTTGATATTTCCGCACAGATGAAATGCTTCATCGACCGGCTGTATGCGTGTGCCAAAACAGGGTTTCACATCACTTCAGCCGCCATGCTGCTGGATTCCGGATCGCCGGGGGTGTATAATGCGGCTCAGGCCCAGTTAAAGGACATTTGCGATTACTTAAACTGGGAGAATAAAGGCGCGTTTACGGCACCTGGTATGGTGGAGAAGGGGAGTATCTATCAGTCCGCTGCACTCGCACAGGTAAGAACCTTTGCAGAGAATCTGTAACTTGAAAGACCGGCTTTCCTATGAAGGCCGGTCCTTTTTTTTACTGGTTTCGGTTATCGTATCAGCCTGATTCTTCCAATAACAGGAAGTTCCCGCTTCTGTCCCTGAATGACAGATACGATTCCCATAATGGCAAAAATCAGGACGACACAGTTTAAAAGATCGCCGATTAAGGTCATGTGTGGAATAAAAGAGATACAGCCGAACACGATATTTGCGATCAGCAGAACCAGTCCCTGGTTTAAATGAAATCGGACAAATGAATCTTTTCCGGGAATAAGAGCCGGAATAATAATCAGGATACTTAAATAGGAGAGACAGGCATAGAGCTTTGAATGCTTCATGATACAACCTTCCTTTCGTGGCTGAGTGATTTGTTCTTTGTTTGTATGTGATCCCGGATGCAGTGTACGCCTTTATGGGCCTGCATGCCTCCCAGGCATTCCCGGTTGCAGCCGGTACATTTGAATAGCTTGGAGACGGAGCCGGAAGCGGTTTTCTTCACCCATTCCGGATCTGCAATCAGCTGGCGGCTCATGGCGGCCAGCTGAATTCTCCCTGATTTCAGCTGTTCTTCCACGAAATCCGGAGAACAGAGGCGGCCTACGCCGCAGACGGGCAGATCAGTCAGGCGGCGGACCTCATCACAGTAGGATAAGAAGCAGCCTTCCCCATGAAAATACGGGTGTGAAGCCGGCGGGATGGTGTCACTTAAGTCAGAATGATTGGCCAGGGTGACATGAAAGCTGTTTACACCTGCCTGCTCCAGAAGGGGAACAAAGACCGGAAGCTCTTCCATCAGAATTCCGGCATTCCCGTAATGTGGATTTTCCTGGCGGACCGCAAGCTTAAAATCAATGGTTATATCCGGAAGGGCTCTGCGGACTGCGGCGACAGCCTCGCAGGCAAAGCGGGCTCTGTTTTTTGGACTTCCCCCGTACCGGTCTTTCCGGCGGTTGTATATGAAGGAAGAAAAGCTTCCGCACATCCGGTCGCCATGGATTTGAATGACATCGAACCCGGCTTCTTTTGCTAAGACCGCAGCCTTGCCAAAGCCCCGGATGATTTCAGAGATTCTTTTGTCTGTCAGACCGGTAATATAATCGGATACCGTATTGTTTAAAAGAATTCTCAGCTCATCCGGCTTGATTTTTCCGGTAATCATGCCGGGCAGGTATTTAATCAGGCGGCTAAACTGCGAGTCTGACATATGCAGCTGGGCGGCGGCCAGGGCGCCGTTTTGGTGGATGGTTTCCGTGATCCTGCGGTAACGGAGAAATCCTTTTCTGCTGTACAGGGACAGAAACGGACTCTTCAGAACGGGCACATCCCCGATGATAATCATGGCGGTGCCGCCGCGGGCAATGGCGCCCAGTTTTTCTAAATACTCCTCTTCCTTTAAGCCCATGGAGGTGGGGGCAAAAATAATTCTGTTTTTTAATGTCACGCTCCCGATGGTAAAGGGGCTGTTTATGGTCTCGTACATGGTTCGCTTCCCTCCTTGCGGTCTTCCCGGCTATCAGTAACAAGACGAAGCAGTTCCAAAAGCTGTTCTCTCTGGATATCGCTTAAGTTTTTACAGACGGCCTGATCCCAGTCATAAAGCAGGGTATGGAGTTCTTTGAAAATGGTCTCCCCCTGCGCGGTAAGCGTTAAGTGGTAATGGCGGTGATCCGCAGTGTCACGGGTACGGACTGCGTAGCCCAGCTGCTCCAGTTTTCCTATACAACGGGTTACGTGTCCGTTGTCTGCTTTTAGAAAACGGGCTGTCTCGCTGAGTGAACATCCGGGATTTTTACCAATATAAATAATATAATAGAACAGCCCGTCTGTAAGGCCGTACTGTTTAAGCCGTGCATCAGAATAGGCATTTAAATCTTTTCTCAGGGCTGTAATATAGTAAGCAAGAAAATCCGGCATGGGGTGACGCTCCTTTCTCTGTAAACAAAAAAGTATTTGACTTAGTCAATTATATTCTTGATAGTTGACTTTGTCAAATACTTTTTATATTACATTTCCGCCTGCGGATTGTTCCGGTGAGCCGCCCTTACCAGTGAACGGCATTCGCAGATTTTGTCATGCAGGAGCTTTTGCTCTTCACCGGAGGTAATCTGGTACAGTTTTTCTTCAATAAGCTGGGACTGAATGACCAGGTGGTAATAAAACTGTGTATCGGTTACACCCTGGCTGCAGAGCTTTGACAGCAGCTTTGATGCAAAATCGTATTTTTTCAGCAGAGTCCCGGCGGCGGTACTGCGGTGATAAGGAAAGAGCAGGCAGTTGGCGGCGTAGGCAATTACGATCCCGGCAATTACATATGCCAGACGGATAAGCAGCATACGGCTGACCGGCGCCCATCCGAATGCGCTCATAAACACAGCCCCGCCCAGTGCGCCGACCGTGGAACAGGTAAAGGTACCCTTATAATCGGTAAAATAAAAGCTCAGATAGCCCGACAGCATCATAATGGCGGTTCTGCCAGTCGGAGACGGAACCAGAGAATAGAGAATCACACTGAAGATACCTCCGGCTACAGTAGCAAAGAGACGTTTTCCGGCCTTCTGCCCAACGTCATCCGCGTATGGAAGCGAGACAGAAGCAAGGGTGAACAGAAGCCACTTTCCGTGGGGGAGTTTCAGGCTCTGGACCAGCAGTGTGGCGAGTGAAAGCAGGAGCGCGACGCGCAGGGCGTAAATCACACGCACTCTGCTTACTTTTAAAGCAGCCTGAATCCGGATGGAAAGGGAAAGCAGGGTAGGGCGATAGTGGGATTTTTTTTCAGGATCTGCCATATGGACAAGATGGTTCCTGATATATTCCAGGCTGTTGTAAAACTCTTCCTGGCGCAGGTCTTCTGGATCTGTAATAAAATCAGTCCGCGCAATGAGATGAGGGGCTGTGGTCTTCTTATTGACATATGACTCAAAGTGGCTCAGCTGAGTGAGCGTCTTTTCCAGCATATCCCGGCAGTCCTCCGGATGCTCTGTCTGGGACAGCAGTATGAGAAGGTGTTCCAGACCGCGTCCGGAATCCACTAAGGCAAAGCTGGCATCGGAGATGCACAGTTCCCGCCGCCTTCGGTCATATACCATACAGCTTAAGCGGCGTACATTCTTTCTGATATCCTCCAGACCTTCCGGTGCAGCGCTGCCGGATAAGAGACAGGATATGTACTGCTTTGCCTCCCGGATCAGAGTGAGAAGCACATCGGTAACCGTTTCTTCGGCCCGGTTTCGCCCCATCACAAGCTGGTACAGAATGATGCAGACGGCTCCCGTCACCATGGCCATAATCCGCTTCGGAAGCTGTTCCGGGCTGGAGGGGGAGATGAATACCAGAAATAAGTAGGACAGAATATATGGAAAATACAGATGTCCGGAATATTCATAGGTATATGTATACAGAATAAAATAAATCACTGCAAAGTTGACTGGCAGAGCGGCCCACGGATTTAAGGTGGAGACCAGGCAGGCGGAGACTGCCATCAGCACCAGCACGGCGGCCTGTGCAAACAGATGCTTTAAGGGGGTAGAAGTTAGATCGCGGGCCATGGAGGCCGACATCATGATCGTAAAGATGACTCCAACGATGGAATTTTCTGCTCCAAACAGTTTCTGAAACACATTGACGTAAGCGATAATAAACAGAAATGACAGAGTGGCGAATTTCAGATTTTTCCGTATCCGGTCCTGAACCACCGGCAGGATGGAACTTTTTTTGGGTATTGCCATAGATAAAAACTCCTTTCTTTCGAAGATATATGGTATCACAGAAAAAGCTGCAGTGCAATAACGTGCCATTTCTTAAAAATTTATGAAGAACAGGATGAGACCGGAAAAGAAACAGGCCGCGGCTGTTATCCTATAAACGGATAACCGGAGCCGCGGCCTGTATCAACACCGTACAGACTTTTGGGTTTGATTCTGTTTTCTGTATTTCAGCTGCTTATGTAAAACTCAGAGGTCTGTTCCGCCGGATTCCTGTCAGGAGAGAGATTCCTTATACTGCTTCAGAGCTTTCGCCAGCTGATCCGGGCAGGAGGTAGGTCTGGGACCGCAGTGGATTCCATCGAGACGTTTGATGGCCTCATCTACGTCCATTCCCTCAATCAGACGGCCAAGACCCTGGGTATTACCGGAACATCCGCCAACAAAGCGAACATTGGTAAGCTTGTTGTCCTGAACTTCAAAATTAATTTCCTGTGAACATACGCCGTGTGTTTTATAAATCATGTATCATTCCTCCACATTTCTTCTATACTTTTATTTGTTTTCTGCCTTGTTATCGGTTTCTGCATTTTTACAATTATACAGAATAAGGGAACAGATTGTCAATAGCGGACGACACGGAAACCCTCTTGCAAACAGGGCGAAAACAGTTATAATAATCAATATATGCAAAGTATCCCGGAAGGGAACAGGAAAAGGAGGCGCTGTATGTTAGGAATTATCGGAGCCATGGATGTGGAAGTGGCG
>OIZR01000202.1_pt1 | contig 53745 bp, 49 predicted proteins | sample 1588591 | NCBI WGS metagenome assembly OIZR01 (sample SAMN03283249) | human gut metagenome | biome: human-associated habitat; material: feces | host: Homo sapiens | place: USA | collected 2013 | reverse complement strand
TTTTATCATGAAAAAGGGAAATAAAACATGCGTTTTGTGCAATTTTTATTTTTCAGACACGCTCTAGTGCAAAATATGGAAAATGGAATTGACAACAGTTCAGAAGATATGTTATTCTCATCTTTAGTATGAAAAGACACTATCGTTTTCATGCAAATATTTGCTCACATTCAGAGACAGTTTCTGAATGTTAAGCCATACGGACAGGCGGGGCAGTTGCCGGGTGGGAGACACCACATTATTGATTGAGTTAGAAGCTCAAATTTTATAAGTTGATTACTTTATAATAATCAGTGCGTAAGCACACATCATCTTGTGAAACGGTCAATAAGAGCATAGCATATATTTGCCAGCGATTGAAGACGACAGCAGTCATGAATATTTCAGAATACGGGAACAGGCACAGGATACAGACGGATTTATACGGGAAATCCGGTCAGTATATAAAGAGACAGAGCCTGAGAAATTCTATAGATCATGAGAGAAGCAGATGGTGAATGAACTTATCTGCTTCTTTTTTTGTGCAGATATAGCAAATATATATAGAAATAATTGAATCATTGTGCCGGTTTGAGGCAGTATACAATTGCTGAATGATAGAACTGTATTTGCCGGTACATGACGACAGGAAAAGAGGAACATGTCAAATGGATTATGAAAGACAACAGCATGCGCCCATATATGAAGCACTGGAACGTTTCCGAAAGAAGAGAGTCGTTCCCTTTGATGTGCCGGGACATAAAAGAGGAAGAGGAAATCCGGAGCTTGCACAGTTGCTGGGAGAGAAATGTGTGGGGCTGGATGTTAATTCTATGAAGCCGCTGGACAATCTCTGCCACCCGGTTTCGGTGATCAGAGAAGCGGAGGAGCTTGCAGCAGATGCTTTTGGCGCAGCGCATGCATTCCTTATGGTAGGAGGAACCACATCTGCAGTGCAGAGCATGATCCTGTCTGTCTGCAAGGCAGGGGATAAGATCATTCTGCCGCGAAATGTACATAAAAGTGCCATCAATGCCCTGGTACTGTGCGGTGCAATTCCGGTTTATGTAAACCCGGAGGTGAATGCGCAGCTGGGCATTTCCCTTGGCATGGAAGTCAGTCAGGTGGAGAAGGCTATGGATGAGAATCCGGATGCGGTGGCAGTTCTTGTAAATAACCCTACCTATTATGGAATCTGTTCGGATCTGCGGACTATCGTAAAGAAGGCTCATGCAAGAGGAATGAAGGTGCTGGCAGATGAGGCTCATGGAACCCATCTTTATTTCGGCAGAAACCTTCCTGTGTCCGGAATGGCGGCAGGTGCTGACATGGCGGCAGTTTCCATGCACAAATCCGGCGGAAGTCTGACACAGAGTTCGCTGCTGCTTTTGAATAAGAGTATGAATGCAGAGAAAGTGCGCCAGATCATCAATCTGACTCAGACCACAAGCGCTTCTTATCTTCTGTTGTCCAGTCTGGATATCTCCAGAAGAAATCTGGCACTCAGAGGAGAGGAATCCTTTGAAAAGGTTGCAGGGATGGCGCAGTATGCCAGAGAGGAGATCAATGAGATCGGCGGTTATTATGCATATGGTATGGATCTGATCAATGGAACCAGTGTTTTTGATTTTGATGTTACAAAACTCTCCATTTATACACTGGGAAATGGGCTGGCAGGTATTGAAGTTTATGATCTTCTCAGAGATGAATATGATATTCAGATCGAGTTTGGAGATATCTGTAATATTCTGGCTTACATTTCCATTGGAGACAGGCTTCAGGATATTGAGAGGCTGGTAGGGGCATTGGCTGATATTGAACGTCTGTATAAGAAGGACAGCACAGGTATGCTTTCCGGGGAATATATCGCACCTGCAGTGGTGGCGTCTCCACAGCAGGCATTTTATGCGGAGAAAGAATCTCTGCCCATGGAACAGGCGGCAGGCAGGATCAGCGGTGAATTTGTTATGTGTTATCCTCCGGGAATCCCGATTCTTGCTCCTGGAGAAATGGTGACACAGGAAATTGTAGAATACATTCTTTATGCAAGAGACAAAGGCTGTTCCATGCAGGGAATGGAGGATCCGAAGGTAGAACATCTTCAGGTCCTGAAAGGGGGTATCTGATCATGGAATTATGGTATTCTGAGTTCCATACAGGAAATGTAAAGCTTTCTGTCCGGATTAACCGACAGTTATTTTCAGGGGAAAGTGAATTTCAGAGAATCGATGTGTTTGAGTCTGAAGAATTTGGGAGATTTGTGGCTCTGGACGGTGAGATCGTATTCTCTGATAAAGATGAATTTATTTATGATGAGATGGTTACGCATGTGCCAATGACAGTACATCCCAATGTAAAAAATGTTCTGATCATCGGCGGCGGTGACGGTGGAGTTGCCAGAGAACTGATCCATTATCCACAGATTGAGAGCATTGATGTGGTGGAATCCGATAAAATGTTTGTGGATGTATGTGCGGAGATGTTTCCGGATATTGCCCAGGGACTGAAGGATGAGAGAGTCAACATTTATTATGAAGACGGCCTTCGGTTCCTGCGGAATAAAAAGGCCAGATATGACCTGATCATCAATGATTCCACAGATCCGCTGGGACATACGGAGGGACTTTTTACAAAGGAATTCTACGGAAGCTGTTATAAGGCTCTCAGAGATGACGGAATCATGGTTTATCAGCATGGAAGTCCTTTTTATGATGAGGATGAGGTGGAATGCAGAAAGATGCACAGAAAGGTTTTTCGGTCATTTCCGGTGAGCAGGGTTTATCAGGCACATATCCCTACCTGTCCCTCGGGATACTGGCTTTTTGGATTTGCATCAAAGAAATATCATCCACTGGAAGATTTCAGGCCGGAGAGGTTTGATAATCTTAATATAGAAACATGGTATTATACAACAAACCTTCACAGAGGAGCATTTATGCTTCCAAAATATGTAGAAGATTTACTGGAAGAGGAGGAAAACAGTTTATGAGCAGATTATTGGTAATCGGATGTGGTGGGGTAGCTTCAGTGGCAATTCGCAAATGCTGTCAGAATAGCGATGTTTTTACAGAGATTATGATCGCAAGCAGGACAAAGGAAAAATGCGATGCACTCAAAGAGAAGATTGAAAGTACAACGAAGACAAAAATTGAGACAGCAAAGGTAGATGCGGATAATGCAGCAGAGGTCGCAGAATTGATCAGAGCCTATAAGCCGGATGCTGTCCTGAATGTGGCACTTCCATATCAGGATCTTACCATCATGGATGCATGTCTGGAAGCCGGTGCGGATTATATTGATACTGCCAATTATGAAGCAGAGGATACAGAAGATCCCACATGGCGTGCAATCTACGAAAAGAGATGTAAAGAAAAAGGCTTTACTGCATATTTCGATTATTCCTGGCAGTGGGCTTATGATGAGAAATTTAAGGAAGCAGGACTGACTGCTCTTCTGGGAACCGGTTTTGATCCGGGTGTTACCAGTGTATTCAGTGCTTATGCCCTGAAGCATTATTTTGATGAAATCCATACCATTGATATTCTGGACTGTAACGGCGGTGATCATGGATATCCTTTTGCCACAAACTTTAACCCGGAGATCAATCTTCGAGAGGTTTCCGCAAATGGTTCCTACTGGGAAGACGGACATTGGGTAGAAACAGAGCCTATGGAATTTAAATCTGTCTACGATTTCCCTGAGGTAGGAAAGAAGGATATGTATCTTCTTCATCATGAAGAGATTGAATCACTGGCAAAAAATATTCCGGGAGTACAGAGGATCCGTTTCTTTATGACATTCGGACAGAGCTATCTGACACATATGAAATGTCTGGAAAATGTAGGAATGCTTTCCACCGCACCTGTGGAATTTAATGGACAGGAGATCGTGCCGATCCAGTTTTTGAAAGCTCTTCTGCCGGATCCTGCATCTCTGGGTCCGAGAACAGTGGGTAAAACAAATATCGGCTGTATTTTCACAGGTGTTAAGGACGGAAAAGAGAAAAGTATTTATATTTATAATGTATGTGATCATCAGGAATGCTATAAAGAGGTGGAATCCCAGGCAATCTCCTATACAACAGGTGTTCCGGCTATGATCGGTTCCATGATGGTAGTGACCGGACAGTGGAAGAAGCCGGGTGTATTTAATGTGGAAGAATTTGATCCGGATCCATATATGGAAGCACTGAACAAATGGGGACTTCCATGGAAAGTCTGCGAAGATCCTGAACTGGTAAAGGTCTGGAAAGCCAATGAAGATTGATCAACTGCAAACTCCCTGCTATGTGATCGATGAGAAGAAGATGCGGGAGAATCTGGAGATTTTGAAAAAAGTCCAGGAGGATACCGGGTGTAAGATCCTTCTGGCGCAGAAAGCGTTTTCCGGCTTTGCGCTGTATCCCATGATCGGAAAATATCTGGCAGGTACCACTGCCAGCGGTCTGTTTGAGGCAAGGCTTGGATATGAAGAGATGGGGAAAGAGAATCATGTTTTTTCCCCTGCTTACCGTACAGAAGATATAGAGGAACTGGATCGTATCTGTGACCATATTATCTTTAATTCCACAGCACAGCTGAAGAAATTTAAAGAAGTGTGTACCGGAGCCAGTCTGGGACTCCGTATTAATCCGGAATGCTCCACTCAGAGGGATCATGCGATCTATGATCCCTGTGCGCTGGGTTCAAGGCTGGGGGTTACCAGAGAGAACTTTGACGGGGAATGTCTGAAATGGATCGACGGACTGCATTTTCATACGCTCTGCGAACAGAATGCGGATGACCTGGAGAAAACATTGCAGGCGGTAGAGGAGAAGTTTGGAGAATTTCTGTCTGAGGTTTCCTGGCTGAATATGGGCGGCGGACATCATATTACCAGAGAGGATTATGATGTAAAGCTCCTGGAAAAATGTATTCAGCATATGAAGGAAACCTATGATCTGGATATTTATCTGGAGCCCGGGGAGGCTGTTGCCCTGAATGCCGGATATCTGGTGACAGAGGTTATGGACATTGTGGAAAATGAGATCAGAACGCTGATTTTGGATGCTTCTGCAGCCTGCCATATGCCGGATGTGCTGGAGATGCCCTATCGTCCGCCTCTTAAGGACAGCGGGGAAGCAGGGGAGAAGGCATATACCTACCGCTTATCTTCCTGCACCTGCCTGGCAGGAGATGTGATCGGAGATTATTCCTTTGACAGAGAGATCCGGATCGGGGACAAGCTGTATTTTATGGATATGGCGATTTATTCTATGGTGAAGAATAATACATTTAACGGTATGCCGCTGCCGGATATTGCGGTTATGCATGAGGACGGAGAGTGTGAGGTTATCAGACATTTCGGATACGAAGACTTTAAGAGCCGGCTTTCCTGATATCTGCCGGGCTATCAAAGAAAAGGAGACAGACATGGAAGTTACAGAGAAGAACAGAACAAAATATCGTATGCCCGGAGAATTTGAGCCTCATGAGGGATGTGTGATGATCTGGCCGGAACGTCCCGGTTCCTGGAATTATGGGGCAAGGGAAGCACAGAAAGCATTTGTGAAAGTTGCAGAGGCTATTGGAGAGAGCGAAAAGGTGTATATGCTGGTTTCCAAAGCTCAGATGGAGAATGCAAAGAATCAGCTTGGGAATGTTTCCGGTGTGACTTTGCTGGAATGTGAGACAGATGACGCCTGGGCCAGAGATGTGGGAGCAACCATGGTTCTGGATGAGAAAGGGGCGGTCTGTGGAGTTGACTGGCAGTTTAATGCCTGGGGAGGAGACTTTGATGGACTTTACCGGAACTGGGAGAAGGACGACAGGGTGGCTGCCTTTATCTGCAGGACTCTTGGTTGTCCATGTCTGGATGCCAGACCTTTTGTGCTTGAGGGCGGTTCCATCCATTCTGACGGAGAGGGGACTCTGATCGTTACAGAGGCCTGTCTTCTGAGTCAGGGACGCAATCCTCAGATGAGCAGGGAACAGATAGAGGAACAGTTGAAGTACTGGCTCGGTGTCCACAAGATTATCTGGCTTCCATGTGGAATCTATCAGGATGAAACCAATGAGCATGTGGATAACGTGTGCGCTTTTGTAAGGCCCGGAGAGGTTGTGCTTGCATGGACAGAGGATGAGACAGATCCGCAGTATGCCATGTCTTTGGCTGATCTGAAGGTGCTGGAACAGGAAACAGATGCAAAGGGCAGAAAATTTAAGATTCATAAGCTTCCGATTCCTCAGAAACCGGTCTGCCTTACCCAGGAAGATGTGGATGGCTTTGTGTTTGAAGAGGGAGAAGACGAACGGGAAGCAGGAGAACGGATGGCTGCCAGTTACGTGAATTTCTATATTTCCAATGGAGGGATCATCCTTCCACAATTTGGGGATGAAAATGACAAAAGGGCAGTGGAGATTCTGCAGAAGTGTTTTCCTGAAAGAAGGATTTATCCCATTGATGCCAGAGCCATCATTGTTGGCGGTGGAAATATTCACTGTATCACCCAGCAGATTCCCGGAAAAAATATCTGACCTTGATGCAGAAAACTTTGAGAGTCATGTGTTTGAGGGTTATTACCTGAAAGTTATGAAAAAACTTACTTATGTAAACAGGAGCAGGAGGAACAGACAGGATGAGAAATGTAACAGTGGCAGCAGTTCAGATGAAATGCAGTAAAAGTGTGGAGAAAAATATTGCCCATGCAGAGGAACTGGTGCGTCAGGCAGCAGCAAAGGGAGCTGAGATTGTTCTTCTGCCGGAGCTTTTTGAACGGCCCTATTTCTGCCAGGAGCGCAGATATGAGTATTATGAATATGCGCAGACTGCAGAGGAAAACCCTGCAGTGCGTCATTTCAGCAGGGTAGCGGCAGAGTTGGGGATTGTGATTCCGGTCAGCTTTTATGAAAAAGAGGTCAATAATACTTATAACAGCGTTGCGGTTCTGGATGCAGATGGAAAGAATCTCGGCATTTATCGGAAAACACATATTCCGGATGACCATTATTATCAGGAAAAATTCTATTTCACACCGGGAGATACTGGCTTTAAGGTTTTTGATACCAGATTTGGAACCATTGGAGTTGGAATCTGCTGGGATCAGTGGTTCCCGGAAACGGCAAGATGTATGGCACTGCAGGGCGCAGAGCTTCTCTTTTATCCCACTGCCATCGGAAGTGAACCCATCCTGGAATGTGACAGCATGGAACACTGGAGAAGATGTATGCAGGGACACGCTGCCTCCAACCTGATCCCTGTGATCGCTGCCAACAGAATCGGTGAGGAAACAGTAGAGCCATGTCCGGAAAACGGAATGCAGAAATCTGCTCTTAATTTTTACGGCTCTTCTTTTATCACAGACAACACAGGTGCTCTCTGTGCAGAACTGCCCGGAGGGGAAGAGGGGGTGCTTGTAAGCACTTTTGACCTGGATGCATTAAAGGCAGACAGACTGAACTGGGGACTTTTCAGAGACCGCAGACCGGAGATGTATGCAAAAATTGTCGGGAAATGATGTATAAGTTTAGTTATTGTTCACACACCACTATCCCGCGAGGTGTTTTGGCATGAATATGCCAAAATCCCGAGACATACAAGCCAAAATTCCATTGCCGCAGGCAATCTGGAATGAATTTTGGCTCAGTTACTGAGAACGGAGTGAACAGTAATTGAGTTTATAAGAATTTCATAAAAAGTTTATGATTATATTAGTTGCTACCTGCGGTATATATGGTAAAATAAGAGTACGAACGTTACTGATAACGGAGCGAGCAGTAGAGTTTTGACATGTATTTCTGGCAAAATGGAGTGTAGAAGATGAACAGAAAAGAATTTTTGGAAATCCTGAGAAGCCAGCTTGCCGGTCAGATGCAGGAGGGCAAAGCAGCAGCACATATCAGGTATTATGAAGATTATATACAGTCTCAGGTACGTGGCGGACGTTCAGAGCAGGAAGTACTGCAGGAACTGGGAGACCCGCATCTGATAGCAAAAACTCTGATCGATACAGATGATGGAAGTACACAGGAAGATTACGGAGAGTATTCTTCTTACGGAAGCAGTTATGGCAATGAGACAGAGCTTCCTCATCAGCAGGAGAAAAGATGGAAAAAAGTAATCGATCTTTCTACCTGGCATGGCAGGGCTGTTGTTATTGCAGCGGCGGCTGTTATAATTGTTTTACTGATACTGATAATCGGAGTTGCGATTCCGTTTTTTATTATTCTTGCAATTATTCTTTATTTTCTTTCATGGCTGAAGAAAAGAAATGATCAATGAAAATCTGTGCAGGGTTTCAGAAAAGAAACCCTGCGCAGAATCTTAAAAATCTTAAGTGTAAACGTTCTTGTTTCACGATATTAATTCCCCTTGAATATTTATAATCATACAATCTCAACTTATTTCTATTCTTTAATCCTGCCAGGTGCAGGGAAAAATCCCACATTCATTTTTATATTTTTTGTTCGGAAAGGAGACGGAAAATGAAACACAATTTCAAACTGAAAGAACGCCTTGGAGCTTTGCTGCTTGCAATGCTTTTTATTCTGCAGGCAATTCTGGGGCTTGTGCCTGTCTGCGTAACTCAGGCGGCACCGTTAACTGTAGAAACATGGGACAGTGACAAGGTGGTAGATTATGGTTATCGCTTTAACATGAAGTTTCAGCCCGGAATTACCACATATGAATCTTTTGGGTGTGATAATCTGGACAGGGAAGCTTTTTCAGACAATGGAAAAAGCGAACGTGATACAGAGTGCGTTCGTGTAGGAGCGGACTATAAAGCCGGAAGCGCAGGGATGCGTTATAACAATGTAGGAAAAGATGGAAATGGAAATATTGTTGATGTCAGACTCATTCTTGTGGGAGTAGAGAATGCAGAACCCCGTTATGATCTGCGCACTGCAGAATCGATTGTTCAGAATAAAGGCGGAGCTACGTTTGCATGGAAAGATAATGAAGCTTATCCAATGGTTGGCTTTTCCAAAAACAGTATCGGTGTATTTATTTATTCTGTAGGATACGCAAAGGTTAAGTTTCAGTTTCTGAAGCATGGAACAGAAGAAACACTGCCGATCAGTGGCCATGGAACCATACGTGATATTGATGCGGGACAGGGAGTTCGTATTCCGTCAGACAGCAGTCTGGATAATGCATATGTTCTGAAAAACAATGATTATCTGACGGTAGATGGAAATTCTGTAAGCTCACCCCTTGGTTCCGTTGAGCCGGATGATCCGAGAGGATGGCTGAATCTTTTTTATGATACAGATAATTTTACGGTAGAATTCTGTCATCAGTTCAGACTGGATAAATGGGATAAAAGTCGTGAAGATGCCATTGCAAAAGCCGGTTCTCAGGAAAGATGGGCAGAGATTACAAGAAATAAATATCTGGATCCATCAGGCAACAGTTATTGTCCGAACTTTAAAGGACAGAAATACTGCAAAGCATATGCATATTTTGATTTTACATCCTATTGTTTCGGTGATGTTGAGATGAAAAAAGCGCCTGAGAAACGTGTGGGAGAGGCAAACTGTACATGGGAACAGGCAGCTGCCGCATCAAAAGAAAAACCTTTTGGCATTCGTCAGGGACAGGAATTTCAGTATATGATCCGGGCAGAGGTGACACCCAATAGACTGAAATCCTTTGTGGTACAGGATATACTTGAGGATTGTCTTACTATAGAGGATGCATCAAAAGTCAGTATTGTGAATGATGCAGGGCAGACAGTGACAGACTGGTTTGATGTTGCTGTTGAAGGACAGAAAGTGACCTGCAGGGCCAAAGCAGAGAGCCTTCAGGATGAAGCATTTACAGATAATCAGACTTACACATTTACTTTAAAAGTACGCCAGAGACCGGAATCAGAAATTAACATTTCAAAATACCTTGCAGAGGATGGATACAGTATTCTTGTACCAAACCATGCATCCATGAGTTATGAACGTACAAACGGAAGCGGAGATACAATGGATACGGAAACAGTGTGGGTAAAGGGTGTGATTCCACCGGAACTGGAAGTAAAGAAAAATACTTCTCAGTATGAATGGAAAACGGGAGATATCATAGATTATGAGGTTCTGGTTTCTCAGACAAAACAGGATGTAAAAGCAGTAAATGTTGTTATTACAGACGAGCTTCCATCATGTCTGCAGCTTCTGGAAGGGCAGTATGCTGTAGAGACAAGTCAGGGAGGCGAGAACTGTACGCTTACCGGACAGGGAGAAAATGGATGGAAAGCAGAGTGTCCGTCCCTGAAGTATGGGGAGACGATCACAATCCGTTTTAAATGTCAGGCATCTGCGGATTCCAATGGACAGGAATGGGAAAATATTGTGACTGCAACAGCGGATAATCTGATCAATCCTGACACAGGAGAACAGGAATCCAGAAAGGATATGGCAGAAGTATGGCCGAACAGTCCACAGCTTGAAATTGATAAAACAGCAGACAAATATGAATGGCAGGCAGGAGAGCAGGTAGCTTACCGGATCGTAGTGAATAATGTAACGGCAGGAACAATTGCAAAAGATGTAACTATTACTGATATTGGTCTGCCGCAGGGACTGGTTCTGGCAGGTGGTACACAGAGCATGGAAGTACTGGGAGTTCAGCAACAGGTAAACTATCCCGTACCGGATAAGAAAACAGGACAGGCATATGAAGCGAGACCTGTGGATTCTCAGTTGAATGCAGATGAGAACGGATTTTCCTTTTATTGTTCTTATGTACCATACAGTCAGCCTGTAACGATTATTTTCCATTGTATCGCACAGGAAGAGGCAAATGGACACGAAAGCGTAAATGCAGCAACTGTAAAAGCTGCTAATACAGATGAGAGATCTGATGATGCAGAAGTATATGTAAATTCAGGAGAATTCTGGATTGAGAAATCTGCAGATCATTATGAATGGCAGGTCGGAGAACAGGTACAGTACAATGTGGTGGTGGAGAATAAAAAAGCAGGTACAGTGGCCCGGAACGTAACTGTCTGGGATACCGGTATGCCGGCAGGACTTGCGCTTTCATCGGCAGAGGATGTATCGGTAAGCGGAATCCCACAGAATATTACGCAGCTGACAGCAGGGACCAAAGATGTTTTGAACCAGCTCAATCCGGAATTTTATAATGAGACATCAGAGAAACCGGTGAATTATGAATTTCTTCAGGAGGGAAGCGGATGGAGACTGAACATTTCAGATCTTCCGGCAAATACTCCGGTTATGATTTCTTTCCTTTGCACAGTTACGGAAGCGGCAAATGGAATGGAAAGCATTAATGTTGCCAATGTGCAGGCGCAGAATGCCCCTGTTTCGCAGGATGATGCAGAAGTGTATGTAAATACGGCAGTTCTTTCTATTGAGAAAAGTTTTCAGAATCCATATCTGGCAGCCGGGGACGGACGTGCGGAAAATGAATTTCGGGTAGGAGAACAGGTGAATTATCAGGTTACGGTTAATAATCTTCAGAAGGGATCTATCGCAAGAAATCTTGTGATCAGTGATCTTTCTCTTCCTGAAGGGCTGGCTCTGGACGGAGCTGAAGATGCTGTTACTGTAAGCGGTGTTCCGGCTGTTATTCAGAATCCGGTGGCAGGAATTGATGATGCAGGAAATCAGCTGAATCCGGAAAATTATAAAGAAACAGTGGAAAAACCAGTCAGCTGTCAGGTTACACGTCAGGAAACCGGATGGATCGTGACGATTTCAGATCTTCCGTATCAGACACCTGTGACTGTTAATTTCCGCTGTACTGCGCAGGAAAGCGTAAATGGGATGGAGATTGTAAATACAGCACAGGCGTATGCAGATAATGCACAGAAAGTAAAGGACTCCTCAAAAATCTGGGTGAACTCGCCTGTTCTTAAAGTAGAGAAGACGACGGACAAACCATTTTACAAATATGGTGATATTATTACATACCGCATTGTCCTGACACAGGAGCAGACCGGATGTGTGGCGCGTAATGTTACTCTGCAGGATGTGATCGATACTCAGGGAGTACGTCTTCTGAAGGATTCGGTGATTCTGATGGATGAGAAAGGAAATGTGGCAGATGCTGATGTACAGATCAATGATGATAATACTTTCCTGATGTCAACAGGCAGGACACTGGTCAGGGATAGCAGATATAGTATCTGCGATAATGATAAAGGCGGTCTTTTTGAGCAGGTAATGTATAATCCTCTGGACTGTCAGGAACAGAAAAGTATGATCGTGGAATATCAGGCAGCAGTGATTGATGCAGCCCTGGCAGGACAGAAAGTGCACAATACTGCAGTTGCAGACAGCAGTGAAAAGATACCTGCAACCGGGGAAGCAGAGACAGAGGTACACAGTCCGATTCTGGAAATTGTGAAGGAATCAGATAAGAAAGAGTATGCGTCCGGTGAAAAAGGATACTATAAACTGACAGTAAGACAACTGCGTGAGGATGTCACAGATCAGAATATTGTTATCGAAGATAAACTGGAAACCCAAGGGGCTTCCATTGTAAAAGACAGCATTTTTGTGAAGAAAAACGGTATAGAACTGAAAGATGCCAAAATAGAGGCAGATGATACAGGATTTGTAATTCAGACAGGAGCATCGTTGTCAGATATGGATAAAATTGAAGTCTGCTATGAAATGGTATTTAAAACAGAAAGCACAGAGCCTGAAAAAATTGTAAACACAGCGAAAGCAAGAGGTGATATTTCACCGGAAATTACTGCACAGCAGGAGGCATATGTGAAAGCAAAAGCAGAACCGACTGCCACACCAACACCGTCTGCAACACCGAAACCAACAGAAACACCAAAGCCGACAGAGACACCAAAACCTACAGAAGTACCGAAACCGACGGAGCAGCCAAAAGCCACACCAACACCATCTGTACCGGGAACCTGCCCGAAAATGACTCCTGTACCGACGAAAGCACCGTTAGCATCTTACAATGGTGGAAATAATGGAGGCACGACTTCCGGAAGCGGAGGCAGCAGTTACGCAAATTCGGGTGGATATTCCGGTGGATACGGAAGCTATCAGGGTGGTTCCATGGCAGGAAGTTCTAAAACAGGAGATGTCAGACCGTTTAAAATGATGGCTGTTCTTGGCCTTATCGGAATGGGACTGCTGACAGGAGGTGTGGTGATCTACAGAAGAACTGTTTCCGGGAAAAGAAATATAAAGGGTATGCCGCGGAAATGAAAAAACTCAGAACATTTGCAGTAAGTATGATCATAGCAGCAATTGGGCTTCTTATATATTGTGCCGGTTTCTATATAAAAAGTTATGAACAGAATCTTGCAGCAAGGCAGGAATATGCAGAGCTTTCCCAAATGGCAGGGGTGAAGAACAGAGAAGGTGCCGGATTATTGGCAGATGGCAAAAAAACTGATGAAGACAGCAGTACAAAAAACAGTGAAAAAAAACGCAGGAAAAAACAGAGAAGATCTTCTGAATCAAAAAACAAAAACTGTACAGATGAAATCAGGGAATCCTTCGGGATTTCCTGGGAAAATTTAAGAAAGATCAACTCTCAGACAGTTGCCTGGATTACTGTCCCGGGAGCCGATATTTCTTATCCTGTAGTTCAGGCGGCGGATGATGAATATTACCTGAAACATAATTTCAGAGGAGAGGAAGATCTGTTTGGATGTATTTTTCTGGAACATGACATAAAAAAGAATTTTACAGATTCCCACAGTATTCTTTACGGGCATAATATAGAAGGTAATATGATGTTTGCAAATCTGAACCGTTATGAACAGCCTGAATTTCTGAAAAAATGTCCTGAAATTGAGATCACAACACCAAAAAGAAAGTTTCTGTACAAAATTTTTTCTGTGGAACAGGCATCTTCCAAAAGCCCGGCATTTGAATATGGATACAAGTTATCCAGTCCTGCATACAGGAGACAATTATCTATATTGAAAAATAATTCCATGTATGACACAGGAGTAGAGCCTGATGAAAGGGAGAGAATGGTGACTCTGATCACCTGTAATTCACGTCTGGATAAAGAAATACGTATGGCGGTACATGGGATTTGCCATGAATGTTATGGTATAGAAAAAGCTGAGCCGAAGTGATGTTGAAATCAATCGGATATTGGTAACTTTCGTAAAGGATGAACTGTTACTGTTCACATATCACTATCCCTCGAGGTGTTTTGGAAAAAACTAATGAAAAATCTCTCGATATTTTGTATAATTTATGCATAAAAAACAACTTGTTCGTACGTGCGTACAAGTTGTATCCTAAATACAGGAGGGAAGAAGACATGACAGATAATGGAAAGCCGAAATATTTCTCACTGATGGAACAGCTCAGAAGTGATATTATGTCAGGAGCTATCCGACCGGGAGAGAAGCTTCCTTCAGAAAACGAGCTTTCACAGAAATATTCCCTGAGTAGACATACAGTTCGTAAAGCACTGGGAATCCTGGAGCAGGACGGATATGTAGAGGCATTTCACGGAAGAGGTACTTATTGCTCTGAGAATATGCGCCATATAAAGAATTCAAAGAATATTGCGGTAGTGACCACATATATTTCTGATTATATTTTTCCGAGACTGATACAGGGAATGGATAATGTCCTTTCAGAAAGCGGTTACAGTATTATCCTGAAAAACACAGCAAACAGCAGACAGAAAGAGGCCAGATGTCTGGAGGAACTTCTGAAGAAAGATATTGATGGACTGATCATTGAACCAAGCAAAAGTGAGATGATCTGTAAACACAGAAATCTTTATCAGAATCTGGATAAATTTGAAATTCCGTATGTGTTTATTCAGGGAATCTATTCAGAAATGAGGGATAAACCTCATATTCTTATGGATGATGCACAGGGAGGCTATCTTGTAACAAAATATCTGCTGGAACTGGGACATAAAAAGATCAAGGGTTTCTTTAAGGCAGACGATATGCAGGGACTGGAGCGCCACAAGGGATATGTGAAGGCCTTACAGGAGTCAGGGATTGCCTATGATCCCGATGATGTTGTCTGGTTTCATACAGAGGACAGGAAAGTAAAACCTGCACTGATGGCAAAAGAAATGGTACAGAGCGGACAGCTTCCGGATGGAATCGTCTGTTACAATGATCAGATTGCTGTTCAGGTTATGGAAGAACTGGAGAAAATGGGAGTCAGGATACCGGATGATATTTCCATTACCGGTTATGACAATTCACTGTATGCTCAGCGAGGAAGCGGAATCACAACGATAGCTCATCCGCAGGAAAAGCTGGGAGAAATGGCAGCAGAGCTTATACTTGAGAAGATCAACGGAGTTCCTGAAGAAGAAAGTAAGGTTGAAAGACTGATTTATCCGGAACTGATCATACGGGGATCATGCAGAAAAATATTGTAAACAAATGAAATAAATAAAAAATAAAAATAAATCCAGGAGGAATTTTATCATGAAAACAGGAAGAAACTATAAGTTCTGGTTTTGTACAGGTTCACAGGATCTTTACGGAGATGAGTGCTTAAGAAAAGTTGCTGAGCATTCCAGAATCATTGTTGAGGAATTAAACAAGAGTGGTGTTCTTCCATTTGAATTAGTATGGAAACCAACACTGATCACAAACGAACTGATCCGTAAAACATTTAATGAGGCAAATGCAGATGAGGACTGTGCAGGTGTTATCACATGGATGCATACTTTCTCACCGGCAAAATCATGGATCCTTGGTCTGAAAGAATACAGAAAACCGCTTTGCCATCTTCATACACAGTTTAATGAGGAGATTCCTTATGATACCATTGATATGGATTTTATGAATGAAAACCAGTCTGCTCATGGCGGTCGTGAATATGGTCATATTGTTACAAGAATGGGAATCGAAAGAAAAGTTATTGTCGGACACTGGGCAGATAAAGATGTTCAGGAAAGACTTGCTTCCTGGATGCGTACAGCAGTTGGTATCATGGAGAGCAGCCATATCCGCGTATGTCGTGTAGCAGATAATATGAGAAACGTAGCTGTTACAGAAGGTGATAAAGTAGAAGCACAGATCAAATTCGGATGGGAAGTTGATGCTTATCCTGTAAATGAGATTGCTGATTATGTAAAAGATGTAGCTAAAGGTGATGTAGATGCGCTGGTAGATGAATACTACAGCAAATATGATATTCTTCTTGAGGGAAGAGATCCGGAAGAATTTAAACGTCATGTAGCAGTTCAGGCTCAGATTGAGATCGGATTTGAGAAATTCCTGGAAGAGAAAAATTATCAGGCAATCGTTACACACTTTGGAGATCTGGGTGCTCTTAAACAGCTTCCCGGACTTGCAATCCAGAGACTTATGGAAAAAGGCTATGGATTCGGTGCAGAAGGCGACTGGAAGACAGCTGCAATGGTTCGTCTGATGAAGATCATGACAGCTGGTGTAAAAGATGCAAAAGGAACTTCCATGATGGAAGACTATACATATAACTTTGTACCTGGAAAAGAAGGAATCCTTCAGTCTCATATGCTTGAGGTATGCCCGTCTGTCGCAGATGGTAAGATTGGCATTAAAGTATGCCCGCTTTCCATGGGTGACAGAGAAGATCCTGCAAGACTTGTATTCACAAGCAAGACAGGCCCGGGTATTGCAACATCCCTGATCGATCTTGGAGACCGTTTTCGTCTGATTATCAACGATGTGGAATGCAAGAAGGTTGAGAAACCGATGCCGAAGCTTCCTGTAGGAAGTGCATTCTGGACACCACAGCCAAATCTTAAGACAGGTGCAGAAGCATGGATCCTTGCAGGCGGAGCCCACCATACAGCATTCTCCTATGACCTGACAGCAGAGCAGATGGGTGACTGGGCAGCAGCTATGGGTATTGAAGCTGTTTACATTGATAAAGATACAAATATTCGTGATTTTAAGAATGAACTGAGATGGAATGAACTTGCATTCAGAAAATAATAATTTTTGTAATTAATACAGAGGCTGCCATATCAGGCTGAAATTAACTGCCTGGGATGGCAGCCCTGAGAAGTTTAAAGTAATAAAAAGTATGTTAAAACCGTAAAATTTCCATGGTAAAACAATAAAAGAAATGCAATAATATTGGTGTACAAACAATATATGATTATAGATTGTCGAATGATCTGTAATCATAAATAACAGAGAAACAGGGAGGTACATAAAAATGGGAGCAGCAGAAGCAAAAGCAGCGATTCTCGCTAACAAAACAGCGCTTGGTATTGAATTTGGTTCTACCAGGATCAAAGCAGTACTTGTAGATGATAAAAATCAGCCAATCGCATCTGGCGGTCATGAATGGGAAAATCGTTATGAAAACGGTGTCTGGACATATAGCCTTGATGATATCTGGACAGGCATTCAGGACTGTTATCAGGATATGGCAAGGGATGTGAAGGCAAAATATGACATAGAACTGGAATCTGTAGGTGCATTTGGCGTCAGCGCCATGATGCATGGATATATGCCATTTAACAAAGAGGGAGAACTTCTTGTACCATTCCGTACATGGAGAAATAATATTACAGGGGAAGCCAGTGAAAAGCTGATGGAGCTGTTTAATTACAATATTCCTCAGAGATGGAGTATCGCACATCTGTACCAGGCAATTCTTAATGGCGAGGAACATGTAAAAGATATCGATTATATTACAACTCTGGAGGCTTATGTCCACTGGAAACTGACAGGAAAGAGAGTTCTCGGTATCGGTGACGCAGCAGGTATGTTCCCGATTGATACCACAAAGGCAGATTACAACCAGGAGATGGTTGATAAATTCGATGAACTGGTTGCTCCTTATGGATTCTCATGGAAACTTCGCGATATTATGCCGAAAGCCCTTGTTGCAGGTGAAGATGCCGGTGTTCTTACAGAAGAAGGTGCGAAACTTCTCGACGTAACAGGAAAACTGAAAGCAGGAATCCCGATGTGTCCTCCGGAAGGTGATGCAGGAACAGGTATGGTTGCCACAAACAGTGTTGCAGTTCGTACAGGTAACGTTTCCGCAGGAACTTCTGTATTTGCTATGATCGTTCTGGAAAAAGAACTCTCCAGACCGTATAAAGAAATCGACATGGTTACCACTCCGTCCGGACATCTGGTAGCTATGGCTCATTCCAACAACTGTACCTCTGACCTGAATGCCTGGGTAAATGTATTTAAAGAGTTTGCAGAGGCTATGGGTATGGAAGTGGATATGAATAAACTGTTTGGAACTCTTTATAATAAAGCACTTGAAGGTGATCCGGACTGTGGCGGACTTCTGTCTTACTGCTATTTCTCAGGCGAGCATATGACAGGCTTTGAAGAAGGACGCCCGTTATTTGTACGTTCTCCTGAGAGCAAATTCAATCTTGCAAACTTTATGAGAACCAATCTGTATACATGCCTTGGAGCCATGAGGGTAGGTCTGAACCTTCTGTTTGAGAAAGAAAATGTAAAAGTAGACCGTCTTCTTGGTCATGGAGGATTATTTAAGACAAAAGGCGTAGGACAGCAGATTCTGGCAGATGCTGTCAATGCACCGGTATCTGTAATGGCTACTGCAGGTGAGGGCGGAGCCTGGGGAATCGCACTTCTTGCTTCTTATCTGGTACATAAAGAAGAAGGTGAGACTCTGGAAAGCTTCCTTGATAACAAAGTATTTGCAGATCAGGAAAGCAGCACACTGGATCCAAAACCGGAAGGTGTGGCTGGATTCAATGCATTTATGGACAGCTATATGAAAGGTCTTTCTATTGAAAGAGCAGCAGTAGAGTCTGAAATCTGGTAAATGTTGAGAAACAAACTGTTTGCCGGCGCATATGAAAATGAATAGGAAAAGAAGAATATAAAAAACAGAGCAGCATCGCAGATCATGAGACCGGCGATGCTGTTTTTTGTAGTTTTTCTGAAATTGTTATCAAGTGATTCGCAGCCGAATAAATACAAAGAGAAAGCCCCGGCAGGGGAGCTGCCGGGACTTTCAAGGGGAGTATAAATAATTAAATAAGGGGTTTATGTAAAAAAAATTTTTGAAGGGTAAATTCTTTTTACAGCTATGATTATAATATAGCTTGGTGAAAAAAGCAACATATTTTGATGAATATTCCCCCCGGTTTTTGGGATAATAGTCAATGTGAAGCACTTTCAGCGATGAAGTGTGGAAGAAAAAAACCGGATTTTGCAGAGTATCAGGAGATCCGGGCAGATAAATCTCATCAGGAGGAAAATAATAATGGCAAAAAACTATGAATCTGAGAGTAAAAACAGCAGAAATTACACAGGAACTTCAGATAAGAACAGCTATGGTAATGAAATGAACCATGATGGTAATGCAAAAAACAGTGTGAAAAGCAAAAACGAGACAGATTGTAGAAGTAAAGCAAAAAATAAAACTTCCCAGTCTTACAGCTCAGAAGAAGACAGATATTGATTGGATCAGGAGGGGGAAATGCCCCTCCTGATCTGCTGTGAGCCAACTTATGTGTCGGCTGTTTTTTGTCAGGCAGTGGCACATCTGTCCCTGATATCATATGATATAACAAAAAGGAGTCTGCCATGTTTCCGGTGGAAACGATTTCTGCAAAAATGCTGGATTATTATGTGGGCCGAAGGGACACGTTGATCATAGATCTGAGAGAAAAAGAGTCCTATATGCACAGTCATGTAAAAGGAGCCGTAAACATGCCATATGGAGAAATAGACGGATATACAGCCTTTCCAAAAGGGAAAATACTGGTTCTGTACTGCGACAGGGGCGGGGCAAGCCTTCTGCTTGCAAGGCAGCTTGCAAAGCTTGGGTACTGTACCAGGTCTGTTATAGGCGGTTTTGGAGCATATCGGGGAAGAAATCTTGTAATTTCGCCATAAGCATGATAAGGTGTAAGAGAAAAAATACGAACCGGTATATCTTCAGGTTATTTCAGAAATCAATCTGTCGGCATACCAATAAAAGAGGAGACACAAAACTATGAAATATATGTTTGCATCAGATGTCCATGGTTCTGCATACTACTGCAGAAAAATGCTGGATGCCTATAAAGAAGAAAAGGCAGAACGCCTGGTACTGCTGGGCGATCTGCTCTATCATGGCCCGAGAAATGATCTTCCCAGAGAATATGCTCCCAAACAGGTCATTTCCATGCTTAATGACATGAAGAAAGAAATTTATGCTGTACGTGGGAATTGTGAAGCTGAGGTCGATCAGATGGTCCTGCAGTTTCCGGTTATGGCAGACTACTGTATTCTGAACCTGGATGGAAGAACCTTTTATGCCACACATGGGCATATTTACAATGAAAATAATCTGCCTCCGATCCAGGAAGGAGATATTCTGATCCATGGACATACCCATGTACTGAAAGCAGAGCAGAAAGAAGGCTATGTACTTCTCAACCCGGGTTCTGTTTCCATTCCAAAAGAAGGAAACCCGCCTACATATGCGATCTTTGAGGACGGTGTGTTTACAATTAAGGATTTTGAGGGAAATATTGTTAAGAGCATAGAATTATAGGGAAGTCCCATCTACATATAGAAAGGATAAAGAATGGAAAAATTTGAACTGATCGCTCCATGTCATTTCGGTATGGAAGCTGTGCTGAAACGTGAGATCCTTGATCTGGGCTATGAGATTACCAAAGTAGAGGATGGAAAAGTAACATTCGAGGCAGATGCACAGGGAATCGCAGATGCCAATATCTTTCTGCGTTCCACAGAAAGAATCCTGCTGAAAGTAGCAGAAGTAAAGGCAGAAACCTTTGACGAGCTTTTTGAAAAGACAAAAGCCCTGCCATGGGAAAATTATATTCCCAAGGATGGGAAATTCTGGGTTGCCAAGGCCAATTCTGTGAAGAGTAAGCTCTTTAGCCCGTCTGATATCCAGTCCATTATGAAAAAAGCCATTGTAGAGCGTCTGAAGGGCGTATACGGGGTGTCCTGGTTTGAAGAGGATGGGGCAAGCTTTCCTATCCGCGTGGCATTTATGAAAGATGTGGCCACGATCGGTATTGATACCTCAGGCGTATCTCTGCATAAAAGAGGATATCGTAAAATGACAGTGAAAGCTCCGATCACAGAAACACTGGCATCTGCTCTGATCATGCTTACGCCATGGAATAAAGACAGGATTCTGGTAGATCCTTTCTGCGGAAGCGGTACCTTTCCTATTGAAGCAGCAATGATGGCAGCAGATATTGCACCCGGCATGAACCGTTCCTTCCTTGCTGAGGAATGGAAGCATCTGGTTCCGAGAAAATGCTGGTATGATGCAAATGAAGAGGCACAGGACAGGATAAATCTTAATATTGAAACAGATATCCAGGGCTTTGACATTGATCCTGAGGCGTTGAAGGCTGCCAGAGCTAATGCAAAAATGGCAGGTGTGGACAAGCTGATCCATTTCCAGCAGAGAGCGGTAAAAGATCTCCGCCATCCCAAACCATATGGATTCATCATCACAAACCCTCCTTATGGGGAACGACTGGAAGAAAAAGAGAATTTAACTCAGCTTTATCGTGAAATCGGGGAAAGCTATGAAAGGCTTGACAAGTGGTCCATGTATCTGATCACATCTTATGAGAAAGCGGAGAACGATATCGGGCGAAAAGCAGATAAAAACCGTAAGATCTATAATGGTATGCTTAAGACCTATTACTATCAGTTCCTTGGACCACGTCCACCAAAGAAAAACCGTAACTGAGTGTTTCTGTAATTGCGAAAAATCAAAATAAAAAGAGGATACAAAGGATTATGAAAAAAATAATTTTTGCTACCGGAAATCAGGATAAAATGAGAGAAATCCACGAGATCCTTGCAGATATGGATGTAGAGGTTGTTTCTATGAAAGAAGCGGGAATCCATGCAGATATTGTAGAGGATGGTTCTACTTTTGAGGAAAATGCTGTGATCAAGGCGAAGACAATCTGTGAACTGACAGGGGAGATCACTCTGGCAGATGATTCCGGTCTGGAGATTGACTATCTGAATAAAGAGCCGGGCATTTATTCTGCCCGTTATATGGGAGAAGATACCTCATATCATATCAAAAATGCAAGTCTGATAGAGAGACTGAACGGAGTTCCGGACGAGAAGCGTACTGCAAGGTTCGTATGCGCCGTTGCAGCGGCTTTTCCAGATGGAAGTGTAAAAACAGTGCGTGGAACAATGGAAGGCCGTATAGGCTATGAGGAGAAGGGAGAGAACGGCTTCGGCTATGATCCGATCTTCTACCTGCCGGAATATGGATGTACTTCTGCAGAGCTTTCCGGCGAAGAGAAAAATAAGATCAGCCACAGAGGAAAAGCATTACGTGCCATAAAGGATGAACTGAAATGAAGGTACTGATCGTCAGCGATACTCATGGACAGGATGAGAATCTGGAAGAGACAGTGCTCAGAGAAGCTCCCTTTGATTATCTGATCCACTGCGGGGATGTGGAAGGCAGAGAGATTTTCATTGAGGCACTGGCAGAGTGCCCATGTACGATTGTCGCAGGAAATAATGACTTTTTTACAGACCTTCCCTATGAGGAAGAGGTTACTCTGGAGGGACATAAGATACTGGTTACACATGGACATCATTATTTTGTGTCCCGGGATTATGATAAACTTGTTGGGAATGCGCAGGCTAAGGGATGTAAGATTGCAATGTATGGTCATACTCACATGCCTGTGATCGAGAATGAGGATGGGATTCTGGTAATTAATCCCGGCAGTCTTACCTACCCGCGTCAGAGAGGCCGCAGGCCAAGCTATGCAGTTATGCAGATAGAAGAGGGAAAAGATCCTCAGGTCGAGATCAGATACCTCTGAAAAATTATCTAACTGAATCAGGTAAGTTACTTGCGGAGGCTGCGAATATCCGCCTGACTCATCTGACTGTATATTTTTGAGGTATTGTTGATCGGATAACGGCAATACCTCTTTTTACAGATACGTGACAGTAAAAAAATAGAAGAAAAAATAAAAAAAGTTAAGATTTTTTTATTGTATGAAAAAAATATCTTTTTACAAAAAATCTCAAAAACCAGTAAAAAATCCCTTTTTGCGAACAAAAAAAACGATTTTTTTGAAAAAAGTGAAAAGCCCGCAAAGCCTTGTATTTAGCGGGTTTCAGGGACTTTTTGAGGGATAAAAAATCACTTTTTTAAAAAAAATCAAAAAAAATTGAAAAAAGGTGTTGACATTTGGGGCCGCTTAACATATAATATGTCTTGCGTCGGACAACGAAGCACAAATAAATAAAGAAAAACAGCGGGGTGTGGCTCAGCTTGGCTAGAGCGCCTGGTTTGGGACCAGGAGGCCGCAGGTTCGAATCCTGTCACCCCGACTGCTGTAACAACAACATTACCGTTTCAGCGAAATGCGGGTGTAGTTCAATGGTAGAACACTAGCCTTCCAAGCTAGATACGTGGGTTCGATTCCCATCACCCGCTTCTCTGTATGTACAGAGAGATGTGTCTGTAGCTCAGCTGGATAGAGCAACGGCCTTCTAAGCCGTGGGTCGGGGGTTCGAATCCCTTCAGGCACGCTGTGGTGGGTATAGCGCAGTTGGTTAGCGCGCCAGATTGTGGCTCTGGAGGCCCAGGGTTCGAATCCCTGTATCCACCCTTCGCCTTTGGGCTATCGCCAAGCGGTAAGGCACAGCACTTTGACTGCTGCATTCGCTGGTTCGAATCCAGCTAGCCCAGTCTTTTATATGGAGCATTAGCTCAGTCGGTAGAGCACTTGACTTTTAATCAAGTTGTCCGGGGTTCGAATCCCCGATGCTTCATTAATAGCGGAAATCTTCTGTGAGGTTTCCGCTATTTTATTGCTTTTGCAGAGTGCGAGAATGATTTTTCAGGTACACTCTGAGAATATGAGAAAATGCGGATATGGCGGAATTGGCAGACGCGCTGGTTTTAGGTACCAGTGGGATTCCCGTGCAGGTTCAAGTCCTGTTATCCGCATCCAAAAAAAGCACCGGTTAAAACGGTGCTTTTTTTGTTTTACAGACATGGTTTTTTGTTGTATAGTTAAGTTATAAACAGGACAGGGAGATTTTGACTATGGATATACAGAAATTTCAGCAGAAACTTACAGAGGTGTGTGAACTTGGAGAGAAGAATGGCAAAGTGTTGAAACCGGAACAGATAAAGGAATGCTTTGGCGAACTTGACCTGGATAAGTCACAGTTGATCAAGATATTACAGTATTTAAAATTAAAAGGTATTTCCATTGAGGGTGCGGAGGAGATTTCAGCAGCATCTCAGACCGGCCCGGAAGAAGTATCCGAAGAAAAAGAAGAAAAAGTTCCTTTGACAGCGGAGGAAGAGGCATATCTGAAAGAATATCTGGAAGGTCTTGAAGAACAGGAGCAGGGAGAGAGAAGTGCGGAAGAACTTTTTGAACTGATTTCAAAGGGAGATGCGCTGGCACAGGCAGAGCTGTCACAGAAGTATCTGCATGCAGCAGCCGAAATGGCGGTTGAAATGAACTGTGAGGAGATTTTTATCGCTGATCTGATTCAGGAGGCAAATATAAGCCTTCTGATGGCTCTGGGAGAGGAAGAACCGGAAAAGAAAGATGAGAAATGGCTGCTTGGACGTATCCGGTGTGGAATCCGCCATGCTATCGAGGAGCAGACACAGAGGAAATTTGAGGATGACTATCTGGTAGCAAAGGTGGAGAAGCTGGAAGCGGCAGTCCGGGAACTTACAGAGGATGAAGAGGATGAAAGTTCAAAGTTCAGTGTAGAGGAGCTGGCAATCATTCTTGATATGGATGAAGAAGAGATCAGGGATGTGCTGCGGCTTACAGGTGATGACAAATAATGCAGTGATGTAGCATTACGGGAAAGGAGAGGGTGATTATGAGTATTCCAACACCGCACAACAGTGCAAAGAAAGGTGATATTGCAAAGAAGGTTCTGATGCCGGGAGATCCGCTGCGTGCGAAGTATATTGCGGAGACATATCTGGAGAATCCGGTATGTTTTAACACAGTGAGAAATATGTTTGGTTATACCGGAACTTATAAGGGTGAGCAGATATCTGTCATGGGCAGCGGTATGGGGATGCCATCTATGGGTATTTACAGTTATGAGCTTTATAATTTTTATGATGTAGAGAAGATCATTCGTATTGGTTCTGCAGGTGCGCTGCAGGATGATGTAAGCGTAATGGATGTTGTGATCGCCATGAGTGCATGTACGGATTCAAATTATGCAAGCCAGTATCAGCTGCCGGGGACTTTTGCTCCTACAGCAAGTTATGAACTGGTTGCAAGGGCTGTAGAGGTTGCGAAGGAGCAGGGTACACCGGTTCGCGTGGGTTCTGTTGTATCTTCGGATGCGTTCTATGGAGATAATCCGGAGAGTTCGAAGGCATGGAGAAAGATGGGGGTTCTCTGTGTGGAGATGGAGTGCGCGGCGCTGTTTATGAATGCTGCGAGAGCCGGTAAGGAGGCACTGGGGATTCTTACGATTTCGGATCATGTTTTCAGGGATGAGGCAATTTCTGCGGAGGCCAGGCAGACTTCGTTTAACAGGATGATGGAGATTGCGCTGGGGATTTGATCCTGGTGTACTGGCAAGATTGTTCGAGAATTTAACTTGTTTGGACGTTGTATATAAGTGGCAGTAAAGCCCCTTGGCTGGTATGTGGTATATCAGACAGGGGGCTTTTTACAACATAATTAATCAAAATAAGTAGCGAAAGCAGATTGTGAACAGCAATAGTGTGTGGGGGATGACGACTGTTCTCAAGAAGACATTTTCCGGACAGAACTTTAGTCATTATTGCATAAGATGATTAAATGCATCTTTTTCGAAATTTAAATCTTCATTTTGCTCACAAAGCGAAAACATATAATTTACAAATTCTGTTCTGTGAGAATCTCTGTGTAAATAGTATTTTTCCACTTTTGGATCATTTACAAATTGTAGTTTATGATTTACTTCTGGCTTATATTCTATCATTGACTCAGCCAAATACACAAGATCATCTTTTATATCTGGAGTTGTTGCGTTTTTTCCAAAAAGGAAAATACTTATTTTTATTAAATTTCTATGATCGTTCCATTCTTTTTCGGATGAATAATACTGTGGATATAAAAAAGAAAAATCTCTCATCAATTCTCCTTTTCTCCTGCAATCTTCATACATTATTAAGGCTATATCTTTTTCGCGATGTTGAACTGCAAATATCATCTTGTTTTTACAGTTTAATTCTAATTTTAAAATATAATTAATCATATTTCTCCTATATAAGTCCTAGCGCAGTCGGAAGAAAGGCTGGGCTAAAAAATGCAACTCCTACTATTACAACAAATATTCCTGCAGCTATAATGCGACCTTTATATTTTTTTAAATTAATATGTCTACGAGAAATTTCGCTTTTGGCTTTTCGCATCTTATTTAGATCAGATTGTCCCTTTTTATAATCTCTTGACTTTTTTACTTCATCTTGTACATCTTTAGGAACATTACTATTTCCTAAGGTTTTTCCGTGGCTAGGTGTTCCATCGACATTTTCTACTCCGTGGATCCCTTTTTTATTATTGTCTACGTGTACATGCGGTTTTGCATCAGAGGTTGATGGCTTATCGACTCTATAAGTCCATCCGCGTTTTAAAGTATGTGTTTCACCGTAACCATATGGCGTAATACTATCATTGACTACTATAAGCTGATTATCCGAATAGGAACCTTGTTCTATACCAAGTTCATCGAGTGCTGAATTTAATTTCGCAATAGTTGCATCTGATGCTTCGCCATATTGATCTATTTCTTTTTCGGCCTTTTTTACAAGACTTTCAATTTTGGCAACAAGAATACTTTGTTCTGCTGCATAATTTGTTATTGATAAACTTAAAGTGACGGTAATAGCAATAAATAAACTTAATAATTTTTTAATAGTTTTATTCATCTTGTATCCTTCTTTCTATTATATAATTTGTATTATAAGGTATTTATATTTAACCTCCTTTCGTACTTACCATACTTATATGATTTAACTCTACACGACTGTCGTGAAAATAGAATATATTATTGAACAACTTTTGTCAAGAATTAATTTATATTATTAAAAAAATTTTACATTATTTTAATTTTTGTCTTGGCTGAATTCCTGTGATGCTATATGAATTAGAAAGGTAAGAAATTGGTTAATGACGACTGTTCTCAAGAAGAGCGATTGAAAAATTTCTCATATTGTGTTAATATCAAAACAATATGGGAGGTATTTTGAATGCAGATCAGAAAATCAGCGGAGGATTATTTGGAGGCAATCCTGGTATTGTCAAAACAGGGGGGCGGAGTTCGTTCTATAGATATTGCAACGATGCTTGGGGTATCGAAACCGAGTGTAAGTCATGCTATGAAGCTGCTTCGTGAGGATGGTTATATTGCGATGGACCGTTATGGTACGGTGACACTTCTTGAGAAAGGAAATGATATTGCGGTTCATATCTATGAGCGGCATACAGTGCTGAGCAAGATGCTGGAACATCTCGGCGTAAGCCCGGAAGTTGCAAAAGAAGATGCGTGTAAGTTAGAGCATGACCTGAGCGATGAGAGTTTTACTAGGATAAAGGAGCATTTCCACAAGGTGATTGGGGAAGTTGAATAGCGGATAAAATAAACTCCCCCCGTCGGATGAATTTCTGACGAAGTGGGGAGTTTATTTTTTAAGTTAGTCATCTACTAACACTGGATATCATTCAGTAAACTTTTCAGCACTGCTCAACATGCAAAATATCGCATTGTCCCGTCCACTTTAAATTTATTTTTATCTACTCTCTCAACGATCTAATGCAAATTATTATTCCTGTTATTATCCATAACGAAAAAAATATTACCGGAATCAATGTGTCATTTGCTATTAAATTAATCAACCATCCCTCACTTCCATTGATTATACTTTGGTGGAAAAGGGTATACGTAAAAACAATCAAGAAACCTATATCTCCAAACCCCAGAAAACTAAGCCCTAAAATAAATTTTCTCATATTATTTATATCTCCCTCATTGTTTGGAATCTTTACTATATGTAGCATGTTTTACAGCCTCTTGATATGTTCCGCCATGAGATCTAATGCCGTAAAGACCACCAGTGTGCCGACAAGTCTAACGCTATATCTTAATCCATATCCTTTAATGGCAATTTCGGCGTAGAAGTGATTTTTGTATAGAAATCACCATTTTCTTCTACTTCTGTTACAGTTTCAATAGAAGAATCTGTATAACTGATAACATCTCCCTCGTACACCAACCTTTCAAAAGGAATATAAGCAGTGTCATCTGTATCATAAAACGCATCCTTTTCCTCTTTTTCCGGATTTCGTTCATAATACATTTCTTTATAACCTTCACTCTCATTATCCTCAGTTACTGAAATATCATAAATGTCCTGCTCCTTTAGCCAATCCCCCAGATTAACTGCAATATAGCAATCATCGTCTTTGATTTCACTTACTATCTTCTTGCAATTCAATTGATCCCAATCTATAAAAATATCATTTCGACAGATTTGATAAGTATTATCTTCTACATTTTTTTGCGGCAACCGGAGTTGCTGTAATACAACTTACCACAAGCACTATAGTTATTACTATTTTTTCCTTTTTTATCATGCTCTTACCCTCATTTCTTTTTTTTCATGTCCTTTTCACCTCTGTATTTTCTGTAGCAATGTTCCTTTAACATTAATTTAATAATTACCTGTTCTTAAAAGCACTGTAACGAACTAGTTCTTTATGAAGTATTTAACCTCCTTTCGTAGTTGATTTGCTTGTGTAAATTTATATCACTACATTTATGTCATGTATTCAGTGTGCATTATTAAATAATATTTGTCAAGAAAATCTTTATATTGTTGTCAAGATTTACGATATTTTATTCCTTGTATTGACTGTACCTTCCTGATATTGTACAATATACTAAAACTAAGAGTTAGGAGATGTGATTATGCAACAACATTATGAACTTTCTGATACAGAATATAAGATCATGCAGCTTTTTTGGAAGAATTCAGATCCACTTCCTTTTAATGAAATCCTGAAATATTGTAATGATGAACTTCAGCTTAACTGGGCGGTAGGTACAGCTCAGACATATCTTAACCGCCTTATTTTAAAGGGAGTGTTGAAAACAAATAATAAGCGGTATCGTAAACTATATTCAGCGCAGCTCAGTGAAGAGGAACTTGCACAAAAATATGCTCGACAGTTTGTAGATGAATCTTTTGGTGGATCTCTTAAGAATTTTATCGCTTCCTTTACTCAGGAGACAAAATTATCTGAGGCTGATGTAAACGAACTTATAGATATCTTGCATTCCAATATGTCTGAGGAAAAATAAGGCGCGATTTCTTATGATGAGGAGGTATGTATTTGAAAATATTGATCTGTCTGCTGATATATATGAGTGTTTCCGGCAGTGCTTTTTTTCTTGGATATTTATTACTTGATTTTCTTACCCATGAAATGCTTCCTGCTTCGTTCAGATATTTTCTGCTGAAACTGGGAGGGTTGTTTTTTCTGGTTCCATTTCCGTTAGTTAAATCTCTGGTACAGTCATGGCTGTTTCATTGTGAGAACGGAATTTTAAAAACCGATGAATACTATTTCTTTGATATTGATCATTCTATAAAACTGATTGATGAGGGTTTTATATTCCCGCAGCTGCCGGATAGTCAGAAAGTGCTGATTGGATTATGGACTGGTATTATGTTATTGATTATACTTTCGCAGGCTTATCGTTTTTACCTTTTCAGACGTAATCTCCGAAAATATCTACTTCCTCTTGATAACTGTGAGGATTTATTGAATTCCATAAAGGCTGATATGAATATAACCAAAAAGGTATCTATGTATTATTGTGGTGCGGAGATTTCGCCATTTACCTGTGGCGTGAAATCACCCGTAATTATCCTCACATCACTTGTTGCGGATGATTCAAAAGAACTGATTCTACGGCATGAGCTACAGCACATAAAATCTCATGATTTAATTTACCGGATGGCAGCTTTGTTTATTGTTCTGATACATTGTTTTAATCCGTTATCTTATTTATTTTTGAAAGAATTAAAGGAGGTTCAGGAAATGAATTGCGATGAAAAACTGACAGTTACATTTTCGAATAATGAGCGTATGAAATATGGAAAGGCCATAATTGCTGTTTCTGCCAGAACCGGGGCATTTTCGGCTCCTGTACTTTATTTTTCCGGAAACAGTAAAAGCTTTCTGATAAAGCGAATCAGAAAAATATCTGTACCTGGTCGGATCAGGAAGTTACAAATGGCTTTGGCTACGATAGTTCTGTGCCTTTTTGCGACAGTTCCTGTATTTGCGTATTCTCCTGAGATTATTGATTTGAGAAATTTTTCTTCGGATATTCAGAATGGGATAGAAGAAGTGACATGGATGGAATTTGAATTTGATTCTTCATCGGATACAGGCTCTGCTATAACCATACCGGAGGATGAGAATTTCTTTTCTGACTGCAATCAGTATTTTCTTTTGGAGGATGGAACGGTGATTTTGTTACCGGACAGAAATATTCAGCTTTTTTCCGGATGTAAACACTCATTTAAAACCGGTGTTTTAAAAAAACATATTTCCAGTGGAAAGAGTTGTACTGTGAACCAGTACAGAGGAGAAATCTGCACAAAATGTAACTATATCAAAAATAAAACATTGGTTAATTCAGTATATTCACCGGTGTGTCCTCACAAAAAGTGAGACTGTATTCAGAAATGTAATTTTACTTAAGTAGTAGAACGGGGCTGTCGTAATTTTAGCGGCAGCTCCATTTTTGTGTTAGAGTAAGATTTTGTTTACCATTGAGGAGTTTTTTTACTGATCTGAAAAAACGGAACGTTGGAAAATAATAAAGGGTATCTGTTTTCGACAGTTAACTATAGCAATCCTCTAAAATAATGCATCTTAATCTAGCCCATCAGAGTGTGAAATCCTGCGTCAGATATCTTTGCCGTGCGTCAGCACGCCTGCAGATATCTTCCTTGTCTTTCGCACGCTGCTGAACTGTCTTAAATGCATTATTTACGAGGATTGCTATAAATAAAAATGATAATATTTACAATATCTACAAAAATGTAGATAAAATATTGACAGACAAATAAAAAAATGATAATTTAAATGCATGACATATACGTAGAATAAAAATGATAAAACAATTAAGATGTGTATATTGAAAATTTTATCAGAAATTAATTTGGGGATTGTAATGAAAGTATATTTTCCGGAAAATGGATGTGCGAATATGAAAAACAATAAAATATATTTTATGGAATAGTGGCTTAGAGCGTGTCTGAAAAATCATTCCCGCAATCTGCACGCCCCACTTTGCGGGATATTTCACCCGAATTCAGTTGCCGTAGCCCGCTACGGCGCCCTCATCCGGGCAAAATATACCACAAATTGTGACGCACATCTTGCAGAAAGCCTTTTTCAGACACGCTCTAGCAGAGGGAGAAATCTATGAATAACACGAAAAAAAATATATACATTGTCTTACTTATAATAAGTATAATTAGTAACATGATATTGTTATATAAAAAAATATCCATTAAAAATTATTACAAAGAATCATATTTGGTTTTGCAAGACGGAAAACAAATTAATATCTATTCTATTGATAATAGCAAAAAGCAGAGATTGAAAAAGATTGATAATATTCAAGCTATGGTCGGTATTGTAACTAAATTAGAAGGGAAGAACAATAATTTTGCTGTGATATTTAATGAGCAGAGAAAATGTGATTACTCTGTTAATTTAAATCAGAATAATAAAGTAAGTATAAATGATAAATTAATTGTTTTTTATTCTGAAGAAAGTTCCAAATTGATAAGTCCGAAATCATTTATTGTACAGTATGGATATGTAATATTAGCGAAAGGGGAATAATTGAAATCATGACTAAAAAATGGTTTTTATTAAAAGTATTATATATTTTTATAGTATTTTGGGGAAGTGTTACATGCAATGAAAAAACAGTATTAGCCAATGAGTATACAATTGTAGATGAAAATGCAGGTTATAACTTTCTCGGATTTTGTTATACTGTATCTGGAGAGGAATTATTTGGATAAGTTTTGTGATTGTGTGGTTGGTAAGATGAGGGGGACATATGAAAAATATTATAAGAATAATATCTCTGATATTTGTAGTTACAGCGATTGGTGGATGCGGTAAGTCTCAACAGCACCAGAAATCAACAGACTTTCCGAAAGGCATGAAAACGGAACTGACAGAACAGATAAAGGTAAATGCAGAGTTTCAATATCCTGAAAACTGTAAAAATGGAAAATGTGCGGAGACACAGATTAGTGGACAGACACTCTGGGATAAGCAGGAAGAAATTGCACAATTGTTGGTTCAGGATGGTAACATTACAAATGAATACATAGATGATTATGGGACAGTACAGTATAAAATTTATGAAATAGCTGAAAACAACGCAACTTTAGTGATTTCTGATGATAATTTGAATTATGCGACTGCTCAGGCTTCTTATATAAATAATGTACTGTTTTCTGACAGTCATTTTGATGATTATAATGGAAATAAATATCAGGATAAAACGGATCTTCCTTTTATGCCTCAAAAAGAAGCATGGAAGAATGTGAGTGAAGTGTTGGATAAACTGGGAGTTGATGTATCAGATGATGTTATATGCTATGTTATGGAACATAGTATTATGAGCGAAGAAGAAAAAAAAGCGATTGCCAGAGCTGAGGAGGAAGACACAAAAATTCCGACTGCAAAAACACAGTGGACAGAAGATGATGACTGTTATTATTTTATGACTTATACTACATGGCAGGACTATCCGGTATTACCACCTGTAATGGGAGAGGGGTTTGATGAGAACAACGTATCTGTTATATACAATAAGAACGGTATTCAGTCTTTAAGTATAAATGGTTACTATCCTCTTGAATTAAAAAATGAAGTTGAGGTGGTAAGTCCGGAGATGGTATTGAAAGCATTGGAAAAATATTTTGGCAATATTATTTCCGATGATATTTATGAAGTACAGAGGATATCTCTTTGTCAGAAAGTTGTGCAGGTAAATCCAGATAAACATTCAGCAGAAATTGAACCTGTATGGGAATGTAGAGTATTGGTGAAAAACAGTGATTTACCGGATAGCAGTTATTTACAAAAGATTTATTTTCATGCGGAAACATTGAAAGTAATGTGATAAATTTGAGACGAGATATGAAGAATATAATAAAAACAGATTTCAAAAGAGCATTAAAGGGAGCTAAATTTCCTTTGGCAATTATCCTGATGTTTTTTGTATGGGAATTCAATAGCAAAAGATTTGCTGACAGTCAGGATGTTTTGTACCTTTTTGTGCATGTATGGGGACGTTCAATAACTCCGCTTCTGGCAATGATTGTTACATCAACAGTTTATGTAACTTCTTATTGTGAAGATACGGAAAATCATTTTTTGAGATACAGTATTCAGAGAGTAGGAATCAGAAAGTATGTTATATCTAAAATTATTGTTGTATTCTGTACATCTTTTCTGGTGGTGATTCTGGGAAGTATTATTTTTGTTATATGGCAGTGTCATGAATTGCCAGTGGTTTCTTCTGACAGTATTACAGTAGAAAACTTTAAATCAGAGAGTTGCTTTGGATGGCTTTTACCTGAAAATACAGAATTATATATGGGGGTGCAGATATTTTTAGATGGATTATATTGCGCATCTATGAGTGTGCTTAGTCTTGCGCTGTCAACATTTGTAAGAGATTCTTATGCAGTGTATGCGTTTCCATTTCTGTTAAATTATTTCTTTATTTTTTTATTCTCAAGGATAGCAGTCAAATATCCCATGTTGTATATGGAGGAAATATATAATTCTGCAACAAAAACATACACGGATGATCCTGTTTTGCTCATAGCATATGCGCTTTTTGTGACAGTGGTATTTTTGGGGATAAGCGGAATGATTATGTTAAAAAAGATAGAGGGTGAATATCGATGAAAGTCTTGAGTCAGGCCAGGCGGATTTGCGGTTATCAATTGAGAATTCTGCGGGGAAATTATAAACTTTATCTGATTCCGGTCTGCCTTTTTGTTTATATGTTAAATGAATTGATTCCAATAAGAGATTTTTTGTTTTCTGTAAATGAAAAAGCTTCACCATTTTTGCTTCCATTTATATTCAATGATGTTATGCTGACTGCATCTATATTTGTAGCTGCTATGCTGTTTTTTATAGATGCACCATTTTATGATAAATATCAGCTCTTTGTGATTATGAGAGGTGGAACCTCCGAATGGGTGCTTGGACATATTATGTATATTTTTTCAGTCAGTATACTGTATATGTTGTGTCTGACAGGAATAAGTATTTTGATTATTTTTCCCAACGTTTGTCTGAGCGGGGAATGGGGACGGATTTGGACAACACTTGCTCTTACTGATGCAGGAGAGCAATTTGGTCTTAGTTTTGGAGTGTCCGGATATCTTATCTTTGAATACAGACCTTTAGAAGCTATGTTCCTTGTAGGCGGGTTGGGATTTTTCATCTGTTCTTTTTATGGATTATGTTTGTGGTGTCTGAATCTGTGCGTTGGTAAGATTATCAGTTTTGTAACAGTGTCTGCATCAATTATTCTTGTAACAAGAATAAAATATCTTCCTGAATGGATAATGTACTTAACGCCAAGTGCATGGATGGATTTAAATAACCTATCGAAATATGCAAGGTATGAAATAGATGTGGTCAGAGCATTTATAATTCTGGTTCTTGGTTGCCTCTGCCTGTCAGGAATTGCGTATTATGTGACAGTGCACTCAGATATTTCAGGATGAAAGGATATAGTTGTGGATAATATGGCAATAATCGTACGAAATGTAACAAAAAAATTTGGAAATGTAACTGTGTTAGATAATGTATCTTTGCAGGTAAAAAAGGGAACGATATGTGGAATTATTGGAAGAAATGGATCAGGCAAAACCGTTTTATTCAAATGTATCTGTGGATTGCTTCAGATTAATGAAGGATCGATCCTGGTGGATAAAAAAGAGATTGGAGCAATCATTGAAGAACCAGGATTTCTCAAGCAGTATTCAGGAAAGCAGAATCTTAGATTACTTGCATCAATGTCGGGAAAAGAAAATATAGACATTGAAAAAGTATTAAAAGTTGTAGGGTTAGAATGTGCTGGTAGAAAAAAAGTTGGAAAGTATTCTATGGGGATGAGACAGAGACTTGGAATTGCACAGGCAATTATGGAAAATCAGAGTATTTTGATTTTGGATGAGCCCATGAATGGTTTGGATAATAAAGGGGTAGATGAAATACGTAAGTTGATTTTGGATTTGAAAAAAGAGGGACGGTCGATCATTCTGGCAAGCCATAACAGAGAAGATATTCAAATCTTGTGTGATCAAGTGTACGAAATGGATAATGGAAAGATTATAGGGTGATATTATAGCAATTCCATAAAATACTGAAAACAATTATAGCAATTCCATAAAATAATGCAATCAAGACAGTTCAGAAGAGCGTGAAGTCCTGATTGCATTATTTTATGGAATTGCTATAGAAAATACATATGCTAAGGGGTATTATTCTGCCTGTTTCTGTGGCAGCTGTGCGAGGATGATCGCGGCAAACATGATCACGCATCCGAGGATTTCTTTTGCACTTAACTGCTGTCCAAGGAGAACCCATCCGGCAAGGACGGAGATGCAGGATTCCAGGCTGAGGATCAGGGATGCCACAGTCGGATTCATGTTCTTCTGTCCTATGATCTGCAGGGTGTAGGCTACACCGCAGGACATAATACCTGCATAGAGGATTGGCATCCATGCCCGGCAGATTGCAGAAAATTCCGGATGCTCAAACAGCAGTGCAGGAATACCGGAAAGGATTCCGCAGGTCAGGAACTGGATGCAGGAAAGTTTTACTCCGTCAGCTTTCGGAGAAAAGTGGTCAATGACCAGAATGTGTATGGAGAATAAGAATGCGCATACCAGTACAAGCAGGTCACCTTTTCCGATGGAGAATTCGTCTGTAATGCACAGAAGGTAAAGACCGATCAGTGCCATTGCAACAGCAGCCCAGATGAATTTGCTGCATTTTTTGCCAAGAAACAGACCGATGATCGGTACAATTACGATATAACAGGCGGTAATAAATCCGGCTTTTCCGACAGTGGTATATTTGATGCCGAACTGCTGGAAGTTGCTTGCCAGACAAAGGCAGATTCCACAGGAAATACCGCCGATGATCAGGTCTTTTCGTTTCCGGATGCTGGATACAGTGCCGTCGGATGAGCCAACGAAACTGTTAGCTTTTGTAGCAGCAGTATCGGCGGAGTTTTTGCGTCCGGAAATGAGAATAAGCGGAATCAGTACAACTGACCCGAGCAGGGAACGGACTGCACTAAATGTAAATCCACCGACATACTCCATTCCTACGCTCTGAGCCACAAAGGCGATGCCCCAGATAATTGCTGCCAGGAGCAGAAACAGGGAATTCTTTAAAGGTATCTGTTGTTTTTGCATTTGTAAAAAAATCCTTCCTTATAAATAGTGATGTGTAAATGAAATGTATAAAATGTGGATAATGCAAAATATTTATTCATACAGTGTGGACAGAAGCAGTAGAGTGTGTCTGAAAAATGCTTTCTGCAAGATGTGCGTCACAATTTGTGGGATATTTTGCCCGGATGAGGGCGCCGTAGCGGGCTACGGCAACTGAATTCGGGTGAAATATCCTGCAAAGTGGGGCGTGCAGATTGCGGGAATGATTTTTCAGACACGCTCTAGAAACTGCAAATATCCCGCTGATTTATAAAATGAATAAACACTTTCATAATTATACAACACAGACCAGGAAAGTGAAAGAAAATTATGGTAACAAAAAAGAAGCCCCTGCAGGAGGCTTCTTTTTCGCAAATGCGTAAATTTGCGTCTTTAATCTTGTTGTTGACTTTCCGGATCAGATAAAGATATATTTCAGAATGAACAGCACAGCAAGTACATACATCAGTACACTGATCTTCTTTTCTTTTGCTTTACCTGTAACAACGTTGATGATCACATAGGAGATAACACCCATGGAGATACCTTCAGAAATGCTGTACAGGAATGGCATTGCGATGATCGCGATAAATGCTGGGATGGCTTCGGTCAGGTCGTTGAAATCAATCTTGGTTACTGATGTGAGCATCAGGAATCCAACGATGATCAGAGCCGGTGCTGTGGCAAAGGATGGGATTGCCAGGAAAATCGGGGATAACAGCAGTGATAATCCGAAAAGGATGGCTGCTACCAGGGAAGTAAGTCCTGTACGTCCGCCTTCAGCAACACCGGAAGCACTCTCTACGAAAGTAGTAACTGTGGAAGTACCACACATAGCACCTACTGTAGTTCCTACTGCGTCAGAAAGAAGAGCGCCTTTGATGTTCGGAAGTTTGCCTTCTTTGTCAAGCATATCAGCTTTGGAAGCAACACCGATCAGGGTTCCCAGAGTATCAAACATATCTACAAACAGGAATGCAAACATAATGACTACGAAATCAAGTGTGAAGACAATGGAGAAGTCCATTTTCATAAATGTAGGAGCCATGCTTGGGATGGAGATTCCGTTTGAGAAATCCGGCAGGAGACTGTACCAGCCTGCTGCTGCATTCGGTTTGTAAAGTCCGATAAACTGACAGATGATTCCAAGTCCCCATGTGATCAGGATACCCCAGAGAATGTTTCCTTTTACACTCTTAACAAGAAGGATGGCAGTGATGAGAAGTCCGATCAGCGCCAGAAGAACTGTAATTCCTTCTGTATTGAAGGTTCCGCCGGAAACGGAGGATTTAAAGGAAAATACACTTACCAGAGTGGAGTCGTTGTTAACTACAATCTTAGCATTCTGCAGTCCGATGAAAGCAATAAACAGTCCGATACCAACAGATACTGCATGTTTCAGGTTCATTGGGATCGCATTGAAAATTGCCTCACGCACATTGGTCAGAGATAACAGGATAAAAATAATACCCTCTACAAATACAGCTGCCAGTGCCTGCTGCCAGCTGTAACCCATGCCAAGAACAACAGTGTAGGCAAAGTAGGCATTCAGGCCCATGCCAGGTGCAAGAACGAATGGATAATTAGAAAGCGCAGCCATCAGACAGGTGGCAATAAAGGATGACAGTGCGGTCGCTGTAAAAACAGCTCCTCTGTCCATGCCGGACGCTTCCAGAATATTTGGGTTTACAGCCAGAATGTATGCCATTGTCATGAATGTGGTAATACCTGCCATAACTTCGGTCTTTACATCTGTGTGGTTCTCTTTGAGATGGAATAATTTGTCAAGATTCATAATCTTTCCCCCTTTTGATTTTAAAAATTGCCGGCTGTTTTGTGGTGTCTCAGATAATCATCCCGAAAAAACAGGGTGAAACTCCTGGAATCAATCGTCTCGGCATATCGTTTTGTTAACGATATGCCGGAAAAACACCATCAGAATCTGTATTTCCTGCAGTTACAGAATCTTTCTTCCGGCTACATATTTAGCGGTAATATTGCGGTCATCGGAAAGGTAGATCAGTCTTTCAAGTCTGTCCTTCGGAGAGAGCTTCAGTGGAGTTGGAATAGTGCTGTCATTAAGCACAACCGCATCAAATTCATACCCCTCCTTAAAGCTTCCAACCTTTCCAAAGAAGGAACCGCCTCCTTCTGTTCCCATATAAAAGGCTTCTTCAACAGTGAGCGGCTTCATGGAAGAATCAACCAGCCGCCAGTACAGCTTGGAAACCTGAATAGCATCAGCCATGGCACGCAGAATAGAAACGGAAGTTCCACCTGCAATGTCAGAGCCCAGTCCGATGTGTAGGCCTTCGTCCAGATAACGTCTCGCAGGAGAGATACCTGAGGCGAGATTTGTGTTGGACTGCGGACAATGAGCAATATAAACGCCTTGCTTTTTCATAAGGGCAATTTCTTCATCCGAAGAATGAACACAATGAGCCATAATCGTCGGACAGTCACCGCCGAAAAGATCAAACTGGCTATATGCTTCTCCATAAAAATGTGTATTCGGACAAAGCTCCTTCACCCAGGCAATTTCACCGAAATTCTCAGAAAGGTGAGACTGCATCGGCAGGTGATATCTCTTCTGAATCTCCGAAAGCTTCTCCATCAGCTCATCAGAACAGGATGGAGTAAATCTCGGAGTAAGGATCGGCTTTACATTTTCAAATTTATCAAGCGTATCCTTAATCCACTGAACCGTAGCATCAGCAGAAGCCTGAGCACTCTCTTCCTGCAACTGCGGAGAACCATTACGGTCCATATTTACCTTGCCGACCATAGCCTTTATTCCGGTTTTATCCAGTTGTTCCATCAGGATCTCGGTAGCAGGGACATGCAGAGTTCCGAAAATACATGCTCTTGTATTCGGGCTCTTCTTCATATTCTCAGTGAAAATAGAATAAGCCTCTTTTGCAAACTCTGTATCTTCATAACGCGCTTCCTGCGGAAAAGTATAAGTATTCAGCCAGTCCAGCAGCTCAAGATCCATACCCGAGGCACGAAACGTATACTGCGGAGCATGAAGATGCAGATCAGTCAGTCCCGGAATGATCAGCTCATCGCCAAAATCTGTACATGAGATTCCTGCAAATTTCTCAGGAAGCTCATCAAACACCCCTGCACATCGCCCATCTTCACATACTAAATATCCATTTTCAGTGATGGAAAGTTCTGTCAGAGAATTACTGTAGCAAATTGTTCCCTTTAAAACAAAAGTCCGCTCGTTCATAACCATACCTCCTTTTTGTGGTTAAGGAAAGGCAAAAAAAATCTACCGATGCTGCCTTTACCTCATTCTTTCTCCCTGGGGAGAGAACTTATAGACAACTATTACGGTAGTTGGTAGAAACGTCCAACCGATTATGGACATATATAAGTTTACTTATATTGTTTATAAAATAATTATAAAATATTTGTAGTTAACTGTCAATTACTTTCTGCAATTTAATTTAATATTCTTTTTGCATTGCTATTTGATAATTCATAGTCTATAAAGCATTTTACAGGCAGAATTTATATAAAGTATATGATATCCCATGTGAACTTATACAATCTCTTTCATATTTAAAGTCTTTCTTATTCATGTAGGCTTTTAACATGCGAATTGATACGATATTTTCCACCTTCCAATTACCAGCTTAGAAAAATATTTTATCTGCTATGCATTTGCAGGCATCTTAGAGATTCTTAGTCCTCTTAAATCTGCGTTATGAGAAGAAAAGTCCATTGCCTGAGCACCAGCGAGCAATCATAGACTTTTCTTCTCATGCTTTTAGCAGATTTCAGATGACTTAGAATCTCTTAGATGCCGAAACCGCATAGCAGATAAAATATTTTTCTAAGCGTCCCTCATTTTATTATTAAAATATGATATAATACTCTCCAATATCAAAAAGAAAGGAAAAACAAACATGCAGCTAGACAAAGAAAACATAAAAAAAATTCGATGGCTCATCGCATTCGCAATTCTCTTATATCTGGGTGTCCAGAACCTGCACATAGTTATCAGCACTGTCAGAGTTCTGCTTGGCTTTCTCTTTCCGTTCATCATTGGTTTCGGAATCGCTTTTATCCTCAATATTCCAATGAAATTCATAGAACATCATCTGTTCGGAAAAGCCTTGAAACAAGAGAAAAAAACAGCACAAAAACTGGCAAGGCCGGTCAGCCTGGTGCTTTCTATCTGCTTTGTGATCTGTATAATCGTGATCGTTATGCTGGTAGTAGTACCGGAACTGGGGGCAACATTCGTAAACATAGCGAAAAAGATAGAAGAAAATATTCCGGTTTTCCAGAAATGGATCGACAATGTATTCGGAAACAATCCGGAAGTTGTGAAATGGGCGCAGTCTCTTGACATTGAGCCGGGAAAAATAATCGATTCTGTACTCGGCGTACTGAAGAACGGAGTCAATAACATTGTTTCCTCCACAGTGTCCATCACCATAGGACTTCTGACTACTGCAATGAATGTATCCATTGGCTTTGTATTCGCCTGCTACGTCCTTTTGCAGAAAGAAAAGCTCCTGCAGCAGATAAAAAAAGCAATGTACGCAATGTTCCCGGAAAAACCGGTCAGATATCTGGCACATGTATGGAATCTGGCAAACAGGATTTTTTCCAGCTTTATTACCGGACAGTGTATCGAAGCTGTGATTCTTGGAAGTATGTTCTTTGTATCCATGACAATCCTGCATTTTCCATATGCAATGCTGGTGGGTGTCCTGATTTCATTTACAGCATTGATCCCGCTGTTTGGCGGAATTATCGGATGTTGGGTAGCATTTTTTCTGATCCTTATGATAAGTCCTGTAAAAGCAGTTCTGTTTCTGGGACTTTTCCTTATCCTGCAGCAGATAGAAGGAAACCTGATCTATCCTCATGTGGTAGGTGGTTCTGTCGGGCTTCCATCCATCTGGGTACTGGTAGCTGTAACACTTGGCGGCAGTCTGATGGGAATTGCGGGAATGCTGATCTTCATTCCGACAGTATCTGTCATCTATACACTTTTCAGAGAGTGGGTATATGCCCGTCTTGAGAAAAAACAGCTTGTTTTATGACGAAATGATTCGTGATGTGTAGAAAGATGTATTATTGTCCGGACAAACTTGGTAACAAATTTGTAAAAGGACTGTAAATCAGTGTAAGGTCTCTGTAATTGTAATTAATTCGATATTTCTGTATTATAGTGATATCTGGTTAAAAATGGAAGGAGATCTTAAGATGGACATCTTAAAAGGTAAACGTTATGATATTATGAATGTGCTTTGGGAAGAGGGAAGACCATTGTCTGCTTTTGAGATCAATGACATTGCACCGGAACTGAAAATGCCGACAGTAAGAAGATGCCTGGAGCTTCTTTTGAAAGAGAACCTGATCCAGGTTGCGGGAACTTCAATGAACGGCAAGGTGTATGCAAGAAATTATACCCCTCTTCTTTCAAGAGAGGATTATTTAAAGGGAAATGCCAAAAGCAGAAAGATTAATCCGGTGGAAATGATGAATGCGCTTCTGGAATCTGATGGGATTACAGTGGAAGAGCTGGAAAAACTTCAGGAGCTTATCGATAAGAAACGTGCGGAACTGGAAAGCAGATAATCATAAACATAGCAGATAAAACGGACATGGCCATCTGGCTGTGTCTTTTTTGTGCCATTTTTTACAGAATTGCAATACTGTATCAGGTAATAAAAACAGCCAGATGAATAAAGTGTCCATCTGGCTGAATCTGTTATCAATTAATTATTTCTTGTTCTGCTCAACTTCTTTTAACATCATAGCGCGAACTTTCAGTGGAAGTCCGAACAGTGTGATGAATCCATCTGCATCGTGGTGGTCATAGAGGTCACCTGTTGTGAAAGATGCAAGAGATTCATTGTACAGGCTGTATGGAGAAGTTGTACCGGCTTTGATGATGTTGCCTTTGTACAGTTTGAATTTCACTTCACCTGTTACATATTTCTGTGTGGATTCAACGAATGCCTGGATTGCCTCTCGAAGTGGTGTATACCATTTTCCTTCGTAAACAACCTGAGCGAACTGGCTGCCAAGTTTCTTCTTGGTTTCCATTGTCTCGCGGTCAAGTGTAAGTTCTTCGAGCTGTTCATGAGCTGCCATCAGGATAGTTCCACCAGGAGTCTCATATACGCCACGTGATTTCATACCAACAACACGGTTCTCAACGATATCAACGATACCGATACCGTTCTCGCCGCCTAATTTGTTAAGCTCAGTGATAATCTCGGAAACTTTCATTTCTTTGCCGTTTAATGTTTTCGGAACACCCTGCTCGAATGTCATGGTAACTTCTGTTTCTTTATCAGGGGCTTTCTCAGGTGTAACACCTAAAACAAGCATATTGTCATAATTTGGAGCCTGGGAAGGATCTTCCAGTTCCAGACCTTCATGGCTGATGTGCCATAAGTTTCTGTCACGGCTGTAGCTGTGGCTTGCATCGAATGGAAGGTCGATTCCATGAGCTTTACAGAATGCAATTTCATCTTCACGTGACTGCATGGTCCATTTGTCTGTCATACGCCATGGAGCGATGATTTTGATGTCAGGAGCAAGAGCCTTGATGCCAAGTTCGAAACGGATCTGGTCATTACCTTTACCTGTAGCACCGTGGCAGATAGCAACTGCACCTTCTTTACGTGCGATCTCAACTAATTTCTTAGCGATTGCCGGACGGGCCATGGATGTACCAAGGAGATATTTGTGTTCGTATACAGCACCTGCCTGTACACATGGAACGATGAAGTCATCACAGAATTCATCTACGATATCTTCGATATATAATTTGGAAGCACCGGAAAGCTTTGCTCTTTCATCCAGTCCGTCCAGTTCGTTTCCCTGACCGCAGTTTACGCAGCAGCAGACAACATCGTAATCAAATGTTTCTTTTAACCATGGGATTAAGGCTGTGGTATCAAGACCGCCTGAGTATGCTAAAACGACTTTTTCTTTCATGATTGTATTCCTCCTGAAATTGGATTTTATTATTTTCCTGATTTGTAAAAATTTCCTGAGATATCCGTTTGCCGAAAGTAAATGAATAGGTCGGGAGTTCAGCGCATTATTTTTGAATAAATGCGGTAATTTCTGATTGAAATTTTTGAATAAATATTCAATGCGGAACAAGATGATTTCGTGTGATTCCGCTTAACAAGTGATAATATACACCTTTTTTTATAAATATGCAATAGAAAAATGCAAAAAAGTTTTATCTGTTTTTGCATAAATATGCAACATAATATAGGAAAAGACAGGGGAAAATTCGTGAAGCAAAATAGAATCCATGTAAAAACATTGAAAAATGACTATTGCATATTATGCAGGTAAGATGTATAATTAGTCCAGCGCTCTGATAGAGTAAAGTTTTACTATGAAATGAAGACCGCCGGATGAGGCGAAGATGGAGGAAATTATTATGATTAAAGCAGGAATTATCGGTGCCACAGGATATGCAGGTAACGAGATCGTGAGACTGCTTCTGGGACATAAAGATGTGGAAGTTGCGTGGTATGGTTCAAGAAGTTATATTGACCAGAAATATGCAGATGTTTATCAGAACTTTTTTAAGCTGGTAGATGCGAAATGTATGGATGATAATATGGAAGCATTAGCTGATGAAGTGGATGTGATCTTTACAGCTACTCCTCAGGGACTGTGTGCTTCTTTAATTAATGAAGGAATTCTTTCTAAGGCGAAAGTTATTGATCTGAGTGCGGATTTCCGTATTAAAGATGTGAAGAAATATGAGAAATGGTACGGAATTGAGCATAAAGCTCCGCAGTTTATTGATGAGGCGGTTTATGGTTTGTGTGAGATTAATCGTGAGGAGATTAAGAAGGCAAGATTGATTGCGAATCCGGGATGTTATCCTACATGTTCCACACTTTCTATTTATCCGCTGATTAAAGAGGGACTGATCGATCCGTCTACCATTATTATTGATGCGAAGTCCGGTACTTCAGGAGCAGGACGTGGAGCGAAGGTTGCCAATCTGTTCTGTGAAGTAAACGAGAATATTAAGGCTTATGGTGTTGCAACTCACAGACATACACCTGAGATTGAGGATCAGCTTGGTTATGCGTGCGGTAAGGAAGTGCTGATTAATTTTACACCTCATCTGATTCCTATGAATCGTGGTATTCTGGTGACTGCTTATGCTTCTCTGACTAAGGATGTTTCTTATGAAGAGGTGAAGGCAGTTTATGATAAGTATTATGAGAATGAGACTTTCGTTCGTGTGCTTGATAAGGATGTTTGTCCGCAGACTAAGTGTGTGGAAGGAAGTAATTATGTGGATGTGAACTTTAAGATCGATCCGAGAACTCATAGAGTTATTATGATGGGGGCTATGGATAATCTGGTGAAAGGTGCTGCGGGACAGGCTGTGCAGAATATGAATCTGATGTTTGGATTTAAGGAGGCTGAGGGACTGCTGCAGGTGCCGATGTGTCCATGATAGATTAATGGGAAGGGACGCTCCGGAAATTATTTGTTTTTGAACGCGGTTTCGGGGCTTAGTAACTCTAAGTGTTCAGAAATTTGCTAAAAGCGTGGAAAAAAAGCTCAAACTCGCTGCGCTCAGACAGTGAGCTTTTTTTCCACAACGCAAATTCCTGAGCACTAAGAGTTACTACAGTCCCTGCAAATGCGTTCAAAAACAAATAATTTCCGGAGCTGACTTTTCCAGTAACTGGATGGCGACTGCGCAGGGGACCTGCGGCAGTCTGGGGAAGTTGTGGATATGTAAGGAGGATTTGATTATGAAGATTATAGATGGTGGCGTTACGGCGGCTAAGGGGTTTAAGGCAGCAGCTGTTGCGGCTGAAATTAAGTATAAGGGCAGAACAGATATGGCTATGGTTTACAGTGAGGTGCCTTGTGTAGCTGCGGGGACTTTTACTACTAATGTGGTGAAGGCTGCGCCTGTTAAATGGGATCAGGATATTGTTTATAATCATCCGTCTGCACAGGTGGTGATCTGTAACAGTGGTATTGCCAATGCATGTACTGGTGCAGAAGGTTATGGTTATTGTAAGGAGACTGCAGATGCGGCTGCTGAGATTCTTGGGGTGGCTGCTGACAGTGTGCTGGTTGCTTCTACAGGTGTGATTGGTATGCAGGTTCCCATTGACCGTATTAAGAATGGTGTGAAGATGATGGCGCCGAAGCTGGATGGTTCTCTGGAGGCTGGTACTGAGGCGGCGAAGGCGATCATGACTACTGATACCAAAAAGAAAGAGGTTGCTGTTCAGATTGAGATTGGCGGTAAGACGGTTACTGTTGGTGGTATGTGTAAGGGTTCCGGTATGATCCATCCGAATATGTGTACAATGCTTGGGTTTGTTACTACTGATGCGAAGATTTCCAAGAAGATGCTGCAGGAAGCGTTAAGTGAGGATGTTAAGGATACTTACAATATGGTTTCTGTTGATGGAGATACTTCTACCAATGATACAGTTCTTCTTCTGGCCAATGGTCTGGCTGAGAATCCGGAGATCACAGAGAAGGGTGAGGATTACGAAACCTTCAAGGCTGCGCTGAATTATATCAATACTACTCTGGCGAAGAAGATCGCAGGTGACGGAGAGGGTGCGACTGCACTGTTTGAGGTGAAGATCATTGGTGCAGAGTCTAAGGAGCAGGCAGTTACATTGAGCAAGTCTGTTGTTACTTCTTCTCTGACAAAGGCTGCTATCTACGGACATGATGCAAACTGGGGAAGAATCCTGTGTGCTATGGGATATTCCGGTGCGGAGTTTGATCCTGAGAAGGTGGATCTGTTCTTTGAGAGTAAGGCTGGTAAGATCCAGATTATTGAGAATGGTGTGGCTGTGGATTACAGTGAAGAAGAGGCAACGAAGATTCTTTCTGAGGAAGCTGTCACAGCAATCGCTGATGTGAAGATGGGTGATGCCACAGCAACTGCATGGGGCTGTGACCTGACTTATGATTATATAAAAATCAATGCAGATTACCGTTCATAACAAAATTCTGTGAATAAGGGTGATTTTAACCGAATCAGGTAAGTCTCCTGCTTTAATTGCGAAAAGCAATAAGCAGGGATGGAGACCAGACATTGACTGGAAAAAGGAGAGAATAATGGTTAATCAGAAATATTTAGATAAAGCGGAGGTGCTGATCGAGGCACTTCCTTATATTCAGAGATTTAATCGTAAAATCGTAGTTGTAAAGTACGGCGGAAGTGCCATGCTGGATGATGAACTGAAGAAGAACGTGATTAAGGATGTTGTTCTTCTGAAACTGGTTGGTTTCAAACCGATCATCGTTCATGGCGGTGGTAAGGAAATCAGCCGCTGGGTTGGCAAGGTTGGTATGGAGCCGAAATTTATTAACGGTCTTCGTGTTACAGATAAAGATACTATGGAGATTGCAGAGATGGTTCTTGCGAAGGTGAATAAGGAACTGGTTGCCATGGTGGAATCTCTTGGTGTAAATGCTGTTGGTATCAGTGGTAAAGACGGTGGTCTGCTGAAATGCCGCAAGAAACAGACAGAGGGTGGAGACATCGGATTTGTTGGTGAAGTTACAAAGGTTGAGCCGAAGATTCTGGAGGATCTTCTGGAGAAAGATTTCCTGCCGATCATTTTCCCGGTAGGTTATGACGATGAGTTCGCTACTTATAATATTAATGCGGATGATGCGGCATGTGCCATTGCAGAGGCTGTTCATGCTGAGAAGCTTGCATTCCTTTCTGATATTGAAGGCGTTTATAAAGACAAGGATGATCCGTCCAGCCTGATCTCTGAACTTCATGTAGATGAAGCACAGAAACTGATCGATGACGGTTATGTAGGCGGAGGTATGATTCCGAAGCTGAAAAACTGTATTGATGCCATTGAAGAAGGCGTTAACAGAGTCCATATCCTTGACGGAAGAATTCCTCACAGCTTACTGCTGGAGATCTTTACAAACAAAGGTATTGGTACTGCGATTCTGAGAGAAGACGGGGAGAAATATTACAATGAACATGAATGAACAGATGAAGGAATCCGAAGAGAGTATCCTTCACACTTATAATCGTTTTCCTGTTGTTTTTGAAAAGGGACAGGGATGTTATTTATATGATTCCGAAGGAAAGGAATATCTGGATTTTGCAGCAGGTATTGCTGTAAATTCTCTGGGATATCATTATCCGGGATATGATGAAGCATTAAAAGATCAGATTGATAAGCTGATGCATATTTCCAACTTATATTACAATGAGCCGATCATCGAAGCAGGTGCGAAGCTGGTAAAGGCAAGTAAAATGAGCAAGGCATTCTTTACCAACAGTGGTACAGAAGCAATCGAAGGTGCTTTAAAAGCAGCTAAGAAATATGCATATGTACGTGACGGACATGCAGATCATGAGATCATTGCCATGAACCATTCCTTCCATGGAAGAAGTATCGGAGCACTTTCCGTGACAGGAACTGCTCATTACAGAGAGCCCTTTGAGCCTCTGATGGGTGGTGTGAAGTTTGCGGATTTTAATGACCTTGAGAGCGTAAAGGCTCAGATCACAGATAAGACCTGCGCAATTATCACTGAGGTTGTTCAGGGTGAGGGTGGTATTTATCCGGCGAAGAAAGAATTCCTGGAAGGTCTGCGCCAGATTTGTGACGAGAAAGATATTATGCTGATTTTCGATGAAATTCAGTGCGGTATGGGAAGAACCGGACATTATTTTGCATGGCAGGCATACGGTGTACAGCCGGATATTATGACAAGTGCGAAAGCTCTTGGATGTGGTGTGCCGGTAGGTGCGTTTGTACTGAATGAGAAAGCTGCCAAAGCTTCTCTGGAGCCAGGTGATCATGGTACAACTTACGGTGGAAACCCGTTTGTATGTGCTGCAGTCAGCAAAGTATTTGACATTTATGAGAATGATAAGATCATTGAACATGTACAGGAAATGACTCCATATCTGGAACAGAAACTGGATGAAATTGTTGCAAAACATGAATGCGCTGCAACAAGACGAGGCATGGGCTTCATGCAGGGAATTGTGATCCAGGACCGCCCGGTTGGAGAAGTTGTAAAAGCTGCTCTTGCAAAAGGACTGCTGGTGATCTCTGCAGGCAGTGATGTACTCAGAATTGTACCTCCGCTTGTGATCACAAAAGAACACATCGACAAGATGGCTGCAATTCTGGATGAGTGTATGGAATAATTTTAGATACTTCAAGAGATATTTGAATATTTTTGCAAAATGCTCCGGGTATAATCAATAACTGATTACATCCGGAGCATTATTTTTGCAGAGAAAATACCATCTTTATAGGTAAAGTCACACGCACCGCCGTTTTTGTCGGTAATGTGGCGGACAGATTCGATTCCTATTCCGTTTCCAGAGCGTTTGGAGGATTGGAAAATATTGTTTTTTTGCTGTATTTTGCCATCGAAGGTGTTCTCCACATGGATCAGAAGCAGATGATTATGGTGGGGATAAACTTCCACATTAATCTTTCTGCGGGCGGGCGCTGTTTTTACACTTGCCTGGATGGCATTTTCCAGCAGATTGGAAAACACAAGGCACAGATTGATCTCATCTATGGAAAGATCAGCAGGCAGGGAAACCAGTGCATGAAAAGGAATGTTTTCTCTTTCTGCAATGGTGGAATAATATCCGAAAACACTGTCAACAGCCTGATTTTCACAGAAATGCAGGTTATAGCCAGAGATTTTGCCGGTTGCAGCAGAGAGATATTCTTTAATTTTTTCTATGTCACCCTGTTCTGCCAGAGTGGACAGACGGACAAAATGATGGCGGATATCGTGACGTGCCTGCCTTGCTTCTTCAATGGCCATGCAGAGATTCTCGTATCTTTCCTGTTGAAGGGAAAGAAAATGGTTCTCCTGCTGAAGTCTGGCATTTCTGTTCAGGCTGACTGCCATCATAAGAAACATAACATAAAACAGAAGCAGGATTATGAGCAGTACAAGACTGAAAACAATATAACACTGCAGGACGCGCCCGGTATATAAAGTACCGCGGCATTTAGGAATCATAAAAAGATTCACTCCGATGAAGATTACCGGAAGAATCCAGAATACATACCAGGTCTGGGCAAAGTTCTCGTCTGTGACCATTGTCTGTACACAGTGGCAGGCAGGATACCAGGCTGCCAGAACAAACAGCAGGCAGATGACATTATAGAAAATTCCGGCACCAGTGTGCAACCACAGTTCGTTTTCTGTAATATGCAGGTCAGCAGTCATAAGTGCATTGACTGCCCGGGACAGACTTTTGACACATGTAAAAACTGCGAAGACTGCCAGAAAAATACTGACGGATTTCCAGACAGAGATTTTTAATGTTTTATGGTAAATGAGCATAATGACAGGCAGCAGAGGAAACAGGAACCATCTGGTCGGAATTTGCAGGGCACAGCAAACTGCCCCTCCCAAAATACAGATTCCCAGAAGAAGGGGAAGAAGCCATGCTGTCAGCTTAAGCGGTGTCTGCCTCAGATAGTTCTTTACAGGCAGATATGCCAGCAGTATACCGGGAATGATTACGGAAAGTTCAAGTACAGGGCAAAGTATGTCAGTCATTTCAGGACCTCCTTTGGAACAGAAATTCCATAAATGTCTGTCTGGCGTTTTTGAGCAGCTTCCGGCTGACAGGGACATTGCTTCCGTTATCAAGGCGAAAGCCTGATCCGTCAAAATCAACTGCATGCTCCAGATTGATCACAACGCCCCGGTTACACCGATAGAAACGTGAGTCCATTTTCAGGGAGGTTATGAAGGAATCAAAGGACTGGCGGGTGACCAGTTCCCTTTCACCGGCAGTGTGGATGTGGATCATATGGGAAAAATGCTCTGCGTAGATTATTTTCCGGAAGGGAATCTGAATATTACTGCCGTTCACCTTTACATCTATGTATTTCCCGGAATCCGGGATGCGGGAAAGGATTTCATCTGCCAGTGCGGAAATATCATTTTCACTGTAGGGCTTTACAAGATAGTGCAGAGCCCGGACCTGGAATCCCTCTAATGCATGGTCGGTAGAAGTTGTTGTAAAGATCAGCAGACAGTCAGTATCTGATCTGCGAAGTTCTTTTGCTGTATCAATCCCGTTAGAACCATTCATATAAATATCCAGAAACACTACCGTGAAAGGACATTCCTTCGCTGCAGTGAGGAAAGTTTCTCCATTTTCATATTCAAATATATCTACGTGGACATTGCGCCTGGAAAATTGAGATTCCAGTCTGTTGCGAAGCAGTGTCCGTTCTTCTGAAATATCATCAACAATTGCAATTCTCATAGTAAATCTTCCTTTATTTATAAAATGATGTTAGGGTCAAAAGGCATTTTGCCCCTAACTTGATATCTACGAATTGCTTCGCTGCAAAGCAGCTCCCGCAATTCTCATAAAATTCTGCTATAAGTATATCACAAAACAATACCATAGATTTACAATTCGTGTCATTTTCTGTCGTTTCGTGACAGAATTATTGAAAAAATTTCTTACTTTTTTATAATGAGGATAACAAATGGGAGTACATCAAATGGAAGAGGAGGGATGTCGTGTATTGTATTGCCATATTGACTGATCAAGAACAGGAAGGACAGAACTGTGCGGAATATATCAGGAATTACTGTACAGAAAAGAAAGTTTTTCCATTGATTGAAATCTATCAGGATCAGGAACAGTTTTTTGGGCGGATACGAAAAACAGTACCGGCAGTGGTGTTTCTTGCATTGCCAGGTGTGTCCGGGCTGAATGCGGCAGAACATCTCCGTTCCCTGTATCCGAAATGTGGGATTATCTGGTGCAGTGATCTTGATTTTTCGCTTCATGCGTTCAGGATGCGGATAGAATATTTTTTTATGAAACCTGTGGAAGAGCAGAAAATAAAAGAAGGACTCTCCATCTGGTTTGAACGCAGAAATGTAATATGACAAAAACACTCAGGAGGAAAACAATTATGAAGAAAAGAGCTTTAATCCTTGCAATGATCGCTTTTATAGCAGCTGCAACATCTGAACCGTCAATAAATATGGTACGTGCAGAGGAAACACAGGTAGAAGAAACACAGGTAGAAGAAACACAGACAGAGGAAAATGCAGGTCAGACATCAGAACTGCCTATAAAGACACTTACACCGAAGGCTATGGATGTGAATCCGTATATGGCAGCCAGTGATTCTAATATTCATCATGACTGCTATAATACAGATTCAACAGATGAGGTATTGCCTGTTGATATTTATTCTGAGATCAATGTTTCTTATGAAAAAGTTAATCCCAATGCTTCCCCGGCAGTCTTTTTTGATTCCTATGGACATTCTGTGGTTCCACTTCTGGGTGGCCTGGCGATCCGTGATATTAATGCAGATGAGGCACAGACCCTGGGCTATTTTTCACCAAAACAGCATGACAATGGAAGCTATCTGATACAGAGTTCATATTCTTTTGTAGATGAGAGCAATCGCATTGTGTGTCCGACGAACGATAATCGGGTACTTATGCTTAAGGCTACAGATGAGGAGGGAAATGTACTTCCGGAATTTGAGAAGGTTCTGGATATCGACATTAAAGCGGCAGCAGAGGCTGCACTTGGAAAAACACTGGATCAGAATCTGTTATCTGTAGTTTTTGATTATGAGGGAAATCTCTGGTTTGCAACAGGAGGTTTCCGCATTTATCCTGACAGAAAACAGCAGGGAACCTTTGGCTATGTTTCACGTGCAGCTATCGATAAGATCTTGAATGGAGAAGATGTGGATCTGTCAGATTCAGTGTTTGTATATGAACTGGAACCGGGAGAGGGTGCAGAGAATGGTATTGCGGCATCTAAGGAGGGTGCGGTCATTCTGACAAATCTGAAGTGTTATCTGCTCCAGGCGGATAATGGTGTGAAAAAAGTCTGGGAAACTTCCTATAAAAGTGTGGGTGCCAAGGAAAGCAAAGAAGGCGATGAGACGACAGGTGGCGGTCTTGCATGGGGAGGTGGATGTTCCCCGTCTCTGACCAAAGATCTGGTTATGTTTACAGATAATCAGGATCCGGTAAATCTTATTGCGGTGGATATGAAAACAGGAGAACAGGTTGCGAGTATGCCTGTTATAGATGAGCTTCCGGAAGGTACACAGGTGTCTGTGGAAAATTCTGCAATTGTATATGATGATGGAGAGGGAACAGTAAGCACGATCGTATGTAACTGGTTTGGTGCAGGAAGTGCGAAGCTTGGAGAAGCAGACAATGATTCCTCAATACAAAGCTATGAGAATATTTATGATGTGGGCTGGCTGAGACAGGGCAATAAAATGATCGCGCCGGGTATAGAACGAGTAGATACGATTAAGACTGAGGATGGATACGAAATGAAGAGTATCTGGTGCAGAAGTGATCTGTCAGATACTTCCATGATGAAATTATCTACAGCAACCGGATATATCTACGGATATGTACAGAATCTGGAAACTGGTATGTGGCAGTATATCATGCTTGATTTTGAGACAGGCGAGACTGTATTTACCATGGATATTTCTGACAAACCGGGATACAATAACATGGCTATCGGTATGTATGCCGGGAATAGCGGAAATTCACTTTATTGTCCGACCGGTTATCTGGAACTTCTGAGACTTCAGGACAGGTTTGTATATCTGCCGGAAATGCCTTACCGCAAGGTGGATCTGGATCAGGCAATGCGCAATGTGTTAAGCCAGGAGAAATTTGAAGCAGACGGCGGCCAGGGAGATGTGGAAGGATGGCTGAACACGATCACAATTGAGAATGTACATCCGAATACGACTGTTGCAATACGTATGAAAGGAATCTCAGGGGAAACAGGTTCTATGAAGCTGTATGCATATGGCGCAGATGGTACCTTGAAAGAAGTTCCGGCAGAGAAATGGCATATCCAGACAGAAGATGGTGAAACACCGGATACATTATCCGAAGACGTACTGTATGAGGTACACATGACTGTGGAAGATGGTGGTGACTTTGATCTCAGTGAAACGGAAAAAGAGATTAAGATATCCGCTGTTCTGGGAATCTGAAGGAGATTCGATACAATAATATAACCTGATTTTCCGTTTTTGGGAGCTGTTTCGGCAGCTCTCAAATTTTTTTAAAAAAATTTGATTTTCAGGTGAGAGTTTTTCGGTTTTTTTGTACCTATATAAGTGAAAGACTTTTTTAGACTGTTTTTTGGGAAGGAGGTTGGAAGGCATGTACGATACCAAAACCCGTATCGAATTGGTAAAAAAGCGAATGCATGAATACCACCGCCGCCAGGAGCGGC
>OIZR01000201.1_pt1 | contig 53805 bp, 50 predicted proteins | sample 1588591 | NCBI WGS metagenome assembly OIZR01 (sample SAMN03283249) | human gut metagenome | biome: human-associated habitat; material: feces | host: Homo sapiens | place: USA | collected 2013 | reverse complement strand
GACAGATGTATATGGACGAGGTGACCACAGATGACCTGCGGCTGCTGATGGTTCCGTTATCAAAAGGTTCTTCCGGAATGTATGGTCAGCTCAATATGCTGATTAAGAACATTTTTAATTCAGCAGAAGAGAGCAAGGTGATTAAAGAGAATCCATCCAAAACGATTTGCGCAAGAGGCGGAAAGCCAGCGAAACGGCGAGAGGCTTTGACGGATGAACAGACTGCCATTTTGCTGGATAGCATTCGTGAGCTTCCACCGTATGTCTTCGTGATGATCGGTTTGTACGCGGGATTGCGTAGAGAAGAGATCCTTGGATTAAAATGGGACTGCGTATTCCTGGATGAAAAAACGCCGTACATTTCGGTAAGGCGTGCATGGCATGTGGAAGGCGGTGAGCCGGTAGTCAACACGCTATTGAAGACACCGGCAGCAAAACGAGATGTTCCGATTCCAAAATGCCTGGTAGCCTGTCTCAAGGAAGAAAGGGAAAAATCAGAATCGGAATATGTGATCTCGAATTCGAAGGGAACTGTTTTGACGGAAACACAGTTTGTGAGAGTCTGGAAGTACATAACAGTCCGTTCTACTGCAGAACGCTGTTATTACACTTATGTAAATGGACAGTCCATCAAGCATAGAATAAAGCCAAGGCTTGGTGAGCATCAGCCGAATAATCCCAAACTGGTGTATACGATGGACTTCAAGGTGACTCCGCACATGCTGCGGCACACCTACATCACCAATCTGATTTACAAAGGTGTTGATCCTAAGACGGTGCAGTATCTGGCAGGCCATGAGAACAGCAAAACGACTATGGACATCTATGCGAAAGTCAAGTATAATAAACCTGAGGAATTAAGCAGCGTTGTGAATGCTGCATTCGGGCTGCGTTAAACTGCACCAAAAATTTCGCGATTTCGTGGGTTTACCTATGGGTTTACTGAGAGAGGAAAGCCCGAAAAACCGCATGAATACTGGTCTTTTTGGATCAAGGTCAGGTGAGTACGGTCTCAAGGCAGCTCGTAGAGCACCTCAGTTCTCCAAGAGATAATTTCTTGTCTCATGACAATTCAATACGAATTACGACTCCTCAGGACTTCGGTTCTGAGGAGTTTTTTTGTGTATTTTTTAATAAGATAATGGTATACTTTGTTATGAGAAGCAGTTAGAGGCCCGGAAGCAGGTGGAAGAAGTCATCTTTCGTCGGCAGCACCCAACAGTAGCCGAGTATTGCGAGAAGTGGCTGCTGATGCAGTCGGCAAAGGTGTCTGCGTCTACACTCAGAGGTTATACGAGGGATATGACAAACTATATCATCAACCCCCTGGGAGAGATGTATATGGAAGAAGTGACCGCTGACGATATTCGGCTGGCACTTCTTCTATTGTCAAAGAAATCAGAAGGTTTATACAATAAGATCAATATGCTGCTCAAGTGCATTTTCTACGCGGCAGAGAAAAACCAAATCCTGGAACACAACCCCTGTGCGGGAATATCAGATAAAGGTGGAAAAATCACCAATCTTTTCTATGCAGGAGCGGACCCTAAGACGGTTCAGTACCTTACAGGACATGAAAACAGTAAAACAACTATGGACATCTACGCAAAGGTAAAGTACAATAAACCTGAAGAACTTTTTGGTGTAGTGAATCAGGCGTTTATACATGATAAATAATATATTTGAAATGCCAGTTTGGCATATCAAGTTTTAGAAAGGAATTGTCGCACACAGTATCCTGGTACAGATATGAGGGATGGATATGGATAAATTAGTAGAAGTGGATGTTCAATATAGAGAGTGGATCTCCGAAGTGAGTAAACGCTTTCATCAAAGCCAGATTAAGGCTGCGGTGAAAGTGAATGATGAGATGCTTCGATTTTACTGGCAGTTAGGAAAAGAACTTCATGATAGAAAAGATATGTTCTCTTATGGACAGAGCTTTTACAAAACAATCAGTCGTGATCTGCGTAGAGAACTGCCGGATGTAAAGTCATTTTCGGAGACAAACTTACGATATATGCAGAAATTTGCAGAACTATATAGCGAAATTTCAAATCTTCCCCAAGTTGGGGAAGATTTCAGAAGCGAAGAAATTGAGCCGCTTTTTGCAATTCCGTGGGGACATCATAAGATTATTATTGATAAGTGCAATGGAAATCCGAAAAAAGCATTGTTCTTTGTAAATCAAGTGATACAAAATAATTGGTCGCGCGCAGTATTGCTGAATTTTTTAGATACCGATCTTTATGAGCGGCAGGGAAAGGCAATCACAAATTTTAATCTGACACTTCCGGCCATGCAGAGCGATTTGGCACAGGAGATCACAAAAGATCCATATAAGTTTGATTTCATTACCTTGACCCAAAGCTATAACGAAAAGGAACTGAAGGATGCACTGATGGATAATATTCAGAAGTTTCTTTTGGAACTGGGTAATGGATTTGCTTTTGTGGGACGGGAATATCGAATTGAAATTGGCTCAACAGAGAACTTCATTGATATGTTGTTTTACCATATTCGCCTACATTGCTATGTAGTAGTTGAGGTAAAGGTCACAGAATTTGAATCGTCTTATGCTGGCCAGCTGGGAACCTATGTAGTGGCGGTTAATCATCAGCTAAAAACAGAGAAAGATGAACCGACGCTTGGCTTGCTAGTGTGTAAATCCAAGGATGATATAAAAGCACAGTACGCATTGGAAGCAAGCAGTCAGCCTCTGGGCGTGTCAGCATATGAATTGTCAAAACTGATACCGGAGAATTTTAAAGGTTCGCTGCCTTCGATTGATGAGATTGAAAGTGAACTGCGGAAAGATACGGAAGGCTGACAATAAAGGTGCCTAGCTATTCATAAAGAATCGGGACAATTTTTGTGATTCGCACACTGGATAACTGAGAAGCAGAAAGCCAGAAAAGCCCGGAATATCAAGGAAAAACGGCAATCAAAGAATTTCAGTACGGTCTCAAAGCTGCACGTCGTGTATCTCAGTTCTCCAAGAGATAATTTCTTGTCTCAGGACAATTCAATACGAATTACGACTCCTCAGGACTTCGGTTCTGGGGAGTTTTTTTGTGTACAGAATTTTATACTAGGAAACTGTTCGCAAGTGGTTAACCGAGAGCCGATTTTGAGGGGGGGTGCTGAACAGGCACGAACCTTTTATATCGTACATTCAAATTATTCTTTATCAACCTAATTCGTATAAAATGCATGGTAATAAGGAATGTATTTTATACGAATAGGCATCAATCTTTCGATTGATATTGACTTTCTGAAACATAAGTTGTAGAATGGATAATGTAGACAATCGACATTAAAAGTTAGATAAAAAATACAAAATTTGTACTAGTTGTATAAAAATAAGATAAAAAATGGAAATTAATAGTCAAAAATATAAAAAAAGGGAGAGTGAAGAAGCATTGAAGACAATAAAAATTCCGTATTACACATCAAGTTTGGATCTTCATGTAAATGAAAACAATCTGGAAGCAGTGATAACTGCCCGTACAGATGAGTATGATGCAGGAAAGAGTGAGGAAGAGCTGGTCAGAGAAGCCCTGGAACATCCCATTGGAACTCCTAAACTGTGTGACTTGGCAAAAGACAAGAAAAAAATTGTTCTGGTTACCTCTGATCACACCAGAGCGGTTCCCAGTAAACTGACTTTGCCTCTGCTTCTTTCTGAGATTCGGAAGGGAAATCCGGAAGCAGATATTACTATCTTGATTGCAACAGGTCTCCATCGTCCGACTACAGAGGAAGAACAACGAAGAATGTTTGGCGATCATATTGTGGATCATGAAAAGATTGTAGTAAATAAGGCTTTTGAAAAGGACGATTTTTCCTATGTGACAGATCTTCCCTCTGGAGCAGAACTCTGGGTAAATAAGCTGGCTCTTGACTGCGATCTTCTGATTACAGAAGGATTCATTGAGCCTCATTTCTTTGCTGGCTTCTCTGGTGGACGCAAGAGTATTTTACCGGGAATCTGCAATGCGGCAACAGTAAATGAAAATCATTCTTATAAGGCGATTTCCAGCCCCTACGCGGCAACTGGTGTTCTGAAGCACAATCCTATTCATGAGGATATGGTTTATGCAGCAAGAAAGGTGAATGTCCAGTTTATTCTGAATGTGGCATTAAACGGTGAAAAAAAGGTAGTTGCAGCTTTTGCGGGAGATTTGGAGCAGGCACATGAAAAGGGCGTGGAATTTGTCAGAAGTCTGGCACAGTGCCCCAGCATAACCGGTGACATTGTTGTTACCTCGAATGGTGGATATCCGTTGGATCAGAACCTGTATCAGAGCCCTAAGGCAGTAGCTACGGCAGAGGCATGCTGCCGAGACGGCGGTGTAATTATCATGTGCGCTTCTTGCTTTGACGGTATGGGCGGAACCCATTTTGAAAAGCTGATAGTCCGGGGAACGATTGATGAAATTGATGAGTATCTGTCTAAAATTCCGCCGAGAGAAACAATTCCGGAACAGTGGTGTGCCCAGATTTATTCTAGAATTTTGAAGCGTCACAAGGTGATTTTGGTAACAACCTATCTGGAACATGAACTGGTACGAAAAGCGAATATGATCCCTGCATCTTCGCCAGATGAAGCGCTTGAAATGGCGTATGAAATGATGGGAAAAGATGCCCGGGTGATTGTAATACCGGACGGTGTATCCGTACTGGCAGTAAAAGAACAGGAGGAATAACATGGAACTTAAACTGGCATTAAAGGTGGATGACCTGGATAATGTTGCCACGATCTTTGCAGACAATATTACCGATGGAACGGTAGTAGAAGTCCGGGACAAAAAGGGACAGAGCGAAGAGATTTCTGTCCATGGAAATGTGCCCTACGGACACAAAATTGCTATAGCAGATATTCCGAAAGGAGTTCATATTGTGAAATATGGAGAAACGATCGGAGCGGCAAGTACAGACATTAAAAAAGGGGATTATGTGCATGTCCATAACCTGGATGCATTACGGGGAAGAGGAGATTTAGAGGAGGTGAAAGCATGAGCGAATATACATTTCAAGGATATCGCAGAGCAAATGGAAAGGTAGGAGCACGTAATCTGGTTGCGGTAATCCCGAGTGTTATTTGTGCCAATGATGTAGGTCAGGCCATTTGCCGTCAGGTTCAGGGAACAATAGGATATTTTCATCATCAGGGATGCTGTCAGCTGCCGGTTGATTTAAAAAGAGTGACAGATACCCTGTCAAATCTGGGGCAGAGTCCCAATGTGGGAGCTGCGTTGATTGTCAGCTTGGGATGTGAGGGAACGGATCATGAACGGATTGTGGAAGAGATCCGGGCAGCGGGAAAACCTGTTGAAATCATTCGGATTCAGGAACTGGGTGGCACTTCAAGAGCTATTCAGGCAGGTATTGACGCAGCACAGAGACTGGTTCAAGAGATTTCCGGGCTTCAGAGAGAAACCGTTGATATTTCAGAGCTGGTTATGGCAATTAAATGCGGAGCATCTGATACGACCTCAGGTATGGCATCGAACTGTGTAATTGGCTATGTTGCAGATAAGCTGGTGGATTTAGGTGCAACGGTTGTATTTGGAGAAACCACAGAATTTCTGGGTGGAGAGCATATTCTTGCAAGAAGAGCAGTTGGAGGCGAATATGGTCCAGTAGGACAGAAGATCTACGAAATTGTAGACCGAATGGAAAAGAGAGCCAAATCTATTGGTGAGGATATGAGAGGAGGACAGCCGACTCCTGGAAATATTGCCGGTGGTCTTTCCAGCATTGAAGAAAAGAGTCTGGGAGCGATTGTAAAATCTGGTCATCGTCCAATTCAGGGCGTATTAGAATACTGTGATCGGGTAGATGGACAGAAAGGACTCTGGATTAAGGATGCACCTGGCCGTGAACCGGAAATTCTGACTGGAATGGCGGCAACTGGAGCACAGGTTATGATGTTCTCGACAGGAAGAGGAGCGCCTCAGGGATTCCCGTCTATGCCGGTCATTAAGATTTGCGGAAATCCTCATACCTATGAGAGAATGCAGCATGATATGGATCTGAATGCAGGACGTATCATTCTTGGAGAGAAAACCATTGAGGAAGTTGGAGAAGAGGCATTCCGTTTAATGCTCGATGTTCTTTCCGGAAAAATGACGAAAAATGAGGCGCTGGGATATTATGGCTCCATGGATATTTTCTGTCTTGGTCCGGTTATCTGATAAAAGGAGCTGCTGGTAACTGATATTTGAGAGCTTATATTTGGGGCAATAAAAAAATAAGGGGGACGTAAGTTATGTTGAATCCAGTAATGGCGATGACAATAGGTATTATTGTCATGATGGTTTTGATTATTTTTACTAAGATGCATGCATTTCCATCACTGATTATTTCAGCGATTTTGATTGCTATTCTGGCAATGCCTTTTGGTCCGGAGGGTGCAACAGTAGCTTCTCTGACTGCATGTGTCAGCACTGTTACAAAGGGATTTGGAAATACCATGGCCAGCATCGGTGTTGTAATCGGTTTTGGATGTATTATGGGAATTTTCCTGGAAAAGAGCGGAGCAGCCAAGCGTATGGCTCTGACAATTCTGAAAATGGTTGGTGTAAAGAACTGTGATGTGGTTCTTGGTCTGACCGGTTTTGTAGTTTCTATCCCTGTATTTTGTGACTCCGGTTTTGTAATTCTGTCTTCTCTTGCAAAAGAGTTTTCACGTCTTACAAAGAAATCCATGGTATGGTTAGGCGGTATTCTGGGTATGGGGCTTTATATCACCCACTTTATGGTTCCGCCGACACCCGGCCCGCTGGCTGTTGTAGGAACTTTCCAGGAAAATGGATATAATCTGGATCTTGGCATGTATATTATCTGCGGTATCCTGATTTCCATTCCCCTGTTCTTTTTCTCCGTAGTTTTATTCCGTTATTTTGGAAAGAAATATCCGGATTTGGTAGTTCCTTATGATATCGACCGTTCCAAATACAGTGAAAAGCAGTTAAAGGTTCTGGATCGAATTCAGGAGAAACAGAAAAGAAATGAAGACCTGGTAACCGAAGATTTTGCTGATCTTCTTGCAGCAGAACAGCTTCCCAGTGCATTTTTATCCTTTGCAACCTTGCTGGTTCCCATTGTCCTTATTTTTGCAAATACTCTGGTAGGACAGATCAGTTCTCTTCAGGGAACTGCTTTCGCAGAAATCGTTAAATTTTTTGGTCAGCCGGTAATGGCACTGTTCATCTCTCTTTGCATGGGCGCCTTCCTTCTGTGCAAGGAATATGATCGGAAGACCTGCGTAGATCTGATGCAGGAAGCCTGTCGTGATGCAGGTCCTATTGTATTTATTACTGCAGCAGGAGGTGCACTTGGAGCAGTTATTAATGCAACTGGTGCAGCAAAGATGATGGCAGATGCGATTGTAGCAGCAGGCGTTCCCGGTATTCTGGTACCGATTATCATTGGTGTGATTATGAGATTCCCGCAGGGTTCAGGAACAACAGCAATGATTACAGGTTCTGCTATTATTGCTCCGATGATTGCAACCTTGCAGATTAACCCGTATCTGGCAGCACTGTCCCTGTGTCTGACAACCATGTGCCCCAGCTACTTAAACGATTCTTATTTCCATGTAGTAACCAACTTCTCTGGTATGGATATTAAAACCAGTTTGAAGACCTAGTCGATAGCATCTATTCTGGTGCCGGCATTTGGTTCTTTGATTTTCTGTATTTTATCAATGTTTATTCATTAAAGATTATTTATGAATATGAAAATGAGAAAACAGTTCCTCCCTAACAGGGGGGGACTGTTTTTTGCCTCAGTCTGTACTGTTTTTTTCCTTTTCCATTTGCTCCAAATAGTGGATGATGGAGTCCTTGGCTAAAAGCAGGTGTTTATGATTGATGCGATCTGCTTCCTGCACATTGCCGGAAAGAAGATTCTGAATGATATCCACATGTTCAGTCAGGGAATCATCAAAGCGTTTTTGGCTTTTCAGGGAATAGCTGCGGAACCGCTGTACCATGGCATAGACCCGTTCGTAGGTGCTGATAACCAGATCGTTTCCGCTTAACTGAATCAGGAGCTGATGCAGAAGGGTATCTTCTTCCATATACCGCTGCAAATTATTCTGAATATGAAAAGTTTTTAGACGTTCCATGCATTCGTTTAATTCCTTGTGCTTTTCCAAAGTAAGATTGCGGCCCGAGCGCATAATAGCATAGCTTTCCAGAAGTATGCGAAGATCGAATACATCTTCAATATCTTTGGCCGTATAGGTTTTGACAAAGACACCGCGGTTGGGGTACTCTACAGCAAGTCCTTCCGATACCAGCTGACGAAGCGCTTCCCGGATTGGACTTCTAGATATTTCCAGCTTTTTTGACAGTTCGACCTCTTGAATCTGCTGTCCCGGTGCATAATTACCGTTGCAGATATCATCCCTCAGAATTTCATAAACCTGTTGTTTGATCGTTATAATACGTCTGATTTTACTCATACTGTTTTCTCCAGACTTTTGATATTGTTTATAGTTATCATATCATTGCAGGAATAATAAGTAAACGGTCTTTCCGGAAAAGAAAGCAGGTACGACAGTAAAATACTTTGTTTTTTTGCACGCGGCCGCAGAGAATATAGGAATGTTTGAAATTTCGTACTAGGAAACAGCCATAAAATGGTGTATAATGAAGGGATAGCAAAGCAAAGGCGAGGAGCGGAGGGAAGAGAATGACGATATACAGCAGCCAGCGTCCGGCAACGGCTGAAGAAGTTTATCAGGATATCTGTGACCGGATTACTAATCTTCAGCTGAAGCCAGGGCAGAAGATCAGTGAAAATCAGATGAGTGAGGAATATGGAGTTTCCCGTTCCGTGATTCGGACGGTGTTCACGCGTCTGAGCCAGCGAAAGCTGATTGAGGTGTATCCGCAGCGAGGAACGTATGTCAGCAAAATTGATCTTGATTTTATTGCGGATTTGCTGCTTTTGAGAACAGCGATTGAAAAAGAGGTTTTGTATGAGATTTTTGAAACTATGGATGAGAGCCAGAGGCAGGGGCTGATGGCAGATCTGAGGAAAAATCTGGATAAGCAGAAGGAGTTCTACAATTCCAGCGGTTATGATTCGGATTTTAAAACTCTGGATTCAGAGTTTCATAAGCTGCTGATAGACAGTGTGCACAGACACAATTTGATGGAGCTGATGGCAGAGCATATGATTCACATTGCCAGATGGAGGAATTTTGATGTTACCTTTGCGCATCGGGTGCCAGAATTGATAGAGGAGCATGAGGCGATTTATCAGGCGATTGAAGCAAACAGGGGAGGGCGGGCCATGAGAGCTATGTCAGCTCATCTGGAGACAATTTCCCAGATTTCTGAGCCAGCCAGAGCGGAGTATCCGGAGTATTTTTTATAGAGATTGTGCATTCTGCTTAATTTCTAAAAAAATATAAAATACCTATTTACATTTCAGCTAATATTTGATAATATATTATCAGTAAGAGTGATTGTTCATGTTTCGATGGTAAATATGAACAATTTTTTCAGAGCACATTGTATACTAGAATTCAAGAGTACAATGCGTTGAAATTTTTTCGGCAACTTGTATACTAGTATGTAAAAAGAAAAATGTGGTTACAAATATGTGCTAGAATGTAAGGTATTATTTTTTCTTCAGATTGTTAAAAAATAGACAAAGAGGTTGAGGCTATGTACACACTTGGAATTGATATTGGATCCACCACTTCAAAATGTATTATTTTGAAGGATGGAACGGAAATTGCAGGAAAATCCATTGTTGTGGCAGGGACAGGAACAGATGGCCCTCATCTGGCACTGGAAGAGGTGCTGAAGGACGCAGGGCTGACCAGAGATGACATTGCCTGTACCGTTGCTACCGGATATGGAAGAAAGCTGTTTGAGGAGGCGGAAGGCGAAGTCAGCGAGTTAAGCTGCCATGCCAGAGGCGTCCATTTCGTTTTTCCGGATGTTCATACGGTTATTGATATCGGCGGACAGGATGCCAAGGTACTTTCCCTGAATGAAAAAGGCCGTATGATGAATTTCGTTATGAATGACAAGTGTGCGGCAGGAACAGGAAGGTTTCTGGATGTTATGGCAAACATCCTGAAGCTGGATATTTCGCAGCTGGAGGTAGAGGCGGCCAAATCAGAGAATCCGGCCAGTATTTCCAGTACCTGTACGGTGTTTGCTGAGTCAGAGGTGATTTCTCAGCTGGCGGCAGGAACAAATCTTCCGGATCTGGTGGCAGGCATTTGCCAGTCCGTAGCAACAAGAGTGGCTTCCCTGGTCAGAAGAGCAGGAGTCAGAGAAAAGGTATGCATGAGCGGCGGCGTAGCCAGAAATGCCGGCGTGAGAAATGCTATGGCGAAGGAGCTTGGGGTTGAGATTGCATACAATGACATGGCCCAACTCATGGGTGCGCTGGGAGCTTCCCTGTACGCTTATGATAAAATAAAGAGTGGCGAAAACACTGCTCAATAAAAGGAATGAAACATAAAGGAGGTTTTCATTATGGGTGAAGAAGTAAAGAAAAGCAGACCTGCACCAGATCCGAATTCAGCGAAATTCAAACTGGGACAGATTGCAGCGAAGGCTTACAGCGACGCCATAGAGGCAAAGGCCAGAGGCGAAATGGTAGGTTGGTGCGCCAGTAACTTCCCGGTAGAGATTCCGGAAACACTGGGACTGTATGTCTGCTATCCGGAGAACCAGGCAGCAGCAATTGCAGCCAGAGGCGGCGGCGAGAGAATGTGTAATATCAGTGAAGGCGAGGGCTATTCCAATGATATCTGCGCATATGCAAGAACTTCTCTTGCATACATGAAGGTAAAGGATGCTCCGGAACAGAACATGCCTCTTCCTGATTTCGTTCTGTGCTGCAACAACATCTGTAACTGTATGATTAAATGGTATGAGAATATTTCTAAGGAACTGAATATTCCCATGATTATGATTGATATTCCGTTTAATCCGGATTATGAAGTATCTGATGCAGAGGTTGAGTACATAAAGGCTCAGTTCTGGGATGCGATTCACCAGCTGGAGGAGTACACCGGAAAGAAATGGAGCGATGAGCGCTTCAAAGAGGTTATGGAGATTTCCGGACGTTCCAGCCGTGCATGGCTGGAGGCAACAGAGCAGGCAAAATATACACCGTCTCCGTTCAATGGCTTCGACCTGTTAAACCACATGGCAGTTATGGTTACTGCCCGCGGTAAGAAAGAAGCTGCTGATGCAATGGAAACTCTGTTAAAAGAGTATAAGGAGAATCACGAAAAAGGAACCTCTACCTTCCGTGCAGAGGAAAAATACCGTATTATGTTTGAGGGTATTGCCTGCTGGCCGTGGCTGAGAGTAACCTCCACCGGCTTAAAGAGCAGAGGCATCAACATGGTAACCACCATTTATGCAGATGCATTCGGATTTATCTATGATGACTTTGACGGAATGTGCCGGGCTTATGCAAATGTACCGAATGCTATGAACCTGGAACACGCAAGAGATAAGCGAATCAAGCTTTGCAAGGATAACCATGTAGAGGGACTTCTGGTTCATACCAACCGTTCCTGCAAGCTGTGGTCCGGATTTATGCCGGAGATGAGCAGACAGATTGGTGAGGCCTGCGATATTCCGGTAGCTTCCTTCGACGGTGATCAGGCAGATCCGAGAAACTTCTCCGAGGCTCAGTATGATACCCGTGTTCAGGGCCTGATGGAAATTATGGAAGCAAACAAAGGAGGTAATTAAAATGGCAGTAAAGGAATTATTTGCGCAGCTTCATGAGGTTGCCGCAGCTCCGAAAAAGCAGCTGGAAAAATATCTGGCTGAGGGCAAAAAGGTTGTAGCTGTTGCTCCCGTTTACACTCCTCAGGAAATTATTCATTCTATGGGAATGGTTCCCATGGGCGTATGGGGCGCTGACATGGAACTGAATGAGTCCAAGAAGTATTATCCGGCTTTCATCTGCTCCATTATGCAGTCTATTCTGGAGCTGGGGCTGAAGGGCGAGTATGACGGAGTTTCCGCCATCATCATTCCTTCTCTGTGCGACTCCTTAAAGACCCTGGGACAGAACTGGAAATATGCAGTAAAGGATATTCCGTTTATTCCCATGACTTATCCGCAGAACCGGAAACCGGCTTACGGCGTAAAGTTTACAAGAGACGGTTATATAAGAGTTATCCGTGATTTAGAGGCAGCAACCGGCGCTCATTTTTCTGAATTTGCACTGGCTGAGTCTAACCGGATTTACAACGAGCACAATGCAGTTATGAGAGAGTTTGCAGAGCTTGCTTCAGAGGCAGAGATTACTGCTGCTGAGAGAAGCGATGTATTCAAGAGTGCGTGGTTTATGCTTCCGGAAGAACATACGGCTGTTGTTAAGCAGATTAATGAGGAACTGAAGAAGGGGCCGAAGGCAGAAGGCAAGCTTCGTGTTCTGGTAAGCGGAATTCTTGCAGATTCTCCGAACCTGTTAAAGATTTTTGATGACAACGGCATTAAGGTTGTTTTTGATGATGTGGCTCATGAATCCAGACAGTACAAGACCGACATTCCGGAGATGGATAATCCGATTGACGCACTGGCTCAGAAATTTGCAGATATGGATAACTGCACACTGCTTTATGATAAGGATAAAAAGCGTGTGGACTACATTGTAGAGCAGGCAAAGAAACACGATGCCAAGGGTGTGATTGTTCTGATGACCAAATTCTGTGATCCGGAAGAATTTGACTATGTTCCGATTAAGAGAGCATGTGATGCTGCAGGACTTATGAATCTGAATATTGAGGTTGACCGCCAGATGGTAAATTACGAGCAGGCCAATACGATGATTCAGGCGTTTAAGGAAATGTTCTGATTGTCTTCAAAAATAAAAAATGTTTGGTTGAGTACTGGATAAAAGAAAAGCCGGTTATAGATAAGATGCAGAAATATAACGACTAGTGCATATCATCTGTAGCCAGCTCTTCTTTCTATAAAAGAGATATACTCAATGCACAGAAAAGAAAAAGAGGAACTAATTATGATTAGTAAAGATAAAATGTCGGTTACAGTTGGTGTAGCTTTTGTATGGTTTACTACACAGTTCGGAGGCGGTTTTGCATCAGGTAACCAGTTAAGACAGTACTTTGTACAGTTTGGTGTATGGGCATTTGCAACCTGTATTTTAGCACAGTTTATTGGCGCTTTTTATCAGTGGTACGGACTGCGCTATGCAAAGAAGCACAACGTATATGACTATAGAAGCTTTAATAACAGCTTTTACGGCAAATATTCGCCGATTTTTTCCAATCTGTATGAGCTGGTGTATATTGTAACGATCTGTGTTGCTCCGGCAGCTGCCTTTGCAACCGGTGTAAGTACTATGGAAAGTGCATTCGGCATTAACCATTGGGTAGGAACTGCTTTTGTAGGCGTGTTTATCTTCATAGTTGCCGTTTACGGTACCAACGTTGTACGTAAGGTGGCATCCACTCTTTCGGTTCTGATTGTTGCAGGATTGCTTATTGTATATATCCCCAACATTATTGCTCAGTGGGGCGATATTTCTGCAAATATTGCAGCAAGTGCAGCAAATCCAGCTCCTGCAGGAAAGGCTTTATGGACCAGCATCGTGTATGCTGCATTCCAGCTTGCTGCTATTGGACTGCTGTTCCAGCATGCAAAGCCTTTTGAAAGTCCAGATGATGCAAAGACTTCTATGGTTTATGGATTCTTCGTAAATAGCATTACCTGTCTGATGGCAGTTCTTGGTCTGATGGCAATTACCAATGATCCGAACTTTGCAACTGAGAGTATTCCGCTGCTGATTCTGGTAAACAGAGGCGTTGCACCGTCTATATTAAGACCGATTATCTCTATCTTGATCGTTCTTGGTTCTGTTTCTACAGCAGTAAATATGATTGCAGGTATGTCTAATCGTGTATGTACTTCTCTGGATAAGAACTTTGATCCGACTGCAAAACCAGGAAAAAACGTTATTATTGTTACCCTGGTATGTACTATTTTAGCATTCCTGATTGCTCAGCTTGGTCTGAACAAGATCGTAGCAGTTGGTTATGCTTATCTTGGGTACCTGACGATTCCGGTTATTATGATTCCATATGTAGTACATATGATTGCTACAAAGTTTGATACAAAATAAAACAAATGGTATAGGGTATAGTAAAAAGGAGTTGGAGTATGGAAATATTATTTGTCATCCTAAGTTTAGTGTTACTTATATTTTTATGCTTTAAAGGGGTTCCGATTTTCTTTTCAGCCATGATTTCTGGTATATTCTTGCTACTTACAGCAGGAATGAATCCGGTAGAGCAAATGACAACTACTTATGTTAATGGATTAGCTGGATACTTTGGAAAGTTTTTCTTTATCTTTGTACTGGGTTCATTATTTGGAAAGCTAACCGATATTAGTGGGGCTGCTGATGCCATCGCGAAGACAATTATAGATAAGTTGGGGGATAAATTTATCATTCCGTCTATCGTTATTGCAGGTGCAGTGTTAACATACGGTGGTGTTTCTGTTTTCGTTTGTATGTTTACATTATATCCTCTTATGGTTTCCCTGTTTAAGAGAGGAGATATTTCCAGAACTTTAATTCCAGCAGTTTATTTTGCAGGAGCAGGAACCTTTACGGGAATGATGCCAGGATCTCCACAGATTCAGAACTTGATGCCAGGACAGATTCTTGGTACCCCAGCAACAGCAGCAATGCTTCCGGGTATGCTTGCAGCTGCTTTTGAAGCAGTCCTCGTTTTTGTATTCATTATTTGGTATACAAATCGAAGCAAGAAAAAAGGTATGCATTTTGAAATGACGGAAAAGGATAGAGCAATGCTGGAACTGAAGGCAAGTAAGGAATTGCCAGGATTTTTTATTGCATTACTCCCGATGCTGATTCTTCTGGTTGCATTGAATGTTCTTAAGTTAAGTGCAGAGTTAGCATTGTTTGTAGGTTTTATTTCTGGATTAATTTGCTACAGTAAATTTATTCCGTGGAAAGATATTTGGAAACACCTGAGTGATGGTACAAAGGATGGAACTGGCTCTTTGTTCAATACATCTGCAGTAGTTGGTTTTGGATCTTTGGTACAGGCAACTCCGGCATTTGCAACATTGATTTCTTCTGTTACCAACATTGGCGGAAGCCCATTAATCGCATCTGGATTAGCTGTTACCATGTTAGCTGGTGTTTGCGGTTCTGGTTCAGGCGGATTGGGAATTGCGTTACCTATTATAAAAGATTATTTTGTACCGATGGGAGTGAATGTAGAAGCTCTTCACAGAGTATCTGCACTGGCAAGCTTAGGACTGGATTCTCTTCCTCATAATGGATTGGTAGTTTCTGTTCTTAATGTAACAGAAAATAACCATAAGCAGTCTTATTTCCCGATTTTTGTTACTACATGTGTAATTCCGTTATTAACATTAGTCTTTTTAATTGCTTTATTCTATGCATTTGGAATGGCATAAAATTTGTGGAGAAAGGAGGACATAATATGTTTATAGATTTTCCGGAAATACATACTCCTATTCAAGGAATAGATTTGGTTCCTATCCCTAATATGGTGACAATTAGACAAAGCTATGATCCTACAAAAATAGAAGACATTAAAGGACATATGCAGAAAGAACTCGAGAAGGTCGAAAATAAAGAATCTTATAAAGGAAAGAGAATTTGTTTAACAGCTGGAAGTCGAGGAATTCCTGATTTAGATTTGATGTTAAGAACGATTTGTGATACACTGAAATCATGGGGAGCAGATCCATTTATCATTCCGTCGATGGGAAGCCATGGTGGTGCTACTGCTGAAGGACAGCTGGAAATGTTGGCTGGATATAATATTACAGAAGAAACGATGGGTGTCCCGATTTTATCTTCTATGGAAGTAATTCAATATGGTGAATTAAATGGAATTCCACTGTATTGTGATAAGTATGCTTACGAATCGGATGGTATTGTTATTTTTAACAAAGTGAAACCACATACAGATTTCAGAGGTCCACATGAAAGTGGTCTGGCAAAGATGATTGCTATCGGAATTGCAAAGCATAAAGGTGCATCAATGTTCCATAGTTTTGGCTTTCATCGCTTTACAGAGCTGATACCACCTGTTGCAGAAATATTTTTAAATAAATGTCCATTTGCATTCGGTGTAGGCGTAGTGCAAAATGCATATGATGATATTTGTAATATTGAGGTATGCAATCGGGATAATTTTATGGATGTCGATGCAAGGCTTTTAAAAATTGCAAAAGAAAAAATGGCTAAATTTAAGTTTGATGATATTGATGTTCTGATTATTGATGAGATAGGTAAGAATATCAGTGGAAATGGCCATGATCCAAACGTGACTGGCAGAAACATTACGCATACGTTTGGCGATACATTGAACTTAAAGAAATTGTTTATAAGAGGAATTACGCCAGAAGCACATCATAATGGATGTGGCCTTGGTTCTGCAGATGTAACGACAAGAAGATGCCTTAATTCTGTTGATTGGGAAGTTACCTGGACAAATGTATTAACCACAGGCTTGATGGATGCATGTCCAATCCCGCTATATGTGAATACAGATAAGGAAGCAGTTTTAATGTGCATTCGATGTTGCCACAATTTGGATTATAGTAAGGCAAGAGTGGTTCACATTAAGAATACGTTATGTTTAGATGAAATACAGGTTTCTGAGCCTCTTTATGAAGCAATAAAGGATATTGATGGAATATCCTATGTAGATGGTCCCAAACCAATGTATTTCGATGAAAATGGAATGATGGATTAATTACGGGGGCTCTTTTGAGCCCTCTGGATCTTACCAAAACTAGTATACAAGTATACGTTGATGCCTCAACGGCAGGGGAGCAGATTATGAGTCTAGTTTCTAAAACAATCGGAACAATCCTGCGAGAGCGGGCCGAAAAAACTCCGGACTGTCCGGGAATCGGATATCGGGATTATCTGTATTCCTGGAAAGAAATGGATGAAATTTCTGATTTTCTGGCAGTCAGATATCTGGAACTGGGAATCAGAAAAGGAAGCCATGCAGCCATATGGAGCGTCAACAGCCCCAACTGGGTGTTTTGCTTTTTTGCCTTGCTGAAGATAGGTGCAGCGGCAGTGCTGGTCAACACCTGTTATAAGGAAAATGAGCTGGAGGGAATTTTACGGGATAATGATATAGAGTATCTGTTTCACGGATATGGCTGTAAAAGCACTGTATATGAAGATCTTCTAAAGAAGATTCCTGTAGAAACCCTTCCATACCTGAAAAAAATTGTTCCTCTGGAGGAGGATCCGGCGAATAAATGGTATCAGAGAGCCGGATTTCCTCTGGAACTCTCCGGTCGGGAAAAGAAGAAGCTTGACGAAAGAAAAGCTGAGGTGATGCCGGAGGATACGGCCTGTATTATGTTTACGTCAGGCACAACCAGCAGACCGAAAGGAGTAATGTTGTCTCATTTCAGTCTGGTGAATAACTCGGCAGAGATTGCCAGACAGATGCGCTGGAGTCAGAAGGACAAGCTGTGTATTTCCGTACCGTTGTTTCACTGCTTTGGAATAACAGCGGGAATTCTCTGCTGTATTCACAGCGGGGCTCAGGCTCATCTTCTGAAATACTATAAAACAATAGATGTACTGGAACAGGTGCAGAAGTACCGGTGTACAGTGCTCAATGGTGTCCCTACCATGTTTCTGGCAATTCTTCATAACCAGAACCGTTCACAGTATGATCTTTCTTCTCTGGAAAGCGGTATTATTGCAGGTTCTCCTGTGCTTCCGGTGGAATACGAGGAAATCTGCCGGGAACTGGGAATGAAGCATTTGCAGGTGTCCTATGGGCAGACAGAGGCTTCTCCCTGTATTGCAATTTCAGACTATGAAGATTCTCTGGAGTTAAAATCCCACACATCAGGGCGTCCGATTCCAGATATTGAGTTTGCGATACAGCAGTCCGATGCCACCCGGAATGAGTCGGTGGAGGGCTGCCGTAAAGATGTTTGTGGACGGTATGCGGGAATCTGCGGAGAGATTGTGGTCCGGGGATATAATGTGATGCAGGGCTATTATAAACGGCCGGAGGAAACAAAGGCGGCTGTGGATCTGGATGGATGGCTGCACACAGGGGATCTTGGTTATGTGGATGAGAATGGATGTCTTCATGTAACCGGAAGAATGAAAGAAATGATTATTCGAAGCGGGGAAAATATTTCTCCCGCAGAAATAGAAAACTGTATTATTGAAATACCGGAAGTGGAAGAGGTAAAGGTAATCGGCATTCCTGCAAAGGTTCTGCAGGAAGAGATTGCAGCCTGTATTATTCCAAAGAACGGAGCTGTGATTGATGAGGAAAAGGTAAGGGCTTATGTAAAATCCCGCCTTTCTGATTACAAGGTTCCAAAGTACGTTCTGACATTTCAAAACTTTCCAATCAACGCCAGCGGAAAAGTCCTTTCCAGGGAACTTCGGGTTCAGGCAGGCGAAATGATAAACTTAAAACATTAAGGAGGAACAAGCATGTATTTTACAGAACAGCATGAGTTAGTGAGGAAATTGGCCAGAGAATTTGCTGAGACAGAGCTGACCAAGGAAATCCTTGACGAGGTAGAGGAATCCGAGGTATTCCCGGAAGAAATTCTAGACAAAATGGCAAAGGCCGGATTTTTTGGAATTAAGGTTCCGAAGGAGTATGGCGGCCAGGGCGCAGACGCACGCTCCTATGTAATCGTTATGGAAGAGATGGCAAGAGTCAGCGGTGTAGCAAGCATTTATGTTTCTTCTCCCAACTCCTTATCCGGCGGCCCGTTCCTGCTTTCTGGAACAGAAGAGCAGAAGGCAAAATATCTGACACCGGTTGTAAAGGGTGAAAAGAAAGTCTGCTTTGCACTGACAGAGCCGGGCGCTGGTTCCGATGCAGGCGGCATGACTACAACAGCAGTAAAGGATGGAGATTACTATATTTTAAATGGTCGTAAGACCTTTATTACCATGGCTCCTCTGGCAGACTGGGCAGTTGTTTATGCAAAAACCGATATGACCAAAGGAACCAGAGGAATTTCTGCTTTCGTAGTAGACATGAAGCTTCCGGGCGTTTCCTGCGGAAAGCCGGAGAACAAGATGGGTGTAATCGGATGTGCTACCAGTGATATTATTCTGGATAACGTAAGAGTACATAAGAGCGATCTGCTGGGCGAAGAAGGAAAAGGCTTTATCAATGCAATGAAGACTCTGGATACAGGTCGTCTGGGTGTTGCAGCTCAGGCTATCGGCGTAGCTCAGGGCGCTTTGGACGAGGCAATTAAATACGCAAAAGAGAGAAAACAGTTTGGCAGAAGAATTGCAGATTTCCAGGCTATCAGCTTCATGATTGCAGATATGGCAACCAAGCTGGAGGCAGCAAAGAATCTGGTATACAAGACTGCTTACTTAATGGATACTCACCAGGATGCGTCTATGGCAGCCTCTATGGCCAAATATTATGCAGCAGAGGTCTGCAATGAAATTGCTGCAAAGGCAGTACAGATTCACGGCGGATACGGCTTTATCAAGGATTACAAGGTAGAAAGAATGTATCGTGACTGCCGCGTATTTACGATTTATGAAGGTACCAGCCAGGTACAGCAGATGGTAATCGCAGGAAAATTGCTGAAGAAATAGGAGGAGCTGAGAGAATGAAGATATTAGTATGTGTAAAGCAGGTGCCAGATACCAATGAAGTAAAAATTGATCCGGTAAAGGGAACCCTGATTCGTGACGGCGTGCCCAGTATCTTAAACCCGGACGATGCCAATGCACTGGAGGCAGCTCTTCAGATTAAGGATCAGAATCCGGATACCACAGTTGCTGTTCTGACTATGGGACCGCCTCAGGCAACCTATATGCTGAGAGAGTGCCTTGCTATGGGCGCTGATGAGGCATATCTGTTAAGCGACCGGGCATTCGGCGGCGCAGATACTTGTGCAACCTCTACTACCATTGCGGCAGGTATCCGCAAGGTTGGAGGTGTAGATGTTATTTTTGCCGGACGTCAGGCAATCGACGGAGATACTGCTCAGGTTGGCCCGCAGGTGGCACAGAGACTGGGTCTTCCGGTTGTAACCTACGTTCAGGATATTCAGATGGGCGATGGCAAGGCTGTTGTTCAGAGACAGCTGGAGGATGGATATGAGATCATCGAGGTACAGACTCCCTGCCTGCTGACTGCAGTAAAAGAGCTGAACCAGCCCAGATACATGAGCATCGGCGGCATCGTTGATGCATATAAGAAAGAAATTACTGTTTGGGATCACAATGCAGTAGAGCTGGATCCGAAGGACTGCGGCCTTAACGCATCCCCGACCCAGGTGTTCCGTTCCTTTACACCGCCGCAGAAGGGCAAAGGCGAGATGTTAAGCGGAACCATTCAGGAAATGAGTGCGGTACTTGTTGACAAGCTGAGAGAGAAACACTATATCTAAAGGGAAAGGATGTATAGAAAATGGCAGTAAATGTAATCAAAGAAAAATGTAAAGGCTGTTCCATCTGCGTAAAGAACTGTCCTTTTGAAGCAATTACCATGGAAAACAAGATCGCAGTCATTGGCGCTGCCTGTACCGGATGTGGTGTCTGCGTAGAGAAATGTCCTTTCAAGGCTATTGAGAAAACAGAGGAAGAGCGGGAAGTAAAGGATTTAAGCGCATATAAGGATGTATGGGTATTTGCAGAGCAGAGAGACGGCGTGATTATGCCGGTTGTTGTCGAGCTGCTGGGCGAGGGAAAGAAGCTGGCAAACGAAGTAGGATGTAATCTCTGCGCAGTTCTCTGCGGACATCATGTAGAAGGTCTGGCAGATCAGCTGTTTGAGTATGGCGCAGATAAGGTATATGTGGCAGATCATGAAGAGCTGGCAACCTATCGTACCGATGCATACACCAAGGTAATCAATGACGCGATTGAGGAATATAAGCCGGAGATCGTGCTGTTAGGCGCAACTCATATCGGACGTGATCTGGGTCCCTGTCTGGCAGTTAAGGCAAATACCGGTCTGACTGCAGACTGCACCAAGCTGGAGATTGATCCGGAAGATAAGAAGATCAAACAGACCCGTCCGGCATTCGGCGGAAACTTAATGGCTACCATCGTATGCCCGAACCATCGTCCGCAGATGTCTACTGTCAGACCGGGCGTTATGGAAAAGGCAGCATTTGAGGAAGGCCGCAAGGGCGAGCTGATTAAGCTGAACGTAGAGTTTAAGGAAGGCGACATCCGTACCAAGGTTCTTGAAATTGTGAAGACCATGAAGGATACCGTATCCCTGACTGACGCTGAGATTATCGTATCTGGCGGTATGGGTCTTGGAAAGCCGGAGGGCTTTGAGCTGTTAAAGCAGCTGGCTGACAAGCTGGGCGGTATCGTGGCAGCTTCCAGAGCAGCAGTTGACGCAGGCTGGATTGACCATGCATATCAGGTTGGGCAGACAGGAACCACAGTAAAACCGAAAATTTATATTGCCTGCGGTATTTCCGGCGCGATTCAGCATGTAGCAGGTATGCAGAATTCCGAGCAGATTATTGCAATCAATACCAATGAGAATGCTCCTATCTTTGAAATTGCAGACTACGGCATTGTAGGAGATCTGTATAAAGTAATTCCGGCTATTATGGAAGCACTGGATAAATAAGCTGGAAAAAACGGGAAACAAAGCAGAGTATAAAGGAGGATATAGCAATGAGTAAAAAGTTACTGGAAGGTGTAAAAGTTGTAGAGCTTGCTACCTTTATTGCAGCAGCAGGCGCAGGTCGTTTTATGGCAGACTGTGGCGCAGACGTTATTAAAATCGAGTCTGCAAAGGGTGATCCGCTGAGACATACCGCTCCGTCTGAGGGAAGACCGCTGGATATGTATGAGAATACAACCTGGGATCTGGAGAACGGAAATAAGAGATGTATTTCTCTGAACATGAAAACTCCGGAAGGTAAAGAGGCTTTCTTTAAACTGCTGGAGGATGCAGATGTTCTGATTACTAACTGGAGAGTACAGGCTCTGCAGAGAGCAGGTCTTGACTATGAGACTCTGAAGGTAAGATTCCCGAAGCTGGTTTACGCAATCGTTACCGGTTACGGTGAGTATGGTCCGGATAAGGATCTTCCGGGATTTGACTTTACCGCATTCTTTGCAAGAGGCGGATATCTGGATTCCCTGCGTCAGAGAGGAACCGTTCCCTTTAACGTTGTTCCCGGCGTTGGCGATCACAACGTAGCAATGAACCTGGCTGCTGGTATCCTGGCTGCTCTGTATCATGCAAAGCTGACCGGCGAAGGCGAGAAGGTTGAAACCTCTCTGTTTGAGACTGCTGTATACAACATGGGTATGATGGTTCAGGCTGCAAACTACGAAGGTATTGCACAGCAGTATCCGATCAATATCCGTGAGGGTGCAAACCCCTTCAACTCTGCATGGAGAACTGCAGATGACAGATTTATTCAGACCTGTATGCCAGATTACAACATGTACTACAAGCAGTTTATGAAAGCTCTGGGAAGAGAAGATCTGATTGACGATGAGAGATACTTCCCGATTCAGAATCTGCAGGCAAAGGGCCTTGGTACTGAGATGTACGATATCTGTATGGAAGCTATGAGCAAAAAGACAGCAGCTGAGTGGCAGCCGATTCTGAAAGAAGCAGACGTGGCATTCAGCCTGGCACAGTCCTGGAGCGAGATTCTGGAAGACGAGCAGGCATGGGCCAACAACTGTCTGTACAAGATGCAGTATGACAACGGTAATACCAGAACCCTGGTAAGACCGCCGGTAAAATTCCAGGAGATGGGTGTTCCGGAATACAAGGGCGGCCCGCTGATTGGTGAGCAGGGTCCGGAGATTCTGAAGGATCTGGGATACACCGATGAGCAGATTCAGGAATATCAGGAAAAGGGCATTCTGTTTGTCTGGAAGGATGACAGAAAGTAATAAACAAAGTGAAGCAGGTTGCGGAAGATATTTATGAAGTAAAGCTGCCTCTTGCAGGTTCTTCTTTGAAGGAGCTGAGCAGCTATATCATAAAGGGCCGGGAAAGAAGCTGTATTATTGACGTAGGCTTTGAGACAGAGGAATGCACAGGAATTCTTCTGGCGGCAGTGGATGCTCTGGCCCTGGATCGAAGCAAAACAGATATCCTCCTTACTCATTCCCATCGAGATCACTGCGGCAATCTGCCGAATCTGTATCAGCAGTTCGGCAGAATCCGCTGCAGTGCCTGGGATGCCATGGAGATTACCGGACAGGATCCTGTATCCAGAGAGGCATATATGGAAAACAGCTTTCTAAAATGTGGGATTCCAGGAAAGCTTCTGGAGCATATGCCTCCGCAGAGTGATATTTCTGTTCCTGTTCCGCCGGAAAAGATTTCCGTGGCAGAGGAGCAGGATGTGTTTTCTTATGGAAGGTATCGCTTTCGCGTACTTGATTTGAAGGGGCATATGCCCGGGATGATTGGATTCTACGATGAAGGCGCGGGGATTTTCTTTTGCGGCGATCATGTACTGAATAAAATAACGCCTAATATTGGCTATTATAAGGAAGGCGATCATTCGCTGGCCAATTATATTAACAATCTGAAAAAAATCAGAAACCTTCCGGTAACTCATGTGTTTCCGGCTCATCGAGGTGAGATATCCTGTCTTTCTGAGCGGGTGGACGAGATTTTGGAGCATCACAGAGAACGTCTGGATGAAATAACAGGTGTTCTTTCTGCAAAGCCCATGTGTGCCTTTGAGGCAGCCGGAAAAATGACCTGGTATTATAAAGAAGGGAATTTTCAAAACTATCCTCTGGTGATGAAATGGATGGCTACTTCTGAGATTCTTGCACATTTGCAGTATTTATGGGAGCAGGGAGAGGTCAGCCGTTTTGGCGGTCCGGGAGAAACATATATTTACCGATATGGAAGCTGATAGAGAGAAAGCAGGCCGCAGTAGGAGGCGGTTTGTATGGGGCTATCGGGAAATAGATAGTTCTAAATAAGGGCAGATGTGACTCATGCGAGTCACATCTGCCCTTAAAACTTTTCCATAAAAGGAACATAAGATCTCCAGTTATATAAAGCTGCAGGATCATGAAAAACGGAAATCACGTGCGTGCACAGAAGAAATTGGAAAGTATTACAACATGAAAACGCAGATATTTGAGGTGTATGGATATTCCGATTGCAGTGGCTGCGGACATAAAGCAAAATATTTCTATAAATATGATGATGAAAAAGATGCAGAGAAAAATAAGGTCATGAAGATCAAGGAAATGACGGTTTTCGACGTTTCAATTACCGGACATCCGAAAAAGCATATAAAGAATTCATTCTGTATGCGATTGGAAGAAATATAAATAAATATCATCGTTTTCTTCATGATGAGATCAAGAAATTTGAAGGAAAAACCGAAGAAAAGACTGCTTAGAAAAAGAGTGCTTTTAAAAATGCAGTTGAGGGGTTTTTGTGCCCTAAAATACATACAGAAGAGAAAAAAACAAGAATCTCCCATAGAAGATCAGATATAAAAAACACTGATTTCTACAGGAGATTCTTATTTTAAGAGTTAGAAGATAAAAAACGGTATTTACCGATAGCCCCGTTATCATTAAGTCTCAGAATTCGCATTAACAGCAATGTACTTTTGATGTTGACTTCTTGGTTTGTCTGGAATAGTCATTTGCAGTTGGCCTTTCTCAAGTAAAGGACGAAAATAGTTTTTTGTAAAACTTTTTGTGTTTTTATATCCACAATATTCTGCAATTTCTGCCTTAGAGTGTGGTTCCTTATAGCAAAAAGAAAGAATCTTGTCTTCAATCGTCACTTGGGTCTCCACTTGGGTTCTCACTTGGGTCTCTGCTTGGGTCTTTTCCTGCGGACCAACCTTTTCAACTGCAACCGGAGTAAGCGGAATGATAGTACGGAACACATCACCCTCTATAAATTCCGGTGTTCCACCAGAATATAGCTGCGTGTATTTGTAAGTATTTCTCATACCAGACCCCAATTCATCAGCAAGTCCTATTTCGCGGAATACCTTTGAAATCGGAGGGTTTTTGGCATACGGCTCAAAAGAAGACAACTGCAAAGCCCCATGTCCATGAGAGCGGTTTGCGTTTTCCGTGTAAAGGCGCTCCTTCTCAATGACAAATTTTGCAATGTACCCGCTGGAATAATCACGGTGTGCCAGACTGTTGGAGAAAATCTCACGCAAGATCTGGTCTCTGGCGCTGATACTTTGAATCCCTTCCTGAACAAATGGGTCGCTGAGATGTTTTTGTCCAAAGGCAATCAATCGGTCATAGGTTTCCAGGAGATTGGTAATGATTACATCCCGGTCATCGTAACGATCCAGATTTTCAACCCGGAAAATGGCGTCGGTCTTATGCTGCGGAAGAACAGACATAATGGTGGAGTCTTTTCCAAACATGAGAATAGCTGCAAGGGTGATTCCCTCGATCTGCCGTTCTTCATCTCTTAAAATAAGTCCTGCGCTGTGAAGAAGTTCTTCATCGGTCATAGATTTCCAGGGATGATTGCGATTGCGGCTGGTGGTCATGGCTCTTGCCCGATCCAGCAAATCAGAGCGCAGGTCACTTAGTTGGAAGCGGGTAACTTTATTGACAAAGTAGCTACCGCTTTTTCTCGCATATAACTGATACACCATATCCGAGTTGTCTGTAATATCAATATCGGAATCGTGGTTCCGATCAAATATCCGTCCTCGATGGCGGCAGACCTGGCTGCTGACAGGTACTTGAATTACCAAAAATATCTGGCCATCTATGGAATAGACTTCCGGCTGTAAGTACAGCGGCGGATTGATTTTCTGTCCATTATTGATAGAGGTAACGAAGTCTTTCTTCATGCGGTCTACTGCATCCGGGGCAATGCCCAGGATAGTTCCGTTGTCTTTTACACCCAGGATAATCGTACCACCATCTCGGTTGGAAAATGAGCAAACAGTATCATATACATCTTTCGTGATGTCATCAGTGGATTTTTTGAACTCTACTCGGATGTTCTCTCCACCGTGAATTAGTTTCAGAAGTTCGGCTTCTGTCATAGGAGCAACAGTCCCCTTTCAGTTTCAATGTCGCTTTTTATTATATGGGATTTTTCCTAAAATATCAAATTCAATTTTCTTAGAAGGAGGAAGGTAATTAGGGCAACCACGCGTATCATGCCGCTTCATGTCGGCAAAGGCCGCACAGAAAGTCGGGCTATCAGTGACATCATCGACTATGTGGCCAACCCAAAGAAAACAGATAACGGCAGACTCATTACCGGCTATGCGTGTGACAGCCGGACTGCTGATGCAGAGTTCCTTCTGGCAAATGATTTTGAAGAACTGCTGAAGTTGCTGCAAGAGTCCGGCTGTGAAGTGGCAAAGCGTGGAAAATCGTATCGCCTGAAGCTCCCCGGGATGGAAGAGAACTTCATCATATTAGGACTGAGAAAAAAGAACAGGCTGGTTATACACAAACATTTGAGGTGTATGGACGTTCCGATTGCAGCGGCTGCGGACATAAAGCAAAATGTTTCTATAAATATGATGATGAAAAAGATGCAGAGAAAAATAAGGTCATGAAGATCAAGGAAATGACGGTTTTCGACGTTTCAATTACCGGACATCCGAAAAAGCATATAAAGAATTCATTCTGTATGCGATTGGAAGAAATATAAATAAATATCATCGTTTTCTTCATGATGAGATCAAGAAATTTGAAGGAAAAACCGAAGAAAAGACTGCTTAGAAAAAGAGTGCTTTTAAAAATGCAGTTGAGGGGTTTTTGTGCCCTAAAATACATACAGAAAAGAAAAAACAAGAAATTCCCATAGAAGATCAGATATAAAAAACACTGATTTTTACAGGAGATTCTTATTTTAAGCGTTAGAAGATAAAAAACGGTATTTATCGATAGCCCCCTTTGGCATTTTGGCCGGGAAATGAGAGATTTTTCAGAAAGGTATTGCAATATTACAGCCGTTTTATATAATAAGGTGTTGGGGAAAATGTCTTTTGCCCCCCCCATTTGCTGTGGAAATGGTTTACATGATAAGTAAAATATGTACCAGGAGTAAAAGGATGCAGAAAGTAAGAAATACACGGGTCATGGATATGACAGAGGGAAGTGCGGCGAAGCTTTTGTTTGCTTTTGCTCTTCCGATTTTTCTGGGGAATCTGTTTCAGCAGTTTTATAATCTGGCAGACACTGCCATTGCCGGTCATCTGCTGGGAGATGGAGCGCTTGCACAGATTGGTGCGACAGCAGCGCTTTACAGCACAATTACAGGATTTGCCTTTGGCCTGAATACAGGCTTTGCTCTGGTGGTAAGCCGGTTTTTCGGCGCAGGTGATGAGTGGGGAGTCCGCCGGGCATCTGGATGGATGGTGGTGCTGGCTGCCATCTGGGCTGTGGTTTTGACGGGAGGTTTTCTGGCGCTGCGGCATCCGCTGCTGTCTGCTTTGAATACGCCGGATACTGTAATGGAAGGCGCTTTAAGCTATATTACGGTAATCCTGGCAGGAATTCCGCTGACGATGGCCTATAATCTGGAGGCGGGGCTTTTGCGGTCTGTGGGAAACAGTATGACGCCTCTGTATTTCCTGATGTTCAGCTGCGGATTGAATGTGGGACTGGATTATTTATTTATGGGGCCTTTGGGCATGGGAGTGCGGGGCGCGGCGGCAGCGACAGTCATCTCCCAGGGAATCAGCGCAGCAATGGGCTTTGTCTATATTGTGCGCAATTATGTCCAGATGCGTTTTAGACTGGAGGATTTAAAAGCCGCGCCGGAGCTTTCCGGAGAAATGTTTGTGACTGGCCTTAGTATGGCGATGATGAGTACGATTTACAGCATTGGAAGCGTGATTCTGCAGAGCAGTATCAATGCGCTGGGAAGCGTTTATATTGCGGCCCAGGTAGGTGGACGGCGTCTGGTGGAGTTGTTTATGATGCCGGGCGGAGCTTTGTCTTCTAGCTGCGCTACCTTTGCCAGTCAGAACTTTGGAGCTGGAAAGAGAGGAAGGATTGCCAAAGGAGTAAAGGCGGCTTTTTTCATGTATCTGGCCTGGTGGATTTTTGCTCTGTTTTTTGCGGTTTTTCTTGCACCAGCGGCAGTGGAGCTGATTACAGGAAGCCAGAGCAGGGATGTGATTGCCAATGCGGCTTTGTATATTCGTGTAAGTATTCCTATGTTTCCGCCTATGGGTTTTCTTGTGATTATGAGAAATGCTCTGCAGGGAATGCGGCACAGAATTGCTCCGCTTTTATGCAGCAGCCTGGAGCTGATTGGAAAGGTGATTTTTGGATACTGGATTGTTCCGGTAATGGGCTATCCGGCAGTCTGTGCCTGTGAGCCTGTGACATGGGTAATCTGCTTTCTTTTTATTGCAGGGGCAGCTTTTTGGTGGAGAGAGGAATTTCGTGATTTGGCGTAGCAATTCAGGTCGGCGGGAGAAAGCTTTTGACAGTAGAGAAAGGCAGGGGAAAATATGCGGGAAAAATTGACCAAAACAGATGTGGAAAAAATTCAGGCGGAAATCGAGCACAGAAAACTGGTTGTTCGTCCGGAGTGCTTAGAGGCAGTAAAGGAAGCGCGGGCCCATGGAGATCTCAGTGAAAATTTTGAATACCATGCAGCAAAGCGGGAGAAGAATCAGAATGAAAGCCGGATCCGCTATCTGGAAAATATGTTAAAAAATGCCATTCTTATTTCGGATACATCCAGAGAGGATGAGGTGGGAATCAATAATACAGTGACCCTTTACATGGAGGATGATGACGAGGAGGAGGTATACAAGCTGGTCACCAGCATCCGGGGCAATTCCATGCACAATATGATCAGCACAGAGTCTCCCCTGGGGAAGGCAATTCTGCGGCATAAGGTGGGGGAGCGTGTTCTGGTTAAGGCCAGCGATACCTATAGTTATTATGTGGTGATAAAGAAGATTGAAAACACCTCTGATTTTGGGGATGAGATCAGAAAATTTTAGAAAATCTGTGGATAACAGGACTGATACGGAAAGCGACCGCGCCGGGCACAGGAAGATGCCGCGGCGCGGTTTGTGATCAGAGAATTATGTCCAGCCGCCGTCCATACTGATAATCTGACCGGTCAGATAGGTGCCCTTGTAACCCAGATGGTAAACGAAGTCGGCAACCTCTTCTGCCTGGCCCAGCCGTCCGGCTGGAATTTCTTCTACCAGCTGGATCAGTTCATCTTCCTCCAGCCACTGGTTCATTTCTGTGTCAATGGCTCCGCAGGCCACGGCATTGACCTGGATATTGCTGGGAGCCAGTTCCTTGGCAAGAGCCTTGGTGAAAGCGTTGATTCCGCCTTTTGTGGCAGAGTAAGCAACCTCACAGGATGCCCCTACATTGCCCCAGACAGAAGAAATATTGATGATTTTTCCCTTTTCTGCTGACAGCATCATGGGAATGGCCAGCTTACAGCAGTTAAATACAGAGGTCAGGTTGGTTCGGACAATTCGATCCCAGTCATCGGAGGTCATATCCTGCAGCAGTCCAATATAAGAGATTCCTGCATTGTTTACCAGGACATCCAGAGTTCCGAATTGTTTTTTAATCTGCTGAAACATCGTTTCGCAGGTGCTCATGTCTCCCATATCGCCCAGAAAGGCAAGACAGGAAACCTGATAGCCTTCAATTTCTTTTTTTGCCTGCATCAGCTCCGCCTCTCTGTGAGCACAGCTGATCACTACATTATATCCTTTTTTGGCAAATTTAACCGCTATGGCTTTTCCGATTCCGCGGGAAGCGCCAGTGACAAGAACAACTTTTTTCGCCATAAAATCACTCTCCTTTATGGGTATTATAGCATAAAAAAGGTTACAATTCATTTACATTTTTAAGAAGAGCCTGTATCTTTAAAATAACTTGTGTTATACTTATTTTTGCAGTTATTTTATGTCAAATGTATTATAAGAGGTGAGACGGACATATGGAAAAACAGTATGATTTGGTTATTATCGGATCTGGACCGGCAGGACTGGCAGCGGCAATTTATGCCCAGAGAGCAAGGTTAAATACGCTGGTTATTGAAAAAGAAATGATGAGCGGCGGACAGGTTTTGAGTACCTATGAGGTAGACAATTATCCGGGATTTCCCGGGATCAATGGTTTTGATCTGGGAATGAAGCTGCGTCAGCATGCAGACCAGCTGGAGGCTGTATTCTGTGAGGATGAGGTAGAGGGGATCGAGCTGGTAAAGACAGAGGAGCAGCAGGGAGAGGAACAGCTGCAGGCAGCCGAGCTTCGTGAAATTTCTGATTCCATGATGTCCAAAAGTGCGGCAGAGAAAACTGGAAATTCTGCTGTGATGAAGCGAATCATCGGAAAAAAGGATACCTATTATGCAAAAACGGTAATTATTGCTTCTGGAGCCATGCACAGCAAGCTGGGAGTTCCCGGTGAGGAGGAATTCGGCGGTATGGGCGTCAGCTACTGTGCAACCTGTGACGGAGCATTTTTCCGGAAGAAGGTAACGGCTGTTGTAGGCGGCGGAGATGTGGCGATTGAAGATGCGATTTTTCTGGCCCGGATGTGCGAGCAGGTTTATCTGATTCACCGCAGAGATCAGCTGAGAGGGGCAAGATCTCTTCAGGAAAAGCTGTTTGCTCTGGACAATGTGACTGTGCTCTGGGATACTGTAGTAGAGGAGATTCGCGGAGATGGAAAAGTGAATTCCCTTGCTGTGAAGAATGTAAAAACACAGGAGCAGTCCGAGCTTTCGGTGGACGGTGTGTTTGTAGCAGTTGGAATTACTCCGAACAGCCAGCCGTTTTCCCAGCTGCTTACCCTGGATCATGGATATATTGCAGCTGATGAAACCTGCGAGACAGGAGTTCCAGGTGTTTTTGCAGCAGGAGATGTGAGAAAGAAGCAGCTGCGTCAGATTGTAACCGCAGTAGCGGACGGCGCAAATGCAGTTACCAGTGCAGAACGATATCTGACAGAACATTAGAGAGGCAGGCAACTAATGAGAACGATTGTAAAAGCACTGGCAGCAGGCTGTATGTGTGTGGCATTTGCAGGGACGATTTCAATGCATGTGTATGCAGATGCGGCAAAGTCTGTCCATCCGGTGACGCTGGTTGCAGCCCCGGCAGATTATGAGAATATTGCAGTTTCCCAGGTGACAGATTATGTGAATATCCGGAAGGAAGCGAATACAGACAGTGATATTGTAGGAAAGATTTACAATAACTGTGCTGCTACGATTTTGGAGACTGTGGAAGGAGAGGGCGGTAAATGGTACCGGATTCAGTCTGGTACTGTGAATGGATTTATCAAAGCTCAGTATTTTATTACTGGGGCAGAGGCGGAGACCCTGGCCCAGTCTATTGGGCGGGAATTTGTTACCATCAATACAGAAAGTCTCCGCCTGCGGGAGGAGCCCAACCTGACCAGTAATACTTTGACGCTGTTGTCTCAGGGCGCCCGCTATGTGGTAAAGGCAGATGCCGGAGAGTTTTTTCAGGTGGAGATTGACTCAGACCTGGTAGGATATGTATCTAAGGATTACTGTAAGGCAGAGGTGGAATTTGATCAGGCTGTTTCTCTTGAAGAGGAAGCGGCAAAGAAAGAAGAAGAAGCCAGAAGAAAGCAGGAGGCAGATGCGGCGATTGCAGCTTTGCAGCAGGTGATTCTGGTAGAGGCAAAGCAGGAAAGCACAGATTCTTCAAATACTTCCGGCCAGGCTGCGGCCAGACCGGGAGAGGGACAGCTGATCATCGAGGCAAATCCGGGAGTATCCGGCAGTCAGACGGGTTCCGGCCAGACGGAGGCTGGACAGGACTCCAAGCCGGCAGCTGACGTGAAGCCAGGAAGCAGTCAGCCAGGCAGTAGTACGGGAACAGATTCCGGCTCAAATCCGCCTCAGGCGGCAGTGATTCAGGGCGCTGCGCCTGGAGGCAGCTCCAGCAGCAGTTCTGGCAGTCAGGCTCCAGGAAGTCAGCCGCAGAGCAGTTCAAAGCCCGCAGGAAATTCCCAGGGCGAAAAGCCGAGTGCATCTGTAGTTCTCGCTGGTGGAGGTCCAGGCTCTGCTGCAGTGGCTTCTGCTACACGAACAGCGATTGTAGCCTATGCAAAGCAGTTTTTGGGCAATCCATATGTTTATGGAGGAACCAGTCTGACAAATGGCGCTGACTGCTCTGGATTTACGCAGAGTATTTTCAAGAATTTTGGAATTGAGATAGGAAGAAGCTCCAGAGATCAGGCGGCTAATGGAAAAGAGATCTCCATATCAGCTGTTCAGCCGGGAGATCTGCTGTTTTACGGCAGCGGCAGCTATATTAACCACGTAGCTCTTTACATAGGAGGCGGACAGGTTATCCACTCCAGCAATGAAAGAACAGGAATTCTGATTGCACCGGCCAATTACCGAACGCCATGTAAGGCTGTTACCTTCCTGGATTAGTGGGAGCACAGAATATGGAAAAAAGAAAGATGTATTATGGGCTGGATCTTCTGAAATTTGCATTGGCGATTTTAGTAGCAGCCCGCCATATGATTCAGGTTTTTTATGCAGGAGACAGCCGGTGGCGCCTTCTTATAGGCAGCTGGCTGTCAAATCTGGCCGTGCCGGTATTTTTTATTATCGCAGGCTTTCTCTTGTTTCGTAAGGTGCCGGAGTGCCAGACAGGAAGCGGAACAGGAACCCAAAGGAGCCGGACATTGGAACTGTCCGAGAGAACGGGGAAGCAGAGAAGAAGCCGCAGAAGGGGCGCAGCAGACTGTGGGGAAGAGGAAAACAGCGGACTGGCAGAAAGCGCGGCAGCAGGCACCAGGGGAAGAAGCCGCAGGATGACAGACAGCGGAACCGGAACGGTATTTACCTACTGCCTGCGCATTTTCAAGCTGTATCTGATCTGGTGCGTGCTGTACTGGCCGATTGATATTTATAACTGGTATCACGGAACAGAAAGCATCAGGGACTTTGTCAGACATTATATCTGGTCCTTTTTCTTTTCCAGCACTATTGCCCAGCTGTGGTATCTTCCGGCGCTGATTACAGCAGTGCTGATTGTGTGGGCCATGAAAAAGGCAGGTCTGAAGACCTGGCAGATTCTTGTGGCAACGGGAATTTTGTTTATGATTGGATGTCTGGGAGACAACTGGTATTTTACACAGAAGATGCCCATGAAATTTCAGGAATGGGTTATGTGGTATGCGCCCAGGTTTATGACCATGCGAAACGGCCTTTTTTACGGATGCTTTTATCTTGCTTTGGGAATGCATTTTGCAGAAAAAAAGACCCGAATGCCATTTCCGGCGGCTGCCGTTTTCGGGCTTGTTTTTGTGTATCTGATGTATAAGGAAGTAAGCCGGTGCAGCAACACCAATATGGTCTTTACAGCTGCTCCTGCCGCTTATTTTCTGACAGAGGCGGCTATGGGGCTTTCCTGTCCCTCATGGAAGCTGTTTCCAAGAATGCGAAGCATGAGTGAGTGGATTTATTTTTCTCACTTTTATTTCTTCTATCTGTTCTCCTGGACGGCGCCTTACAATCCGGTTCCTTTGACAGAACGGAATATTGCTTTGTTTATCTTTATTCCCATGATTGCTTTTGCGTGGGCAGTGGCGGTATTGTCGGAAAAGAAAGGATTTTTGTGGCTGAAAAAGATGATATAGACATAAGACGAGGCAAAAAACAGGGCCGGCTTAAAAGCCGGCCCTGAATCATTGCATTAAAACTCTGGTTCAATCAGTCCGTAGGTATTGCCCTTTCGCTTATAAACGACATTTACCTGTTCTGTCTCTGCATTCAGGAATACGTAAAAATTGTGGCCCAGAAGTTCCATCTGTACACAGGCTTCTTCCGGATCCATAGGCTTCATGGCAAAGCGTTTTGCTTTGACAATCTGGATCTCTTCATCAGCAGGAACCTCTTCGTTCAGGAAGAGAGCGGAGAAGGCCTGAGCTGACTGTTTCTTGTCGATGAGTTTGTTTTTATATTTTTTCATCTGACGTTCGATAATCTCTTCCACCAGATCGATGGATACATACATATCGCTGCTGGATTCTTCAGCGCGGATAATATTGCCTTTGACTGGGATGGTTACCTCTATTTTCTGTCTGTCTTTCTGAACACTGAGTGTCACAATTACCTCGGTATCCGGATTGAAATAACGATCCAGCTTTCCAATTTTTTCTTCAATGGCGGCCCGAAGCCCCGGAGTCACATTCACATTTCTTCCAGTAATCGTATAACGCATTCTCATCAGCTCCTTCTTTTGGGATGTTTTCAGTATACCACACATGTTCGAAAAATTCAATCAAAATGACCAAAATGTTCCGACAATTATTTGTAATTTTGTTCAAAAAAGGATAGCTTGGAAGTCCGGGATAAATTGCATTTCTATCTGTGAAACTCAGAAAAAGTCAAGAGTTTTGGATGTATTTTTTTCTGTAAAAAACAAGTTTATGAGAAGTATACAAAATGTAAAAGAAAAAAATCCCCTTTTGAAAAAAAGGGAATCGTGGATAAAAAATGTGGATAATGTGGATAAGTTGGTGTATAAGTCGATTTTGGCTGAAAAACGTTGCTTGTGGATAAAAAAAGATATCCACAGGTTTTGTTGTGGACAATGTGGATAAGGTGGATAAGTCAAAAATCGAACATAGTTTTTGTGCAATTTGACAGGTTTACCATAATTTCTGTTTTATGTTATCTGTTTTTTCAGAGGGAATGAATACGGCAGAAAGAAAAGGGGGAATTTGTAAATGGAAAGTTAATTTTTTATGAACAGACAGGGAAAACTTGAATAAATCAGGGGTTGGTGTTACAATATAAAAGATTGACTTGAAAGAGAAGAGCCTGTAAAAGGGACGGACAAAAGGAAGAACACAAAGAAACGATTGAAAACAGGAGAACGGACTATGAATTTCATAGAAAAGCTATTTGGTACTCACAGTGAGCGTGAATTGAAAATGATTTATCCCATTGTGGAAAAGATTGAAGCACTGAGACCAAAGATGATAGAGATGACGGATGAACAGCTGCGGGACAATACCCGTATTTTTAAAGAGCGTTTATCCAATGGGGAAACTCTGGACGATATTCTTCCAGAGGCATTTGCGACTGTCCGGGAGGCAGCAAGAAGAACCTTGAATATGGAGCATTATCCGGTACAGCTGATCGGCGGTATTGTACTGCATCAGGGCCGTATTGCAGAGATGAGAACTGGTGAAGGTAAGACTCTGGTTTCTACTGCTCCGGCTTATCTGAATGCGCTGACAGGAAAGGGCGTTCATATTGTTACGGTAAACGACTATCTGGCAAAGCGAGATGCTGAGTGGATGGGACGTGTCCATGAGTTCCTGGGTCTGACAGTAGGTGTGGTTTTAAACCCCATGACCTCTGAGGAGCGTAAAGCAGCATATAACTGTGATATTACTTATGTAACCAACAATGAGCTGGGCTTTGACTACCTGCGCGATAACATGGCTATTTATAAGGAACAGATGGTTCTGCGCGATCTGGAATATGCCATTATCGACGAGGTGGACTCTGTACTGATTGACGAGGCGAGAACGCCTCTGATTATTTCCGGTCAGAGCGGCAAATCAACCAAGCTGTACGAGGTCTGCGATGTGCTGGCTCATCAGCTGGTGCGCGGTGAGGCTTCCGGTGAATTTACCAAGATGAACGCCATTATGGGGGAGGACATTGAGGAAACAGGAGACTTTATTGTAAATGAAAAGGATAAGGTCGTAAACCTGACAGAGGATGGTGTCCGCAAGGTTGAGGAATTCTTCCATATTGAGAACCTGGCAGATCCGGAGAATCTGGAGATTCAGCACAATATTATTCTTGCTCTTCGGGCAAACAACCTGATGTTCCGTGATAAGGACTATGTAGTAAAGGACGATGAGATTCTGATTGTTGATGAGTTTACCGGACGTATTATGCCGGGCCGTCGTTATTCTGACGGACTGCATCAGGCGATTGAGGCGAAGGAGCATGTAAATGTGCGTCGGGAGAGCAAGACTCTGGCTACGATTACCTTCCAGAACTTCTTCAACAAGTTCCACAAGAAGGCTGGTATGACTGGTACGGCTCTGACTGAGGAGAAGGAGTTCCGCAATACCTACGCTATGGATGCGATTGCTATTCCGACCAACAGACCCATTGCCCGTATTGACCATGAGGATGCTGTTTATAAGACCAAACGGGAGAAATTCAATGCAGTTGTAGATGAGGTGGCTGCTGCCCATGAAAAGGGACAGCCGGTTCTGGTTGGTACCATTACGATTGAAACCTCTGAGATGCTCAGCAAGATGTTAAAGAAGCGGGGCATTCCTCATAAGGTTCTGAATGCAAAGTATCATGAGCTGGAGGCTGAGATTGTAGCAGATGCAGGTGTTCACGGAGCAGTTACTATCGCTACCAATATGGCAGGCCGTGGTACGGATATTAAGCTGGATGAGGAGTCCAGAGCTCTGGGCGGCTTAAAGATCATTGGTACAGAGCGTCACGAGTCCAGGCGTATTGACAATCAGCTGCGCGGACGTTCCGGACGTCAGGGAGATCCGGGTGAATCCCGTTTCTACATCTCTCTGGAGGATGATCTGATGCGTCTGTTCGGCTCTGAGCGTCTGATGAAGATGTTTGAGGCTCTGGGTGTGCCGGACGGCGAGCAGATTGAGCATAAGATGCTTTCCAATGCTATTGAGAAGGCACAGATGAAGATTGAGAACAACAACTACGGAATTCGTGAGAACCTGCTGCGGTATGATGAGGTAAACAACGAGCAGCGTGAGATTATCTACGCAGAGCGCCGGAAGGTTCTGGACGGCGACAATATGCGGGATGTAATTCTGAAGATGATTACGGATATTGTGGAAAATGCAGTTGATCTGTCTCTTTCTGACGAACAGAATCCTGATGAGTGGGATCTGAGTGAGTTAAACAGCCTGCTGCTTCCTGTGATTCCGCTGCAGACGATTACAAAGGAAAACCATGAGGTCTCCAAGAAGAATGAACTGAAGCATATGCTGAAGGAAGAGGCTATTAAGCTGTATGAGGCTAAGGAAGCTGAATTCCCGGATGCAGAGCAGATCCGTGAGATTGAGCGTGTAGTTCTTTTGAAGGTAATTGATAATAAGTGGATGAGCCATATTGATGATATGGATCAGCTTCGTCAGGGTATCGGCCTTCAGGCTTACGGCCAGAGAGATCCGGTTGTTGAGTATAAGATGAGCGCCTTTGAGATGTTTGAGGCTATGACAGCGGCAATTACGGAGGAGACTGTTCGTATTCTGTTCCATATTCGTGTGGAGCAGAAGGTTGAGAGAGAGCCGGCTGCGAAAGTAACTGGTACGAACCGTGATGACACTGCTCTTCGGGCTCCGAAGAAGCGCGAAGTTCAGAAGGTTTACCCCAATGATCCCTGTCCCTGCGGCAGCGGCAAGAAGTATAAGCAGTGCTGCGGACGGAAGAGAATTTAATGTAACAGTTCAGCCTGACTGAATCCACATAAGGCGGACTCCGAAAGCTTCTTGTCCGCTGCAAGCGGGTAAGAAGATGCAAGGCTGAACGGCTACAATTTAACCCGTCTGGGGCAAATGATAGAAAGCGAGTGAAAAGCCCCCTGAGGCAGTTCCTTTTGAAGGAGCTGCCTCAGGGGGCTTTTCAGTGGTTGGGGGAAACCGATAGAACTAAGCGCCGGATTGACGGAAGTCAGAGAAGATGATATGATAATTGAGTCAAAGAAGTTGAAAATGGCGATTATTATATGAAAGAAGGTGACACAGTGGTAGAATTAGATCAGTTCAAGTATACGTTATCGACCTTTGAAAAACCATTAGTGGAAGTGAGGGATTCACTTTGACCTGGATAACAAGGTCAGACGAATCGATGAATTAGAAAAATCCATGGAGGAGCCAGGGTTCTGGGATGATGCAGAGAAGTCTACCAAGCTGGTGCAGGAGGCGAAGCATCTGAAGGATACCGTTGAGCTTTACCGTGGTCTGGAGCAGGAGTACGAGGATATTCAGGTGATGATTGAGATGGGATATGAAGAAAATGATCCGTCTCTGATTCCGGAGATTGAGGAAATGCTTCAGGAGTTTGAGAAGAATCTGGAGAAGCTGCGTCTGGAAACGCTGCTGTCCGGAGAATATGACAAGTACAATGCGATTCTCCGTCTGAATGCAGGAGCCGGAGGAACAGAGTCCTGTGACTGGTGCAGCATGCTGTACCGGATGTACTGCAGGTGGGCAGATAAAATGGGATTTAAAACAGAGGTTCTGGATTATCTGGACGGAGATGAAGCAGGAATTAAGTCTGTTACGATTCAGATTAACGGGGAGAATGCCTTCGGATATCTGAAATCAGAGCGGGGCGTACATCGTCTGGTTCGGATTTCGCCCTTTAATGCAGCTGGCAAGAGGCAGACGTCTTTTGTATCCTGCGATGTTATGCCGGATATTGAGGAGGATCTGGATGTGGAGATCAATCAGGATGATTTGCGGATTGATACCTATCGTTCCAGCGGAGCCGGCGGTCAGCATATTAACAAGACCTCTTCGGCGATCCGAATTACTCATATTCCTACAGGAATTGTGGTACAGTGCCAGAATGAGCGTTCTCAGTTCCAGAATAAGGATAAGGCAATGCAGATGCTGAAGGCAAAGCTGTATATGTTAAAGCAGCAGGAAAATGCAGAGAAGCTTTCTGATATTCGCGGCGACGTAAAGGAGATCGGATGGGGAAACCAGATCCGTTCCTATGTGCTGCAGCCGTATACAATGGTAAAGGATCTGCGTACCGGTGAGGAAACGGGAAATGTGGCTAATGTGCTGGACGGAGGACTGGATCCCTTTATCAGCGCCTACTTACGGTGGCTGAGTCTGGGATGTCCGGATCGAAAGGCCAGTGCTGAAGATTAAAGGCCGTAAGGATTGGTTGTAAATGCAGACTCCAGGGGCTGAAAAACACAAGAAAACGTGAAAAAAGAAGAAAACAGGATGCAAACAGAAAAAATGCTTGCATCCTGTTATTTTTTGTGATAATATCTTCGAAGTGAATACAAATGTTTTTGCCGTACGAACATATGCGGTTTTACAGTATAAACAGGAAGCGAAGGACCGGGGATGGCAGAGGAAAAAAGTAAGTATTTTGTGGTGAAAAAGAAAGCGGTTCCAGAAGTGCTTCTGAAGGTTGTGGAAGCCAAAAAGCTATTGGAATCAGAACGTGCTCTGACGGTACAGGATGCAACGGAGCGTGTGGGAATCAGCCGCAGTTCTTTTTATAAGTATAAGGATGATATTTTCCCATTTTATGATAATACCAAGGGGAAAACAGTAACATTTGTAGTACAGATGGATGACGAACAGGGGCTTTTGTCAGATCTGCTTCATGTTGTGGCGGTATACAAGGCCAATATCCTGACGATCCACCAGAGTATTCCAGTAAATGGAGTGGCAACTCTGACTCTTTCTGTGGAGGTAAAAGCCAACACAGGAAATGTGTCGCGGATGGTGGAGGAAATTGAGGAGCATCAGGGGATTCACTATGTGAAGATTTTGGCAAGGGAGTAAGAGGAGTTATAAATAAAATATAAAGTGAGGGAATGGATATGATACATGCAGCGGTAATGGGATATGGCACAATCGGTTCCGGTGTAGCCGAGATTCTGGATAGAAACAGCGTTCAGATTACGGAGGCAGCCGGTGAAGAGGTTGCTTTAAAATATGTTCTGGATTTGAGAGATTTTCCAGGAAGTCCTGTGGAGGATAAGATTGTTCATGATTTTTCTGTGATTGAGCAGGATGCGGATGTTTCCGTGGTGGTAGAAGCTATGGGAGGATTGAATCCGGCATATCCCTTTGTAAAGGCCTGTCTGATGGCGGGAAAGCATGTAGTCACTTCTAATAAGGCTCTGGTAGCGGCTCATGGCACGGAGCTTCTGGCGATTGCCAGAGAGCATCAGGTAAATTTCCTGTTTGAAGCCAGCGTAGGCGGCGGAATTCCCATTATCCGTCCTCTCTATCGCTGTTTGAAGGGAGAGGTCATTGAGGAGATAACCGGTATTTTAAACGGAACTACCAATTATATTCTGACCAGAATGGATCGGGCGGGAGTTTCCTTTGAAGCTGCTTTAAAGGAAGCTCAGGACATGGGCTATGCGGAACGCAATCCGGAGGCTGATGTTGAGGGACACGATACTTGCCGCAAGATTGCGATTCTGACAGCAATGGCAACCGGCAAAGAGGTCAATTATGAGGATATCTACACGGAAGGAATTACAAGAATTACAGATGTAGATTTTCAGTATGCAGAAAAGCTTGGGGCCTCCGTGAAAATGTTTGGTTCCAGCCGGATAGACGGGGAGCAGGTACATGCCTGGGTTGCTCCGGTTATGATTGGACGGGATCATGTGCTTTATTCTGTAAGCGATGTGTTTAACGGAGTCATGGTAAAGGGCAATATGGTAGGAACGACGATGTTTTATGGAAGCGGCGCAGGAAAGCTGCCGACAGCCAGCGCTGTTGTTGCTGATATCATTGCTGCAGTCCGCCATAAGAATATGAATATTGCTATTGGCTGGAGCGAGGAGCGTCAGACCATTGCGCCCATGGATACTTCCAGTTATCGGTATTTTGTCCGTGTAGACGGAAACTGTGAGGAAAACCGGAGCAGAGTAGAAGCGGTCTTTGGAAAGGCAGAGCTTACGGTTCTGGACGGTCTGGACGAGTTTGCATTTGTAACAGAGAAAATGACGGAGGCTGCTTTTAAAGAAAAGGCAGTGGAGTTTGACAGCGCTTGTCAGGCTTTTGGAAAGAAGGGCATCCTTCAGATGATCCGTGCGGAGTTGTAAAAGGAGAAAATCATGAGCATAAAGTCTCTGCTTGTCAGCCTGTTTCGTATGCCGTGTCTCTTCCATCTGATGACAGGACTGTACTGTCCCGGATGCGGAGGAACGAGAGCAGTGAAATATCTGCTGCAGGGTGATTGGAAAAACAGTCTGATTTATCATCCCTTTGTGCTTTATAGTGTAATTGCAGCGGCCCTGTGGGCCGCTGATGCCATTTATGGGAAAGTATGTTCCGGGCGCAGAAGGCGCGCTTCGAAAAAGAGAAAGTCTCTGTTTTTGATCTTAGGAACAGCGATTATTCTGATAAACTGGATTGCGAAAAATCTGCTGCTTGTATGCTGGGGAATCGATCTTCTGGCAGTCCCTATCTAAAGGGGACTGCCTGGGATTACTGGGCAGCAGGTGCCATGCTTTCCAGCATTTCCTGAGTTTGCCTGTAAATTTCTTTGATTATGCCGGCATTGGCCGGATCTTCCATAATATTCATTGCCCACATATACTGAAAGAAAATAAAAAAGCTGAACAGGATACAGATGCAGCCCAGAATAATGCCAACAATGGCCTGAGGTTTTAAGGGCTGTTCCTTTTTGGAGAGCCAGGCTAAAATCAGGGCTGTGGAACCACAGATTAGCTGTAGGGGCGGATTGCAGCAGGCTAAAAATCCCAGAATACCTGCGAGAATACTGAAAAAGGGCAGCCGGTCGTAAATGGGCCGCTCCTGAGATTGCTGTTGATTCATAAATCATCCTCCGGTGTATATAAAATGTCTGACAGCGGTGCTTTTGGTCTGCCAGATGGCAGCGCTCCACAGAATCAGCGGACTAAAGAAGATAATACCATGAAATCCTGTGAGGGACAAGGTGGAACTTGCCGATAAGGCCAATATGAATTATAATGGTAGCATGTCCTGACGGCTGCAGAGAGCCGACAGAAAAAAACAGACAAGGATGGAGACAGAATGGACATTATTAAGGTTCTGCAGGAGGAACTGCAGATTGGATATAAACAGGCGGAGGCGGCAGTGAGCCTGATTGATGAGGGAAATACCATTCCTTTTATTGCCCGTTACCGGAAAGAGGCTACAGGATCTCTAAATGATGAGGTGCTGCGGAATCTGGATGAACGGCTGAAATATCTGCGGAATCTGGAAGAGAAAAAGGAGCAGGTGATTTCCTCAATCAGGGAGCAGGAAAAGCTGACCCCGGAGCTGGAAAAACAGATTCTGGAGGCTATGACTATGGTGGCGGTAGAGGACTTGTACCGTCCCTACCGGCCGAAACGGCGTACCAGAGCCATGATTGCAAAGGAGAAGGGGTTAGAGCCTCTGGCAGATCTGATCTGGCTTCAGCAGATAAAGGAGCCTGTAGAAGGGCTGGCACGGGCATACGTTTCAGAGGAAAAGCAGGTTGCCTCAGAGGCGGAGGCTGTTGCAGGAGCCAGAGATATTCTCGCAGAGCGGATTTCCGATCAGGCAGATTACCGCAGCTATATCCGGAAGATTACCATGGATCGGGGAATGATTGCCTCGTCTGCAAAGGATGGGGAGATCCAGTCAGTATATGAGATGTATTACCAGTACGAGGAGCTGATTAAACGGTGCGCAGGACACCGGATTCTGGCCTTAAACCGGGGAGAAAAGGAGAAAGTTCTGACAGTAAAAATACAGGCGCCGGAGGAGGATATTATCCGGTATCTGGAAAAGCAGGTGATTACCCGAAACAATCCTTTTACGGTTCCGATTCTGCAGGAGACCATTCGGGACAGCTATGATCGCCTGATTGGACCGGCTATTGAGCGGGAGGTGCGCAGCGCGCTGACAGAGAATGCAGAAGCGGGAGCAATTAAGGTTTTTGGAAAGAATCTGCAGCAGCTTCTGATGCAGCCGCCGATTGCAGGACAGGTAGTGCTTGGCTGGGATCCGGCATTTCGAACAGGATGCAAGCTGGCTGTGGTGGATCCTACGGGAAAGGTGCTGGATACGGCGGTGATTTATCCAACGGCTCCTCAGAACAAGGTGGAGGAATCGAAGCGGACTTTAAAGCAGATGATCAAAAAATACCATATTTCCCTGATTTCTGTAGGAAACGGAACGGCTTCCAGAGAATCGGAGCGGATCATTGTGGAGCTGCTGAAGGAGATTCCTGAGCATGTGCAGTATGTGATTGTCAATGAAGCAGGGGCCTCTGTTTACTCAGCCAGCAAGCTGGCTACAGAGGAGTTTCCGGAATTTGATGTAGGACAGAGAAGCGCGGCTTCGATTGCAAGACGTCTTCAGGATCCTCTGGCAGAGCTGGTAAAAATTGATCCCAAGTCCATTGGCGTAGGGCAGTATCAGCACGATATGAACCAGAAAAATTTAAGCGAGGCCCTTCAGGGCGTAGTGGAGGACTGTGTAAACCGGGTCGGCGTGGATCTGAATACAGCTTCTGCTTCTCTTCTGGAATATATTGCAGGAATCACGAAAACCATTGCCAAAAATATTGTGGCCTACCGGGAGGAAAACGGTGCATTTACAGACAGAAAGCAGCTGCTGAAGGTTGCCAAGCTGGGGCCCAAGGCATTTGAACAGTGTGCCGGTTTTATGAGAATTACAGGAGGAAAGAATCCCCTGGATACGACCTCTGTTCATCCGGAAAGCTACCATGCAGCCCAGGCGCTTCTTGTCAGACTGGGATATCGTCCAGAGGATATTACAGGAGGGGGACTGCGGGATCTGGGACGAAAGATTTCCGATTATAAAAAGCTGGCAGAGGAGCTGGAGATTGGGGAACTGACTTTGAGAGATATTGTAAAAGAATTTGAAAAGCCAGCAAGAGATCCCAGAGAGGAAATGCCAAGGCCTGTGCTCAGAACCGATGTGCTGGAGATGAAGGATCTGACGCCGGGGATGATTTTGAAGGGAACGGTCCGCAATGTCATTGACTTTGGAGCATTTGTGGATATTGGCGTTCACCAGGACGGGCTGGTTCATATTTCCCAGATGACAGACCGGTATATTAAGCATCCTATGGAAGCGGTCAGTGTGGGCGATATTGTGGAAGTAAAGGTTCTCAGTGTGGACATGGCAAAGAAACGGATTGCTCTGACCATGAAGCTGTAACAGAAAGAGAGGAAAATAATGGAAACTGGAACTGCAGAAAAAAATAAAGAAGAAAAAACAGAAATTCCAGAAAAGAAAGAGGAAGCCGGGAAAAAGAAACCGGGAGGAAAGCGCATGGAGTTTACTGTACAGCTTTCCGCCAAGGAACTGTGGATGTTTTCTCTTTACCATGCAAATGGGGGGATGCTGGGGATTTTTAATATTCTGTTTACGGCAGCAGCCCTGTTTTTGCTGGTGACAAAATGGAGCAGTGTGACAACGATGTATCGGATTCTGCTGATTGTATGTGTGCTTCTGTTTACTGTGTGGCAGCCTTTGCTGCTTTATAACAAAGCCAGGAAACAGGCGAAGAGTCCGGCGGTAAAGAATCCCATGGTTCTTTCCTTTGGCGAAGAAGGTCTCTGGGTAAGCCAGAATGGACAGGAGGCAGGATTTTCCTGGGAACAGATGGGACGGATGGATAAAGCCTGGGGACTGACTGTTCTTTATATGGATCGGGTTCATGCATATTTGCTGCCCGATCGTGTGTTAGGAGAACAGGCAGAGGCCTTTTATGACATGGCTCGTAAGCATTTGCCCAAAGGGCAGCGCAGGAGAATCTGATGTGACCGTTCCGCCATGTGAAGATTCGGATAAATGTATGGCTGAACGAGTAAATTTGATGACAGATTTTTAGGCAGCAGTGCCTTAAAAAGTGTTTTTCAGGCTGACAGGCGGTCTGGAAAGCAGCTTGGGGCAGTGATTGAGTAATTGGAGGAAAAAGAAAGAATGGAAATCATAACCAACAGCCCGGAGGAAACCCGCGATCTGGGACTTAGCCTGGGAAGGCAGGCATGTCCCGGCCAGGTTTATTGTCTGGATGGGGATCTGGGAACGGGGAAAACCGTTTTTACCCAGGGGTTTGCAGAAGGGCTTGGAATTCAGGAGCCGGTAAACAGCCCTACGTTTACGATTGTGCAGCAGTATGAAGAGGGACGGATGCCCTTGTATCATTTTGATGTGTACCGGATTGGTGATGTCAGCGAAATGGACGAGATTGGCTATGAGGATTGCTTCTACGGAGAGGGAGTCTGTCTGATTGAGTGGTCACAGCTGATTCCGGAAATTCTGCCGGAGCATGTGATACGAATTCGGATTGAGAAGGATTTAAGCCAGGGCTTTGATTACAGGAAAATTACAGTGGAGGGACTGGAAAAATGAAAATACTGGCAATAGAAAGCTCTTCTCTGGTAGCATCGGTAGCGGTGACAGAGGATGGCGTAACAGTGGCAGAGTATACGGTAAATTTTAAAAAGACGCATTCCCAGACGCTTCTGCCGATGATTGATCAGATTGCAGCTATGACAGAGCTGGATATGGATTCAGTGGATGCCATTGCAGTTTCGGGAGGACCGGGATCCTTTACCGGGCTGAGAATTGGCTCTGCAACAGCCAAAGGGCTGGGGCTGGCTCTGAAAAAGCCGTTGATTCATGTTCCTACGCTGGATGCGATGGCATGGAATCTTTATGGGGCATCAGGGCTGATTTGTCCTGTTATGGATGCGCGGAGAAATCAGGTTTATACAGGATTGTACCGGTTTGAAAAGTATTTTCAGATTGTTATGGAATCCTGTGCTATGGACATTCATGATCTGATTCAGCGACTGAATGAGATGGGAGAACGGGTTATTTTCCTGGGAGATGGAATGCCGGTGTGCCGGAAGTTTTTGGAAGAGGAAATGACAGTTTCCTGGGATTTTGCGCCGGCGCAGTGCAACCGTCAGAGGGCAGCCAGTGTAGCGGCTCTGGGAGCACGTTATCTGGAAGCGGGAAAGGTGGAAAGCGCAAAAGAACACAGGCCGGACTATCTGCGGAAGGCCCAGGCTGAGCGGGAACTGGAGGAAGCAAAGCGGCAGGGCAAGGTAAAGGAGCTGGCTGCAGGACACAGCGTTGGAACTGGTGAGTCCGATATGGCGTCCGGAGGCCTAAAGACCGGAGAGAGAATGGAAGGTCAGAAAGCTGGAACCGGAGCGGAGGCTGGGAAGGGAAACGCGCCAGAGGAGGAGAATCGATGATTCGCAAAATGGAATCCAGAGATTTGGAACAGGTAGCAGAGCTTGAAAAGGTTTGTTTTTCGGAAGCCTGGTCCTGGAAGCTTTTGGAGGCAGGAATCCACAGTCCTTATGATGTTTATTATGTTTTTGAACAGGATGAGCAAATTCTTGGATACTGCAATCTTCGGATTCTGGCCGGAGAGGGGGAGATCCAGCGGATTGCTGTGCTTCCCCCTTTCCGCCGCCTTGGAGTGGCAAGGAAACTGATGGATGCTATGGTAGATTTTGCAGTAGAAAACAAAGCGGCGGCTGTCACGCTGGAGGTAAGAGAGAGCAACCGTCCAGCCAGAAACCTGTATGAATCCTATGGTTTTACGGCAGAGGCAGTCCGGAAGGGGTATTACAGAAATCCTTCTGAGGACGCGGTAATCATGTGGAAAAGGAATCTGTGAGACGGCATATACAGGATTTACCACTTAAAACTTCACACATTTCCGATTATAATGTAGGGGTATCCGCCTTGGCGGATGCCTCGTTTTTTTTTTCTATCATGGAAAGTTCGTCCTATGATAGAAACGTCATGCTCCGCGGGATCGCTATGCGGCGGAAGAAAAGGTTGTCACAGAAATTCTTCCGCCGGAAAGCGGCTGCTGATGCAGCTCTGGGAAGCATTGCCGGTGCAGGGCTGAATCCTGCGGCGGAAAAACGGATCAAGGAGAAAACAGCTGATAATAAGAAAGGTGAAGATAAGGATGAGAAAGTACAAGAGTGATCAGACGCTGGATCGGGTAATCTGCAATGGATGCGGAAGGAAGCTGGTGGTTGAGGACGGGATCCTGAGGGAAGGGGCCTTTTCGACAGAATATTCCTGGGATTATTTTTCAGAAAAGGACGGAGAGATTCACCGATGGGATTTGTGTGAGGAGTGCTATGACCGGATGACAGGACAGTTTCGGATCCGTTCGGATGTAGAGGAACTGGTTGAATTCATCTGACGGGTGTGTTATAGTTAGCTTACGCTTAAAAGAAGTGAGGAACACACATTTATGTTAGATATTTGTTTACTGGGAACCGGAGGAATGATGCCGCTTCCTTATCGCTGGCTTACGGCTATGATGGCCAGATGCGACGGAAGCAGTCTGCTGATTGACTGCGGAGAAGGAACTCAGGTTGCTTTAAAGGAAAAAGGATGGAGCCCGAAGCCCATTGATGTGATTTGCTTTACTCATTATCATGCAGATCATATCAGCGGTCTTCCGGGGCTTCTTTTAACCATGGGAAATGCGGAACGGACAGAACCATTAACGCTGGTTGGGCCTAAGGGTCTGGAACGGGTAGTGACAGCTCTCAGAACCATTGCGCCGGAGCTTCCCTTTCCTCTGAGATTTGTGGAGCTTCAGGAGAATCGGCAGCAGCTGAAGCTGGGCCCCTATGTGATTGATGCTTACCGGGTGAACCACAATGTGGTGTGCTATGGATATACCATTTCCATTCCGCGGGCAGGAAAGTTTGATTTGGAACGGGCGAAGGCACAGAATGTACCTATGAAGGCATGGAGCCGCCTGCAGAAGGGAGAAACCGTGGAGATGGACGGAGCGGTTTATACACCGGATATGGTGCTGGGGCCTTCAAGAAGAGGACTGAAGGTGGCCTACTGTACGGATACCAGGCCGGTTCCTGTTATCGCTGAGTATGCAGAGGGAGCAGATCTGTTTATTTGTGAGGGAATGTACGGCGAGGACGGAAAAGAGGCAAAGGCCAGAGAGTATAAGCATATGACCATGTATGAGGCGGCAGCTCTGGCAGACAAGGCACAGCCGGAGGAAATGTGGCTTACCCATTATAGTCCTTCCCTGACCAGACCGGAGGAGTTTATGGATAAGGTTCGGGGGATTTTTCCCCGGGCGAAGGCGGCCAGAGACGGCTGGACCAAGGAATTGGTTTTTGACGAGGATTAGCAGCAAAATTTAGATGGATGAGAAAAGAGAACCGGAGAGAAGAAGGATGGAAGTATCAGAAGAAAAGGACGTGTTGATTCTTGCCATCGAGAGCTCCTGTGATGAGACAGCGGCATCGGTGGTAAAAAACGGAAGGGAAGTTTTATCCAATGTGATTTCTTCCCAGATTGCCCTTCACACCCAGTTCGGCGGTGTGGTTCCGGAGATTGCATCACGAAAGCATATTGAAAAGATTAATCAGGTGATTGAACAGGCACTTGCAGATGCAGGAGTGACCCTGGAGGACATTACAGCGATTGGAGTTACCTATGGACCAGGGCTGGTAGGAGCGCTTTTAGTAGGCGTGGCAGAGGCAAAGGCCATTGCCTGGGCGGCAAAGAAGCCGTTGGTAGGCGTACATCATATCGAAGGCCATGTTTCGGCCAACTATATTGAACATCCGGATTTGGAGCCGCCCTTTGTATGTTTGATTGTATCGGGAGGACATACGCATCTGGTGGTGGTGAAGGACTATGGGGAATTTGAAATTCTGGGGCGAACCAGAGACGATGCTGCGGGTGAGGCCTTTGACAAGGTGGCCCGGGCTGTGGGACTGGGATATCCCGGCGGCCCCAAAGTGGATAAGGCGGCAAAGGAGGGAAATCCCCATGCAGTGGAATTCCCCAGAGCGAAGGTGGAGGGCTCTCCCTACGATTTCAGCTTCAGCGGCCTGAAATCAGCGGTGCTGAATTATATCAATAAGGCTCATATGACAGGGCAGGAGATTCCAGTAGCAGATTTGGCTGCATCCTTCCAGAATGCGGTGGTAGAGGCCTTGGTAAGCCGAGGTGTGGCGGCAGCAAAGGAGTATGGATATGACAAACTGGCTATCGCCGGCGGGGTGGCTTCTAACAGCGGTCTTCGCACGGCCATGGAAGAGGCCTGTAAAAAAGAAGGAATCCGTTTTTACCGTCCGTCCCCTATTTTCTGCACAGACAATGCGGCAATGATAGGTGTGGCAGCGTATTACGAATATAAAAAAGGAGTACGCCACGGATGGGATCTGAATGCGGTGCCCAATCTGAAGCTGGGAGAGCGATAGTCCAGGAAACCATTCAGAAAGGATGGCTGACGGTATGAAAAAGGGGAAAGTCGGAGCTGTGATTCTGGCAGGCGGCCGGGGCAGCAGGATGCAGAGCCAGATACAAAAGCAGTATATGAGCTTAGGGGGCAGGCCTTTGATCTGCCATGCCCTGGAAGTATTTGAAAACAGCTGTGCAGATGAAATTGTGCTGGTGACAGGAGCCGGTGAGGAGGAGTATGTCCGCCGGGAGATTTTGTCATCTATGAATTTGAAAAAGCCGGTGACAGTGACAGCGGGAGGAAAAGAACGGTATCATTCCGTGTATGAAGGCTTAAAGGCTTTGAAGGACTGCAGCTATGTGCTGATTCATGATGGAGCCAGACCGTTGGTAACAGAAGAGATAATTGAACGGGCTGTGGCAGGAGCGCAGGAATTTTCCGCCTGTGTGGCAGCTATGCCTGTGAAGGATACCATTCGCATTGTGGATGAGGAAGGCTTTGCGTCTGGAACGCCGGAGCGATCCAGGCTGTGGCAGGTTCAGACGCCGCAGGCATTTTCCTATGAACTGGTAAGAGGCGCTTATGATCAGCTTATGGAAGCGGAAGCTCTGCAGCAGGGAGTTACTGATGACGCTATGGTAGTGGAGCGATGCGGCGGAGTGAGGGTCAGAATGATTTACGGAAGCTATGAGAATCTTAAAGTAACAACGCCGGAGGATCTGATTCTTGCAGAGGCGCTTTTGTCAGCCCGCAGAGGCGCTTTTGTCAGCCCGCAGAGGCGGAGAGAAACTGTAGTTTTTGGCAGACCGACAGGCTGAGGCAACTGTTGCTGCGGAATTTGCAAATTGATTGAGCAGTGTCTGTAGTATCAAAAGGCGAGAAAAGGAAGAAGAGGAAAAATAAAAAGCAGTAATATAAAGGCAGAAAAGAATGTAGGCCCGTTTCCTAATTGTTAGGAAACGGGTCTGCTGTATCAATGGCAAAGATAAGTACTGCGTGCTGGAGGAACATAGCTGCGAAATCAGCTGTGCTTCGGTGCGTTTATAATTTGAACCGATTCAAGTAAGGGATATTTTTGCAGATGACCGTGAAGAATCTGATGGCAAACGCCAGAATATATGTTCTGGCCCTTTGTTATCTGGGAATGCTATAATATAAGATGAGTTGTCGGGAATCACTGCAGATGGAGACGGCTCAGAACGGAAGAAAGAGAGGAGGAGTATATGAGACCCATAGTAGAGATTTGCTGTGGAAGCTATTATGATGCAAAGCAGGCGGCTCTTGGAGGGGCAGAGCGAATTGAATTAAACAGTGCCCTGATGCTGGGGGGATTGACACCGACAACGGCCACTCTGCGGATGGTGAAAAGAGATTTTCCAAAGCTGAAGGTAATTACCATGGTACGTCCCAGGGGAGCGGGATTCTGTTATTCTCCTGAGGATTTTGAGGTAATGGAGGCAGAGTGCAAGGAGCTTCTGGAAAATGGCGCAGATGGGATCGCCTTTGGATGTTTGAGAGAGGATGCGTCTCTGGATCAGGAAAAGATGAGGCGGATGACAGATTTGATTAAATCTATGGGCAGGGAGGCTGTGTTTCACAGAGCCTTTGACTGCAGCGCAGATCCTTTTACAGCAACAGAACAGTTGATTTCCATGGGGATTGACCGGATTCTGACTAGTGGTTTAAAACCGAAGGCCATGGAGGGAGCAGAGCTGCTGAAAAAGCTGCAGCAGGAGTTTGGCAGCAGAATTCAGTTTCTGGCAGGAAGCGGTGTCAATGCCTCGAATGCAAGAGAACTGCTGGAGAAAACAGGTCTGAGTCAGGTACACAGCTCCTGTAAAGACTGGCTGGAGGATCCGACAACAGAGCAAAACGGCGTATCCTACAGCATTGCGTCAGGAGAACAGGCACTTTGTTATGATGTTGTGTCAGCAGAACTGGTAAGAAAAATAATAGAAAGTGTGGCGGCGGGCCGGTAGGGCCGCTGATGTATGGAGGAAGTTTTTCTACTTCTCTGGGTATGCTGGTATTAAATATTCCGGTGGCAATTCTCAGCCTTTATTTGGCGATGTGATGCTGAATGTAATTTTCGGCGGATTTCTTTACGGACTGTGTATTGCCATTGCTTTAAGAGGGAATACATCGACAGGCGGAACGGATTTTATTGCCCTTTATGTATCTAATAAAACTGGCAGCTCCATTTGGGCGTATGTGTTTGCAGGAAATGTGGTGATTCTCTGTATTTTTGGCTATATGTTCGGATGGCTGTATGCAGGATATTCTATTTTGTTTCAGTTTATTTCCACCAAGACGATTTCTGCCTTCCATCACCGCTATGAAAGAGTGACTCTGCAGATTACCACAGCTCATGCAGAGGAAATAATGAAAGCATATATTAGAAGCTATCGTCACGGGATTTCCTGTGTAGATGCTATTGGGGGATACAGCCGAAAATGAATCTGCTTCATACAGTGGTTTCCTCCTATGAAGTTTCTGATATTGTTCATCTGATGCGGCAGCAGGATCCTCATGTAATTATTAATATGGTGAAGACAGAGAACTTCTTTGGGGGATTTTACCAGGCGCCGATTGAGTAATGAAATGGGGATAGCAGTTTGCGAAGGATTTACGCAGGAGAAGCGTTGGCGTCTGCTCTACGAAGATTCAGACAGGAAAATCATATGAAAACAAGCTTTCAACGTTTTTTCGTCTGAATCTTCGCTTGGCTGAACTGATAATACCGAAACTTAATACAAATAAAATACGGAAACGGGCTTGACAGAATGAGAAACAAGTGGTAAACTCTTAAAGTCGCATGTCACTGAAGGACTGGAAAACAGCTCCGACAGAAAAAACGACAAAAATTGAAAAACCGCTTGACAAACAAAAAACTTTTTGGTATTATTGAAAAGCACGTTTGAGGAGAGGTATCGAAGTGGTCATAACGAGGCGGTCTTGAAAACCGTTTGTCCGCAAGGGCGCGTGGGTTCGAATCCCACCCTCTCCGTTGGACAGATTTTAGATCTGCCGATGACAATCATATAGTTTTGCTGATGTTCAGGCATCGGTACTTATGCAGAAGTACCCAAGAGGCTGAAGGGACACCCCTGGAAAGGGTGCAGGTCGTTAATAGCGGCGCGAGGGTTCAAATCCCTCCTTCTGCGTTGAAGACAGATATCATACGGAGAATCCGGATGGTATCTGTCTTTTTTGTTTTCATAAGAAATTGTGTCCTATGAAACAAAAATGCTCCGCGAGGAATGCCATGCGGCGGAAGAGAATTTTGTCGCAGAAGCGACATACCGCAGGCGGAGAAGCCTGCGAGCGAACGCCTTTTTGTTGTTAGGAAGTGCGTCTTGGGAAAGAAAAGTTTGCAGAGAAGCCTTCTTTCTTGTTTGTGGAAAAGGGATTATAGAAGGATTTTTTTTGGTAATTTTTGCGGGAGCAACTGGAAAAGGGCTGTTGAGAGCTTTTTCTCGTGAAAATTGGCAGGAATGGAAAAGAAAGTGAGAAAAGAGAGCGGTAAAATACAGTTATCTTAGAAGCGGAAGGGGAGGTTAATACGGGTGAGATAACGAATCGGATTTTGTGTTATATCGATGAGCATATTGAAGAAGAGCTGACGACGGTAAGAGTTGCTGATGAGGCAGGATATTCTCCGTTTTATTTTTCGCGGATTTTTAAAAATGAAATGGGGATAACGCTGAAAGATTATGTTACACGGAGGAAACTGGCAAAGGCTTCGGAAAAATTGTATCTGGATATAGAGTGATTGATGCAGCGCTTCAGTATGGGTGGGAAACACATGCTGGATTTACAAAAGCTTTTAAAAAGGAGTTTGGCTTCAGTCCATCTTTTTTGAAGTTTATGGTAAATGAAATTCGATATATAGGAGGAGAAGATATGAATGACTCATGTGTTCTGGGAACCACAAAACAAGGGATGAGTAAGGAAGCTTTGTACAATGTTTTGGTTGAAAAAATGTGTGAAAATGAGATGCCTTATAATTTGTCAGAGCTGGAGCGTGTTTATTTGTGCGCGGACAGAGCTTATGCGGGAGTGAAACGGTATTCCGGCGAGGAATATGTAACGCATCCCATGAATGTGGCTATTCTGTTGACGGATATGGGAGCGGAATTAGATACGATATATGCAGGAATGTTTTGTGATGCAGCAAAAAAGGGAGTAATGTCGTTGGAACAGCTGAAAGAACAGCTTCCAGAAGAGGTTGTTAAGGTTATTATAGAGCTGGAAGCTTTTGACTTCAAACAGGCAGAAGAAAACTCAGAGCAGATTATTCTTATAAAACTTGCAGAACGCCTTCACAATATGCGTACGATGGAGTTTATGGAAAAGGCAGAATGGAAAAGACGGGCAAAGGAAACGATAAGGTTATTTTTACCTATGGCAAGAAGAATTGAAAATAAGAAATTGATAGATGAGTTGTGTGATTTGAGTTTAAAATATTTGTGACGGAGGGAACGGGGGCAGGGATGAACTGCCCTCTGGATTGGGGGTAAGTTGATGGGAAAAACAGAGTAAAATGACCCTAATACATTTTTTGAAAAAAGTTGAAAAAAGTTGTTGACATTTGTTGGAAGGTTTGATATTATATAACTCGCCGCTGAAAACGGCGGCAACGAACTTCAAAAAGTTCAAAAGAAAAATAAAAAAGTTGTTGACAAACAAAAGCAACTGTGATATACTTAAAAAGTTGCTGCTGAGAACAAACAACAGCATGAACCTTGAAAATGAAAGATTGAACAGTGTTTAAAACCCTGAAAATTCTAATA